>PR_CR_10_Liq_1_inCRDRAFT_1000238_pt1 | contig 34675 bp, 27 predicted proteins | sample PRCRCaboRojoPR_3_FD_10241 | JGI IMG/M metagenome (IMG submission 10241)
CCCGCCGATCTGGTCGTCGCGGTCGAAAAGCGTAACGGCGTGCCCGCGCTCTGCCGCGGTGATCGCGGTCGACAGGCCCGCGGGGCCCGCGCCGACCACGGCCACCGTCTTGGGCGCAGCCGCCGGTTCGATCATCAATTCCGTCTCGTAACAGGCGCGCGGGTTCACCAGGCACGAACTGATCTTGCCGCTGAAGGTATGATCCAGGCAGGCCTGGTTGCAGGCGATGCAGGGCGCGATCTGGTCGGCCTTGCCGGTGGCGGCCTTTTTCACGAACTGGCTGTCGGCCAGGAAAGGCCGCGCCATGCTGACCATGTCGGCACAGCCGCTTTCCAGCACATGCTCGGCCACCTGCGGCGTGTTGATCCGGTTCGAGGTGATGACCGGGATGCCCACCTTGCCCATCAGCTTTTTCGTGACCCAGGCAAAGCCCGCCCGGGGCACGCTGGTGGCGATGGTCGGTATGCGCGCCTCGTGCCAGCCTATGCCGGTGTTGATGATGGTGGCCCCCGCCGCCTCCACCGCCTGGGCCAGTTGCACGACTTCCTCGTGGGTGGAGCCGTTGGGCACCAGGTCGATCATCGACAGGCGGTAGATGACGATGAAATCCGCACCCACCGCCTCGCGCGTGCGGCGAACGATCTCGACAGGCAGGCGCATCCGGTTCTCGTAAGACCCACCCCAGCGGTCGGTGCGCTTGTTGGTGTGGGTCACGAGGAACTGGTTGATGAAATACCCCTCGGACCCCATGATCTCGACCCCGTCATAGCCAGCCTCGCGGGCGCGCACGGCGGCGGTGACGATGTCGCTGATCTGTTTCTCGATCCCGTCTTCATCCAGCTCGTTGGGTTTGAAGGGCGAGATAGGCGACTTGATCGCGCTGGGTGCCACGCATTCGGGCCCATAGGCATAGCGGCCGGCGTGCAGGATCTGCATCGCGATCTTGCCGTCCGCATCATGCACCCGGTCGGTCACGATGCGGTGATTGGCAATATCCTGATCGGTGAAAAGCCCCGCCGCCCCGGGAAACACGCCCCCCTCGCGGTTGGGGGCCATACCGCCGGTGACCATCAGCGCCACGTCGCCTTCGGCCCGTTCGGCATAGAAGGTCGCGACGCGGTTCCAATCCTTGGTCTCTTCGAGCCCGGTGTGCATCGAGCCCATGAGCACCCGGTTCTTCAGCATGGTGAAGCCCAGGTCGAGCGGTTCGAACAGGTTCGGATAGTCGGTCATCTGGCGTCCTCCCGGATCTTTGCGCGCAGGACACAACAGCCTGCAGCCCCTGTCACGCCCAACGCGGCGTCACTTGACGCAGGCCGCCCTTAGGTCAACTGCCGCGATAGGTCGAATAACCGTAAGGCGACAGCAACAACGGCACATGATAATGAGCCTCGGGGTCAGCCATGCCGAACCGGATCGGCACCTGGTCCAGGAACAGCGGCGCTTCGCCCGCAAGCCCGGCGGCACGCAGATAGTCGCCCGCGAAAAAGACCAACTCGTAGGTTCCCGCCTCGAACGCGTCCTTGGGCAGGATCGGCGCATCGGTGCGGCCGTCGGTATTTGTCACCGCCTCGGCGATCTTGCGGTGGGAATTGCCGCTGACCCGGTAGAGCGCAATCGTCAGCCCCGCCGCCGGACGCCCCCGGGCCGTGTCCAGAACATGGGTAGTCAGGTATCCTTGGGCCATGCGCATGTCTCCTGTGCGGTGCCCGGCCATAATGCAGGGCTGCGCCCCCTTGTGAAGGGGCGCGAAACAGGGTGTTGTGCAGGTCTGCAAGAAAAACGGACCCGGATGATGACTCGCTACCCGCGCAACACCTATGGCTATGGCCCAATCCCGCCCGACCCGCAGTGGCCCGGCTGCGCGAAGATCGCGGTGCAATTCGTACTGAATTACGAAGAGGGCGGTGAGAATTCGGTGCTGCATGGCGATGCCGCCTCCGAGGCGTTCCTGTCCGATATCGCGGGTGCCCAGCCATGGCCGGGCCAGCGGCACTGGAACATGGAATCGATCTATGACTACGGCGCGCGGGCGGGCTTCTGGCGACTGCACCGCCTCTTCACCGGCGCGGGCATCCCGGTCACGATCTACGGTGTCGCCACCGCGTTGGCGCGCAGCCCCGCCCAGGTCGAAGCCATGAAGGCCGCAGGCTGGGAGATCGCCAGCCACGGTCTGAAATGGGTCGAACACAAGGATATGCCCGAAGCCGAGGAACGCGACGCCATCGCCGAGGCGATCCGCCTGCATACCGAGGTCGTGGGCGACCGTCCGCGCGGCTGGTACACGGGGCGTTGTTCGGAAAACACCGTGCGGCTTATCGCCGAAGAGGGCGGGTTCGACTATGTCTCCGACACTTATGACGACGACCTGCCCTATTGGCTGCGCGTGGGCGAGCGGGATCAGCTGATCATTCCCTACACGCTCGAAGCCAATGACATGCGCTTTGCCACCGCACCCGGCTACATCACGGGCGCGCAGTTCTACCAGTATCTCAAGGATACCTTTGACACGCTCTATGCCGAAGGGGCCGACGGCGCGCCCAAGATGATGAGCGTGGGGCTGCATTGCCGCCTGATCGGACGGCCGGGCAAGCTGGCCGGGCTCAAGCGCTTCATCGAGTATATCCAGTCCCATGAGGGCGTCTGGTGTCCCCGGCGGATCGACATCGCCCGGCACTGGGCGAATACCCACCCGCCGCACGGCGCGGAACGGCCCAGCGCGATGGATAAAGAGACCTTTGTCGCGCGCTTCGGCGGCGTCTTCGAGCATTCGCCCTGGATCGCCGAAGGGGCCCATGGGCTTGAGCTGGGCCGGGCCCATGACTGCCCCGCCGGGCTGCACAATGCCCTTGCCCGCGTATTCCGCAGCGCGACCCAAGAGGCGCGGCTGGGCGTCTTGCGCGCGCATCCGGACCTTGCGGGCAAGCTGGCCGCGGCCAAGCGGCTGACGGCCGAGTCGACCTCGGAACAGGCCAGCGCCGGGCTTGACGCGGTGACCGATGCTGAACGCGCGCGCTTCACCGAGCTGAACGATTCCTACACCGCCAAACACGGCTTTCCCTTCATCATCGCCGTGCGCGACCACGACAAGGCCGGTATCCTTGCCGCGTTCGAACGGCGCCTGTCCAACCCGACCGAGGCCGAGTTCGACGAGGCCTGCCGCCAGGTCGAACGCATCGCCCGTCTGCGGCTGGAGGACATGCTGTGAGGACCTACGCCTTTCCTCCCGGCGGTCACCCGGGCCAGAACAACAACCCCGAGGGCACGGCCATCTTCACCGATGCCTATGCCGTCATCCCCGCCCACACCCAGCGCGACATCGTCACGAGCTTCTTCCCAAACTGGCTGAGCATGCGCGCCTGGATCCTGGCGCGTCCGCTCAGCGGGTTCGCCGAAACCTTTGCCCAATACGCGGTCGAACTGGCCCCGGGCGGCGGCAGCGCCGAGCCCGAGCCCGATATCGCCGCGCAGGCTGCGATCTTTGTCGCCTTCGGCACCCTGCGCCTGTCCATCGGCGGCGCGCGCGAGGATATCGAGGCCGGCCATTTCGTCTATATCCCCGCAGGGGCCCGGTGGGAGATCTGGAACACCTCGGACAAACCGGCGGGCTTTCACTGGATCCGCAAGCGGTACGAACGCATCGACACGCTGAACCCGCTCGAGGCCTTCGTGATCCATGAAAGCAGGGTCGAGAAAGCCTCCATGCCCGATTGCGACGGGGTCTGGGCGACTCAGCGCTTTTTCGATCCGTTCGACGTGCGGCACGATTTTCACGTCAACATCGTCAACTTCCAGCCGGGCGGGCGTATTCCCTTTGCCGAGACCCATGTGATGGAGCACGGGCTTTATGTGTTGCAGGGCACCGCGCGGTATCTGTTGAACCGCGATTGGGTCGAGGTCGGCCCAGGCGATTTCATGTGGCTGCGCGCCTTTTGTCCGCAGGCCTGCGTGGCCACCGGGGATGAGCCGTTCCGCTACCTGCTTTACAAGGACGTGAACCGCCATCCTTCCCTGACCTTGGCCTGACCCGATGACGACCGTGACCGCCCAGCCCCTGACCGGCCAAGCCTTTGCCCCCTATGGCGATGTGCTCGACTGTACGGGCGCGCCCGACAAGATCATCAACCAAGGGCTTTGCGGGCGCTGGCACGACCGCGCGTCGCTCGATTTCGGCCCCGGGGGGCGTGCGGGGATCAGCCTGTTCCTGGCCGAGCCGCGCAGCCTGCCCTACCGGATCGAACTGGTGGAGCGGCACCCGGAGGGCAGCCAGGCATTCCTGCCGATGCATGACCTGCCGTGGCTTGTCATCGTGGCCGAGGCCGGAGACACGCCCGGCCCAATCCAAGCCTTCCTCGCCGGTCCCGGCCAGGGCATCAACTTCCATCGCGGCACCTGGCACGGGGTGCTGACACCGCTCCATGCGCCGGGGCGTTTTGCCGTGGTCGACCGGATCGGGACCACACCGAACCTGCAGGAACACTGGCTCAAGAGCCCCGTGACGATCACCGCCTGACGGGGGCTGGACGTAGCCCCGGGGCGCTGGCAGAATTTGATCAAACCCTGTCCCGGAGGTGCGCCATGCGCGACGACAATTTCCTGAAAGAGAACAACGCCCGCCACCTCTGGCATCCGATGGGCCACCCCGGCGAGGCGCAAGAGCATACGCCGCGCATCATCAAGGGGGCCCAAGGCGTCCATATCACCGATATCGACGGGCACAACGCGGTCGATGCCGTGGGCGGGCTCTGGTGCGTGAATCTGGGCTATTCCAACGACGTGGTCAAAGACGCCATCGCGAAGCAGCTATACGATCTGCCCTATTACTCGGCCTTCGCCGGCACCACCAACCCCACCGCGATCGAGGCCAGCTGGGCCGTGCGCGAGTTTTTCGCCGACGACGGGATGGAGCGGGTGTTCTTCACCTCGGGCGGCTCCGATTCGGTCGAAACCTGCCTGCGGCTCGCGCGCCAGTACCACCGCCTGCGGGGCGAGCCCACGCGCACCAAGTTCCTGAGCCTCAAGAAAGGCTATCACGGCACCCATTTCGGGGGCGCCTCGGTCAACGGCAACAACCGGTTCCGCACCGCCTATGAGCCGCTGTTGCCCGGGGTGTTCCACCTGCCCAGCCCCTACACCTATCGCAACCCGTTCCACGAGACGGACCCCGCGAAGCTCGCCCAAATGATCGCCCAGGCGATGGAGGACGAGATCGCGTTCCAAGGCGCGTCCACCATCGCCGCCTTCATCATGGAGCCCATTCAGGGCGCCGGCGGCGTGATCGTGCCCGACCCCAGCTTCATGGGCCTCATGCGCGATATCTGCGACCGGCATGGCATCTTGCTCATCTCCGACGAAGTCATCACCGGCTTTGGCCGGACCGGCGACTGGTCCGGTGCGCGGCACTGGGGGGTGCAGCCCGACATGATGTCGACCGCCAAGGGCATCACCAGCGGCTATTTCCCGGTGGGGGCCGCGCTGATGTCGGGCAAGGTGGCGGAGGTGTTCGAGCACTCGGATGCCGAGGGCGCGATCTTTCACGGCTACACCTATTCCGCCCATCCGGTGGGGGCCGCCGCCGTCACGGCCACACTGGCCGAGACCCAACGGCTGGACCTCAAGACCATCGCCGCGGCGCGCGGCGCGCAGCTTTATGACGGCGTGCTGAAACTGGCCGAGACGCATGGCATCATCGGCGATGTCCGCGGCGGGCACGGGCTGATGACCGGGGTCGAGATCGTCAGCGACCGCGCTGCCAAGACGCCGATGGACATGGCCACGATGAAGCGCATTCACCAGGCCACCTACGAGGCCGGCGCGATGGTGCGGCTGGGGATGCACAACATCCTTATGTCGCCGCCGCTCACGATCACCGAGGCTGAGGTAAGCACGATCCTCACGGCGCTTGATGCGGGCTTCCGCGCCGCCTGATCGGGCGCTGAGATCGGGGCAGCCTGCCCCCGTCTTCTTCTTGGTCCAAATACCTTGAGTTCCGAGCAGGTCTGGCCCCGCCAGACCTGCGAGAAATCAAGCGTTTTCGCGCCGTTGGCGCGGAAACCCCTTATTCGAACACCTGCCCTGCGCCCTGCCGTCGCAGAGGGCGGAAAAGCTGCATCTGGTCCCTATGTTCTTTTTCAAGACGAACAAACCAGTGGAGCTTAGACGAGGCTGTCATGGACACGCTGATCCTGTCCCGTATCCAGTTCGGGGCCAATATTTCGTTTCACATCCTGTTCCCCACGATCACCATTGCCCTTGGCTGGGTGCTCTTGGGATTCAAGCTGGCCTATAACCGCACCGGCGCCGAGAAGTGGATGGACGCCTACCGGTTCTGGGTCAAAATCTTTGCGCTCAGCTTTGGCATGGGCGTCGTGTCGGGCATTACCATGTCCTTCCAGTTCGGCACCAATTGGCCGGGCTTCATGGAAGCCGTGGGCAATATCGCCGGCCCGCTTCTGGCCTACGAGGTGCTGACCGCCTTCTTCCTCGAGGCGGTGTTCCTGGGCATCATGCTTTTCGGTGCATCGCGCGTGCCGGGCTGGCTGCACACTCTGGCCACGTTCCTCGTGGCGTTCGGCACGACGATGTCCGCCTTCTGGATCCTGGTGCTCAACAGCTGGATGCACACGCCTGCGGGCTTCGAAATCCGCGACGGCGTGGCCTATGCAACCGACTGGTTCGCGGTAATCTTCAACCCGTCGATGCCCTACCGTCTGGCGCATATGCTGCTGGCCTCGGGCCTGACCGTGGCCTTCCTGATCGCAGGTGTCTCGGCGCTGCGCTGGCTTTGGGGCGAACGCTCGGCCCAGGTGCGCGCCACCCTGCGCACCGGTCTTGTGATGGGCGCGGCTCTGATCCCGATCCAGATTTTTGCAGGCGACATGCATGGCCTGAACACGCTGGAACACCAGCCGGCCAAGGTGGCGGCGATGGAGGGCAATTGGGAAACGCGCGGGAACGTGCCGCTCCTGCTCTTTGCCCTGCCCGATGAAGAGGCGCGCGAGAACCGCTTCGAGGTGGGTATCCCCAACGGTGCCTCGCTCATCCTCAAGCACCATGCCGATGGCGTGGTGCCGGGCCTGAACGACTTCGTGGCCGAGGATGGCACGGTCGAGCATCCGCCGGTGGTGCCGCTGTTCTTCAGCTTCCGCATCATGGTCGCGACCGGTTTCGCGATGCTGCTGCTCAGTTGGGCCGGTGTCTACTTCATGGCGCGCAAGCGTCGCGGCATTGAAGGTCTGCCCAAGCCGCTGCTGTACGCGCTGGTGCCGATGGCGCTGTCGGGTTGGCTGGCCACCCTCGCGGGGTGGTACACCACCGAGATCGGGCGTCAGCCGTGGCTGGTGAACGGTGTCCTGACCACCGAGGCTGCCGTGGCCGATGTGCCCGCGCCGATGGTTCTGGGCACGCTGATCGCCTACCTGGTGGTCTACGCGGCGCTGCTCTTCGCCTATCTGGGCGTGATTTTCTACCTGTCGCGCAAGGCGGCAAAAGGGGAAGCGCCGGAAGAGCGGATCGCACTTGCGCCCCTGGCCCAGGCCCAAGTGGCTGCGGAGTGACGGCATGACCTATTCCGACCCTGCCATATGGCTTCCCTTCGTGTTCGCGGCGCTCATGGGCGCCGCGATCCTGATCTATGTCGTCCTCGACGGGTTCGACCTGGGTGTGGGCGTGCTGTTCCCCTTCGCGGACAAGGATGAACAGGACCGCATGGTCGCCTCGATCGGCCCGTTTTGGGACGCGAACGAAACCTGGCTGGTGCTGGCCATCGGCATTCTCCTGGTGGCCTTCCCAACGGCCCATGGCGCAATCCTGACAGCGCTGTACCTGCCCGTGGCGGTGATGCTGATCGGTCTGATCCTGCGGGGCGTCGCGTTCGAGTTTCGGGCCAAGGCCCCGCCCGCGCGCAAGGATATGTGGAACCTCAGCTTCTGGGCGGGCTCTCTGATGACCTCGCTCAGCCAGGGGTACATGCTAGGCCTCTACATCATGGGGCTGGAAAGCACGCCAGCGACCCAGGCCTTTGCCACGCTGACGGCGGTGTTCCTGACCGTGGCCTACAGTTTCATCGGCGCGACCTGGCTCATCCTCAAGACCGAGGGGGCGCTTCAGAAAAAGGCCGTGGACTGGGCCAAGGGCGGCATCTGGGGCGTCGTGCTGGGGCTTGGCGCGGTGTCGCTGGCCACGCCGTTTGTCAGTCAGCGGATCTGGGACAAGTGGTTCAGCTTCCCCGAGATCGTGATGCTGGCCCCCCTGCCCCTGGGCTCTGCTCTGCTGATCGCGGGGCTCTGGGTCGCACTCCGCCGTTTGCCCACGGCCGATGACAGCTTTGCCGGTCTGCCCTTTCTGGGTGCCGTAGCGCTGTTTGCGCTGGCCTTCGGCGGGCTGGCCTACAGCTTCTATCCCTATGTGGTGCCCGAGCAGATCACCATCTACGAGGCCGCCAGCGCGCCCGAAAGCCTGATGATCATCTTTGTCGGCACGCTGGTCGTGTTGCCGATGATCCTGGGCTACACGGTGCTGGCCTATACCGTGTTCCGCGGCAAGGCGACGGCGCTCAGCTACGAATGACAGGTGCCGGGGCGCTGTGACACCGTGCCCCGGCCCTTTGACCTACATATCATTCACAGAATTGAATATATTCTCCCAAACCCCTGACCGCTCCAAAGGCGGCAGATTCGGAGGAGACCCAAATGGACCCCAAACCCATCTCGGACGAAATAACCGTTTCGCCGCAGATCGCACCCTCGGACGTGGCCGAGATTGCCGCCAAGGGCTATCGCGCGATCATCTGCAACCGCCCCGATGGTGAGGGTGCCGACCAGCCCTCATTCGAAGAGATCGAGGCCGCCGCCAAGGCCGCCGGGCTCGAGGCGCGTTACCTGCCCGTCACCTCGGGCAAGGTCCGTGACGAGGATGCCGAGGATTTCGGGCGCGCCCTGATGGAGCTGCCCGGCCCGGTCTTTGCCTATTGCCGCACCGGAACCCGCTCGGCCACGCTGTGGTCGTTGAGTCAGGCCCAGACACGCGACACCGCCGACATCCTCGCCAAGACCAAGTCGGCGGGCTATGACATGGCCGGGGTTGTGCGCCGCATCGTCAACGGCGGCAAGACGCCCACCGATACGGGCGACGCCAAGTTCGACGTGGTGATCGTGGGCGCAGGCGCGGGCGGCATCGCCGTCGCGGCCAGCCTGAAATCGCGCAAGCCGGGGCTGAGCATCACGCTGCTGGATCCGGCCGATATCCACTACTACCAGCCCGGCTGGACCATGGTGGGCGGCGGTATCTTCGACGCCGAAACCACGGCCAAGACCATGGGCTCGCTCATCCCGCAGGGGGTGCACTGGATCAAGTCCGCCGTCGCCGCCTTTGAGCCCAAGGACAATGCCGTCGTGCTCGATGGCTGCCGCGTGGTCAAATACGACCGCCTGATCGTCTGTCCAGGGCTGAAGCTTGACTGGAACGCGGTCGATGGCCTGGTCGAGACGCTGGGCAAGAACGGCGTAACCTCGAACTACCGCTACGACCTCGCGCCCTACACATGGGAGCTGGTGCGCGGTCTGAAAGAGGGGCGCGCGCTCTTCACCCAGCCGCCGATGCCCATCAAATGCGCAGGCGCGCCGCAAAAGGCGATGTACCTGTCGGGCGACCACTGGTTCCGCACCGGGCGGCTCAAGAACATCGACATCCAGTTCATGAATGCCGGCGGTGTTCTGTTCGGGGTTAAGGACTACGTGCCCGCGCTCGAAGAGTATGTGAAGAAATACGGGGCCGACCTGAATTTCTTCCACAACCTCGTGGCCGTCGACGGCCCGGCGAAAACCGCGACCTTCGAGGTCAAGAAACCGGATGCGGATCCCCAAACGGTGACGGTCGAGTTCGACATGATGCATGTCTGCCCGCCCCAGACCGCGCCCGATTTCATCTGCGTCTCGCCCTTGGCGGATGCGGCGGGTTGGGTCGATGTGGACCAGAACACCCTGCGCCACGCGACCTATGACAATATCTGGGCCCTGGGCGACGTGACCAACACGCCCAACGCCAAAACCGCGGCTGCGGCACGGATCCAGGCGCCCATCGTGGCCGAGAACGTCGTTGCCGACATCCGGGGCCGGTCGCCCTCTGCGATGTACAACGGCTACGGCTCCTGCCCGCTGACGGTGGAGCGCGGCAAGATCGTCCTGGCCGAGTTCGGCTATGGCGGCACGCTGCTGCCCAGCTTCCCGAAATGGGTGATCGACGGCACGCAACCCACCCGCGCGGCGTGGCTGCTCAAGGAACAGATCCTGCCGCCCGTTTATTGGAAAGCGATGCTGCGCGGCAAGGAATGGATGGCCAAGCCCGAAAAGGTCTCGGCCAGCTAAGTGCCCAACCCGCCCCGGCCATTGCGCCGGGGCCTCTTTTTATGGCACCGCGCTGCCCGTTCCGTCCAGCCAATCGCGACCCTGAGGTCCCGGCGATGAGGCCGGGACAGGACTTTCCCGGGCACCGCGACGATTCACCCCTTTATCTATTCCGAAATTTGAATATATAGACGTCATCAGCGCGACAAGGACTCCGCCATGACACCGCCCAAGATCACCCGCGCCGCATTGGAGCGGCATCTGCCCATTCTTGAATGGTCCAAGACCTATGACCGCGACACGCTGACCAGCGACGCGGTGGCGGCGGTCATCGTGACGATCATGCTGATCCCGCAATCGCTCGCCTATGCGCTGCTGGCGGGTCTGCCGGCCGAGATGGGGCTTTACGCCTCGATCCTTCCGCTCGTGGCATATGCGATCTTCGGCACCAGCCGGGCGCTGGCTGTGGGACCCGTGGCCGTGGTGTCGCTGATGACCGCGGCGGCCGTAGGCAACCTCGGCCTGACCGATCCGGCGGCCATTGCGTTGGCCGCAGGGACTCTGGCCTTTATCTCGGGCGCAATCCTCACGGTGATGGGCGTTTTCCGGCTGGGCTTTCTCGCCAATTTCCTATCGCACCCCGTGATCGCAGGCTTCATCACTGCCTCAGGCGTGCTGATCGCAAGCTCTCAGCTCAAGCATATCATGGGGGTCGAGGCCGAGGGGCACAACCTTGTCCAGATCTGGTCCGACCTGCTGGCGCATCAGCACCTCGTGAACCCGATCACGCTGGGCATCGGCGTCACAGCGACCGTGTTCCTGTTCTGGGTACGCAAGGGTCTGAAACCCCTGCTTCTGGACATGGGCCTGACACCACGGCTCGCGGACATCCTGGCAAAGGCCGGACCGGTGGGCGCAGTTGTCGTGACTACCCTCGCGGTCTGGATCTTCGACCTGGAGAACAAGGGCGTCGCCATCGTGGGCCAGGTGCCCATGGGCCTGCCGCCACTGACCGCGCCGTCCTTCGACCCTGCGCTCTGGTCGCAGCTGTTCATCTCGGCGCTGCTGATCTCGATCATCGGCTTTGTCGAGTCGGTCTCGGTCGCGCAAACGCTCGCCGCCAAGAAGCGTCAGCGCATCGTGCCGGATCAGGAGCTTGTGGGCCTTGGCACCTCGAACATCGCCGCGGCCGTCACCGGCGGCTACCCGGTGACCGGCGGTTTTGCCCGGTCGGTCGTGAATTTCGATGCAGGTGCGGAAACCCCTGCCGCCGGAGCCTTTACCGCCATCGGCATCCTTTTTGCCGCGCTGCTGCTGACGCCACTTCTGTTCTTCCTGCCCAAGGCCACGCTGGCCGCGACGATCATCGTGGCCGTGCTGAGCCTTGTCGATTTCTCGATCCTGACCAAGTCCTGGGGCTATTCCAAGGTCGACTTTGCCGCCGTTGCCGCCACGATCTTCCTGACGCTGGGCTTCGGGGTCGAGGTCGGCGTGTCCGCAGGGGTGATCCTGTCGATCGGTCTGTTTCTCTACAAAACCTCGCGCCCCCATGTGGCCGAGGTGGGGCTGGTGCCGGGCACCCAGCATTTCCGCAATATCCACCGCCACAGCGTGGAAACCCACCCATCGGTGGTGACATTGCGGATCGATGAGAGCCTGTATTTCGCCAATGCCGCCTTTCTGCAGGATTACGTCTATGACCGCGTCGTCTGCGACCAGCCGATCAAGCATGTGGTGCTGATGTGCTCGGCTGTGAACGAGATCGACATGTCCGCGCTTGAAAGTCTTGAGGCGATAAACCACCGCCTCGACAGCATGGGGATCAAGCTGCACCTGTCCGAGGTCAAGGGCCCGGTGATGGACCGCCTGGAACGGTCGCATTTCCTGCAGGAGATGACCGGCGAGGTGTTCCTGTCGCAATACGACGCGATGAAGGCCCTGACCCCGCCCGAGGATCAGCCGAAAGCGGCAGAGTGATCTTGATCGTAGGGTGCGTGATATCACGCACCCTACCTTTGCTCCATTCATGCCAATGCACCTGCAAGGGAAGCCCCTTTCCCTGCCCCCTCCCTGCCGCTAAGACGCCCGCGACCCGCGCGCAGGACGACGATGACAGACCAGGCCCACGACCCCCATGTGCTCAACCCCTGCCTGCTGACGGGCAGCGGGCTTGCGCGCGCGTCGCGGCTCAAGCGCAAATACCGCCCCGAGGGCTATGACGACGCGCTGGACCGCGACACGCTTTGGTATGACGCGATCTGGTCCGAGGGTCGGGTCCATCTGATCTGCCCGCCCTTCAACAATCTCGCCCCGGTGATGCGACAGGCCCGGTGGGTGCTTGACGGTACGCCGGTCAAACCAGCGCGCATCCGCCGCTACAACCGCCACACGATTGTGGAGCTTCCCGCAAAAGGCGTTGCCAACGACGTTTCTGTCAGCCTGAACAATTGGACCGGGCGATCGGCCGTGTCGCGCACAGATCACGGCTTGTTTGCCCGGCTCAACACCGCGATCTGCATTTCCAAGGACAACGACCTGACCTGGATCCGGGATTTCATCCGCTTCCACCAGCATCATCACGGCCTTCAGGCGATGATCGTGGTCGACAACGGATCAACCGCCTACAGCCTCCAGGATCTGCGCACGGCCCTGGCCGAGACCGGCCTTGAACGCACGCTGGCGCTGTCAGCCCCGTTTCCCTATGGGCCCCGCGGCCGCAAACCCTACGCTAGGGCCGAGAAGTTCCTGCAAACGGCTGTCTTCAACATCCTTCGGCTGCGCTACGTTGGACGCGCCCGGGCGGTGCTGAACTGCGATATCGACGAGCTGATGTGGACCCCCGGCACGACCGTCTTCGACCTCGCCCGTCAAAGCCGGTTCGGCTATGTGCGCCTGCCCGGACATTGGCGGTTCAGCCGGACCGACCTGCCCCAGGCCGATCGGCACATGGCCCATGTCTACCGGCGGCCCGAGAGCCCCGGATGTCCGCCCAAATGGTGCCTCGTGCCCGATGGTCCGTTCCGTCGCTTCAGCTGGGACACACACAGGCTTGAGGGGTTGGGGGTCAACGGTCTCTTCCTGTCGAACAAGGGTCATTTTTGGCACTGCTTCAACGTCTCGACCGCCTGGAAGAAAAGCCGGCAGGATCCCCCCGACACCCATTTGTGGGACGACCCCGAGAGTGCCGCAGCGTTAGCGCCCGTGTTCGGGCCCGCGCCCCGGCCCGACTGACCCCGCGCGCTTGCGCCGGGCGGGCCCCGGTGACAAGCTGAGCGCGCGCCACAGAGACAGGACACACCATGATGACCGACACCGCGAACAGCAGCGCGTTGGCCCAGTTGCCCCAGACCGTGGCCCATGCCCGCAATCCGGGCCTGCCGCTCGACATGGATTGGGTGCGCGCGGTGCAGGCCAATACCTCGGCCATCGAACGCCGCGCAGCCACGCTGCCGGGGCGACGGTCGGTCAAGAAGGACCACCAGGCCGCCTGGCTGGCCCGCGCGATCAGCTGTATCGACCTCACAACGCTCGCGGGCGACGACACGCCCGGGCGGGTGCGCAGGCTCTGTGCCAAGGCCCGCCAGCCCGTGCGCGCCGATGTGCTGGACGCGCTGGGGCTGCATGGCCTGACGGTGGGCGCGGTCTGTGTATATCACGAGATGATCGCCCCTGCGGTCGAGGCGCTCGAAGGCTCGGGTATCCCGGTGGCCGCGGTCTCCACCGGCTTTCCCGCGGGGCTGTCGCCCTACCGCCTGCGCGTGGCCGAGATCGAGGAAAGCGTGAAGGCGGGCGCGGCAGAGATCGACATCGTGATCTCGCGCCACCATGTGCTGACCGGAGATTGGCAGGCGCTTTATGACGAAATGCGCGACTTTCGCGCCGCCTGCGGCGAGGCGCATGTCAAGGCGATCCTGGCGACGGGCGAACTGGGCACGCTGCGCAACGTGGCCCGCGCCAGCCTTGTGTGCATGATGGCCGGGGCGGATTTCATCAAAACCTCCACCGGCAAGGAGACGATGAACGCCACCCTGCCCGTGAGCCTGACCATGATCCGCGCGATCCGCGCCTACGAGGCTCGCACGGGCTACAAGGTGGGTTACAAACCGGCGGGCGGGATATCCAAGGCCAAGGATGCGCTGGTGTATCTGTCGCTGATGAAGGACGAGCTGGGCGATGCCTGGCTACGCCCCAATCTTTTTCGTTTCGGCGCATCGAGCCTTTTGGGCGATATCGAACGCCAGCTCGAACACCATGTCACCGGGGCCTATTCGGCCGCGCACCGCCATCCGATGGGGTGACCAGATGAAGACCTCCTTGGCACTTTCCTTTACGTGTTTCGCACTGGCTGTTTCGGCACAAGGTACAGACACGAGTGTATTTTCTTTGTTTCGCACGTCTCTTGTCGAGAAAAACATGAAAGTGCATGTCGCGACATTGGATACCTCGAATGGTTCAGATTACAACTTCGAGAATTGCTGGTTGGCTGCTCAACTCTTTCAGTCACAAGAGAGTGTAAAAACGAAATTCTGGTGTGAGCCGGGGCGGGTAGGAACCGAAAGGAAGTAGAGATGACCGTCAAGGAAATCTTCGAGACCATGGAATACGGCCCCGCCCCCGAAAGCGCTGCCGATGCCTTTGCCTGGCTTGTCGACCAGGGCGACCGGTTCGGCCATTTCATCGACGGCGCCTTTACCGAGCCCGGTGAGGGCTTCCTGTCTAAGAACCCCGCCAATGGCGAGACGCTGGCGACCCTGTCCCAGGCCACCCAGGCCGATGTGGAGGCCGCCGTTCAGGCCGCCCGCAAGGCGCAGCCGAAATGGGAAAAGCTTGGCGGGCATGGCCGGGCGCGCCACCTATATGCCATCGCCCGTCTCTTGCAGAAGCACGCGCGGCTCTTCGCGGTGCTCGAAACGCTGGATAACGGCAAACCGATACGTGAAAGCCGTGATATCGACGTGCCCCTGGCCCAGCGGCATTTCTACTATCACGCGGGCATGGCCCAGCTGATGGCGGCCGAACTGCCCGGCCGCGCCGCGCTGGGGGTCTGCGGACAGATCATCCCCTGGAACTTTCCGCTTCTGATGCTGGCGTGGAAGATCGCGCCGGCCTTGGCCATGGGCAACACCGTGGTGCTGAAACCGGCCGAGTACACCTCGCTCACAGCCCTCCTGTTCGCTGATATCTGCCGCCAGGCGGGCCTGCCCAAGGGGGTCGTCAACATCGTCACCGGCGACGGGGCGGTGGGCGAGATGATCGTAAGCGCTGACGTCGACAAGATCGCCTTTACCGGCTCGACCGAGGTGGGCCGCAAGATCCGCGCGGCCACCGCCGGGTCGGGCAAAGCGCTGACGCTGGAGCTGGGGGGCAAGAGCCCATACATCGTCTTCGAGGATGCCGACATCGACAGCGCGATCGAGGGGCTGGTGGATGCGATCTGGTTCAACCAGGGCCAGGTCTGCTGCGCGGGCTCGCGCCTGATCGTGCAGGAAGGCATCGCCGAGGATTTCCATGCCCGCCTGCGTACCCGGATGGACAAGCTGCGTCTGGGCAATCCGCTCGACAAGTGCATCGACGTCGGTGCCATCGTCGATCATACGCAGCTTGAGACGATCAAGCGAATGGTTGGCCAGAGCGACGGCGGCGAGGTCTATCACGCCCGGGTCGACATGCCGGTCGAGGGGTGTTTCTACCCGCCCACGCTGATCACCGGCCTGTCGCCCAGCGCCGCGCTGATGCAGGATGAAATCTTTGGTCCCGTCCTTGTCTCCACCACCTTCCGCACGCCGTCCGAGGCGGTGCAGCTGGCCAACAACACGCGCTACGGCCTTGCCGCGACGGTGTGGACCGAGAACGTGAACCTTGCCCTCGACGTGGCGCCCAAACTGGCGGCAGGTGTCGTTTGGGTGAACGGGACCAACATGTTCGATGCCGCCGCCGGGTTCGGCGGTGTGCGCGAAAGCGGGTTTGGCCGCGAAGGCGGTTGGGAGGGGCTGAGCGCCTACACCAAACCCGCGGGCAAAGCAAAGCCGCTGGACCCGGTCGCAGCCTTCAAGGGCGACAAGGCGCCCGTGGATCCGGTGGACCGCACCGCGAAGCTCTATATCGGGGGCAAGCAGGCCCGACCCGATGGCGGCTATTCCCGCGCGGTCTGGTCCAAGACGGGAGAGCTTTTGGGCCATGCTTCGCTGGCCAACCGCAAGGATGTGCGCAACGCGGTCGAGGCCGCCAAGGGTGCTGGCGGCTGGTCGCACACAACCGGCCACCTGCGCGCGCAGATCCTGTACTACATCGCCGAGAACCTCGCGGCGCGCAGCGATGAATTCGCCCATCGCCTGAACCAGCTGACGGGCGGGCGTACAGGCGCGAAAGAGGTGGAGGCGAGTGTCAGCCGCCTGTTCACCTATGCCGCCTGGGCCGACAAGTTCGATGGCCAGGTGCACAATGCGCCGATCCGGGGCGTGGCGCTGGCCATGCGCGAACCGGTGGGGGTGATCGGCGCGCTTTGCCCGGACGAGGCACCGCTTTTGGGCCTGATCTCGGTCATGGGTCCGGCCATTGCCATGGGCAACCGCGCTGTGCTTGTGGCGTCCGAGCCCTTCCCGCTCGCGGCCACGGATTTCGTGCAGGTACTGGAAACCTCGGACGTGCCCGGTGGGGTCGTGAATATCCTGACCGGACCCCATGCCGAGCTGGCGCCGACGCTGGCCCAGCACATGGATGTGGACGCGGTCTGGAGCTTCTCGTCCACCGACCTGGCGCAGGTCATCGAGACGGGCAGCACCGGCAACCTCAAACGGACCTGGGTCAACAACGGACAGGCGCGCGATTGGTACGGACCCGAGGGCGAAGGCCGCCTGTTTTTGGACGCCGCCACCGAGGTCAAGAACGTCTGGGTGCCCTACGGCGAATAAAAATCTCAGGTTGCAGTGAAACTCATCGCGCATGCTCTGCGTGACTGTGGCGAGGCAGGACAGACAGTCCCGCCAAACCAAAGGAGTATGTACGATGAAGACCGCACTTTGCGCTACCGCTCTGACCCTTGCGGCAACCGGGGCCTTTGCCGCCGGGCACGGGACACCGACGATGGGCTATGCCCTGGCCAATGACGGCAACACCCTTGTGGTGATGGCCGATATCTCGGCACCGGGCGAAGTGGCCACCTACGATCTGTCCACCCAGCTTGATGCCATCGCCTATCGTCCGGTGACCGGCGATCTGCTGGGCTATACCAACGGTACGATCGTCACCATCGACCCGACCTCGGGCGAGGTCACGGATCTGGGCGCCAGCTTCATGGACGATGCCATGGTGGCCGACGGTGCTGCTGTCGGGTTCGACTTCAACAACGCCATCGACGCCGTGCGTGTCGTGTCCTCGGCCGCTGACAACCTGGTCTATTTCCCCGAAGGCTTTGGTGACAACGACGAACGCGCAGGTTCGGTCCGTCGCTTCACCGCCCTGGCCTATGCCGAGGGCGATGCGAATGCCGGTGCCACGCCGATGATCTTTGCCAATGCCTATACCAACGCGCTGAACGGCATGACCGCCGACGAGACCTTCCAGTATGCGCTGGATGCGGGCCCAGATGCGCTGGTCAGCCTTGCCAACAATGCCGACACGCTCGAGACCATCGGCGCCGTCACGGTCGATGGCGAAGCGGTTGACCTGTCGATGATGGGCGGCTTCGACATTCTGTCGCCCGAGATGGGCCAGAACATGGGCTACGCCATCCTGCATATCGAAGGCGCCGAAACAGCGGGCCTGTATCAGATCGACCTTGAGAGCGGTGCAGCGACCCTGCAGGCCGATCTCGGCATGGGCGGCTTCGGCGGGTTCGCCGTGTCCCGCGGAATGTAAACCATAGCGAGTTCCAGCAGGCGGATGCATCCCCCCACCTGCCGGAGGCCCGGACCGTGCGCGCGGTCCGGGCCTTTTGTGTCCACGCTTGTCCCGTGCGGACAGTCTGACTAGCGTTTCAGAAAAGCGAGGAGCGCAATGACCGACCAGACCACCCACGATGCCGAGGGTGACCCACGCAATGCCGACCTGAAATTCTGGCTGAACGGGCAGATCGTCGGGCGCGACCAGGCGGTCGTCAGCATCTATGACAGCGGCTTCATGCTGGGAGATGGCGTGTGGGAGGGGCTGCGCCTCTACCATGGCAGATGGGCCTTTCTGGACGACCACCTCGACCGCCTGTTCGAAGCGGCCCGCGCGATCGACCTGGACATCGGTATGGACCGGGCGGGGGTCCTGGCCGCGCTAGAGGCCTTGCGCGCCGCCAACGGGATGGAGACCGATGCCCATGCCCGGCTGATGGTGACCCGCGGGGTCAAGGTGCGACCTTTCCAGCATCCGTCGCTCAGCCGGTCGGGCCCGACCGTGGCGATCATCATAGAGCATTCGAAACCGCGCCTGGGCCGCCCCATCCGGCTGGCCACGGTCCCGCACCAGCGCGGGCTTCCGATGACACAGGATCCGAAGCTGAACAGCCATTCGAAACTCAACTGCATCCTCGCCTGCATTGCCGCGGAAAAGGCGGGCGCGGACGAGGCCCTGATGCTCGATGTGCATGGCTTTGTGAACACCACGAATGCCTGCAACTTCTTCATCGTGCGCAAGGGCGCGGTTTGGACCAGCACGGGCGACTATTGCATGAACGGGATCACCCGTCAGAAGGTGATCGACCTGTGCCGATCGGACGGCATTCCGGTGTTCGAGCGGAACTATTCGCTGGTCGACACATATGGCGCGGACGAGGCGTTCCTGACCGGCACCTTCGGCGCGCAGACACCGGTGGGCGAGATCGACGGGCGGGTGATCGGGAGCGGCGAGCTAGGCCCGGTCACGGAACGCATCCGCGCGCTTTACGCCGACCTCATCCGCAAGGAGGTAGGCGCGTGAAGATTGCCTGCTGGTCGGGCCCGCGCAACCTGTCGACGGCGATGATGTATGCCTTCGGCAACCGGGCCGATTGCGCGGCGGTGGATGAGCCCTTCTACGCCGCCTATCTGGCACGCACCGGCCTGCCCCACCCGATGCGCGACGCGGTGCTGGCAAGCCAAAGCCAGGACCCGGCCCAAGTGATCGCCGACCTGACCGGGCCGGTGCCGGGCGGGCTTCCCCATGTCTATCACAAGCACATGGCGCAACACATGATCACCGGGATCCCGCGCGACTGGATGGGCGGAATGGCGCATCTGATCCTGTTGCGCCACCCGGCACGCGTGGTGGCGAGTTTCGCAAAAGGCTACGCGCATACGACGCTCGACGATGTGGGCTTTGTTCAACTGGCGGGCATCTACGATGACCTGTTGGCGCAGGGGCTGGAGCCGGTAGTCGTGGACAGCGCAGATATTCGCCGCGCGCCCGAGCGCATGCTGCGGCTGATCTGCGACCGGATCGGGCTGAGCTGGGACCCCGCCATGCTGTCCTGGCCCGCCGGGCCGAAACCCTTTGACGGCGTCTGGGCCGCGCATTGGTACGGCGCGGTCCATGGCTCCACCTGGTTCGCGGGGCCCGAGGGGGCGTTGCCCAACCTCTCAGGCGATCTGGCAGGATTGGTGGAAGCGGCGATGCCATTCTATGACCGGTTGGCCGCGGTTCGGATCGGTTAAGCCCCGCGACCCCGCCCCGGCCAACGCGCCGGGGCCTCTGGTCGAACACTGTGCAGGAGGTCCCGGGTCAAGCCCGGGACGGGGGCCACTTAGCCCTCGAAGCGGCGCTTCCGAGCCGCGATCAGCTTGAGCCGCAGGGCGTTCAGCTGGATGAATCCCGCGGCGTCGGTCTGGTCATAGGCGCCCATATCTTCCTCAAAGGTCACATGGGCCTCGGAATACAGGCTGTGATCGGACCAGCGGCCCACGCAGGTCACCGCGCCCTTGTAGAGCTTGAGCCGCACGGTACCGGTCACATGCTCCTGGCTCTTGTCAATGGCCGCCTGCAGCATCTCGCGTTCCGGACTGAACCAGAAGCCGTTGTAGATCAATTCCGCGTAGCGCGGCATCAGGCTGTCCTTCAGGTGCCCCGCGCCGCTGTCGAGCGTGATCTGCTCGATCCCGCGATGGGCCTCGAGCAGGACGGTGCCGCCCGGGGTCTCGTAGATGCCGCGGGACTTCATGCCGACAAAGCGGTTTTCCACGAAGTCGAGCCGCCCGATGCCGTGCTTGCCGCCCAGCTCGTTCAGGCGGGTCAGAAGCGAGGCGGGCGAGAGCGCCTCGCCATTGATGGACACCGCGTCGCCGCGCTCGAAACCGACCTCGATGAACTCGGGCGTATCGGGCGCCTCTTCGGGATGGACGGTGCGCTGGAACACGTAATCCGGCGCCATCTCGGCGGGGTCTTCCAGCACCTTGCCCTCGGACGAGGTGTGCAGAAGGTTCGCATCGACCGAGAAAGGCGCCTCGCCGCGTTTGTCCTTGGCGATGGGAATCTGGTTCTTTTCGGCGAACTCGATCAGCTTGGTACGGCTGCCCAGATCCCACTCCCGCCAGGGCGCGATCACCTTGATCTCGGGGTTCAGCGCATAGGCCGACAGTTCGAACCGCACCTGGTCGTTGCCCTTGCCGGTGGCGCCATGGCTGACAGCGTCGGCACCGGTTTCCGCCGCGATCTCGACCAGCCGCTTGGAAATCAGCGGGCGCGCGATGGAGGTGCCCAGAAGGTAGAGACCTTCGTAGACGGCGTTGGCACGGAACATCGGAAAGACAAAGTCGCGCACGAATTCTTCGCGCAGATCCTCTATGTAGATTTCCTTCACGCCCATCATCTCGGCTTTCTTGCGGGCGGGCTCAAGCTCTTCACCCTGGCCAAGATCGGCGGTGAAGGTCACCACCTCGCAGCCGTATTCGGTTTGCAGCCACTTCAGGATGATCGAGGTGTCGAGGCCGCCGGAATAGGCCAGAACGACTTTCTTGGGCGCGGAGGACATGGCGGTTTCCCTTTCAGAATGACGGATCGCGCGATAGCGGGTTTTCGGCCCGACCGCAAGCTGGCGGCGGGCCGTGCTTGACCGGGCGGGCGCGCATCCCTACCCCTTTGGCATGTGCAGGCAGGAGAGCGCGCGATGAAAGGCTGGCAGATTTTCGAACATTCGGTGCGGCTTGTCTTTCGCAACATCGACGCGGCGCTGCAGATCTCGGCGGTGCTTTACGCGATCTACGCCGTGGCACAAATCTACCTGATGCGCGCCCAGGCCCGGATCGACGCGCAGCTTCAATCGCTCGAGGATGGCAGCTTTGATCCCAATGCCGCGCTCGGCGCCGGTGCCGGGCTTGTCTATTTCCTGGCCAGTGTCGGCACGCTTGTGCTGGGTCTGTGGATCGCGGTCAGCTGGCACCGCTATGTCCTGCGCGAAGAACGGCCTGCGGGCTGGGTGCCGGATTGGCACGGCGGGGCCCTATTGTCCTATCTGGGCCGGTCGATCATGGTGGGCATTCTGGCGATGTTCGCGGCCCTCGCGGCCATGGGGATCATGGCCATGCTGCTGCCCGGCATCCTGAGCCTCTTGGCGGTGTTTTCGGGCGTGGCCGCGGCGGCCTACGTCTTTTTCCGTCTCTGCCCGATGCTGCCCGCCGCTGCGCTGGGCGAGCGGATGACGCTCAGGGACGCCTGGACCGCGACACAAGGGGCTGGCGAGGCGATCTTCGTTCTGGTGCTTCTGACCGTCGCGGCTTCGGCGATCCTGCAGGTGCCGACCCTGGTCGGCGGAGGCGGCGGCGGGATCATCACCATCCTCTACACGCTGGCCGTGGGCTGGGTGATGATGCTGGTGGGATCGAGCGTGCTGACCACCTTTTATGGACATTACATCGAAGGCCGCCCACTGGGTTGAGGCCTTGCCTAACGGCAGCGGCTGGGCCACAGACAGACAATGACCGATTTTGCCGATACCGCCCGTGCCGCAACCATGGCGATGCGCCAGGTGTTCCCCGCAACGCCCTGCCAGGTGAACGCGCATCTGAGCGAGCGCTATGGTGCCGAGATCCACCTAAAGCGCGAGGATCTGAGCCCGGTGCGCAGCTACAAACTGCGTGGGGCGTTCAACGCGATGCGGCTGGCGCTGCGGGAAAACCCCGATCACGCGCTGTTCGTCTGCGCGAGCGCCGGCAACCATGCCCAGGGCGTGGCCTTCATGTGCCGCCATTTCGGGGTGCGCGGCGCGATCTTCATGCCGGTGACGACACCGCAACAGAAAATCCAGAAGACCCGCATGTTCGGCGGCGACGCGGTCGAGATCCGGCTGACGGGCGACTATTTCGACGACACGCTGGCCGCCGCACAGCAATACTGTGCCGATGAGGGCGGGCAGTTCCTGTCGCCCTTCGACAACGAGAACGTGATCGGCGGCCAGGCGTCGGTCGCCGTCGAGATCGAGGAACAGCTGGGCGGCGCGCCCGACCTGATCGTGCTGCCCGTGGGTGGCGGCGGGCTGTCGGCGGGCGTGGTCAGCTATTTCGGCGACATGACCCGCTACAAGTTCGTGGAACCCCTGGGCGGGGCCAGTCTTCAGGCGGCGCTGCGGGCGGGCCACCCTGTGACCCTGCCCAAGGTCGACAATTTCGTGGACGGCGCCGCCGTGGCCCGGATCGGCGAAAAGACCTTTGCCCGGCTCAAGGATCAGGACCTGGCCGATGTTCTGGTCGCGCCCGAGGACAGGCTGTGCACCACGATCCTCGAGATGCTGAATGTCGAGGGCATCGTTCTGGAACCGGCCGGGGCGCTGACGGTCGATGCGCTCCATGACATTGCGCACAGTATCCAGGGCAAGCGCGTGGTCTGCGTCACCTCGGGCGGCAATTTCGATTTCGAACGCCTGCCCGAGGTCAAGGAACGCGCCCAGCGCTTTTCCGGTGTGAAGAAGTATTTCGTACTGCGCCTGCCCCAGCGTCCCGGCGCGCTCAAGGAGTTCCTGAGTATCCTCGGCCCCGAGGATGACATTGCCCGTTTCGAGTATCTCAAGAAATCGGCGCGCAATTTCGGGTCGGTCCTGATCGGGATCGAGACCGTCCATGCCGAGAATTTCGCGGGCCTCTTTGCGCGTCTCGATGCGGCCGGGTTCACCTATACCGATATCACGAACGACCAGACCCTGGCCGAGTTCCTGATCTGAGCTTTAACCGGGCGGTCCCTGGTCCTGCAACAGCAGGGCACGGGCGGTGTCGAAGGCCTCGACGAGGGGGCCAGGATCGACCGGCTGGCCCGCGCGCGCAGCCACTTCGCCCTCGGCACAGAGGCGGGCAAAGGCGGTAAAGCCCAGATTGAGCGCGCTGCCCTTCAGGAAATGCAGACCTTCGGCAAGTGCTGCAGGATCGGACGCATCGAGCCTGCCCAGCGCTTCAGCCGCCTCGTCCAGGAACACGTCGGCGATATCGGCGAAGTCATCCTCGCCCACAGCGGATTTGAGGTCGGCAAGCTGTGCCCAGTCGACGATCGGTTCGGTCATGGGGCAAGCTTCGCTGAACTCGGTAAACAGGCCCTTAGCCGCGCCGGTGAATTCCCAAAAATGCGAGGTTTTACCCAAGATTAAGACCCGCACAGCTAAGGAAGCCGCAAAGACCTATCGGAGCAGTACATGGCGCAGCCCCAGCCCAGCCCGCCGCGCCGCCCGGCGACAGAGGCGGCGGCACATGCGCTTGTTATCGATGACAGCCTCGGCCAGCGCCGGATCGTGTCGGCGCTGTTGCGCAAATGGGGCTACCGCGTGTCCGAGGCCGCATCGGGGCAAGAGGCGCTGGTCCTGGCGCAGGACGATCCGCCCGACGTGGTCGTCAGCGACTGGATGATGCCCGGCATGGACGGGCTTGCCCTGTGCCGCGCCTTCCGGGGGTTGGAACGCAAAAGGTACGGGTATTTCATCCTGCTCACCTCGAAATCCGAAAAGGGCGAGATCGCCCAGGGGCTCGATGCCGGTGCGGACGACTTCCTCACCAAACCGGTCAGCGCGCCCGAGTTGCGCGCACGCCTGACCGCGGGCGAGCGCATCTTGCGCATGGAACGCGAACTGACCGAGAAGAACACCGCGCTCGGCGATGCGCTCGATCGGTTGCAGGCGGTCAATGATGCGATCGAACAAGATCTGCGGCAGGCCAAGTCGATTCAGACCGCGCTCGTTCCCGAGACCCAGCGCGATTTCGGTCGCGCAAGGATCGGCCTCCTGCTCAAGCCTTGCGGGCATGTGGGCGGCGACCTCGTGGGCATGTTCTCGCCCGGTCACGGGCATATCGGGGTCTACTGTATCGACGTATCGGGCCATGGCATCACGTCGGCCATGATGACCGCCCGGGTCGCGGGCTATTTGAGCGCGGCGCATCCCGAGCACAACTTGGCCATGGAATTGCGGGTGGGGCGCTATTACGCGCTCCTGCCGCCCGAACGGGTGGCGGGGCTTCTGAACGATCGGCTGAGCGTGGATGCCGGTGTCGAAGAGTATTTCACCATGATCTATGCGGTTCTGGATCAGAACACCGGGCTTTTGCGCTTTGTCCAGGCTGGTCACCCGCCACCGCTCGTGATCCGGGCCGATGGACGTTGCGTCTTCATCGGTGATGGCGGTCTGCCCATCGGCCTCATTCCCGGCGTCACCTACGAGACGTTCGAGTGCCAGCTGACCATGGGCGACCGTGTGCTGTTCTATTCGGACGGTATCACCGAATGCCCGACCGAAACCGGCATGCTGGAGCAGGACGGGCTGCTGCGGCTGGTTCAGTCCCTTGGTCCCGGCGGCGGGACGGAATGGCTTGATGATCTCTATTGGCGCCTCGCCCAGCACCTGCCCGACGGGGTCACCCTGCCGGACGATGTTTCGGCGGCGCTGCTCGAATACACCGGCTAGGCGGGGGCTGCGTTCAGCCAGCCGGCCAGCATCGCGCGATCGCCCGATGTGCCAAGCTGATCCAGCGCGCGCACCGCAGGCATCCAGTGCGCGCTGTGCCCCGGTTCGACCGGCGGACCACGGCGCAGCACCGGGCGCGCCAGGTAGATCGTACAGACCTTTTCCGCCCAGAGATCGTATTCGGGCATGTAGGTGAAGCGCTTGTAGACCCCCAGCCGCAATGGCGCGGCGATGGACCAGCCCGTTTCCTCCCACACCTCGCGGTGCAGCGCATCGATCGGATGCTCGCCCGGGTCGATCCCGCCGCCGGGCAGCTGGAACTCGGGCACGGGCTCTTGCTGGTGGGTCAGCAACACTTGCCCTTCGCGCGGCAGGATCGCATAGACGCCCGGCCGTCGCGTGTAGCGGCGTCCGTTCTGTGGCGGTGTCCCGTATCGGCGCATGGCATCCCCCGGTTTGGTGCATCCCTTGTACGCCCTATATGGACGCGGTATTTCCAGCGCAACGCGTAGCAGGACACTCCCATGACCACCGCATCAAAACCCGCCTGGGACGACACGGTATTGCCGTTCCAGCTCGATCATTCCGACATGCGCGGCCGCGTGGCCCGGCTGGACGGCGTGCTTGACGGGATCCTGAAACAGCACGACTACCCCCCGCAGGTCGAGGCGCTTGTGGCCGAGATGGCGCTTTTGACGGCGCTGATCGGGCAGACCGTGAAGCTGCGTTGGAAACTGTCGCTGCAAGTCCAGTCCAAAGGACCGGTGCGCATGATCGCGACCGATTACTTCGCCCCCGAGACAGAGGGCCAGCCCGCCCGCATCCGCGCCTACGCGAGCTTTGACCGTGACCGCCTGACCGGCGGCACCGCCTTCGACCAGGTGGGCGAGGGGTATTTCGCCATCCTGATCGACCAGGGGCCCGACATGACCCCCTACCAGGGGATCACACCGCTTGCGGGTCAATCGCTCGCCGCCTGCGCCGAGACCTATTTCGCCCAGTCCGAACAGCTTCCCACGCGCTTTTCGCTCAGCTTCGGGCGCGCGATGGAACCGGGCGTCGCCGAACACTGGCGCGCGGGCGGTGTGATGATCCAGCACATGCCCAAGGCATCGCCCTTTGCCCAGGGGGGCGGATCGGGCGAGGACGGCCTTCTGGAGGCGTCCGACATTGTGCATGGCGACGACAGCGAGAACTGGGGCCGGGTGAACATGCTGCTCGACACGGTGGACGAGATCGAACTGATCGGCCCCACCCTGCCCGCAACCGATCTTCTGGTGCGGCTTTTCCACGAAGAGGGTCCGCGCGTCTTCGATCCGCAACCGGTCACGTTCGGCTGCACCTGTTCGGAGGATCGCGTGCGCCAGTCGCTGTCGATTTACTCGGCCAGCGATATCGAGAAAATGACCACGGATGATGGCCGCGTCACGGCGGATTGCCAGTTCTGCGGCGCGCATTACGATCTGGACCCGGCCACGCTGGGATTCGAAGCGACGGAGGGCTCCGGTGATCGGGGGTGATCCCCTCGCTCCGATCCGCGGCGCTCTGGCCAAGCCCGGCGGAGCGTCGTCGGATTTCGATCTGAACCCAGACGTGGTGCTGCCAGACAATCGCAAGCTGCGGGCCGCGGGCGTCCTCATCGCGTTTGAAACCGTGGGCCACGAGGCCAGTCTCTATCTCACCAAACGCTCATCGGCGCTCAAGCATCACCCGGGCCAGATCGCCTTCCCCGGCGGCAAGGTGGACCCAAGCGATGCCGATGCCATAGCCGCCGCCCTGCGCGAGGCGGAGGAAGAGATCGGCCTGCCGCGCGACCGGGTCGAGGTTCTGGGGACGCTGCCGATGCATGAAACCGTGACCGGTTACGCGATGACACCGGTGGTTGGCCGGATCACCGCAGCCTTCGACCCCATCGCCGAGGCGGGAGAAGTGGACGAGGTGTTCACCGTTCCCCTGTCCCATGTGATGGACCCCGCGCTCTACCGGATCGAGCGGCGCCGCTGGCGCGGGCAATGGCGGCGTTATTTCACCGTGCCGTTTGGCCCCTACTACATCTGGGGCGCCACAGCGCGGGTGCTGCGCGGCCTGGCAGAGCGGGTGCATCGGTGACCCGCGTCACCGGCGACTGGCTGACGCGAGACGCCACGCAGGCCGTCTGCGCGATGCTGACCGAGGCGGGGTACCAGGCGCTGCTGGTCGGGGGCTGTGTGCGCAATGCGCTTTTGGGCTTTCCGGTGGACGATATCGACATCGCAACCGATGCAGTGCCCGAGCGCGTGGTCGAACTGGCCGAGGCCGCGGGGCTCAAACCGGTGCCAACGGGCATCGACCATGGCACCATCACCGTGGTTGCGGACCATATCGGACACGAGATCACGACCTTTCGCCGGGATGTGGAGACCTTTGGTCGCCATGCCACAGTGGCCTTTTCCACCGATGTGCGCGAAGATGCGGCGCGGCGGGATTTCACCATGAACGCGCTTTATGCGCAGGCCGATGGCACCGTGATCGACCCGCTGGGCGGGTTGCATGATCTTCACGCGCGCCGCGTGCGGTTCGTGGGCGACCCGGTGGACCGCATCCGCGAGGATTACTTGCGCAGCCTGCGCTTCTTCCGCTTCTCGGCCTGGTATGGCGACCCGGCGCAGGGCATGGATGCCGAGGGGCTTGCCGCCATTGCCGCGCATCTCGAAGGGCTGGGGGCGTTGTCGCGTGAACGGGTCGGCGGTGAGTTGAAAAAGCTGCTCAAAGCGCCTGACCCGGCGCCTGCGGTGGGCGCCATGGCTCAGACCGGCGTGCTGGCTGCGCTGGTGCCGGGGGCCATTGCAACCCCCTTGGCTCCCTTGGTGCATCTTGAGGGGGCGTGGGGCCTCGCGCCGGACCCGATCCGGCGCCTCGCGGCCCTGATCGGCACGGACGACGCGCAGGACCTGCGGCTGAGCAAGGCCGAGATGGCCCGCCTGACCGCGCTGAGGGACGGGGCGACCGGCACGGCGGGTGCGGCAGAGTTGGGCTACCGGCTGGGGCACGACCAGGCCGAAAGCGCGCTTTTGCTGCGCGCGGCCCTGTTCGACACACCGCCCCCGCCCGATGCGCGGGACGCCGCCCGGCGCGGGGCGCAATCGACCTTTCCCGTTCGGGCACGCGACCTGATGCCGGACCTTGAGGGCCCGGAACTGGGGGCAAGGCTCACAGAGCTCGAGGCGCGCTGGATCGCGTCGGGTTTCACCCTGTCGAAACGGCAGCTTCTGGATTGAACTTAGCCCCGTTCTCAGCCATGATAGGTCATAATTTCAGACCTATCCGGTACGCATCATGCCCTTTGATCAGTTGACCGCCCTCTTGGTGCTTGCCGTGACCGCGGCTTTCACACCCGGTCCGAACAACGCGCTGGTTGCAAGCTCCGGTGCGCATTTCGGCTATCGCCGCACGCTGCCCCATGTGCTGGGCATCGCGCTGGGCTTTGGCCTGATGGTGCTGTGCATCGCGCTGTTCCTGGGTGAACTGTTCCAACGTTCTGCCCTTCTGCGCGAAACCCTGCGCTGGGCGGGGGCAGCCCTTCTTCTGTATGTGGCCTACAAGATCGCCACGGCGGGCGGTCTTTCGGGTGACAAGGGCCGTCCGCGCCCCTTCACCTTTCTCGAGGCCGCAGGCTTTCAGTGGATCAACCCCAAGGCCTGGGCCATGGCCATCGCCGTTTCGACCCAGTTCGTGACACCGGTTCAGCCGGTTCTGACGGCGACGATCATCGCAGGGATCTTCTGCATCGCGGGCATCGCCTCGGCCTCGACCTGGACGGTGCTGGGCGTGGGGCTGGGGCGGTTCCTGTCGACCGAACGGCGGCTGAGGGTGTTCAACCTGACCATGGGCCTTCTGATCGCGGCCTGCGTGATCCTGCTCTTTCTAGACTGATCCCGCCCATCCATTTCACGGGACGGCATATTCTGTCACACTAGATCGGGTATGGTCGGCCCAAGACCGAGGATCCCCGCCCGTGATTTCGTTTTTCGAACGGCTCGTCGACCCCTATGTGGCCTATGACGAGGACGACAACCCGCCCCAGCGGCTCTGGCCGTTTCTGGCCGCCTATGCGCGGCCCTTTCACCGTGTGTTTGTCTGGGCCGCGCTTCTGGCCATTGTCGTGGCGGCGATCGAGGTCGGGCTGATCTACTATATGGGCCGGGTCGTGGACCTGCTTTCGGGCGACCCAGCGCAGGTCTGGGCGCAATACGGGACCGAGCTGATCCTGGCCGCGCTTTTCATCCTGATCCTGCGCCCACTGATCCAGGCGGCCGATGTGCTGATCCTGAACAACGCGATCCTGCCGAATTTCGGCACGCTGATCCGCTGGCGGGCGCACAAGCATGTGCTGCGCCAGTCCGTCGGCTGGTTCGAGAATGATTTCGCCGGACGCATCGCCAACCGGATCATGCAGACCCCCCCGGCCGCGGGCGAGGCGATCTTTCAGGTCTTCGATGCCATCGCCTTTTCGCTGGCCTATTTCGTGGGCGCGGCGGTGCTGCTTGCAGGGGCCGATCCGCGGCTGATGCTGCCGCTCCTGATCTGGCTGGCGCTTTATGCCTGGCTTGTCGCCTGGACGGTCAAGCGCGTGGGCCCCGCCTCGCAAGCCGCATCCGACGCGCGCAGCCTTGTCACGGGCCGGGTGGTCGATGCCTATACCAACATCCACTCGGTCAAGATGTTCGCCCATCACGATCGTGAACTCGACTATGCCAAGGAGGCCATCGAAAAGACGCGCGACACCTTCCAGAAGGAAATGCGCATCTACACCATCATGGATGTGGCTTTGGTCACGCTGAACGGTCTTTTGATCGTTGCAGTCGTGGGCTGGGGCATCTGGCTGTGGGTGCAGGGCGCGGCCAGCGTCGGCATCGTGGCCGCCGCGACGGCGCTGACCCTGCGGCTGAATGCCATGACCGGCTGGATCATGTGGGCGCTGACCACCTTTTTCCGCCAGCTGGGGGTCGTGGCCGAGGGGATGGAGACCATCGCCCAGCCCATCACGCTGGTGGATGCGCCGGGCGCCAAACCCCTGCAACTGACGCGGGGCGAGATCGAGCTGCGCGAGCTGTCGCACCACTACGGACGCGGCGCGGGCGGTCTGGACCGCGTCAGCCTGACCATCCGGCCGGGCGAAAAGATCGGCCTTGTCGGACGCTCGGGCGCGGGCAAATCGACTTTGGTCAAGCTGCTCCTACGTTTCTACGACATGGAACAGGGTCAGATCCTGATCGACGGTCAGGACATCACGCAGGTTACGCAGGACAGCCTGCGCCGCCAGATCGGCATGGTGCAGCAGGACAGCGCGCTGTTGCACCGCTCGGTGCGCGACAACATCCTCTATGGTCGCCCCGACGCGACCGAGGCCGAGATGATCGCCGCCGCCAAGCAGGCCGAGGCGCATGACTTCATCCTCGACCTTGCCGATCCGGAAGGGCGCACGGGATATGACGCGCAGGTGGGCGAGCGCGGCGTGAAACTGTCGGGCGGGCAGCGTCAGCGGGTGACGCTCGCACGGGTGATCCTGAAGGACGCGCCGATCCTCGTGCTGGACGAGGCGACAAGCGCGCTCGACAGCGAGGTCGAGGCCGCGATCCAATCCACGCTTTATAGCATGATGGAAGGAAAGACCGTGATCGCCATCGCGCACCGCCTGTCCACCATCGCCGCCATGGACCGGATCATCGTGCTGGACCAGGGCCGCGTGGTCGAGGAAGGCAGCCACGAGGCGCTTTTGGCGCGGGGCGGGGTCTACGCGAGCTTCTGGAACCGGCAATCGGGCGGGTTCCTGAACCCCGAAGCGGCCGAATGACGTCTGTGTTCCATCGTTTCTCGGCCTGGGTCGGCGACATGATCGACCCCGAACGCCCCGCAGATGGCCCGCCGCCCGACCGGTTGATCCCGTTCCTGCGCTGGTCGATGGACGGCACCTGGCTTGCTGTGGGGCTAGCCAGCCTTGGCTTTGTCTTCGGTGGCGCGTCAGAAGCGCTGATGATGCTGCTGCTGGGTCAGGTGGTCGATGCGACCGCCATGGGGCCCGAGGGATTCTTTTCCGCCCAATCCGGCCTGTTGCTGTTTTCGGTGGTCTTTCTGATGGTTCTACGTCCGGCCGCCTTTGCCGGCGCGTCGGCATTCCAAAGCATCGCGCTGTTGCCGAACCTGCACAACCAGGTCCTGATCCGGCTGAACCGGCACACGCTGGGCCATTCGATCCGCTTTTTCGACGATGATTTCGCGGGCCGGATCGCGCAAAAGCAGCTGCAGACCGCGAATGCGCTGACCATGGCCGTGACCGACACGATCAACGCGGTGGTGTTCGCGCTGTCCTCGGCGCTGGGGATGCTGTTGCTCTCCGGCTCGGTCAGCGGCTGGATGGCGGTGATCGTGGCGGTGTGGCTGGCAGCCTATTTCGCGCTTCTGGCCTATTTCCTGCCACGGATCCGGGCGCGGTCCATGAGCCGGGCCAATGCGCGGGCCGCCGTAACGGGGCAGATCGTGGACACGGTTACGAATATCCGCACGGTCAAGCTGTTTGCCCGCGACGATCACGAGGATCGCGCGGCGCTCGATGCCATCGCGGGCTATCGGCTGCGCGCCATCGACTGGGCCGAATGGGCCGTGGGCTTTCGTGCCGCGATGATCCTGCTGGCGGGCGTGCTGCCCGTGGCCATGGTGGGCTATGGCCTGACGCTCTGGCAGGATGGCCGCGCCACGCCGGGCGATCTGGCCGCCGTGGGCGCCATGGCGATCCGTCTGAGCCAGATGACCGGCTGGGTCAGCTGGACCCTGATGGCGATCTACGGCCATGTGGGCGAGATCGAGGATGGCATCCGCACGCTGACAAAGCCCCATGGGCTGACCGATGCCCCAAGCGCCACAGACTTGGCCGTGACCGACGGTGCCGTGCGCTTTGACCATGTCAGCTTTGCCTACGGGCGCGAAACCGGCGGGATCGAGGGGATCGACCTGAGCGTCGCGCCCGGCGAAAAGCTGGGCATTGTCGGTGCCTCTGGGGCCGGGAAATCGACGCTGGTCGCACTTCTTTTGCGGCTTTATGCGCCGGAACAGGGTCGCATCCTGATCGACGGGCAGGATACCGCCCGCATCACCCAAGCCAGCCTGCGCGAGCAGATCGGCATGGTCACCCAGGACACCGCCATGTTCAATCGCTCGGCGTTGGACAACATCCGCTATGGCCGGCCAGAGGCGACCGAGGCCGAGGTCATCGCCGCCGCCCAAGCCGCCGAGGCGCATGACTTCATTCTCGATCTCGCCGATGCAAAGGGGCGCACGGGCTATGCTGCCCATCTGGGCGAGCGCGGTGTGAAATTGTCGGGTGGACAGCGGCAACGCATCGCCCTTGCCCGCACCATCCTGAAGGATGCGCCGATCCTTGTTCTGGACGAAGCGACCAGCGCGCTCGACAGCGAGGTCGAGGCCGCGATCCAATCCACCCTTGGCCGCGTGATGGAGGGCAAGACGGTTCTGGCCATCGCCCATCGCCTGTCCACCCTGTCCGAGATGGATCGCATCATCGTCCTGCATCAGGGCCGGATCGTCGAGGACGGCTCCCATGACACGCTCCTTGCGCAGGGCGGGTTCTATGCGCGCTATTGGGAACACCAGTCAGGCGGCTTCATCGGGTCCGACGATCAGTGGGCAGCTGCGGAATGATCCGCCGCCTGCACCGCCTGGTCGACCCGTTCACGCCCGCCGACGGCCCGCCGCCGGACCGGCTCTGGCCCTTTACCCGCTGGGCGCTCAAGGGGGCGGAACGGGCGATCCTACTGGCTTGCCTCGTGACCTTTCTGACCGGCGCGTCGGAACTGGTCGCGGCACGCTTTACCGGATGGGTGATCGACTATGCGGGCGAGATGGGTCCCGGCGGCTTCTGGGGGCCGTTCTGGCCGCTGATCCTGGGCGGGGCGCTGTTCTTTCTGTTGCTGCGGCCGCTTCTGTTCGTGTTCGACGCCAGCGTCAGCGGCATCATGCTGGGACCCAACCTGTTTCCCATGGTGCTGCAACGGCTGAACCGGCACACGCTGGGCCAGTCGATGACCTTTTTCGAGAACGATTTCGCCGGGCGCATCAGCCAGAAGGCGCTGCAGACCGCGCGGGCGCTGACCGACCTGGTGCTCGAAACGACCGATGTGGTCATCTATTCGCTGGCCATGTTCCTGGGGGCCTTCCTGCTGATCGGGGGGATCGACCCGTGGCTCTTGGGTGTCTTCGCGATCTGGGCGGTGCTTTACGCCGGAGCGCTGTGGTTCTTCATTCCGCGCGTGCAGGCCCGATCCAAGGCCCGCGCCGGGGCGCGCACATTGGTCACCGGACAGATCGTCGACGCCTATTCCAACATCGCGACCGTCAAGCTGTTTGCGCGCGACGACAGTGAGGACCGCGCGGTGCTGGACTCGCTCGATGTCTATCGCACACGGTCACTCGATTTCGGGGAACTCTCGGCCTGGTTCCGCATGACACTGATGGCCCTGGGCGGCATGCTGCCCTTTGTGTCGATCTTGGGCGCGCTCTACCTGTGGAGTGCGGGCAGCGCCAGCGCGGGCGATATCGCCATGACCGCCATGGTCACCACGCGGCTGTCGATGCTGACGAACCGCTTGGGCCGGGTGGCCATCGCGATCTTCACCAATATCGGCGAAATGGAGGATGGCATCGCCACGCTCGCCCGCGCCCATACGATCCGCGACCGCGACGGCGCGCAGGAGATGGGACGCGCAAAGGGGCGGATCGGGTTTCACGACGTGGGCTTTTCCTATGGCGGTGAAAGCCACGCGCTCAACGGCTTCGACCTGCGGGTGGCGGCGGGCGAAAAGGTGGCGCTTGTCGGCACCTCGGGCGCGGGCAAATCAACAGCCATGTCGCTTTTGTTGCGGCTCCACGATGTGGAACGGGGGCGCATCACGCTTGACGATGTGGATCTGCGCGACCTGACCCAGTCGACCCTGCGCCGCCAGATCGCGGTGGTGCGGCAGGACACCAACATGTTCAACCGCTCGGCCATGGACAATATCCGATATGGCCGCCCCGATGCGACGGACGAAGAGGTCTTTGCCGCCGCACGACGCGCAGCCGCCCATGACTTCATCCTGGGTCTCAAGGACTTCAAGGGGCGCGAGGGCTACGAGGCCCGCCTGGGCGAGCGCGGCGTGAAGCTGTCGGGCGGGCAGCGGCAACGCATCGCGCTGGCCCGGGCGATCCTAGCCGATGCGCCGGTCCTGGTGCTGGACGAGGCGACAAGCGCGCTCGACAGCGAGGTGGAGGCCGAGATCCAGTCAGCCCTGACCGAGGTCATGCAGGGCAAGACCGTGATTGCCATCGCACACCGTCTATCCACCATCGCGGCCATGGACAGGATCGTGGTGCTGGAAGAGGGGCGCATCGCCGAACAGGGCACCCATGACGATCTCTTGGCCCGCGGCGGACTTTACGCCCGCTTCTGGGACCGGCAGTCGGGCGG
>PR_CR_10_Liq_1_inCRDRAFT_1000239_pt1 | contig 34577 bp, 49 predicted proteins | sample PRCRCaboRojoPR_3_FD_10241 | JGI IMG/M metagenome (IMG submission 10241)
ATTGCTGTTTGGCATAAAGTTATGGAAGCAGATTTGTTTATTAAATGATCACTAAAAAACAAAAACTTGTTATAGCAATGACAAGACTTTTATTATTTGGTTTTGTTATATTTTTAGCAAGCAATTATTAAAAAAGACCCCCGTCGGTTGCTTATAGAAGACTGTTCGGGGGTTTTTTATAACCTAAAAGCCTCAACCTTCTTTAAAACTTCTAAGATAAATATAGTTATATTTTTTAAAGGAGTATTTCATGTACGAGTATAGAGCAAAGGTATTAAAAGTCATTGATGGCGACACAGTTGATGTTGACATCGATCTTGGCTTTGACATCGAACTCAAAAACGAACGAGTTAGAATTATTGGCATCGACACACCTGAAAAACGCACCCGAGATAAAGTACAAAAATTGTTCGGGATAGCCGCCACAAAGCGTGTAAAAGAATTGTTAAAAGGAAAAGTTGTACTAAAAACAAAAATCGACAGAGACGGTGATGACGCAACAGGAAAGTTTGGTAGAATTCTTGGAGATTTTATTATTGGTGACAAAACATTGACTGAAATTTTGATTGAAGAAGGTCATGCTGTTGATTATTATGGTGGAAGTAAAGAAGAACTAGAAAAACAACACTTAAAAAATCGTAAAAAGTTGTTATCTGAAGGCGTAGTATCAAAAAAAGATTATGATAATGCTGTAAAGATAATGGAAAAAAGAAAAAAATAAAACATCATGACTAAAAAATATAAATCAATCTTTATCTCAGATTTACATTTGGGGTCAAAAGGTTGTCAAGCAGATGCATTATGTAAGTTTTTGAAAAAAAATTCTTGTGAAAATTTATATCTTGTAGGAGATATCATTGATGGTTGGCGATTAAAGAAAAAATGGTATTTCCCACAAAGTCACAACAACGTTATCAGACGCATTCTTACTGCCGCAAAGCGTAATACTAACGTTTATTACATTATTGGTAATCACGATGAAGTTCTTAGAAAATATTTGTCATTTAGTATTTCTTTTGGAAGTATAGAAGTTACTAATCAACGTGATCATATAGGCATAGATGGCAAAAGATATTTAGTTATTCATGGCGATGCATTTGATCGAGTGATGTTAACTAACAAATGGTTAATGCACATTGGTGATACATTTTACAATGCTTTAATATCACTTAATACGATGTTTAACAAAGTAAGAACACTATTAAAAATGAAATATTGGAGCCTAAGTAAATATTTAAAACGCAAAACTAAACGAGCATTAAATTATATACACCATTTCGAAGATGTTGTTGCCGAACACTGTGAAAAGCAAGGATACGATGGAATAATTTGCGGTCATATTCACACTCCTGAAATAAAACAAATAGGCAATATTGTTTATATGAATGACGGTGACTGGGTTGAAAGTTGTTCAGCACTAGTGGAACATTATTCTGGCGAATGGGAATTGATATACTTTCAAGAGAGACAACATGTCAAAGATTCTGTTAATAACTGATGCCTGGGAACCACAAATAAACGGCGTAGTAACTACATTAGTTAACTTAGTAAAACAATTAGAAAAAAACAATTACGATGTAAAAGTCATTAGTCCTAGAGACTGTAAACTGACCTTTCCAATACCCGGTTACAAAGAAATTAAAGTAGGCTTTATGTCTACTAAAAGAGCAAAAACAATCGTTCTTTCCGAAGATTGGGATTATGTGCATATAGGAACACCCGAAGGTCCTCTTGGAACTGCATTTTCTAAGGCATGTAATAAATTACAAAAAACATTTACTGCAAGTTGTCATACAAAGTTCCCTGAATTTATTAATGCAAGAGTGCCTTTTATTCCTATTAAACTGGGTTGGTTATGGATGAAATATAAGTATAAACATGCCAGTCGTATTCTTACTACAACCGAATCAATGGTAAAAGAATTAAAATACCGTGGGTTTAAACAACCAATTAAGCCTTGGAGTAGAGGTGTAGATAGAAATATCTTTACACCTGACATCAATAAAAGACCTAAAGGAAAGCCACTAGATTTAGTGTGCGTAAGTAGAGTATCTCAAGAAAAGGGTTTAGACGATTTTTGTAAATTAAATATTCATAACGCTAATCTTACAGTAGTTGGAGACGGTCCTTACCGTAAAGAATTAGAAAAAAAGTATCCTAATGTAAAATTTGTTGGCAAAAAAACAGGTAAAACTCTTGCTAAGTATTATCAAAATGCCGATGTATTTGTGTTTCCTAGCAAAGCAGATACATTTGGAGTAGTTATTATCGAAGCACTAGCATCAGGAACACCAGTTGCCGCATATCCAGTGACCGGACCAAATGATATTATCGAACAAAACATCAATGGATACTTAGATGCTGACTTAAATGTAGCAGTAACAGAGTGCTTGAAATTAGACAGAAAAACAGTGTATGATTCTAGCACAAAATGGACTTGGGAAAATTGTTGTCAAGATTTTACTGACTTTTTAAAATAAATACTAATATGAAAATAACAGAAATCACAGANGGTGCTTCAGGATANATCCCTTCAGAAAAAGAAAAGAACGACCCAAGATATAAGATGGCTCTTACTGTAGACATTAAGCCTGACACCATGAAAAAGAATGCTAAGAAGTTAGGTAGCAAAATAAGCAGATCAGGAATCCCCCCTCAGGCAAGAACAGATGGTAAAATTTGAAGATTCAGTAGAAGCGAAAGAAATTGTTTACGACTTAAAAAGTCAATTGAAGACTATAAATTTTAATCCAGATTTAAAAAAATATGTAGAAAATTTAGAAATAATGATAAATGAATTATCATCATTAGAAGTAGATGCCAGAAGAACTGGAAATGATAAAAAAGTCCGGGAATATGCCAAAAAAGTAGAAGAAGCTATCTCATATTTAGAAAACTTAATTTTAATAGCAAAATTAATGTAACCTAACTAAATTGATAAATACTTCGTTAACAAAAAATCCTAGGAGAATATAAATGAAAAAACTATTATTTGTAACATTATTATTGATTCCTGCAATTACTATGGCTAGTGACGATATTGCTGGTCATTGGTATGATGCAGACAAGCCAGGTCACGGAATTCAAATTGATCGTGACGGTGGTTTTGGACATGCTGTAACATGGTATCTGTATCGCAAGGATGGAAGTTCAGCATTCCTAACAGCAGGTCAAACTTGTGAAGAATTTCCTTGTGTTGTTACACTACACGAGCCGTCTGCTCGATTTTTAGATGGCGGTGCTGAGTTAGGTGACCCAGTGGGCAGTGTAGAACTTACGCCACAAGAAGATGGCACGCTAGAAGCAGATTATGATCTGATTTTATTTCTTGGTGAAGAATGCTTAAATATCACACCAGGCGGTTTAATTTTTAAGCAGTGTGTTGGCAAGTTCGACATGGTCAAATTGTCTGACTAATTTTTAATTTTTATTAATTATTTAAAAAGGGCTGCCTGACAGCCCTTTTTTTGTGCCAAGATTTTATAAGTTATTGATTTTGTTAGGTTTTTAAAAAAAGTTGTAAGTTGTTGATTTTATTGGATTTATTCTGGGCTACAGGGGTTGACTTTTACCCGAATATCCGTATAATAGATGTATAGACTAACAAAACGGAGACACGAAATGGCGATTGCACCCCATACTGAACGACAAAAAACACTGATTGTAAATAACATTGTTCGAGCCTGTAAGAACATTGAATCTTTGAATCGAACAGGCTACAAGTTCATCTATCTTGCCTCAGGGTTTATTGCCCATTATGATCTCTATGGATTCCGTCATGCTTATTCAGAACCTGGGTCCCTAAGGTCTGATATTTTGAGAAATCAAGTTGCCAATCAATGGCGTAACTTTCACCCAGGTGATGAAAATTATGAGTATTATTCAAGCAAAGCGGACATATATAACCGAATTGTTGAGGAAATCTCTTGACATCAAACCTCAATTCAATTACAATTAATATGTAATTTAACTTAAAGGAGCAACAAAATGTCGAACATCTCAGATAATCTAACTGTAACATCTGTACAGGCGCGCAAAGCAATGTTTGCCGCTTTCAAAGCAAAGCGCCCTGTTTTTCTTTGGGGTCCTCCCGGTATCGGCAAGTCTGAAGTAGTTTCAGAAATTACTGACGAAATGGGTGGCTACATGATTGATTTGCGTATGGCGCAAATGGAGCCAACTGACATTCGAGGTATTCCCTTTTTCAACAAAGAACTTAACAAAATGGATTGGGCTGAGCCTATTGATCTTCCTGATCAAGAATTGGCTTCTCAGTATCCAGTAGTAGTATTGTTTTTAGACGAAATGAACTCAGCACCTCCTGCGGTACAGGCTGCTGGCTATCAGTTGATTCTTAATCGCAGAGTTGGTAAATATCAATTGCCAGACAATGTTGTTATTGTTGCCGCCGGTAACCGTGACAGCGACAAGGGCGTAACTTATCGTATGCCCATGCCCCTTGCAAATCGTTTTTTGCATCTTGAAATGCGCCCTGATTTTACTGCATGGCAAAACTGGGCAGTTGACAAAGGCATTCACAAGGATGTTGTAGGTTACTTGTCGTTTGCTAAACAAGACTTGTATGACTTTGATGCAAAATCATCTAGCAGAGCATTTGCAACGCCTCGTTCTTGGGTATTTGTAAGTGATTTGTTGTCTGATGAAGATGGCATCGATGACGATACAATGTTTAATTTGGTAGCAGGTGCAGTAGGTGACGGTCTTGCTACTAAGTTTATGTCTCATCGCAAAGTAGCTGGCAAAATGCCTAACCCAGCAGATATTCTTTCTGGTAAGGTAGATGAGTTGCAAGTAAAAGAAATTTCAGCTATGTACTCATTGACCGTGTCAATGTGCTACGAGTTGAAAGATTATCTTGACAATTCTGATTTTGATCGTAAAAAGTTTCATGAAATGTGCGATCATTTCTTTGCGTACATGATGAAAAACTTCGAAACTGAATTGGTTGTAATGGGTGCTAAGGTCGCACTAAAAACTTACAAATTGCCCATTGAGCCCAGTCAGTTGAAAAACTTCAACGAATTTCACAAGCGGTACGGCAAGTACATTGTGGAAGCAGGCAACTGATGTTGCTCCTTTGAGGGGCAGTGGTTTCGACAGCCCTGCCCCTCATTTCTTATTAAAAAAGGAGATTATTTTATGAGTGATGACACGAAAGATTTAAATTTGGTTTTTGCACCAGGTTGTTTTGACGATTTCGATGGCACCCAAGAAGAATTAGATGCCTTGATACAAGAAATTTATGATACTTTTAACAAGGGAGACTGGTTGGAAGAAGCAGAGACACTTGATCCAGAAGAAGATCGAGAACTAATCAATTATATAGAGTCTGTAAAGGTAGAATCTATTAGACCCAAACGCACTTATCATTAAGTTACTGATTTTATTAATGATTTATTTTCAGTGTTCTATTGACTTTTGCCCTCGAAAATGCGATAATATATGTATAAATTGGTGTTAGGAGCAATCAAATGAGCGATGTAATTCCAGGCACAACAGGTGGAAAAACAAGCAAAAAACGTAGTAAAGAATTTGAAAACTTAGTTGGACCCACCGATCCTCAGGTTGATCACGATGCACGTGAACGACTGGTAACTGCTCGTATTGGCTTATTGCTCCGATCACCGTTTTTTGGTAATCTTGCAACTAGGTTGCAATTGATAAACGCCGATGAATGGTGCACTACAGCGGCAACCGATGGTGCAAAATTCTATTATAACTCTCGTTTTATTATGATGCTTAAGCCTAAAGAGGTTGAGTTTTTGGTTGGACACGAAGTTCTTCATGTTGTTTATGATCATTTAGGAAGACGTGATAATCGCGATCCGCAAATGTGGAACGTTGCATGTGACTATGCTGTTAATGCCGACTTAAAACAACATCGGGTGGGAGAATTTATTACTACGGTTGATTGTTTGTATGAGACAAAGTATGCAGGCAAACCCTCAGAAGAAATTTATGATGACATCATGCAAGACATCGAACAAATCAACATCGAAGACCTTGTTGATAAAATGCTTGATGAACATTTGGACGATGAAGGAGAAGGTTCGGGCAGTGGTGAAGGCGAAGACGGCGAAGAAGGTTCTGGAAAACGCCCTCAAATAACGCCCGAAGAACGCGAACGTATTAGACAAGAAGTAAAACAGGCTGTGATTAATGCGGCACAACAATCAGGGGCAGGCAATGTTCCAGAGGGTGTTGCTAGAATTATTAAAGAACTAACAGAACCTGTTATGCCATGGAGAGAGTTGATTCAAACTAACTTAACTTCGGCAATCAAATCAGACTATAGTTGGATGCGTCCTTCTCGCAGGGGCTGGCATGCTGATGCAATTATGCCAGGTATGAATCCGGGCGAAGAAATTGATATTGTAGTATTTTTAGATTTGTCTGGGTCTATTTCTAATAAACAAGGCGAAGAATTTTTATCAGAAATTGCAGGCATGATGGAAGCCTTTGATGGCTTTACGATCAGAGTTGCTTGCTTTGATACAGAAGTTTATAACATGCAAGAGTTTACTTCTGAAAATCTAGACGATGTAGAAAATTATGAAATGATCGGCGGTGGTGGAACTGACTTCAATTGTATTTTTGAATACTTGAAAGAAGAAGGTATTGTTCCTGAGAGATTGATTGTTTTCACTGATGGATATCCTTTTGGTAGTTGGGGAGACGACAATTATTGCGACACTACTTGGATCATTCATGGCAATCGTGATCCTCAACCCCCGTTTGGTCAATGGGCACTCTATGACGAGCACAGAAAATAGAAAAGTAATTTATGAGTCTCCTGACGGAGGTAAAACAGTTTATGCTAGGCTTTCAGGCTCTACCGATAGAGTTCCTCATTCAACAACAGAAGAATCTGCTAGAGTTAAACGTTTTTTAAAATGGAAAGATATTTTAATTGAAGCAGAAAACAACAAATCATTGCAGGGCTTATTAGATCAAGCAGAATCTTTTTATGAACTCGTACGCAATCGTAAATAACTAAACAATGAAACACTTATCAATCCAGGATATTAATTTAGTTGAATGGCATTCTGAACGAGAAGTAATTTTTTCACCTAAGCATTTTGTACACTCTAAGGCTCCTGTAACTCCCGAATCTTTAGATTGGATTAAAACTAACTTAGTGGGTAGATACACTATTATAAATGCTCCAAATTCTTCCTTTAGAACTGCGGCTTTCGAAGATCCTAGAGAGGCGGTATTTTTTGAACTTACTTGGACTTAAATTTTGTGGTCTATATAAGAATTTTTTGTCTCATACAAGACATATCTTTGTTTCTCTAAAACCTCACGATCTAACACTTTGTTGATTTCTTGTATCTGTTCAAAAGTTAATGTTTTGATCTGATAATTTTTGTAACTTTCTCTATCTTCTTCGGTAAAAGGCTTTGACAATCTTGCATTGTCGATTACATTAATATTTTTTTTAATTATTCGCTTTCCAAAAAAGTTTGCAATATTAACAATTGTTTGTTTAGTTTGCTCTTTAGTGTCTATCATGTCTTCAAATTTTACATGATACACTTTTTTCTGCTCAACTTTGTCTAGCCAGTATCTGCTATGATCACGGTGTAGTTCAGCCAATTTAATTAAATTGACTCCGTTTTCCATGATTTCTGGTATATCCGATTGCTCAACTACAGAGGGGTGCGTTTTCTTTATATCAATTTGTTTTCTTAAAATACTTTCAATCCAAGCATAAGGATGCTTATGAATGTAAACTCCCTTTATTTCTGTGCCGATCAGTTTTGCTTTTTGAGGATCACCTCTTAGCCCTGCTATCTTTTCGTCAACGTCATTTTGTTCAAGATTAAAAGCATGTTTCCAAATTCCTGTTTTGCCCCTCCAGTGGTTTTGCAACTGAAGGTCGCCGACATTTTCAGTAATCATTTGCTCTAAAAAGTTTGTACCACTTCGTTGCAATCCAAACACTGTAAAAACTGACATAATAATTCTCTTGTTATTATGTTATTTATATTCGGGCAAATAAAAAAATAAACATTGACTTTAGCATATTAAATACTTTAGTAAAATTTACAGGAGAAAATATATGTTTTTAAGACACATTGGTCAACACGGAGATAGAAAGGTAGCTGTTATCTTTCGTGAAGTACCTGGAGAACCTCACATGTGCTTGGTAACTTATCCAGAAATCTTGAATCAGCACGTTCATGATCCTTTAATGAAATGTATTGAAAGTGATATTGGACAAAATAGCCAAAATTTAGCAGATGCACTAAACAGAACTCACACAAACGATGGTGTTATTATTTTGCAAAAATTACATGCAGAAGGTCAACTTAAAAAAGTTCAAACTGAGCAAATCGTAATGACCCCGGCTCCTAACACTAAAATTAAATTGAATGAACTTAATCAAATTTTAGATGAGATGGAGCAAGGTGAAGCGGCAGTTCAAAAGTTAGCAGAAATGGACGAAAGTTTAGGTTTACAAGATCCAGTTGATGTTGCAAAAAGAATGAGGGGAGATGAACAACAAACATCTCCAGTGACTAGTGGAGCCCCGGGCGCGTTAGATGATGATGGACTAGCACAAAATTTGTTCGATCAGGCAACTAGAATGGAAAATGAAGCACAAGGTTTATTGGCAGAATCAGAAAGGCTAAAAAAAGAAGCAGGCGATTTAAATCCTGCGTTTAAGCCTAAGAAAACAACAAAGAAGCGGGCATCTAAAAAGACAGCAACAAAGAAAAAAGCATAAATGTCACCCGAGTTTATAGAACAGTGGGAGCAATTGCTTGAAGATGTTGAAATGCAAAAAATTCCTATTCAGTTCATCAAAAAATTAATTTTGAAACTAGAAGGAAAAAGGCAAAAAACAATCAACATTGAAAAGTTTGCTAAACAAGGTTTAGAACCTGAAGAAATCGAAGAAGTTGTAGGAAGAAAATTATTTAGCCTGCAAGATGAAATTGTTCGTATCGACTATATTCTAAACGTTGAAAACATTGCTGAAACTGTCCAGCCAGAAACCGATAAACTTCTTAACAAGCTATGAAATTAATAGTAGCGTCTGACCCTTCAGGGGGAATAGGCTACAATAACAGATTGCCCTGGGGAAAACTTCAGGGCGATTTGCCAAGATTTAAAGAATTGACCACTAACGAAATTGTTGTTATGGGAAGAAATACTTGGGAAAGTTTGCCTAAAAAACCCTTGCCTAATAGAACCAATATAGTTTTAACAAGCAAAATACTTGATAATTTGCCTAAAAAAGTTATTGTAGCATCAAAGTTAGATTTTATAACTGATGATGCTTGGATAATAGGTGGTGCAAAATTAATTAATTCATGCTGGGATAGGATAAATGAAGTGCATTTATCATTAACTAAATCCCAATATACTTGTGATACATTTATAGATTTAGTATACTTGCATAAGAATTATAATCTAACACACACAACAGATTGTTCAGACCACATATATCAAATTTGGAAAAGATAATATGAGACAATATCACGATTTAATTCAAGACATTCTCGACAACGGAGAAGACAAACAAGACAGAACCGGGGTAGGAACAAAATCAGTGTTCGGTCGGCAGTTAAGATTTGATCTTAGTCAAGGATTTCCTGCGATTACTACAAAAAAATTAGCGTGGAAAGCATGTAAAGGTGAATTACTTTGGTTTCTAGAGGGAAGCGGGGATGAGCGTAGATTAGCAGAAATAACTCATGGCACACGAGAAGAAGTTAATACCATTTGGACTGTCAATGCATCAGCACCTTATTGGAAAGATAAGGCACAGTTTAAAGGCGATTTAGGAAGAGTATATGGTGTTCAATGGCGCAACTGGAGAACTCACACTCCCGCAGGCAAACCTGACATTGATGATGAATATGGAAAACATTGGGTCGATCCAAATTACAAGCATGTTGATCAGATTAATGAACTTATTCAAGGATTAAAAAATAATCCACATTCACGTAGACATATATTAAATGCATGGAACGCAGGAGAATTAGACCAAATGGCATTGCCTCCTTGTCATGTTATGTCTCAATTTTATGTAAGCAAAGATAACAGATTAAGTTGTCACATGTATCAAAGATCAGTAGATACTTTTTTGGGTCTTCCTTTTAATATTGCTAGCTATGCACTTTTAACACACATGTTGGCTCAAGTTTCTGTTTTAGGAGTAGGCGAATTGATTATAAGTATGGGCGATGCTCATGTCTATAATAATCATGTTGAACAAGTAAAAGAACAATTGAGTCGTGAAGAATATCCGGCACCAACGCTTTGGTTAAATCCAGAAATAAAAGATATTGACAAATTTACTATGGACGATATAAAATTAGTAGATTATCAAAGTCATGGAACAATCAAAGCAAAAATGGCAGTATGATTAAAACTATAGTACATGAAGTGTCTATTCCTGGATATGAAGATTCAGATATTCACGTAGCGGCGCATTTATACGATTGGGAAAATTCTGATGCAGGGAAATTTGTGTTTGAAAATTCTTTAGAAACTCCTTTTTGGAATAGATCATACAGCGAAAATAGTCATAATTATTTGTACAAAGTAGTAGCATATTTTGACGAAAAAACACATACTTATTGGAATTTAAAGTATAAATGAACATATTAGTTACAGGNGGACTAGGCTTAATAGGTCATAATGTTGTTCTTAGACTTAAGCAATTAGGTCACGAAGTTCATGTTACTGACACTGTTACCAACTATGGCATCATTCCAGAAGATGAATTAGATTATTTATTAGAAGAACGACTTAAAAAAATAGACTACCATCATTCTTATAATTTTGATATAAGCAGTACTTTATTGATGCGCTCGCTGTTTAGCAGAAATGAATTTGATGCAGTAATTCATTTAGCAAGTTTTCCCAGACAAAAAGTAGTTAATGTAAATCCTATTTCAGGAAGCCAAGTAATGAGTGAGGGGTTGATTAACTTATTAGAGTTAAGCAAAGAACATGGTGTTAAAAAGTTTGTTTACATTAGTTCTAGTATGGTCTACGGTGACTTTACCGATGATGTAACTGAAGATGCTATTTGCAACCCTCAGGGACAATATGGTATTCTTAAACTAGCAGGCGAGTGGCTTGTAAAAGACTACGCTAGAAAAGGTTATTTTGATTACACTATTATTAGACCTTCAGCAGTATACGGTCCTCTAGATGTCGAGGATAGAGTTGTTTCTAAGTTTATGCTAACTGCTATGCGTAATGGTGTGCTTAAAGTTAATGGAGAAAACGAAACATTAGACTTTACATTTGTTGATGATGCGGCAGATGGAATAGTATCAGCAACACTTAGTGAAAACACTAACAATAACACTTACAACATTACTAAAAGTCACAGCAGAACTCTTTTAGATGCCGCAAAATTAGCAGTAAGTATTGTAGGCAAAGGCACAATAGAAGTCAGACAAAAAGACAATGATTTTCCTAGCAGAGGCGCATTAAATATTGATGCGGCTAAAAGAGATTTTAACTTTGACCCTAAAGTAGATGTAGAAGAAGGATTTAAAGCGTACTATGACTGGTTACAAAATTCCCCATTTTGGTCTAAAAAGACAATATAATAATCTTAGAGAAGAATTATTAGTTGCAACTGATCAAGTTTTGCAATCAGGGTCTTGGGTGAATGGACAATACACCGATGAATTTGTAGGATGGTTAAAAAGCAAAACAAGAACCTGGTATGCAGTGCCTACGCATAGCGGGACTCAAGCATTAGAAATAATGGCATTGTTTGAAAAAAGTCATTATCTCCCCGAATTACAACCAACAGTTTACATACCCAATATTACTTATCCTGCTACAGTAAATGCTTTTATAAATGCAGGATGGGATATAGAATTAAAAGATACAGATAGCAATGGAATAATCAAATATGAAGATGATGATCATCGAGGCTATCAGTGTGTAGTAGGATTATATGGAGCCGCCCCGCAAACAAATTTTGTTGATCCTATTAGTTATAACAAATCTCATGTTTTTGTAGACGGTGCACAACATTGGTTAGTTGGTGACGGCAATGTTGGAGAAGGCATGGCTATTAGTTTTGATCCTACTAAAAACTTACCTTCATCGGGGAACGGCGGGGCAATTGTTACAAATAACAAATTTATGTACGAATTTGCTCTTGACTATACAGACAACGGAAAATATAAAAGTCACACTTTTTCTGGGTCAAACAGTAAGTTAAGCGAAGTTGATTGTGCTCATTTATTAGTTAGATCAAAATACATTGACGAATGGCAAAAAAGAAGAAAAGAAATTAGATTATATTGGTTAGAGCAGTTTAAAGAATTGCCATTTAGATGCTTAAGCAGAGGCTTTGAAAAACATGCTGATCAGAAGTTTGTGATATATTCTAGTGATAGCAGAGACAAATTGTTAAACTATTTGCTTATTGAAGGAATAGAAGCCAAAGTTCATTATCCTAGACCGCTAAGTGATTTGCCCGTTACTCAAAAATACAAGTCCCCTGACATGCTATCTACAAGTGTAATGTTATGCGGAGGATTATTAAGTTTACCTATATATCCAGAATTAACAGACACAGAAGTAGAGTTTATTTCAGAAAAGATTAAAAAGTTTTTTGATAAATAAACATATATCAAAAACTATTGGAATATAGCATGTCTGACTATGAAATTATTAATATAGGAAATTTACCCAACGACGGCGAGGGAGATCCACTACGTGTCGCATTTGGCAAAATTAACAATAATTTTGCTGATCTTTTTTCAACATCGTCTACTACAAGTAATAACTACACAACAACTGGGTCAGCAAATCAAGTAATTTTCGAAACTTCAGCAAATACGTTTACTCAAGGGCTTTTTACTGTTAGATCAAATGACCCAGGAACAGACGACAGTCAAGCAATTCAGTTACATGCACAAATTAATCCTAGTAAAGATCAAGTAAAATTTACTGGCTACGGAAGCACATTTTTTGGAAATGCATTAGCATCGTTTGATATGGATGTGTCAGGTGGCAATGTTAGATTATTGTGTTCTCCGATCGGTAGTCAGCCATTATTTCACTTTATTTCTTCTCAAATCTTATTCGAGGGAGATGAAACTCCAGGAATCAATTTAGGATTAGACGGCTACACAGATAGCATAATGACCACTGAGTCTGGGCTTCCTATTAACACAGAAGATTGATATGAGAGCGCATGAATTTTTAAATGAAGCCAAAGGTCACACTGAAATTTCTAAAAGAAAAAGCAGTGGCAGTCGAGGCATGAATGTATATTCTGATGCAGAAAAAATTAATAACGATTATTCTTTAAATCGAGTTATGATGGCTGTAGCCTGTTCAGATGGCAAAAACAAAATAGAATCACCAATGAACTCTTTTGTTGGAAAATTAAAATCGTCTCATCCATATACTGAAGAAGAACAAGATATGCTTAAAGCCGCATACAAAGCTGCCGGTGTTAATTGGGAAGATTTAAACAAAGGTGATTTCGACAGCAATGAATTAGAATCTACACATAAAAATAGCCCTGTCAAACCTTTTAAGGGATATAAAAAATAATTTCTTTCTTTTAGTTCCTGATAAGTATAATTAATTATACACAGGAACCCCCTTCAATGAACAATTTAGTCGATATTAATAATACCTTAGATTTAATTAAACTTAAATTTTATAATGAATGGCTATACACCGCACACATCTATGATGAGGGCGATAGTCAAATGCATCAAGCCTTAACTAAGCAAGCAGTAGAAACTTACGTTGATCCTTTAGAAATTCCCAAAGACGCTAAAATTTTAGATATGGGTTGCGGTCCAGGTTATTTTTTAGATGAAATGACAGAACGTGGATATACTAATTTAGAAGGCGTCACTTTAAGTCCTGGAGATGTTAAACTTTGTGAGGAAAAAGGACATACTATAAAAAAGTATGATATTAGTTTTTTACCTCAAAAAGATGGATATTATGAAGAAAGCATAGATTTTATTTTTTTGCGACATGCACTAGAACATAGTCCCTATCCTATTTTTACTCTTATGGAATACAATCGTGTTTTGAAACAAGGCGGAAAAATTTACATTGAAGTGCCTGCCCCAGACTGCGAAAGAAAGCATGAGTATAATTTAAACCATTATAGTATTTTAGGAGCCAACCAGTGGGCGGCATTGCTTATTAGAACCGGATTTAAGATTGAACAATTTAATAATTTTGAATTTGACTTAACAATGCCAACTGAAGAAAATGAAGAGCCTAAACTTGTTAGAGAAAAATATTATTGTATTGTAGTAACAAAAGATCGTCCTTTAGATATTAAATAAATGGCTTTTTTAGTACACAATTTGCCACCTATTCCAGTTATGGTTAGAAAAGAATATCTATATGACATGGAATATGGACATGGTGAATTTACGCCCGGCATTTGGATATCGGTAAAAAGTACACAAAACAAAGCATTATATTTTGAAACTTTGCTTACTGATTACGGTGCTCTTTATGACAAACTTCCTTTAAGCGCATTTGTTTGGAAAACAGACATTGATTATGACTTGCCACTAGACACTTTACAGCTATGGGATTGTTTTGATTATCATATCACAGTGATACAAAAGCCTATGTTAGGAAGATGTCAAATGTTTGGAAAAGACAAAAAAATGCACGATGGTGAATATTTGTTTACAATAGACACTTGTCATCCAGACAAAGGTGTGCTCGATCAAAATTTCTCAGAACATGACCCTGAACACAAAAGTTTTAATGTTATAAAATTAGACAACGGTCAGTTTGCGGCACAGCCTAATAATCGCATACTATGGCAAGATGCTAGTTTGATTCCCAATGATAAGCTAAAGCCAGATTTTAAAGTTTGCACACAAAATTATCGCGTAGAAACAGAGCCTAAGTGGAATGTGGCACACACTGACGAATGGCAATATCAGTCAAAAAGCGAGGAAAACAAAGAGTCATAGCAAAGTTAAATTGCGCTAAATACTTATATGGCTAACTCTAAAAATTCAGTTTCATTAGTAAAAGACCCGTATACCAAAACGGTTTTTAAAGATGATAAAGAATTACAAGACTTTTTAAAGTGCTGTGATCCTAAAACAGGATATTTGCACTTTATGGATAACTTTTTTCATATTCAACATCCTACTGCTGGTAGCATGATCTATCACCCATGGGACTTTCAAAAACGCTTAATCGAAACTTATCATAACTATAGGTATTCGATTGCTCTTATGCCTAGGCAGACTGGTAAAAGTACTTCGGCTGCTGGTTACTTGCTATGGTATGCTATGTTTGTTCCTGATTCTACTATATTGATTGCCGCACACAAATACACTGGTGCGCAAGAAATTATGCAACGAATTAGATATGCATATGAACATTGTCCCGATCATATTAAAGCAGGTGTAACAACTTATAATAAAGGGTCGTTAGACTTTGAAAATGGTTCTAGAATTGTAAGTGCAACTACAACTGAAAATACCGGTCGTGGTATGTCTATTACACTTTTATATCTTGATGAGTTTGCTTTTGTTAGACCCACAATTGCCGCTGAGTTTTGGACTTCTATTACTCCTACGCTGTCTACAGGTGGTAAAGCAATTATTACATCGACACCAAACTCAGATGAAGATCAATTTGCATTAATTTGGAAAGGCGCAAACAAAACAATTGATGAGTTTGGTAACACTACTGATTTAGGGGTGAACGGTTTTAAAGCATTTCGTTCTTATTGGAAAGAGCACCCAGAGCGTGATGAAGAATGGGCTACACAAATGCGAGCACAAATTGGCGATGATAGATTTAAGCGCGAAATTGAGTGCCAATTCATCATTGCAGATGAAACTTTAATTAATCCAAATACTTTAATTGATTTAGAAGGAACAGAACCTATAGATAGAGTGGGACAAATAAGATGGTATAAAAAACCCACAAAGGGAAATATTTATGTTGTTGGTTTAGATCCTGCATTAGGTACTGGAGGAGATAATTCAGCGATAGAAATTTATGAAGCAAATACCACCACTCAAATAGGTGAATGGAAACATAATAAAACAGATATCCCCGAACAAATTAAACTATTATCACAAATTAACAAGTATATCGAAGAATGCACAGGAGAACCAAACAATATTTACTATTCTATTGAAAACAATTCAATAGGTGAGGCTGCGCTAATTTCTTTGAATGAGTATGGCGAAAGCAACATACCAGGAATATTTATATCAGAAACAGGAAAAAAGCGCAGAGGGTTTAATACTTCACAAAAACCAAAATTAGCAGCCTGTGCTAAATTCAAATCGTTGCTTGAAGCCAAAAAAATGACACTTCATAGCAAAGCACTTATTAGTGAGTTAAAATCGTTCGTGGCTTCAGGAGGCAGTTATGCCGCTAAACCGGGTGACACAGATGATTTGGTAATGGCTTCTTTGTTAGTAGTAAGAATTATGAAGCATTTATCTGATTATCATACCGATTTAGAATCTCAAATCAGAGATCACGAAGAAATGATAGAGCCTTTACCGTTCTTTGCGGTCTTAAGCTAGTCTGGACTAAATATAAGTATGGCCGGCATAGACCAAGAATCATTCAATAAACAACTGTATGACCTTTTAAAGGTTCGAGGATACAATCCTGTACCCAAAAACAATAAAAATCAAAACGTAGGTACCCCTCAAGAAGCCCATGTATTTGAATTTACTTTCAAAAAAGACGGCGAAGAATACGGTAAATCATGGGCTACAATTGACGATGCGCAAAACGTTATAGTTTACTTTGATAACGAGCAGTCAGAAAGCCCTGAAGGACAAACAAGAGGTGTCGATTATGACGATTCTTGGTCTGGCTTTTTAGAGCATTTAAAGATGTGGGCGCAACGAAAACAGTTAAGTTTCGAGTTAGCAAACAAAGATCGTCTTGGTTATGATATGAGACAAAGAGAGTATTGGAAAATGAAACAAAAAGTTGACGAAGGTTATTACCCGATGGGTAAGCAAGCAAGTTGTAACAACAGCATTCCAACTGTTAAAATTATTTTGCAACATACAAGAAAAATCGAAGAAGGCGAACAAAGGCACAGAAATGTCGCTAAAATCTTTTTAGAAACGCAAGAAGGCGAGAGATTTTTAGCACCAACAACTCGTCCAGGAATCGCCCAAGTATATGCTAGACATTTAGCAGAAGGCGGAGAACCGCACGATGAACGTTGGAATCATATTAAAACGATTTGCGAAGAATATAATAAAATGGCAGGATTTGTCCGTGCTACTAGAAACAACGAGTTTAGCGAATCTGTACAACCTTTAGTTAACGAAGGAATTAATCATTATAAAAAACTTCGCGAATCATTAGGAAAAATGCGCACAAAGAAAGGATACAACAAATATTTTGAATCTTGGACTCCTGCTCTTATGGAAGAAGAAAGCGATGAGTCTGTAGCGGAAATGTTTGTAGAAGAAACAATTGATCCTAGAATTGAAAGTGCAATGCCAATTCTTTCGCGTTTAAAAAGAACACTTCCCGAAATGCAAATGATGCCTGAAGTAGAACAATTAGAAGAATGGTCTAGTAATATTATTACAGGTGCAATCTTAAACGAATCAGCAACATCAACATATACTCCAAAGCGTAAATCAATTGATGTTGATTTAGAAGAGTTAAAAAGAATTGATAATCCTAAAGATATTAAAGATGAAGAATTTCTTAAGCAAATAAAACAAGAAGGGTATGTAGTTTTGGAACACCCTGAAACACTAAAAGTTTATTTTTATGACACAGTTGGTGGTTTTGTAGACAGTGAACATGATTCTGTTCCAGATGCTATTAAATATGCAAAAGAAAATATCTATGATTATAGTCTTGATGAAGGAAAACAATTAGACGAATTGAATCGTGGGCATAGCAAGGAAGACGAGGATAACAGTCTCAATGAAATTTCTAAAAGAAAAGCCAAAGCATACTTGAAAAAAGCACGAGCAGATGCCGAAACACGTGCTGAGTATGATTATGATATGGAACATCCAAAATCCCACCGCTTTGGTAATCGTATCAGAGGAATAGAAAGAGCCGAAGATCGTCTTCATTATGGCTATGATGACTTTGACGAAGACTCAGAAAAAGTTAATGAAGAACCCCTTAGAGCCATTGACCCAGAGACATATGATCAGTTGAGAAAAGATACCATAGAATTGTACAAAAGAGAAAAAGCACGTAAAGAACGTGAAGAGGATGAGCGTTTTGCTAAACAAAACAATGACGAAGAATTTGATGAAGATTTAGACGCTAACCAAAAACGTGCTGGTCAGCTAGGCCCCTACGAAAAAATAGGTTCTAAAGGTGCAGTAGGCAAACTTGTTGGTGAATCCCAAATTGACGAATTAGAGGACCTAAAACGTTTCTTTTAAAAGGGTAAATTAAAATACAAAAAAACCGCACATTATTGTGCGGTTTACCATATCTGGGATAAATACACTTGACACAGAAATTAATTTGTGTATAATTAATACTGTGTTGTTGTCTCCGACAGCAAACATCTAACTAAACTTAGGCTAATATAAACACTATACAAGGAGAAAATATATGACAAGTCTAGCAGACATCCGTGCCCGTTTAGAGGCACAAGAAAATCGAGCACAAAGTTCGACACCCAAATCAGATAACGCAATCTACCCACACTGGAACATTAGCGAGGGCTCTACGGCAACAGTTCGTTTTTTGCCCGATGCTGATCCCGACAACACATTCTTTTGGGTAGAACGTCAAGTTATCAAACTTCCCTTCAACGGCGTAAAAGGTGATCCAAACGTTAAACAAACAATCGTGCAAGTTCCTTGCGTTGAGATGTTTGGTGAAAACTGCCCTATTCTTTCAGAAGTTCGTCCATGGTTCAAGGATGCAAGTCTAGAAGACATGGGTCGAAAGTATTGGAAAAAGCGTACATATCTATTTCAAGGTTTTGTTCGCGCTAATCCACTAGGTGATGATGTTACTCCCGAAAACCCAATTCGTAGATTTATCATTTCGCCTCAAATTATTCCTATTATCAAAAATGGTTTAATGGATCCTGAGATCGAAGAGTTGCCAACTGATTATATGCGAGGTCTTGATTTTCATATTAAGAAAACTAGCAAAGGTCAGTATGCTGATTATTCAACTTCGTCTTGGGCACGTAAAGAAAGCCCACTAACAGAAACAGAACAAGCGGCTATTGAAGCACATGGCTTGTTTGATCTAAAAGATTTCTTGCCCAAGAAACCAAGTGAGGCAGAACTTCGTGTAATCAAAGAACTGTTTGAAGCATCGGTTGACGGTAAGCCCTACGATGTTGACAAGTTCGGAGCGTATTATCGGCCATATGGAGTTGAAGCACCAGAAGGAAGCAAGAGACCTCAAGAGAGTTCAAACAGTACGCCCTCAGAAACAACAACACAAACAAATGCAACTCCCAGTAGTGCAGAAAGTGATGTTCAACCTGAAACAACACAAGATTCTGCTGAAACGCAAGATACCACTAGCGATAAAGCAGCCGATATTCTAGCTATGATTAAAGCTAGGCAAAATGGTTGATTCTATATGAGTGAGGGGAGGGTTAACCTCCCCTATATCTCATGCTGAGGAATAACAATGACACTACCAGATCAAAAGTATCGTGCTTTAAAACAAGGTAAAAAACTTTTAGAAGACCTTTGCGATCCTGGCAAAACTCCAAGAGTGCCAAGTGTAGTTAGAGATCGTGCAAAAGCGGCATTAAAACACTATCCAAACGATTACGACATTGAAAGGTTTGCAGATAGTTGTCCCGAAATACTTGATAAAAGTTCTTTTACTGATAAACTTAAAGCAAGAAATTAATAATAGGAGAAAATTTTGGCTAAACCATTTGATGTATCTAAATTTAGAAAAGATATTACTAAGGCTATTGATGGCTTAAGTATTGGATTCAATGACCCAACAGATTGGGTTTCAACAGGAAACTATGCACTTAATTATTTGATCTCAGGAGATTTTAATAGAGGTGTCCCTCTTGGCAAAGTAACTGTATTTGCCGGAGAATCGGGATCAGGTAAAAGTTATATTTGTGCAGGAAACATTGTAAAAGAAGCACAAGATCAAGGAATTTTTGTAGTACTAATTGACTCTGAAAATGCTCTAGACGAAGATTGGTTACATAGACTTGATGTCAATACAGACAGTGATAAATTGCTTAAACTTAATATGGCAATGATTGATGATGTTGCTAAAACAGTAAGCGAATTTATGAAAGGCTACAAAGAAATGTCTGAAGAAGAACGTCCTAAAGTTCTTTTTGTAATCGATTCATTGGGCATGCTACTTACACCAACTGACGTTGATCAGTTTGGCAAGGGTGATTTAAAAGGTGACATGGGGCGTAAGCCTAAAGCACTTACAGCACTTGTTCGTAACTGTGTAAACATGTTTGGTAGTCACAATGTTGGTCTTGTCGCAACAAATCATACTTATGCATCACAAGATATGTTTGATCCAGATGATAAAATTTCAGGCGGACAAGGCTTTATCTATGCAAGTTCGATTGTAGTTGCAATGAAAAAACTAAAATTAAAAGAAGACACCGAAGGCAACAAGGTTACTGATGTTAGAGGTATCAGAGCGGGATGTAAAGTAATGAAAACTCGTTATGCTAAACCGTTTGAAGGCGTACAAGTTAAGATTCCTTATGAAACAGGCATGAATCCTTACTCGGGTCTAGTTGATTTGTTTGAAAAATCAAACTTGCTTAAAAAAGAAGGCAACTCACTTGTTTATACTAAAGCCGACGGCGACATTATCAAAAAGTTTCGCAAAGCATGGGAACGCAATGATGATGGTTGTCTAGACGAAGTAATGTTGAATTTCAACGAAGATAAAAATAAAGAATCTGAACTAAATAATGTGTCTGAAGAGGAGGAGATTGACACATAATGAGTTTAGAAACAATTCATGGACTTTGGAAAACAATCAAGCCCAGCATTGAAGTTGGAGATGTTAACGAATCGGCTGAACTATTAGTTAACTATTTGGTAGACAATGACTTTGACAGCAAAGAAATTGAATCATTGTTTCAACATGACCCTGAAGTTAAAAAGGCTCTTAAGTTTTTTATAGAAAAGCCCGAAGACGTAGATTCATTTGAAGACGATGATGATTTTTTAGATGAAGATGATGATTATTTTAACCTTTATGATGATGAACATTAATGAATTGGTATACTAAAATAACTAATGATTTGTCTGTGTTGCCAGACTTTATTGCTTTCTTTGAAAGCGAATTGGCAACTGCAAAAACTGAAGTAAAAGTTGACGGTAATATTGAAAAGAACATCGCCGCACTTCCAGGGCTAACCGAGTACCGTTTTAATCAATTACAAGAGATTGAAGCGGTACTTAATTTCTTAAATATTCGATTGCGTAAAATGAGAAGAAAGTACTTTCAAAAGTACTTAGAAGGATATAATCGTGCCCTTACTTCCAGAGACGCAGAAAAGTATGTTGACGGTGAGCAAGAAGTCATTGACTTTGAAGTGTTAATTAATGAATTGGCTTTGTTACGCAACAAGTATTTAGGAATATTAAAGGGCTTAGAATCAAAAAATTTCATGCTAGGACATATGGTAAGGTTAAGAACATCTGGTATGGAAGATGCATCAATTGGCTAAGTTAATTTTGGGCAAATTGCTTCTTGACAATTTGGAACTTTTTGTATAAAATTATATCTATAAACACTGATTTCTCAAGGATTCGATGTGGAAACACAAAATATTGTAAACTTGCTTGAAGCCCGTTTGCTTTCCCAAAACCAAAATTTGGTTTCGTTATTAGGAATCAAAGAACACAAAAAAACAAGAGTTCCATACACTTCAATTAAATTCAAATGCCAGTGTAATAATTATGAAATTAAAATTTTTAATTCTAAGTTTATGATATTAAAAGAGTCCGAAACGACTGGTACTGTATATGACAACCTTAAAAAAATGCATAAAGCATTAGACGAAATTATTACTTCAACACAATACTTTGAATATTAGGATATTAAACAATGTCAACAACAAATGATATTACAGGTGACAGTATCCAAAGCAAACCTAACAATGATCTTTATCGAGACAATTGGGAAAAAATATTTGGCAAAAAAGACAATTCAGATGACGCCGAACAAGAAGAATAACTAAAAATACAATTCAGGAATAATCAAAATGAAAATGCCAACAGAGCAAAATATCACACCCGACCGTTGGGTAGTAGTTGAACTCACAGACGGAGACACAACATTTCGTAAGATATTATCAGGATGGAATGGTGGATATTTGAATAATGATAACTGGCGTTTAAGTAGTCCTATCGTGAATGAAACCGAAATGAAACAGTATATTGAGTTTGTTACCGATAGTGGAAGCACCTACAAATGCCTATATGCGGCAGAAGGTATGACCGGCACCACCCGCGATTGGTTTTCAAACCTCCAAGAACAAGCTAAAGACAGTAATGATGTAACTGTAAAATTATTATGCTATAGTGATCAGACATAAAATATAAAATTGAATTGGATAAATCGATGAGCAACATCATTCGCAACGCACTACAAACGCCCGATGGCACTATCATTGAAAGCCGCAGTGTGCATGATTACCAAACACATGTAGATGCCAATGGTTGTGAGTATATGGTAGATGGCGGGTTAAGTTATATCAGACGCAGTGCCAATGGAGATGAAATAGACCTCACGGTGACACTGGATGATCCACATGACATAGTGCGTGAAGCACTTACTTGGGGTACATATGGTCCTAATGGCGATGAGCCACTCACTTATGTAAAATTGTGCGACATGGAAACAGATCATATCAAAGCCTGTATAAAAAATGTGCCGGGTATGTATCCACAGTTTCGCACAGCCATGGAAAACGAACTCAAACATCGTGGTCAAACACTCATGGACATGTTCAGCGAACTAGGTGAAAGCATGGCACAGGCTCGCAAACAGTACGAAGGTGAGTTGGAACTGTGGTGGCAGGGTTTATCTCAGGAAGAGCGAGAAGATGCTTTCTATGCTGTGGTCAAGCGTATGTACAAGGCTGAGGTAAAGGAACGCGGCAGTTATCGCTATGCTCTATACGATGTTTTTGGCTTTGATGAGAGCATGTATGGCCGCGGCATGGATTGTGGCTATATGGATTTACATAATATAATCTGCGACGGCATTGATTATGATAAAATGAAGCGTGTAAACCGTATTGAAGTCATTGATCATAGTGAGAGTAAAGAAGGTCGTGAACTGGTCAAGCATTTGAACAAAGGTGAACATATTGAATATAGTCTACAAGACGATGATCAAACATTAAAGATTTTTATCAACAACAAAGGTGGAGAAATATCATGAGCAAGAGACGTTTTAGAGTAGAACCTTATCGCTATGGCGGCGAATTGATCATTGGCGAAGTCAATTGGGAGTTTGCAGAAGCCATGCTAGATGCCGATGATGATGCTGTATGGGAAGCACTAGAAGCCTGGGAAAATGCTGATTCAGTAGAAGCGTTCACTGAAGAAACTGGCTTACCTCCTGTGCTAGAAGACGAAGACCCTGGCAAAAGTTGGCATGACTATGATGACTTTGAACACCACTCAGGTGGATTCAGCGATTGCGAATGGCTGGTCACAGAAGTTCCAGCAGATGGCTCAGATGATCTTGGATACGGTTTATCAGACGAGGTTAGATACAGCGACACACCCGTTCAAGTTCTTACACGTGAAGCCTATCATCAAACAGATGAACCCGAAGATTCAGAGGACTATGTAGGCTGTGTGAGTGTATTTAGCAGTGAAAAAGGCGGAATGGGTGCATGGTTTGTTGACACAGACGGCGAAGACTTTGACTTCCGCAAACTGGGTTTTGGTCTCTTAGAAAGCAATCTAGCTGAAATGATTGAAACTGTGTGGTATGATGGTGAACAACTAGAACCCAACTATGATGCTATGGACACCATAGGCAAAGGCATGTATGCTTGTACAGGGTTTTTCAACACCAAATGGTGGGACAGCCACGACAAAACCTATGACGATGAACAATTTATGGCAGATGTAGAAGCCGAATACCGCCAAGAAATTAAAGATTTGCTAGAAGATTCGTAAGTCACTGATTTTATTAGGTTTGTAAGTTGTTGATTTTATTAGGTTTTTAAAAAAGTTATAAGTGATTGATTTTGTTAGCGTTCTGAGGTTGACATTTACCCTCAGGTACGAGATAATATACATACTGACACAGAGAGGAAACACTTATGACTACTATCAGAATCAAACGAGGCTCTTATCGCAACCAAGATGTTATCAACACAGATTTCACTTTGGTTAAAGGTTTTCAAACTAACAAAAAAGGTAACTATGTGACTGTTAAAAACGAAGGTCACTTCCCGCATATTAACGTCAACGCGATTAAAGTTAAAGTTGACAGTATTGAAGATGTTGAATTTACTGGCGCTCCTATTATGGCTGATGAGCCTGTTACAGCAGAGCCAGTTGTTACTGAAACAGAAGAAGAGGCAATTGAACGTATTGCTACCCGCTTTAACATCTTAGACGAAATGTCTGGTGCTTGTATCAACGGTGATATTCGTGCTATGATCGTTTCAGGTCCTCCAGGTGTAGGCAAATCATATGGTGTCGAGCAACAGTTAGAAAAAGCATCGCTGTTCGATAAAATTTCAGGCAGCCGTGTTCGTTACGAAGTTGTCAAAGGTGCAATGACTGCATTGGGTTTGTATGTTCAACTTTACAATTTTAGCGATGAAAAAAATGTTTTGGTGTTTGATGATTGCGATTCTGTATTCGCCGATGATCTTAGCCTTAACATCTTAAAGGCTGCATTAGATTCAGGCAAAAAGCGCAAAATTTGCTGGAACTCAGACAGCAGCCTTCTTCGTAGAGAGGGTATTCCTGACGCATTTGAGTTCAAAGGTTCAGCAATCTTTATTACTAACCTTAAGTTTGAGAATGTGAAATCTAAAAAATTGCAGGATCATTTGGAAGCCTTGCAGTCTCGTTGTCACTTTTTGGATTTGACTGTTGATACTGAGCGTGACAAAATGTTGCGTATCAAACAAGTTCACCGTGACAGCACTCATGGTTTGTTTGGGAATTACAATTTCTCAACCGATGTCGAAGATTCAATTCTAGACTTTATGTGGGAACACAAAACTAGGTTGCATGAGTTGTCACTTCGTATGGCTCTTAAGATTGCTGACTTGGTCAAGATCAGTGGTAACTGGAGAGTTCTCGCTGAAAATACTTGTATGAAAAGGGCATAAGGCGTCTGTGTCAGCGGAGCCGGGGAGCGCAGGAAACTGCGCTCCTTTTTTACCTTTATTGTTGATGGAATAATCGAATACTGTTACAATATACAGATGGTTAATAAAGAACAGCTACTTTATTTTTTTCTGACAGGAAAAATAAGCCTAAGTGGCTATGACATGAAGTTTATGTCTAACCTACAAAATATGATTCATAGAGACAAAAAGGTCACTTCAAATCAAGCAAAATTGTTTGATGCATTAATTTACAAGTATAAAAGGCAGCTAATTAAAAACAAGTTAGACAGTGATGACCTAAAGAAATTGCCATGGCGATCTACAGTTATAGAAAGTTCTCCTGAGTTTACTGGAGCCAGAGTAGATTGTATTGATGGCATGCTAAACTTGCGTGTTCCTTTTAATCGAAAATTTATCTCTGAATTTAAAACCAAAGAAAACCCGTTTGTTTGGTATAAAGAAGAAAAGATGTATAAGGCAAAGTTTTCTACGGGTGCTTTAAAGTTACTATACAATCAATTGCCAAAACATTTTAAATCGGTTATTTACTCTCCGGCGTTACACAGTTTAATTGAAGAAGTAGAAAAATATAAAAACTTAATTTGGGAGCCCACTGTAGTTAAAGTAGGTAATAATTATATTATAGCAGGCGCAAACGAACATTTGTTGAAAGCAGTAGAACATATTGACCTAAGTAATTTAAACAGCAAAAATGATATTGAAACGGCATTTGAATTATCACATTATCAAGTAAAGTTAAGTCCTTCGTTGTTAAAAGAAAGAAAAGATTTAGAATTTGCTTCTAGTTTTTATACAGAAGTTGATATAGAAGATATCGATTTAGTTGCAAAGTGGCTAAATACAATGAAAATAAAAAAGTTTGTGCTTTGCGACAATTCATTTCAAGACTTGCATTTAAATAGCGACAATTCATTGCGCAATGATATAACACACAAATTTAAAAATCAAGGTATAGAAATTCAAAAAATGACCGAGTTGGGAAGTGATCCAGCAGTTTTGATATCATTTAGGTCGTTGCATAAAGGAACACCTTTTCATTATATAATGTCTAATCACACAAGTAAAATTATTAAAATAAAAAATTCAAGGCCAATAAAAATATCATGAAGCAAGCAAAAATAATTATCAAAGATGAAGTAAACGTAAAGATTGAGGGCCTTGAATTAGATGCTCGTAGAGCATTAATGAGAAAATTCGAGTATGAAAAACCAGGTGCTCGATATTTGCCTAGTGTTAAACTAGGAAGATGGAACGGAAAAGTTAGTTACTTTAGTTTGGGTGGTAGCACTTTTGTTCACTTACTAGAAGAAATTATTCCTGATATCGATAAAATGGGATATGAAATTGAACTAGAAGATTTGCGGAATAATAGCCAAACATTTGAGTTTGATAAAGTAACCGAAGATAGTTTCTCTGACACAAAGTGGCCTGAGGGTCATGAAATAGAAGGCGAACCAATTGTACTTAGAGATTATCAAGTAGAAATTATAAACAATTTTCTAGCCAATCCTCAATCATTGCAAGAAGTTGCAACAGGTTCAGGCAAAACTTTAATGACTGCCGCGTTGTCTAAAAAAGTAGAAAAATATGGTAGATCGATTGTAATTGTACCTAACAAATCATTAGTAGTACAAACAGAAGCAGACTATATCAATCTAGGATTAGATGTTGGCGTATACTTTGGTGATCGAAAAGAGTATAATAAAACACACACAATATGTACTTGGCAGTCACTAAACAACATGCTTAAAAACACTAGATCACACGAAGCAGAAGTTCCAATCAATGAATTTATTGAGGGTGTTGCGTGTGTAATGGTAGATGAAGTACATATGGCAAAAGCAGATGCCTTGAAAACTTTGCTAACTAGTGTGTTTAGTAATGTACCCATCAGATGGGGATTAACTGGAACAGTGCCTAAAGCAGATTTTGACAAAGTGTCCATCACAGTGTCTTTAGGGCCTGTTATAGGAAAATTAGCCGCAAGTGAACTGCAAGAAAAAGGAATCTTGGCTAAGTGTCATGTAAATATTGTCCAGTTAAAAGATGACAAAGAATTTTCAAACTATCAAAGTGAACTTAAATTTTTGACAGAAGACGAAAAGCGTTTAGATGTCATAGCACAATTAATTGCAGAAGCGTCTAAAACAGGAAACACGCTAATCCTTGTTGACAGAATCAGTGCTGGAAAAGAATTACAGACTAGATTAACAGACATCTTTAAATTGCTTAATAAAGACATTGAAGTTCCTTTTATATCAGGATCAATGAAACTAACTGATCGAAAAGAAGAATATGATGATGTAAAAACTTCGACTAACAAAGTTATAATTGCAACATATGGTGTTGCGGCTGTTGGTATTAATATCCCTAGAATTTTTAATTTGTTTTTGCTAGAGCCAGGAAAGAGTTTTGTTAGAGTAATTCAATCAATAGGAAGAGGCATTAGAAAAGCAGAAGATAAAGATCATGTAGAAATTTGGGATATTACGTCTACTTGCAAGTTTGCAAAGCGTCATTTGACGCAACGAAAAGCCTATTATAAAGAAGCAAACTATCCATTTACTTTGGAAAAAGTAGATTACCTAAATAATTGACATATAAGAATATAGGATGATATAATTATAATATGCGTATACTAACACTAGAAGACAAATACTTTAATCTTGAAACGCTCCCAGAAGAAGTTGAAGATATGCAATTTGCTATTTTGGATAATTCTAATCCAAATAATGTAGATTACCACTATATACCTTTAATTTTTTTAGAGTCATTCAATGCACCTGCTTTAGTTGTACGAATAGGAGAAAAAACAATTAAAATGCCAATGGACTGGCAAGTATTAATAGGTGATGAAGAAGTTGGAGACTTAGAAACTATACCATTGACTAGTTTAAACGACAGGGGATTTGACGTATTTGAGTTTAATCCTTTAAGTGCATTCTCGCCTAGTTTTTTGCCAATTGAAATTATCGATGTTTATCAAGAAGTGACTTGGTATGCACCCAAATTGCGAAACGGTCAATTTTTATGCGTTCCTATCGATAACGGTCCAAAGCCAAGATGCGTTTATTTTGTAAAAGACATTAGTAGGAATTGCGAGATTGTAGATTACAGCCAGGTGTTTTAGATGGCAAAAAAGAAAAAAGCGGTATCAAAAGATGAAAAGTTTGAAAAGCAAGACTTCAATTTATTTGAAGCCTTAGCCGCGTTAGATAACAAAGATTATGATTATTATGATCGATTAACACCCGATCAGCAAAAAAAGTTTGTTCCGTTTATGCTGATACATTGGATGAGTGCGATCAAAAGCAATGGGGATTTGTCTAGATATTATGTAATGAGTACAAATGAACATGCCAATACGCATTTGTTCAACGAAAATATAATAAAGCATCCTAAATTACAATGGTATATGTTATGTGCTTCTAGTCCAGGCTTAGGCAAACAGTTTCATCAGTGGATCCCTCATATTAAAGAACGAGTAAGCAAATTAAAAGAACCTGCAAAAGAAAAAGACATCAAAGAATATTATAAAAAAATCTATAAAACTGCCAACGACAGTGATCTTTCTGAATTAAGTAAAGTTTTTGTAGATGTTCATAAAAGAAAAATGTATCTAGCAAACAAATTTCCAAATATGAAATTTGAAGATATAGAAATATTAGGAGATATAATTACAGATGAAGACATCGACAAATACGAAAAAGAACTTGGCAACTGAAAAATATCAGTGTGAGTTTTGTAACCGTGAATTTGTACGAGAGTCTACCCTGTACAAGCATCTTTGTGAAAACAAAAGACGCTGGCAACAAAAAGATTTACCTGGTAATAGAATAGGTTTTCAATGCTGGTTACGATTTTATGTAAAAAACACTCCCACGAAAAAACAAAAATCATATCTAGACTTTATTAAAAGTCCTTATTATCTTGTTTTTACTAAGTTCGGCACATATTGCGCTAACATCAATGCTATTAATATAATGCGTTATGCTGATTGGTTGATGAAAAACCAAATTAAAGTCGATAAGTGGGCTAATGATCAACACTATGAAAGATACTTAATCGAATATCTTAGAGAAGAAGACCCGCTTGATGCTATTAGTAGAAGCATAGAAACAACTATTAATCATGCCAAAAAAGAAGAAATACAGTCTTGTGATTTTTTAAGATATGGCAACAGAAACAAAATTTGTCATTTGATTGTTGGTGGAAGAATAAGTCCATGGATGCTATATCAAAGCAAAAGCGGTGTTGCATTTTTAGAAACTCTTGATGAGACACAACAACGAATGATATTTGATTACATAAACCCAGAACAGTGGGCACTAAAATTTATGAGAAACAAAGACGATGTAACACAAGTAACAAATTTATTGTCTCAAGCTGGGTATTAGCATGACTCCCGATAGATTTTGGGAGATACCAGAAACAGATGTCCTTGTAAATGATGTAAGTAGACGTGAAGTTTGGAACTGGTGCAAAGAATATAATATAAATGCGAAATATTTTGATTCTAGATTTGGAAAAGATGTTTGGAGAGTACTAGATGAAAAAGAAAGATTTTGGTTCAGACTAAGATGGGAATAATTCGCCCAAACACTTGTATGTTTTTTTGATAATAATGATATAATTGAACTATGGCAAATGACGTAATGATTGACTTAGAAACGCTACACACAGATCCAGACTGTGTAGTGCTTACTATTGGTGCGGTAAGGTTCAATCCAAAAGGCAATGGCGTTGCAGAAAAATTAGAACTTCGACCTACTATAGAAGATCAGACTGAAGTATATAATAGAAGCATTAGTGAAGATACACTAAGATGGTGGTCTGAGCAAAATCCAGAAGCGCGTGAAGAAGCGTTTAGTGATGAAAACAGAACCCCTTTTGCAGAATGTATGGAAATACTTTATAAGTTTTGCTGGAATCGTAGAGCAGTATGGTCAAATGGAGCACCATTTGATTTAGTAGTTATGGAAAATGCTTGGCGTCAAACTAGCGATAAGCCTAATCCTATACCTTGGCCTTTTTGGTCTATGCGTGATACCAGAACACTTTATGAAATTGCTCAAGTAAGTTTGCGTGATGAGGGCAACATAACTAGTCACAGAGCAGTAGATGATGCTGAAAAACAAGCAATTGTTGTGCAAAAAGCATACAAAAAGTTGATTAAAGCAGGTTTGGCATGAAATTAGAATATGACATTGATATTGACTTTGGAGACAGGGAAAAAGTTTTGTCTTTGATTGAGCACACACCTGCGGCTATGCGAAAAGTAAACCCAATACGCAAGCATAACACGGGTGTACATATAACAAAAGTTCCATATGATCCAGTCAATGATATGGCTTCTATTGATTACAAAGAAGCAGAAGAGCGTGGATATTTCAAACTAGATTTATTGAATGTTCACGTATATTCTCAAGTAAAAGACGAAGAACACTTAGAACAATTGATGCAAGAGCCTGATTGGACTCTATTAAAAAACAAAGAAGTAGTTGAGCAGTTAATACATTTAGGTAATCAGTTTGATACATTACAGCAATTACCTGAACCTGTTAATTCTATACCCAGGCTTGCTATGTTTTTGGCAATGATTAGACCAGCTAAAAAACATTTGATTGGTAAACCATGGAAAGAAATAAGTAAAACTGTATGGGACAAGGACAGTGATGAATATGCTTTCAAAAAAGCACATGGTGTTGCTTATGCACATTTAGTTGTAGTGCATATGAATTTACTTAAGGAACAATTAGATAAAAATTCTAAATAATATAAATTGGAATATAAAAACAATGAAATTAAAATTAGTCAAAGAAGATGATCCAGTATTACTAGAACCAGCAGACGATTGGGACTTTGAAGTAGATGGAGATCCTAACGAACTTATTAAAGAAATGTCTAGGTTGATGTTTCTACACAACGGTGTAGGATTATCGGCGCCGCAGTGTGGAATAAAAAAGCGTGTTTTTATTATGGGAAATGAAGATGAACTAATTGCATGCATTAACCCTAAAATTGTTTCTCTTTCTGACAATCGTGTTATGGGAGAAGAAGGTTGTTTAAGTTTTCCAGGTCTATGGCTAAAAGTAAAAAGACCTAGCAGTGCAGTAGTGACATATCAAACTATTACTGGGCAAACCAAACAAGAAGAATTTTATGGATTTAGAGCGCGAGTCTTTTTACATGAGTTCGATCATCTGATGGGAGTTACTTTTGATCAGCGTGTGGCTAAACTTAGTTTGAAATTTGCTAAGGAACGTAGAAAAAAATATTTAAAAAAACTCAAGAAAGTCGTTTAACTAGTGTTATACTTCGGCGCTTTTTTCTTTTTTTCGTCATTTCATTCATGCTAATAACCGGACCATGAAGTAGTGTTAAACTTTTATTATTAAAAGTTTTCAAATAAGGCTTAAACGGGTCCCATTCTTCTTTTAAAAATAAATTGATTGGTATTTGTCGATTGCTTTCCCACCACCAAGTATCTCCTAATTCTAAAAACTTCTTTTTAAGTTCTGTAGACACAATCGCTCCGTAGTCATATAAAGTAGTGACTAGATCATCGCGATTTTGTATAATGCCCACATAGTCTTGTCCTGCGTGTGAGCATATTGAAATATAGGGGTGATCTTCGCTAAGTTTATTAAAAAAGTCTTCCGAATTCATAACTATTGTTATTTACACTTTTTTTACCATTTATAATATTTTGGCACAGCCAGACTAAATACAATATAGGAGATTTAGCGTGTATTCAACATCAGTATTTACTTACATTCAAAAGCAAACCGTTGTGCTCCTAACAGGAAATTCTGCGAGAAAATATATGCCCCAATATGCTAAACCACTGACACTTAACAAAGGCGTTGACAACAGAATACAGTTTCAACTTTTAGATCAAGATCAAAAACCTGTAGATATTACAGGAAAATCGATTACATTTAGATTGCTAAATGCTAGAGGAGACAAAATATTACTAAACACAGCACTTCGAAATACACTTTCGCTCAAAGGAATTGCTGTACTAGAGTTAAATGCCTCCGACATCGAAAATATTTCAGCACAAAGAGCACATTATTCTTTGGAAATTCCCGAAGGTGAATTTGATTTTCCTGTTTTTGTAGACCAAGATGCAGGTGCCCGAGGAGACATGATGATTTTAGACTCAGTATTGCCTACTTTTGTTCCCTCCGAAGAAGTTACAATTCCTCAAATGCAAGATTTTCCAAATAATGTATCTTCAGGAGAAGCATCGTATGGTTTAACAGAATATACGTATCATTCTAGTACAATCAACACTGAAGATAATCCTATTTTAACTTTACAAACTAAATTTAATGAGTTTCAAGGTCAAGTAAAAGTTGAAGGATCAACTCAGCCAGATGTAGAATGGTATGAAATTACATCAAATACTTACGCTAACACCAGCGATACGTTTGGTTATACAATCAAAGGATATCATCCGTTTGTTAGAATGACTTTTGTCAGTGAAGAAGGCGAAGTCGAAAAGATTTTGGCTAGATAGTTATCCTTATTTGTTGAATTTTATTTTAAAACTGTGTTACAATAGCAATCTATGCTAGATATACTTTCGGTTATCCCTGGTAAGAAAAAAATCACTCAAAGTGGTTGGCACAGTTTTAACGCTGTGTGTTGCCATCACCGCGGTCACAATCCTGACAAGCGATCTAGGGGCGGAATTATATTTGATGCTGACGAAAATTGGACTTATCATTGCTTTAATTGTAATTTTAAATGTGCTTATAAGTTAGGTAAACCCTTAAGCAAGCGCCTTAGACTTTTGTTAAGTTGGTTAGGTTACAGTGAAGCAGATATTTCTAGGTTTAATTTAGAAAGTTTAAAGCACAAAGATATCGTTGACTATACCAAAAAGAAAAAAGTAAAATTTAAAGTTAATTTTAAAGAAGTTGATTTGCCTGAAAATGCAGAATTGATTTCAAAAGAAAATCCAGATCATAAAATGTTTGCTGATTATTTAAAAAGCAGAGGGTTTAGTCCCGATGACTATCCTTTTATGATTACCCCGAACGAAGAAGGAAGAAACTCAAATAAAATTATTATACCATACACTTTTAAAGACAAAGTAGTTGGACATATTGATAGATTTTTAGATAACAGAATACCCAAATATATTAAAAATCAGCAACAGGGTTATGTATTTGGTATCGACTTACAGAAGACCGATTGGGAAGTTTGTATTGTATGTGAGGGAGTGTTCGATGCCCTAAGTATTAACGGTTGTGCGTTGACGCATGATACAATAAGCAAAGAACAAGCACAAATACTAAAAAGTTTGCATAAAACTGTGATTGTTGTTCCAGATCAAGACAAAACTGGAATGAGCATATGTGACCAAGCACTAGACTATGGATTTCAAGTTTCTATTCCAAACTGGTCTAGTGACATAAAAGACGTTAATGATGCTGTATTAAAATATGGAAAACTGCCCACGTTACTAAGTATATTAGAATCAGCAACAAATAGTAAAATTAAAGTAGAAATGAAAAGGAGAAAACTTGTTAAAAGAGTATAATGTTGATGTTCAACGAGTGTTCTTGCAAATGATGGTTACTAACGCAGAACTTTATACTCGCGTATTGAACATTATGAACCCTCAAAATTTCGACCGAACGCTTCGTCCGGTTGCTGAATTTATTGTAGAGCATACTACAAAATACAACATTATGCCAGATCCAGTTCAAATCAAAGCGGCAACTGGCGAACAAATTGATCCTGTTCCCGAGATTGCCGATCAAGAAGAATGGTTCTTAGAAGAATTCGAAGGCTTTACTAAAAGACATGAATTAGAAAGAGCAATTATGCAATCAGCAGACTTGCTTGAAAAAAATGAATTTGATCCTGTAGAAAAAATTATCAAAGATGCTGTTCAAATATCTTTGCAAAGAGATATGGGTACAGACTATTTTATTGATCCTAAAGACAGACTAAATCGTTATTTTAATCAAGGTGGTCAAGTAAGCACGGGCTGGCCCCAACTCGATAGATTGATGTATGGTGGCATGAGTAGGGCCGAACTAAATATTTTTGCTGGTGGCTCAGGCTCAGGTAAGTCTCTTATTATGATGAATTTGGCTCTTAACTTTTTGAATCAAGGGCTAAATGGTGTCTATATCACGCTAGAACTTTCTGAAGAATTGACTTCGCTAAGAACAGATGCCATGCTTACTAACATGAGCACTAG
>PR_CR_10_Liq_1_inCRDRAFT_1000240_pt1 | contig 34535 bp, 29 predicted proteins | sample PRCRCaboRojoPR_3_FD_10241 | JGI IMG/M metagenome (IMG submission 10241)
TAATTATCTCTTTATTATGGCCTGGTATACATCTTCCCCTAACACCGGCTTCAAACTCCCCAGGATTAGCAAAACGTATAGTATACTCCTCTGGATTAAACCGAGCATCCGGTACCCTCTTTTGATATTCCTCAACAAAACGCTCTACGTATTTCTGAAATTCCGGCCCTATGACAGGAGGAGATTCGGCGGGTGGGTTAGCAGGCTCTTTTTCGCAGGTGGATAAAAAGAACAGAGCAATGGCGGATAGCAGAAAAGTTAAATGTTTCATTTTCTTGGTTGTTTGGGCGGACAAACCGCTTGTATACGGTCTAAAGTTAACAAACTTTACTCATTGTTTACATAAATCAAACTGACCTGGTTTTAGGAAAAGTTATAGCCCATAAAGTGGTGCATTGACTTGCTCGATAAATACGGGAGAATGAGCAGCCTAGTAATAACAATATATCCCAAGCCTTTTTCCTATCTTTGCAAACGAACGTTCATTCGTATCGTTATTCATAGAAAAGACTGAACAGCAATGCCAAAGTTTCATCCTCTGAAGATACGCGAAGTGCGCCCCGAGACCGAAGAATGTGTGTCTATAGCCTTTGAAGTGCCGGAAGCACTGCAGCCGGAGTACGCCTTTCTGCCCGGACAATACCTGACGCTCAAGGCGGAAATCAATGGTGAAGAGGTGCGCCGCTCCTACTCTATTTGCAGTACGCCGGCCGAAGGGCTGCGCGTGGCGGTGAAGAAGGTGCCGGAGGGCCGTTTTTCCACCTATGCCAATGAAACGCTGAAGGCTGGCGATGAGCTGGAGGTGATGACGCCCATGGGCCGCTTTACCGCTGAGCCTGATCAGGCGAAAGGCAAACAGTATGTGGCCTTCGCGGCGGGATCGGGTATTACGCCGGTGATGTCCATTATGAAGACCGTATTGGAGCAGGAGCCGATGAGTACGTTCACCCTCTTTTACGGCAACCGTATGGTAGACAGCATCATCTTCCGGGAAGAAATCGAAGGGCTGAAGAACGAGCACATGGGCCGGCTGCGCATTTACCACGTTCTCAGCCGCGAAAAGCTGGGCAGCCCGCTGCTGAGTGGCCGCATCTCCGCCGATAAGTGCGCTACGATTTGCGATAAGCTGATTGATACGGCTAATGTGGATGACTTCTACCTTTGCGGACCGCTCCCGATGATCGAGGGCATCCGGGAGGTGCTGGAGCAGCGTGGCGTAGACCGCAAGAAAATACACTTCGAGCTTTTCAATACCGGCAATGGCAAAGCGGCTGCCCCCAAAACCAAAAGCAGCACTGATCAGCCGAAAGTGGACGCTATGGTCGCCATCACCCTGGACGGCACCACGGTGGAATTCCCACTTGCCTCCGATGCCGAATCCCTCCTGGACGGAGCACTGAAAGCGGGTGCCGACCTGCCCTTTGCCTGTAAAGGCGGAGTATGCAGCACCTGCCGCGCCAAACTGACCGAAGGGGAAGTGGAAATGGACGTCAACTACGCCCTGGAGCCCGACGAGCTGGCTGCCGGCTACATCCTCACCTGTCAGGCCCACCCCAAAACGGACCGGGTCGCTGTGGATTTTGATAGTTAACTTTGCTGCATGACAACGACAACGAAGAAGACCAAGAAGGAAATCATTCAGGAAGCTGCCGCCCACTTGTTCCGCGACAAGGGCTACTCGGCCACCTCCATGCGTGATCTGGCTGAAGCAGTCAACCTGAAGGCCTCAAGCCTGTACAACCACATTTCCTCCAAGGAAGAAATCCTGCGCAACATCTGCTTTGATAATGCCCGCCGCTTTATCTCCGGTATGGAAGAGGTGGAAAAATCCGGTGCCGATGCGCCTGCACAGGTCCGTGCCCTGTTGTCCCTGCACATCCGGACCGCTATGGAAGACGCCACCTCTGTCACTGCTTTCAATGACGAGTGGCGACACCTCAACGAGCCTTACCTTTCTGAATTCAAGGCGCTCCGCAAGGACTACGAGCAGCGCTTCCGCAACATCCTCAATACCGGTATGAAGAGCGGTGCCTTCCGGCAAATGGACCCCAACGTCATGCTTTACACCCTCTTCTCCTCCGTGCGCTGGCTCTACGACTGGTTTCAGGATGGAAAATCCCGCTCTGCCGAGGCAGTGGAAGCCGAAGTCATAGAACTCCTCATGGGCGGCCTGCGTTCTTCATAAAAACATCCCTGCTATGAAGCGCCTCCCCTTATACTTTGCCGCACTCACCCTCATCCTATCCGGTTGTACCACCACTGACTCCATAACACAGGCAACTCCCACGCCCATTGATACAGTCAGCCCAACAACACCTGATTCCATCATAACCCTGCAAGGTACCATCCAAGACCTCTCCGGAGTCCCCCTCCTTTTCTGCACCATCGCCGCTTACCAAGACAACACCCTCATTAAAGGTACTGAAGCAGACTTCAACGGCCACTACACCATCAACCTGCCTGCCAATACAGAGCTAACCCTTAAAGCCCTCTACGTTGGCCACGAAACCGCATCCTTCCTACTCCAACCCCTACCACCCGGTCCCTACCAATTAAACGCCTGCCTCCCGCTCAAAAAACAATTCACCGAAGACCTCTACTGCCCCAGCTACTGAATCCCCCTCATCGATCTAAGCAACATCTCCTCCGGAGCCACCTATCATAGTAGCGACCTCAAACACTCCCCACTCTTCCCTGGCGGCCTCTAGCCCACCCACTGCCCCACTGCCAGACTGCCAGACTACCCCACTGCCCACTGCCCAGACTGCCGACTCCCCAGACTGCCGACTGCCAGACTACCCCACTGCCCACTGCCCAGACTGCCGACTCCCCAGACTGCCGACTGCCAGACTACCCCACTGCCCACTCCCAACTGCAAGACTGCCCACTGCCAGACTGCCAACCGCCGACTCCCACCCCCCATTCATCGAACTTTTTCCCACCTTCTCCCAAAAACCCATACATTAGACTTCGAAACATAAAGCCACGCCATGAGCTTACGCGAAAACATCACCCTCGCCCTGCGCACCGTCCGGTCCAACTGGCTCCGCGCCATCCTCACCCTGATGATCATTGCTTTCGGGATTATGGCCCTCGTAGGCATCCTCACCGCCATCGACGTAGGCATCAACTCCCTGAGCGACAACCTCTCCAATCTTGGTGCCAATACCTTCGACATTGAGCCCCGTGGAGAAGGCGTGCGGGGGCACCGCGGTGGAAGGCGCGAAAAGATCGGCGAGCCCATCTCCTATGACCAGGCACTGGCTTTCAAAGAAGCGTACGACTTCCCGGCCCGGGTTTCCGTATCCCTGCCCTGCTCTGGCACCGCCACCATCAAACGCGCGGATGAAAAAACGAACCCCAACGTAGGCCTCTTCGGCATTGACGAGAACTACCTCGAATCCAAAGGATTTGAGCTTGCCGCCGGGCGGAACTTCACCTATCTGGAATCCATCCGTGGCGGGTTTATTGCCATTATTGGTGCTGAAATAGTGGACGAACTCTTCAAAGGGCAACCCGAGAAAGCCGTAGGCCAGTACGTTCATGCCGGCAATATCAAGCTCAAGGTGGTCGGCGCCATGCAATCGAAAGGATCGAGTATGGGTGGCAATGAAGACCGCCGCGTGCTTATCCCCCTGCAGACCGGCAAGCGTTATTACGGCAGCAGCCGCACCAACTACAACCTCATGATCGCTGTAAATGATGCAAATCAGATTGACATAGGAACGGATTATGCTACCGCCGTTTTCCGTAATGTCCGTGGGTTGGAAGCCGCTCAGGACAATGACTTCGAAATCACCAAAAGCGACAGCCTTATCGGCCTAATCCGGGAAAACACCACGTACTTCCGCTGGGCGGCAGTGGGTATCGGGCTGATCACCCTTATCGGCGCTGCTATTGGACTGATGAATATCATGCTGGTTTCAGTGACGGAGCGTACCCGGGAAATCGGTATTTCCAAAGCCATTGGAGCAAAACGAAGCAATATCCTCACCCAGTTCCTGACCGAAGCGGTGACCATCAGCCTCATTGGCGGGCTGGTCGGGATATTCCTGGGCGTGCTGGCAGGCAACGTCGTGGCTATCATTGCCAGCGGTAGTTTCCTCTTTCCCTGGGCTTGGGTGATCATTGCTATTGTCACCTGCACCGGCGTTGGTCTGCTCTCCGGGCTCTACCCGGCGATGAAAGCCAGCCGTTTGGACCCCATAGAATCGCTGCGGTACGAGTAAAAGGCCTTACCTTGCGCCCATGAAGCGCGAGTTCCTCCTCAATATCGTTTTCCTGCTGACGGCCAACCTGCTGATCAAGCCGTTCTATCTTTTTGGCATTGACCGGACAGTGCAGAATACCGTATCGGAAAGCGAGTACGGGCTGTACTTTGCTCTCTTCAACTTCACGTTCCTGTTCCAGATCGTCAACGACTTCGGGATACAGAACTACAACAACCGGAATATTGCGCAGCACCGGCACTTGCTGGTTAAGTACTTTCCAAACCTGATCGTGTTAAAAGGGCTCCTATCGATCCTCTATCTGGCCCTTGTGTTAGGCATAGGCTGGTGGGCGGGCTATACTCTGCCGCACTTTAGCCTGCTGCTTTTTATCGCATTGAATCAAATCTTGTTTTCGCTCGTACTGTACTTCCGCTCGAATGTATCCGGGCTGGGGCGCTACCGGCTGGACAGCCTGCTTTCTGTGACCGACCGGTTGTTGCTGATCCTGATTTGCAGTGTGCTCCTCTGGGGTAATGTTATGCCAGGCCCCTTCCGTATAGAGTGGTTTGTCTGGGCTCAGACGGCATCGCTCAGCATGACGGCACTGATCGCCATGAGTATTGTCGCGCGCAGACTCCCCCGCTTCCGCTTACGCGTCAACCCGGTATTTTTGCGCTACCTGCTTCGGGAAAGTGCCCCTTATGCGCTAAGTATTTTCCTTATGTCAGCTTATTACCGCCTGGACGGCCTCATGATTGAGCAGTTACTGCCCGATGGAGCAACCGAAGCAGGCCTTTATGCTTCGGCCTACCGGCTTTACGAAGCCGCAAATATGGTAGGCTTTCTTTTTGCCGGCTTACTTTTGCCCCTATTCTCGCGCATGCTAAAGGAGCAAACTTCGGTAGCACCGCTGGCTTACTTTAGCTTTAAGCTCATCACACTCAGCGGCCTCATTTTACTGGTGGGCGCAGGGGCCTACCATACCGAGATCATGGAGCTGCTGTATGATAGTGGCTCGGCTTACTCCGGCCGCATCCTTGTTTTGCTCTGTGCAAGCTATCTGACCGTTTCAGGGACGTATGTCTTTGGCACCCTGCTCGTTGCCAGCAACCACACCCGGCAACTGAACTATGTATTCGGTATCGGACTAGGCATTAACCTGACCCTGAACCTTTGGCTCATTCCCAGCCTGAAGGCAGAGGGCGCTGCCATTGCCACACTGGCTACACAAGTGTTTATTATTGCAGGTGAGCTATGGGTGGCCTCCCGGCAGTTGCAGCTCAGGGTTCCACTCACAACCTGGGGGCAACTGGCGGGCTCACTTCTCCTGCTGTTGGCGGCTGCGCAAAGCCTAAACTACTGGGCTCCCTTCGACTGGTATTGGTCGTTTCTCGCAATTTTAGGTATAGGTGGAGTGCTCGCACTGTCATTTGTATGGCAAAGCAATTCGATTATAGACTTTAGCCGCAGAAAAACCGCTTAGCTTCAGTCTTCAGGTAGCACATTTACCGCAAGGTGTGTGTTTCCTAACCGCCACCCACCGTGGACAGCTGGTTGGAAGCCAACGAATACTGGTACACAGACAATAGGCCGAAGTTTGTACCTTCGCCTCTTCAATTTTTTGTCACATCCATGAAGCAACAACTGTTAAAAGCCCTGAGAGAAGTAGAGCATTTCGCGGAGGGTTCTAAATGGCAACGCCTGCGGGCTACCCCCTCACGATACCTTTATGCTATTGGGTTCCGGGAAACGTTGTATCGTTATCAACGCAAGGGCAAACTAAAAACAATACAGACGTTTTTTGGTGAACGGATGCAGGTAACCCTTCCCGCCGGTACCGACCTTTACCTCGTTGGCGGTAAAACCCATAGCTCAGAGATTCGGCTGGCCCGGTTCATGATTCAGCAACTGGAGCCCGGCGATGTATTTGTGGATATTGGAGCGCACTTTGGCTACTTTTCTCTGCTTGCGGCTACGCTTGTAAAAGCAAGCGGTAAAATATTCGCATTTGAAGCGGCTGAAGACACCTTTTCCTGCCTTTCTGCCAACCTTAAGCCCCTTCCCAACTGTCTGGCAGTACACGCAGCAGTGAATGCTAATGGGCAGGCGGTTACTTTTTTCGAATTTGACCCCTTGCATTCAGAGTATAACTCTACGGACGTGAAGCAATTTGAGGGGCAGGACTGGTTTGAAGGCAATCAGCCAAAGCGTAAAGAAGTCAGAGGTGTGCAGCTCAGCCGTTTTTTAGAAGAAGCAGCCATTACGCCAAACCTGATCAAAATTGATGTGGAAGGTGGAGAGGCGGCTGTCATTGAAGGCGCACTGCCATTTTTGCATAAACACCCTGTGCCGATTGTGATGGAGTACCTCAATCCCGAACGGGGCAACACCCCACACCGGGAAGCTGCCCGGCAACTTTTTGAGGCTGGCTATACCTCATATGCCATTCAGCACAACGGGCAACTGCGTACCGTAGCAGACATTGAAGCCTCGTTTAGAGAACAAGGCATAGATTCTGATAATATCGTTTTTGTGCATCCAACTTTAGCAAAGCCTTAAAATTCAAGCTAAAGGAAGTACTTTTGCACAAATTTTTTGACCAGTAAAGATAAATGGAACAGAAAGACAACCTTTTAGACATCATTCGGACGCTCTTTCGCTGGAAGAAGCAGATCATCACCGTTTGCGCACTCACAGGCATAGGAGCGGTAGCGATCAGCCTGTTCCTCCCCAATTACTACAAGGGCACTACGGTATTCCTGGCGGTCAGCCCGGACCAGGCAAAGCCTGATGCCCTCTTTGGCGACGGACAGACCCGGACAGCCTACTATGGTAATGAAAATGACATCGACCGATTGCTCACCATCGCACAGTCGGGCATGCTACTCAACTTCCTCGTGGATACTTTCCAACTCTACCAGCACTACGAAATTGACCCCGACCAGCCTAAGGCGGAATTTAAGGTAAGAGATAAGTTTGCCAGACTCTACGAAGTGGAAAAGACTAAGCGGGATGCCATTGAGCTGAGTGTGGAAGACAAAGACCGTACCCTGGCCGCTGCTATGGCCAATACTGCCCGCCGTAAAATCGGCGAAATGGCCCGGCAGCTCATCCGGGAGGGCCAGCTACGGACTATACACTCCTATCAAAGTAATATTGAGAACAAAGAAACTCAGCTAAAAGTCCTGAGCGACAGCCTGGTCGCCAAGCGCCGCCGCTACGGAATCTATAACATCGACGGTCAATCTGAAGCACTGACCAGTCAGGTATCAGAAGCGGAAGCAAAGCTCGTACAAAGCCAGGCCCGCCTCAAGGCCCTTGAGGAAACGCCGGGCGTACCCCGGGACACCATCATACAACTGCGGGCTGCAGTCAGAGGCCTCGAAGGGTCTTATGCCAATGTTTCTAAGCGTATGGAGCGTTTCAATGATGGTATGGCTGAAGTGGGCACCCTCAACCGACAGTACCTGGAGGCTAATGCTACCCTGAGCGAAGATAAGGAGCGCCTGAAGCAGACCTTGTCCGTTTATAATTCCGATATACCATCCATCGTGGTGGTGGAAGAAGCAGAAGTGCCGCTTATTAAATCCCGCCCCAAACGGAGCTTCATCGTGATTGGCGCAGTAGCCATTGCTTTCCTATTCTCCGTTATTGGAGTATTGATCCTGGACACCTACCAGGATGTCGACTGGAAATCTGTTTACAAAGGATCCTGATTGAAAGCAAAAGGAGTACATAGCACCTTAGACCGAATCCGCCATTGGTGGGTACAGCAGGGACAGCCACAACGGTTTTTCCTGGCCTACGCTGCCCTGATGATGCTTTCGCTCTTTACGGGTATTGCCGGTTCCTGGTACTTCCTGGCGGCCCTCCCTGCAGTAGTTCTCATTGCTTACCTTACAATAGTAGATGTGCGGGCAGTATTCACCCTGCTGCTTATCTGCATCCCGCTTTCCACCGAACTGCAATTACCTAACGGGTTGGGGCTGGACCTCCCCACAGAACCTCTGATGGTGGGATTAATGCTGGTCAGCCTGCTGCTGTTAATACGTAGGGGGCCCAAGCTGGACAAAAGCCCCTTAATTCATCCGATTTCGTTGTTGCTAATGCTTCATATCGGATGGATTGCCATTAGTGCTTTTTTGTCCCATCAGCTAGTCGTATCCTTTAAGTTTCTGGCAGGAAAGCTCTGGTATATTGCCCCATTCTACTTCCTGGCAATCCGGATGCTGAAAACAGAACAAGATCTCAAACGCTTTTTCTGGTCTGTATTTGCGCCCCTGATCGTTACCATCCTGATCGTTACGGCACGCCATGCCACTCAGGGCTTCACTTTTGCAGAAATCCACTGGGTGCTCACTCCGTTTTACCGGAACCATGTTTCCTATGCTGCCATTATTGTCCTCTTTACCCCTTTCGTATGGTTCATGCGGCAATGGTACCCCAAAGGCAGTCTGGCCCGCTGGGCGATTACCCTGAGCCTGCCGGTCCTTTTGATCGCGATACAGCTGTCCTATACCCGGGCAGCTTACGTGGCCGTTGTAGCAGCTATCGGCGCCTACTATGTGCTGCGTTGGCGGTTGACAAAGTGGGCACTGGCATTGGCCGTAGCCGGTAGTATTGCCGGGCTGGTGTATATGATCAATGATAACCGCTATCTCGACTATGCGCCAAACTACGAAACGACCGTCACCCACAAGGATTTCAATAACCTGATACAAGCCACTTACGAACTGGAAGATATCTCAACGATGGAACGCCTCTACCGGTGGGTGGCAGGCTTTAACATGTCTGCTGCGGAGCCTTTGTTCGGGTTTGGGCCGGGCAATTTTTACTTTTTCTATAAGTCTTACACCGTCACGAGTTTCACAACTTATGTCAGTGACAACCCGGAACGGTCCGGCATTCACAATTACTACCTGATGACCCTCGTGGAACAGGGCATACCAGGCTTACTGATCTTCCTGCTTTTGGTCTTCTACGCACTGGTCCGGGGCGAAGCCATATACGCCAATGCCCGTACCAAACGGGACAAGCAGATTGCCATGATGGCGATGCTGTGCATCATTATTATCTCCGTGATGCAACTCATCAATGATTTGATTGAGACCGATAAGGTAGGTCCGTTTTTCTTTATGTCCCTCGCTATTTTAGTCAACCTTGACCTTAAGCACCGCCGCCGTTTGCAGGAAGAGCAGGGTATTTAAAAGCGGATACTCCTGCCCCAGTTGTCCAGCTCCTCATCCGTCCACAAGTCAGGGAAGAAAATAATGCGCTGCTTGCGGGGCGGCAGATAGTCCTGCCAGTTGGTCCCGCCGGTGGCTTCGATAACCTGTGGTTTAGCATCCAGGTAGCGTACCGCGCTGCGCAGGTGGGAAAGCGGCCAGCGCACCTCGATATTAAAGTCGTAGTGGCGCATCAGTTGCTTCAGTTCTTCGTCTTGACGGTCAGCCTCCGGCAGGCGCAGGTAAGCCTGCCAAAGGTTGCGGTGGCGCATTGCTCTGCCCAGGTCCTGAAACTCCTCTGCGTACTTTTGCTCAAATTGCTTTAGAGTGAGGGTTTTCTTACCGGTGGCCAGTTCGGTAGCACCCGATTTCCAGTATAGCCTTTGGTACAATTCCTCTATCGGGCTGTCCGGATTCACTTCTTCCCGTTTGCTGCCGTGCACCAGACGGTACATATCCGTACTCATCAACTCGATTTTACGATACTGCGCCGACTGAAAGCCACTCGCAGGCAGCAGGCTCATCCGGAACTTCAGGAATTCGTCCCGGTCCATGCCTTCCACCATAATATCAAAAGAGCTGACCAGACTGTCGAAGTAGCGGTTGACTCGGGTGACCTGCCGTTTGAAGAGGTCCAGCCCGGGCGCTTCTGCATCAAGCAATTGCTCAATGGCAAGCAGGCTAAGCTTGAAGTAAAGCTCTGTGATCTGATGATACAGAATGAAAATTTTCTCGTCAGGAAAGGGTGTCTCCGGTGTTTGGAGGCTCAACAGCGTGTCGAGATGAATGTAATCCCAGTAAGTGAGGTAATCGGCATACAGTAGGCCGTCCAGATAAGACAGGATGTCCTGCCCCATGACGGAATATTTATCCTCCAGCTGTTCAAGGCGTTCCAGGATTTCGTGGGTAAGCTCCATAGGGTTGTGCTGCAATTTGGTTATCCGCTAAGGCGTAGCCCCAAATATATACAAATCAGCCCAAGGATGAGGCTCCCTCCAAGATTTAACAGTGCATAAGCATACTGCCCGCTCTGCAGGAGGCTAAAGGATTCCCCGGAAAAAGTGCTGAACGTGCTGAACCCACCACAAAAACCAGTCATGAGCAGCCATTGCCCTTCCTGACTGATACGCCCGTGCAGGGTTTGCCCCATCAGATAACCGAGCAGGATACAGCTGACTACATTCGCCATCAGTGTGGCATAAGGAAAGCCCGGGTTCCAGAAATGCATCGCCCGGGCAATGCCAAAGCGGGCCAAACTTCCCAATCCACCACCCAGAAACACCCATAGTACTGCTTGCATGAGGCTTAGAATGCCATTTTCTTTGCCCGGTAGCGCCCCACGCTCCAATGCAGGTAGTAGGTCAGTGCACTCGCCAAGCTGATGATCAACAATAGTAGTGCGTGAAGCCCTAAAAGGCCATCCAGCACAACCACCAAGGTAATGAAAAGAATACTGACACCGGTAAGTATGGCTGTTGTCATATTGTGGCTGAGCCCAAAATCAACAAGCAAATGGTGAATATGACGCCGGTCGGGCGCAAAGGGAGACTGCCCGCGGGCAATGCGGGTCAAAAAAACGCGCACCGTATCAAAAATTGGCAAAATCGCCACGCTAATGGCAAAAACAGGCCCGTTATTCATTTTGTACAGGCTGCCAACAGGCAGATGGTGATTGACTTCAATGAATGCCATAATCAAAATCGAACAGGTAATACCAATCACCAGGGAACCGGAATCCCCCATAAAGGTTTTAGCAGGCGTATAATTGAACTTGAGAAAAGCTATACAAGCGCCCACCAAGGCAAAAGACAGTACTGACAGCTCGATGCGGCCAACCCAGAAAAACCAGCCTCCAAGAATACCCGCTGCCAGGGTGCCGATACTACCGGCTAGTCCATTGATGCCATCAATCAGGTTAAACCCATTGATGATAAGCATAAACACAATTATGGTCAGTGCACGAAAAACATTCACATGCAAAATATCATGCACCCCAAAGAGACCGTAGCACCCTTCCAGATAAATCCCCCCCTGCAAAACGATAATCAGTGCAGCGAAAAACTGTGCAGCAAACTTGGTCCGCGGCAAGATGGGCGCAAGATCATCCTTGAGGCCCACCAGGAACATCAGCAGCATAGCACAAAGCACGTACTGCAAATTGGCAAAATTCTGAAATGGAGTCCACATCAATACAGAAAAAATAGTCCCGCAAAAAATACCAATACCTCCAAGGGCTGGCGTACTGATCGTATGTGAACTACGCTCACCCGGCACTTCACAAAGATTGCGGTCCCGTGCAATTTTGATGATGTAAGGAATAGCCAAATAAGCCATGGCAAAGGCCGTAAGAAAACAAAGCAACAAGATAAACATAATAACGGAGGGTTTTCATGAAGTAATTAGGTCGTCATTTCCAGCAGCGTGACTGCGCTGACCGGGGCAAGTGTTATGTCTATCAGGTGTTTGCTCGCTTAAAATTAAACCTTTTTCGGGAAAGTTAATGTCACGTACACCAAAATCTACTCGCTGCGCATCTACAACGGTGAATTTAGTTTTATAACGTAAAAATTAGTTAAAAGCTTTTATAACTAAAAAACACGTTATACCTTTGTACATCATGAAGCGTAAGGATACCATGAAACCATTGGCAGTTTTAATCATTCTGATCTTCCCGGTCTTTGGGGCTGCACAAGTGGAGGACAGCCCGCAGCTGGAGCTCTATTTTGCGGAAGCCGAACGCCGGATCGCCGCTTACGACTTTGACGGCGCACTCCAGCAACTGAGCACCTGCTACATCAGGCGGCCTGAACATATCCCCTATTTACTCCGGATTGGCTATTGCCACACGCAACTTGGCCGCTATCCGGATGCCAAGCTCTTCTATGGGGAGGCGTTGAAGCTGGACAGCCTCCACACCACTGCCCTGAGTGCCCTGGGCAGCATTTACGAACGGGAGCGCAATTACAGAAAAGCTCAGACCTACTTTACCAGGCTGACTCAAATTGATAGTACGAACAGTTATTACTACAAGAAATCAGCAAATATTGCCTTGCATCAGGGGGATGCCCTGCACGCCCTGCAACAGTTCATTCAGGCTCACTCCTATAACCCAACGGATTTGGAAGTCATCACCCGGCTGTCCATTATTTATCTGGCAATGGATGAGCTCAGCTATGCAGAAGAAATGGTTGAGAAAGGGCTACGCCTTGATCAGAGGCCTATACCGAGCCGCGTATCGGGCAATTAAAAGAAATCATACACTTTCAACAGTAACCAACGATGAAGAAATTAACGAAAGCGGAAGAAGAGATCATGCAAATCATCTGGGAAATCGCCCCCTGTACCGTGAGCGACATCCGCAACTACATGGTGGAAGAAATGGGGTTGGAAAAGCCGCCCCACAGCACCGTGTCCACGATGGTCCGCATACTGGACGACAAGAAAGACTTCCTGAAACACACCGCTTACGGCCGCACCTTTGTGTACGAGCCTAAAGTCACCAAGGACGAATACAGCCGGCAATCCGTGCGCACCCTCGTACAGGATTATTTCGGGGGCTCTATGAACCGCCTCGTCTCCTTTCTGGTGCAGGAGGAAGACCTCAGCCTGCGGGAACTCAATGACCTGATGGGTAAACTTGAAGAAGAATAAACCGAACGATCATGCTATCCTATATCCTACAAGTCAGCGTTTGCTGGGGCATTTTTTTCCTGCTCTATGCACTGGTGCTTAGCCGGACCACCTTCTTCAGCTGGAACCGGGCGTACCTCATGCTCACCCTGATCATCAGTCTGGCTTTACCTGCCCTGGAATGGCCGGTGCCTGAAGCCCCCTCTGCCGTAGCCCTGCAAGCAGCCTACTATATGCAGCCCATCACTATTGGGGTTCAGCAGCTGGAAGTCATTGTGACCGCCGCACCGGAAACAGCCCCCCCGGAAAGCAGCTCCCCCGTGCTCACCTGGCGGTCTGTTTTGCTCCTGATTTACTGGATTGGCGTTGCATTAGCAGGCATTCGGCTGCTCTACGGCATGTGGCAGATTTATGCACTGTACCGAAAAAGTGAGCAGCACAAACGACAGACGTACACCCTCGTCAGCACCCCGACCCTGCACACTCCATTTTCCTTTTTCCGGTTGCTCTTTTGGAGCCGGGCACTCCCCTACCCTAAGGCCGATGCGGCAAAGATCATCCGGCATGAACAAGCCCACATGGATGGCTGGCACAGCCTTGATATTCTGATTGCTGAAATTCTGGGCGTGCTGTTCTGGTTCAATCCACTCATTTATCTCTATACCCGCTCTCTGCGTACGGTGCACGAATACCTGGCTGACGAAGCCGTGCTGCACCACTCCAAGAAAACAACATACGGCCATTTGTTGATCCGGCAATCGCAATCCGGACAAGCGATTGCTTTAGCTAACCATTTTTCACACGTACAATTAAAAAAACGGATTCTAATGATGACGAAGAAGAAATCACACCGACATCAACTCCTGCGGTATGCGCTCGCGCTGCCGCTGCTGGCCGCCCTGGCATTTGCCTTTACCTTACCTGCCACCCCGGCAGGCCAGGCTAAATCAGCGATCAATGATGGAGAAGGGCCAAAACCGGTCTTCAAAGGTTGCGAAACCCTGGAGCTGGAAGCCGCTCAGCAGAAATGCACCACTGAAAAGCTAATGGCTTTCATTCAACAAAACCTAAAGTACCCCGAAGCAGCCAAAGCAGCCGGACAGGAAGGCATGGCTGTTGCGGAATTTACGGTAAGTAAAAGCGGAGCCGTTGAGGACATCAAGGTGATCAAAAGTGCCGGAGATGCACTTGATCAGGCAGCGGTGGCTGTCATTCGCCAACTCCCCGACTGGGTACCGGCAACGGATGAAAGTGGACACCCGGTGGCAGCGAAAATGACCTTGCCCTTCAAATTCAAGCTGCCGGCTGACGAAGGCGAGGAGGTCTTTAAGGTAGTGGAAGAAATGCCGCGCTTCCCAGGTTGTGAATCTATTGCAGAGCCGGAAGAGCGGCAGGCCTGCGCCAATAAGGAGCTCATGCTTTACATTTATGAGAACCTGGTCTACCCCGAAGCCGCAAAAAATGCCGGGGTAGAAGGTATGCCGGTGCTTAAGCTGGTCATCGGAAAGGATGGTGCCATTAAGGACTACAGCATAAGCCGCCCGGTAAATGAGGCGCTTGATGCCGAGGTTTTGCGGGTCGCTCAGCAGATGCAGCAGGAAATCACCTGGGTGCCAGGCGTGCAGCGTGGGCGCAAGGTAAATGTGGCCTTGCAGCTGCCCATACGCTTCAAGCTGGATGATAAAACTGAAGAAGTGCAGGAGGTTGCTCCGAAAGACGATGAAATGCTGAAAGTAGCCGAGCAGATGCCCCGGTTCCCTGGCTGTGAAGAACTAACAGATCCCCAGGCACGGCAGCAGTGCTCCAATCAGCGTATGATTGAATTCGTGTACCAAAATGTCAACTACCCGGGCACCGCTCGAAAAGCAGGCATTGAAGGGGTTGTAGTGGCTAAGCTCGCCATAAGCAAAGAGGGAGCCCTTAAGGATTTTGGCATTGCCCGTTCCGTTGCCCCCGCACTTGATCAGGAGGTTCTACGGGTAGCCAAGCTCATGCAGGATCAAATTACCTGGATCCCGGGCGTGCAAGACGGTAAAAAAGTAGCAGTAGAGTTCATGCTGCCTGTAAAATTCAAGTTATCAGAACAGGAAAAGGGGACTATGGACGAAGCCGGCAAGCGTAAAACAGAAGGTCCAAATTTTGATCTGATCCCTATCAGTGAGCCTGATGAAAATAATGCCCTGATTGTCCTGGATGGGAAACTAAGGCCTGACATAAAAAACATAGGCGAACTTCCTCAACTCAAACCAGATGATATTGACCGCATCAATGTCCTCAAAGGAGAAGCGGCTATCGAAAAGTACGGTCAGGATGGAGCCAATGGCGTCGTGGAGATTTTCACGAAATCAGGCTCCTATGATGCTGTGGAGTCGGCGGCACCACAGCCCTTGCAGCTACAGCGGTTCCGGGTCGCCCCTAATCCAACGGGCGGGGAGCTCAGGGTACGTTTTAAAGGGAAAACGGTGCCCACCACGCTCCGCATCCTCAGCCTGAGTGGACAGGAGCTCTTGCAGCGCCCACTCCCCGGCTTTGACGGACAGGCAGATGAGACCCTGGATTTGAGCAGCTTTCCTAAAGGCACGGTACTGCTGGAGGTCCGGCAGGGCGAGCGGGTTTATGTGGAGAAGGTGGTCCTGAAATAAAAGAGAAACATCTGAAACCAATATTCAAAAGCCAGTGTAGACAATCGTTCTGCACTGGCTTTTATTAAGACTATTTTGGGAATTCGCTTTTGGAGCGAATGCAGTCAAATTTTATTCTGAACAAGTCTTTGATCCCGACATTCATCGTCGGGGGCGGGATGAAGGAGCCTAGCCAAAGCTAAGCGACTGACCTGCCCGCCGTACAAGACTATGGCAGGCGGGAGAGCAACGAAGTGCAGGATAAAATTTGGCAAATGCAGCCCAAAGGGTGAAATCCCAACATAGTCTAGAAGAAATCCCACCACCGGTTCACCGCCCCCGAGGCTCGTAGGTACGCCCTCAACGCCACAAGCAGAGCAATCAGGACGAGGGCCCAGTACCAGTAGGGATGTAAACGGTCCGCTTTATCGGCCTCACTGAGTTGACGTTCATACTCAATGTCGCCCAGGTCGGCATCGCGAAAGTCAGGGTCAGCAGATTGCTGTTTTTGGAAATCCAGGCGGGCAATGATGCGTGTGGCTTCTTCCAGGTCCTGAGCGCGGACATGCAGCCCGATATCGCCTCCACCGCCCAGAGGGAGGGCGGTCATGATATTGGTATTGGAAATATAGTGGGGAATACCGGCTTCCCGCAGTCGGGCCGCATAAAGATGGGCTTCTGATGCTCTGAAAAAGTGCTTCGCCGCAACGATGCGGCTATCCTCATCAAAATGACCAAAATAGTCCAGAATTTGCTCTTCCATGCGGGAAACCGGTTATGACTTATTCCTCAGCTGCTTCGGCAGCTTCCGCTTGTGCATTGACCTGTTGCACCTCTTTGTCGATGTAGTAAAGGCTCTGTGGGCCATTTCCGATGAGCCTGATCCGGTCCAGGATGGTGCGCATCAGGGCTTCTTCCTCCCGCTGTTCTTCCACGTACCACTGCAGGAAGTTGAGGGTGGTATGGTCATTTTCGTCGTAGCCAATCTTGAGCAACTTATGAATAGACGCCGTCACCTTTTGCTCATGGTGGTAAACCTGTTCAAAGAGCGCCTGAACAGAGTCAAACTCATGAGGCGGCTGATCGATGCCCGGTGCTTTAGCGAAAGCGTCCACCTCGCTCAGGTAGTGGAAGATTTTCAGCATGTGCATGCGCTCTTCCTCGGACTGACGGTGCATAAACTGTGCGCAGCCTTCCAGCCCCTGTGCATCACACCACGATGCCATAGACAAGTACAACTGAGAAGCGTAGCCCTCCAGTACGATCTGTTCGTTGAGGGCATTTTCCATGTTTTTTGAAATCATAATTACAGTATTTTCCGGGAGCTCCTGGCTCCACTTCTTTTCCAGAAAACACGAAATTACGGAAAAACCATCAGACCTGAAGCATCGGCAGGCGGACTTCAAAAACCCCATCATCAGCCGAGATTGACACGGGGGCATTCGTGAAATACCGGTAGCGGTTTTTCACATTGGCCAGACCAGTGCCGGTGCCGGGCATAACTTGTGCCTTGGGCTGAAGCTTATTGACCACCACCAGGTTTCCGCCCTCCACCCTTACGGCCACCGTCAGCGGTTTTCCCTGCGCAATAACGTTGTGCTTGATCGCATTCTCAAACAAGATTTGCAACGAAAGCGGTACCACCTGCATGGCTTTGGCCGACTCCGGTACATCCAGTTCCACTTGCAGATTTTCCCCAAAACGCTCCTTGACTAAAAAGACGTAGGCGTGCAGAAATTTTAGTTCTTCTTCGAGGGTGACCAGCTTTTTGTCTTTCATCTCCAAAATATAACGGTACACCCTTGAGAGCTTCTGCACAAACTGCACGGCCTTTTCCTGGTCCTCCGGGATGAGGTAGGTCAGTGTATTAAGGCTGTTGAAAAGGAAATGCGGGTTCACCTGACTTTTCAAACCTTCCAGTTGGGATTCGACCTGCTCCCGGCGCAACTGCTCGGTCTCCAGCAAAGTGCGCTTCCAGTTCTGGTAGAGATAAATGGATTCATAAATCGTACCGACCAGGGCTACGATGAGCAAAGAGCCGGCGATCATACTCGTATCCTCTGCGTTTTGCTCAGGTACCAGGGCCAGTATAGGCTGGCAGATTTGCCAAAGCACTATGTTGACGAGTACAAACCCCACGATCAGGGCAACGCCGGTATAGATGAGGCGTATAGTGGTTTGGTTAGCGCCGGTATAACGCCTGCGGAAGTAAATGAAGATCTGACGGCTGACCATCCAGTAAGCTACCGTATACATAAAGGAAATACCCCACTTCGGCAAATACCGGAGCAGGCCATTCTCTAATGTCCCGTTAAACAACAACAGCGGAATCAAAAAACTAAGCACAGGGATACCAATCCACATCAAAAGCCGATCGTCTATTCCTATGGCTTGCCTAACCGTCATTTGGTGCTTCATGGCCTAAAATTGAAATACCGGAGTTGGGCTATTTCCAACTCCGGTAAGTAAGATACTCAAGAGTTTAGAAAATTAAAACTGCAAGCGGTACATGATGTCGGGGAAAAACCCGGATTGCAGTACCCGGTCAACGTTGTTGGTTTCGGGGTTGTAGCGCAAATCAAAGATATTATCATTGTTGGTGATATTTTGCAAATCGATAAAGAACTGCTGGGACAACCGCTTGCTCTTGCTGTTGAGCTGGTAGCCAAACTTCAGGTCGAGACGGAAGTAAGGGTCAAAGCGCTCACTGAATGCCAGTTCTTCCTGCAGTACCTCCACTCCGGCAGCTCTTGAGGCCTCCAGGTCAACCGGGGTATAGTAACGGCCACCGGCATTGCTCAGGCGCATATCAAAGGTCAGGGCATTGCGCTTGTCTTTACCAATCTTGAATTCCTTGCCTGCCAGAAAGTTAACCACATAGCCGTTATTGAAAGCGGTATTGCGTTCGACTTCATCGCTGCCTTCAAACTTCGAGTCAAAGAAAGAAGCGGTTAGCAAACCGTAGTAGCCATTGCTGAAGAACTTCTCCAGGGTCAGTTCCAGGCCATAGTTGGTCCCTGTACCTTCATTTATGAGGCGTCCCGTTTCCGGGAATACAAAGTCTGCACCGGCATTGAGCATAGAGAAACTGCTTGGGTTAGGCTGTACCGGCACATTACTGATCGCCTGATAGTACGTTTCTACCTTGGCTCTCCAGCTTGGAGCGATACTCCAGTCGTAGCCCAGCACGAAGTGGTTGCTGCGGGTGAAGTCCAGGCTTTCGTTAGACCGCACCAGCTCACCGGTGACAGGGTCTGTTTCTGTAAAGAAGAAGACCGGCAGCGGCTGCATTTGGTGGTGCAGGCCGTAGCCCAGGCTGAAGGCGTGCTTGGGGTGGGCCTGCCAGTTTAGCGTGGCTCTGGGCTCTACTGCTGAAGTTTCATTGATGTCGAGGTATTGGGCATGCACACCCGCTTGCAGCGACAGGTTATCATTGAAGCGGTAAACTCCTTGTGCAAAAGCCTGCATCAGCGTCATGCTGCCTTCAAAATCCCGCACCACGACCCAATCGGGCTCGCCATCTTCATCAAGATCGGGGCGGCCATCCCGGTCGTCTACCCGGGTATCGAGCTGATAGTTTTCTGCCACAATACCTGTACGCAGGGTAAAGCGAGCATTGAATTTTTTGTTCAGGAAAGAAGATACCGCCAGGGCATTAGTCACGTCGCTAACTTCGGTGACCCGGAGCTTTCTTTCTCCATCATCCAGGAAGTTGTCCTGTTCAAAACCGGAACGTGCAGTGGAAGCAGACACCACGGTCCGGATGTAGGCATTCTCGCCAACAATAAGGTTATGGCGCAAACCAATGATACCCAGCTGAGAATCGGCGTACGCATCTTCATTGGGGCTGGCAAAAAGGTCCGTTTCATCAATTTCATCGCCGAGGAAGTCAATATCGCTCGTCGCGCCGATGCCAAACAGGGTGAACTTCCCAGCTTTGCCATTGGCGAAATCCAGGTTGAAGCTCAGGTCGCGGTAGCCTGGGGTCGCGTTGGTACCCACCGGAATACCGAGCTCGTCTGCCAACCCGACAAAGGAATGGCGGTAGCTCACCAGGTAAGAACTATTCTTTGCCTTAGACATTGGGCCCTCAGCCATCGCTTCTACTCCGCTGAAGGCTGCCAGTTGGAACATGTATTCGTGCTCGTCGCGGTTGCCATTGCGGAAGCCCACATCAAAGACGCCGCCAAGTGCATTACCGTACTCTGCCGGGAAGGCTGAAGTCAGGAAATCCGAAGTTTTGAGGAGGTTGGGGTTCAGCGCACTGACCGGACCACCGGTGGTACCCAGGGTGGAAAAGTGGTTGGGGTTGGGGATGGGAATGCCATTGAGACGCCAAAGTACACCCGTAGGCGAGTTGCCCCGGATAACGATGTCATTGCGGCTGTCATCGGCTACGGCTACCCCGGCAAAACTGCCTGCCAGGCGGGCTACATCGTTACGCCCACCCGAAAACCGGGTGACTTCCTCGGGATTGAAAGAACGGGCGCTGATGGTCGCCATTTCATTCTGGGTTTTGCCTTTGTCCACCTTCGCAGTCACCACTACAGCGTCCATTTGAACGATAGACTCCTGCATACTGAGGTTAAGGGCGGTTTGCTTACCAGCAGTCACCAGGACGTTGGGAATCGTTACCGACTCGTACCCCAGGTAGGAAATGCGGAGCTGATGCCGCCCCACCGGAACGCCTTCAATGGCGAAGCGCCCGTCGAAATCGGTAGCGGTACCTTTGGAGGGCTCTACGCTCAGCACTTCGATCGTAGCACCAATGATGGGCATTTCAGATTGCTGATCGGTTACCGTCCCTTTGATGGTTTGTACCGGTTGTGCCAATAGAGTGCCTGCAAGGAGTAGGAGTATCGGAAACAAGAAAAATCGAGTCATGATCAGATTGGGTATTTGTGAGTGATGGTACAAAGGTGTACTCTTCTCTCCCCTTCCACCACTTCTTTCTGATCAGCCGTAGATATCGGGTCCTGAACCGTAGCGGATCGGTCATGAACCGCCACCCCACGTTTCCAGGATTTGGCTGCGCAGGCTTGATTTGACTGCTTCTGTTGTAAAAGCCGCCTCAACAGCTGATTCCAAGGTTGCCCGGTATTGGGCAGATGACCAATGGAAGGCTGTCGATATCCGCCGGTACTCTTCACTGAGTGAGACGTTGACGAGCGTCCGCCCATCGGTATTGATGCTGAGTGAAAAACCCTCCTGTAATAATTGGTGAATAGCATGGTAGGGCATAGCCGGGTAAATATCGGTCTGGATATTGCTCGTGGGGCAAATTTCCAGGTGCAGCCCGGCAGAATAGACCGCCTCCATCAACTCAGGGTCTTCGGTGATGCGGACGCCGTGCCCGATCCGGCTCAGGTGAAGGTGCTTCATAGACTCGCGCACGCTTTCCGGGCCCCGGGCTTCCCCGGCATGGGCTGTAGCAGGGACCCCCTTTTCATATACATATTGAAATGCAGGGATATGCGGTACCAGTTCATAATTAGCTTCGTCTCCGGCGATATCAAAGCCCACCACGCCCTGACCATGGTAGCGGGCAGCCAAACGGGCGGTTTCCATACTCTTGGCCTCATCAAACCGCCGGAGGGTACAGAGAATAAGGCCGGTGTGTATACTTTTCCCCTGCTGCCCCTCTTTTAGGGCTTCAAGTACGGTTTCCACCACTGCCTCAGGCGACAGCCCCTGCTGCGTATGCAAAAGTGGTGCGAACCGGATCTCGGCATAAATGACATGCTCTGCCTCAAGGGTTTGCAGCAAGTCCAGCGTAGCCATACGTAGTGCTTTGCGGGACTGCAATAGCTCGAAGCCTTTTACGGCCCGTTTTAGAAAATCAGCCAGGTCTTTGCATTTAGGCGGGGCAATAAACTCCTCCTCAAAGACCTGCGCAGATAAGCCGGGCTTCAGCTGATGGGCTACCGGATAACTGACCGAGCAGTCCAGATGTAGGTGCAACTCTACTTTTGGCAGAGCAGAATAGTCCATAGAGCGAATAATTTTGAAGGTGCTAACTTACGGGCATTATTTTGTGCACGGAAACATTTTACCCCATTACCCAACTGCATGCTGAATTTTAAATCAAAAAGCTGGCTGGAACAATACCTGGCCTACCGTCAGGGCCAACCGCTGATACCCAAAGTACCGGTTGATCTGCCGGAGGCGCTCAGACAAAACGGAGAGCGGTTTGAAAGCCTTCACCACCCGCTTTACCAATGCATGCAGCGCTCCGGGATTTCCTTTGGCTTTCCTGTTGCTTACCCATTTGAGGCTACAGATGACCGTATACAGCGGATGAAACGCCCGGATTTAGCGAAATTCATCCTGCTCGATACGTTACTCTACACCGCCTTTCTCATTGAGGGGCAACCTTCCGGACAGGTCTATAAGGAGACGGTAGCGAGGTTTGGGCGGACGCTGCGCCAATACTACCAACAGCTGCACGGGATGGGTGCCGGGAAAACGCATAACTTTGTCGAGGAAATCCTTTTTGAACGGGTACAGTACAAGCGCAGTTATTTTGATTTCCGCCGCAGTGGCATCAACAGCCATCTGTTTTGGGATATCTACGGCTTTCAACGGTATTATGAAAAACAACTCCGCGGGGAGCCCTCCGCTGAATGGGCAGCGGCTCTACAGGAAGAACTAAAAACGCTGAAGGTCCTCACGCTAAAGGTCGTCGCCGCAGCGGTACATGCCGACTGGGAAATAACGCGGCAGGAAAAATTCCTACTCCGGCAATTCCGGAAATCTGCTCGCATACTGACACCAGGTGAGCAACATGCCATTCGCAACCTCATACGCTCAGGCCCCACTGCCTGGGACATACAGGTCCCCGAAAACCTGCACTGGACCGGGCGGCGCTTCCTGCTGGATATTGCCCTGATGGGCGTGTACGCTGATGCTGAAATTGACCTGCAGGAGACCCACCTTCTGGAAGAGCTGGCCTTCCGGCTGCGCCTTACCGAAGATGATCTGATCAGCAGCAAAGCCAATCTGGGCCTGTTCCTGTTTCAGTACGGCGAGCAGCTACGCTTCTATAAAGCCCGCAAAGCCGGGATGTACCTGATATGGGAAGCTGTAGCTGAAAACACCCTCAAACTGGGCCGGGCAGCAAAAATGGAAGCCGTGGAAACCCGGGAGATGGCGATCACACTTAGCCGTTTGCTGCGCAGAAAGTTCCGGCCTGATGGAGATACCCCGCTGCCATCTGAACAGGAAATAAAGGCGGCCATGGAGCAGCTCAAAGACCTGCCCAGGTTTTTGCCTTTCTTTAGCCTCATTTTCATGCCGGTGCCCGGTATTACGGAGTTGTATATTGTTACGGCCCTGAGTCTGGAACGGTTCAGCAAAGGGAAAATCAGCTTACTCCCAAGCCAGCTGCGGCAGCTCACGAAACGGGAGGAGGAAGAATGACCCGGCAGGCTCAATCACCTGCTGACAGTGACGGTAGCCAGCCTTGCTGTGGATAATCCCCTGGCAGGAAGGGGCCAGGCACGAATTATTCCAATTAATATGGCTAATAATTGTGCCCGCTGGAATTAATCCTTAAATTTGTTCTGCTACCCTCAAGGCTGAAAAGCCCCCCTATCCCCCCTTCAGAAGTGATCTCCGGAAAAGAACAAGTTCTTTAGGCTAAGCAATTCAGGTTTTTGTTATTAAATTTGCAGCCTTAAATAAAAGGAGACACGCAATTTATGAATTTAGAACAACTCATTGCGGTAAGCGGCTTATCCGGCATCTACCGAATGGCAGCCAACCGCAGTAACGGCCTAATCATAGAAGATGTACAATCGGGCAAGCGCCGGTTTGCGTCTTCACGGAAACACCAGTTTACCCCTCTGGAGTCTATCTCCATCTTTACCGATGACGGGGATTCCATAGAGCTAAAGAAAGTGTTCCGAAATATGAAACAGCAACAGGAGGACAATCCGCCACCTGCTGCTTCTGCCAAATCTGAGGAACTACACGAATACTTCGCTGAGGTATTGCCAACTTACGACCGTGACCGGGTCTTCAACGGTGATATCAAAAAGGTGATTAAGTGGTTTAACTACCTCGATGAAGCGGGAATGCTGAGCGATTCGGCAGAAAGTGACGAAGAAGAATAACCGGCACCAAGCTGGCACGGACGCCCCTCCCCTCTTAAGCGCCCTATGTCCTTGTTTCCGTGCCAGTTCATCCCCCTCTCGTTTTTCTTCGGCGCTTTTCCCAAACAAATTCCTCCGATTGGGTAACAAATAGCAGCAAGTAGCGTAAACCCTCTTATAATGTGCCCCCCGGTACAACATTCGATCATTGAAGGGAAGATTTCACGATTCGTGGTTCCCGGGGGAACAACCAACTGTGAGAAAATATACATTCCCGTTGCGTGCCCATATAACTATGGATAAGTGTGGCACCCTTAAATCATGATTCTCATGACCAAGACGGCTACTGTTCTGCAAGAACATGAAAGAGCATTTGTGCCTAAAGAGTTCAAAGTGACGACCTGGTCCAGGCTTCAGCCTTACTATCGGGATTTGCTTAAGCGGCAGATCCATACCAAACAGGAACTTGAGCAATGGCTAAAAGATAAGAGCGAACTGGACGCGGTCGTCAGTGAAGCTTTTTCGTGGCGTTATATTAAAATTACCGTAGACAGCACCGATGATAAAGCAGAATCCCTTTATCAATATGCGGTGCAGGAGCTCGCGCCCAAAATTACCGCACTCGAGAACGAACTCAATGAAAAACTGGTCAACTGTCCGTACATTACGCAGCTAAAGGGCGGGCAATACCTCATCCACCTGCGTAGTATCCGCAATGCCGTAAACCTGTTCCGGGAGGAAAATATCCCTCTGGCTACTGAAATCCAACTGAAATCCAAAGAGTACGTTAAGATCTTCTCCGAAATGACCATCGGAGTGGATGGTAAGCAAATGACCCTTCAAAAAGCTTCTTCCCTACTCGAAGAACCCTGCCGAACCTACCGCGAGGAAGTCTACCACAAAATCCATGCCCGCCTGCTCAAAGAAACAACCCCTCTGGACGACCTCTTTGACACCCTCAAAGATATGCGGCATCAGATGGCAAAGAATGCTGGGTTTGAGAACTTCAGGGATTTTAAGTTTAAGGCACTTGGCCGTTTTGATTATGAAGTGCAGGACTGTGAAGATTTTCACCACGCTATTCAAACCGAGATTGTCCCGCTCGTTGATGAGCTCAATCAATACCGGAAAGAAACCCTGCAACTGCAGCAACTTCGCCCCTGGGATCTGTTTGTGGACCCTACCGGCGATCAGCCCTTGCGTCCTTTCCGTACGATAGAAGAGCTGGTTGAAAAGTCGACCACCTGCCTGTATAGGGTTCATCCGGAATTTGGTCAAACCCTCGAAATCATGAGTGAGCTGGGACACCTTGACCTTGACTCCCGCCCGGGCAAGCGCCCCGGTGGCTACAATATGCCACTGCACCTGACCGGTATACCATTCATTTTTATGAATGCAACGACCTCACTGAGCGATATGCGCACCCTGATGCACGAGGCCGGCCACGCCGTGCATAGCCGGCTGACCAATCACTACAAACTCAAAACCGCTAAACGTGTACCTTCCGAAGTCGCAGAATTGGCAGCGATGAGCATGGAGCTGCTCACTATGGAGCACTGGGATGTCTTTTTCGAAAACCCGGAAGAACTACGGCGGGCTAAAATCAATCAACTGGAATATGTCCTCAAGGTGTTGCCATGGATCGCAACGATTGATAAATTCCAGCATTGGGTATACACGCACCCTGAGCATCAACAGGAAGACCGGCAGGAAGCGTGGATGCAAATCATGAAATCTTTTAATTCTCCAACCGTTGATCATTCGGGTCTGGAATATTACCTGGAACACCTCTGGCATAAACAATTGCACATTTTCGAAGTACCTTTCTACTATATCGAATACGGTATGGCCCAACTTGGCGCTATTGCCATTTGGAAAAGGTACCGGGAGGAGCCTGAAGCGGCCATAAAGGATTATTTGAATGCACTTAAACTGGGCTACACCCGCAATGTCCGGGAAATTTATCAGGCCGCTGGCATTGAGTTTAATTTTTCCAGGTCATACGTTAGCGAGCTGGGCGCATTCATTAAATCCGAACTAAAGGCCCTAATCGATTAACCTAAACCTTCTGTTCATTCAACAATTGGCAACTCCTGACGCGCCCTCTTTCTGGTCAGTTGGTATTATTTTATTCACTTACCCCCAATGCCTCAAAAGGGTACAGCTCCAGGTCAATCTGACTAAGGGTATTTCCTCCTTTTACATTTGTCAGCTCCATCTCGTAAATGCCAAGGTCGTGGGCAGTAGCAATTTGTGCACCGGAAGCTAAACTTATCCAGTTTTCCCAAGTGGCATCCAGTCCGCCGATTGGAATAATTGAAACCCACATCTCATAACGTTCGGGCTTCCCATCTGCCCCGAGGTGCCATAAATAAGCGTCGCCCGGCGTCACGCCTCCACTTTCATAAGTAACGAGCAAAGCCTTTTCCCCGCCTTCCAGGTCTACCAAAGCCCGCTGCGTACCTGGATCGAAAACTTTGGCGGGTGCATTCAACCAGAAGGAGTCATTGCAAAAATATCCCCAGGCTTCCTGAATCGCCGCCTCAGCAGCCTCTCCTTTCAGAAGCTGCTGATTTTTCCAAGCCTTACCATTAGGACCGTTGGTGCGGAGCAGCACTTCATTCGCCCCCCATTTCACCTGAACAAGCCCCCCCTGCTTATCCCACACATAGTCATGCCCGCCGGGAAAAGACCAGCGTACAAACCGGGTATTATTCCAGGCTTCCACGTCAACCGCCTGCTGCATCTTCCTCGCTAGCTCATCTGCTTCTGCCCCGGGTGTACCTTCCGGAAGCGGCTCGTTGGCCAGCCAGACGGCACCTACGGCCAGCAAGATTAACGCGGCAAATACGATTCCAATAATCTTCAGGGTCTTGCGCATAGGTAGTAATTTGAGATCGGTTTAAACAGTATAGTATCCATACAGGAAAGATCGGAAAGGAAAAAAAGTTGGGAATAGGCGCTTTTTTTAGTCAATTCCCTACTGATTCCGTTTGTTAGCTTTAGAAAATATTTATCATTACACTGTATAAACACCAAAAGGGGCAACGGCAAAACTGCCGTGCCCCTAAGTTTCTTTTTGAAAAGATACGATTGTAAGTGTTTTTGAACGTTATCCTCTATCCTGAGATTTCAGATATGCTTTAAAACCCTTACTTTTGCAGTTATAGTTTACTAATGCATTATTGACCTGCGCTTTGGTGAAAACCTGAGTGCAGGTTTTTTCTTTGATGCAAACCGTATCTTAAGCGTTGGTTGCCGCTTTGCCTGCTCCGGCGCCTACTGTTTCTTCTGCGCCTTCAGCTGACTTGGAAATAGCAAGTGAATAAATCACCAGACCAAAGCCAATCTTGTTTACAGCATCACCGATGTTGTAGATGATGTCCATAGATTCGCCAGGGATAACACCGGCCAGCCAGCCTGTGTCGATAGTCATGTAGCCAATCGGGTAGATTGCCCAGCCTGCAAATACAAACCATGCCAATGCATTGAAACCTTTCTGCAGCTTAGGATCGTTGGAGTTTGAAGACAGGCGCTTGGCAGAACCAAACCATACTTCATACAGGATACCGACGTAGCCAATAGTAGAGATGAAGCCCCAAAGTGGAGACTGATCACGGAATACCGTTTCACCGAGGTATCCGGCTACCAGCATCACCAGTGAATAGAAGATCATCTTCCAAAGCAGACCGACTTTTGCACCGAAAGCGCGCAGGATGAGGTAAAACTCAACGCACATCAAAGGCACAGTCAGAATCCAGTCAATGTAACGGAACTCCGTTGGAGAAGCCTGGTTCGTTGCCCAGAAGTCTCTCATGTAGAAGTAGTGTACCGCTGCAATGAAGGTAATGAGGCCAGACACTAACATAGAGTCTTTCCACTTGCCTTTCACCTGGCTAAACTGGAAGAAAAAGAATACCGTGGCAGCTGCCATGGCCATTGAACCGATGAAGAAGGTAAAACCTACGTAATCACCGGACTTAAGCTGCGCAAGCAGCAAGGGTTGGATGTTTACTAATGCGTCCATGATTTAGATTTATTGAATTACGTTAAAGAACTGTTAAAGGACACTGCACTAACAGCGCCGGAAAAAAATGGTTTAAAAATTTGTCAAATTTTCAAATCACCGAACCAAATGATTCAAAACTCTTTGTCTATGGAATTATATGCCGAAACTAAATCATCTTCCTGATACAGCTGATCAATCAAAATCATGTGCGGGAGTGTAACCACGGAGATAAACACAAACACCACCCCGATGTTGAGCGGAATATCCATTTTCACCTGTGCGAAAGCAAATATCCCCAGGCTAGCGATCGCAGCCAGGCTTAAAGGCAATGCATTCTTAATGTATTGCACTACATTATAGGATTGTGCCTGCCGCCGGAAAAACCGGATCTGATCCATCATCGAACTCAGCGAGTGCCAGCAAACAAAATAAATGGCAAACCCCAGCAGCAACGGCAGATTGATTAGCAAAAGTGCCAATGCAAAAAGATTAACAACTTCATCCATGAATTCTTTTCTCGTAACCCTGTTTTGCACAAAGTAGTAAACGCAAAGCCATAAGTTAAGTACCAACAAAATAATGCTGACCGCCTCTCTCCATGCTCCGCCAATCTGTGGAGCAGGAGCCCCTGTTATACTGCCGATAATTGGCGCTGCGGTTTCATAATGCCAGAGTATGGGCACGAACAGCACGAAGCTTCCCCATAAGACATGCGTCCCTGTAGCTTCCAGTTTGGATTGGAAATCTACGTAATTCCAGTTGGACTGACCAAAATGGTAAATCGAAATACCAAGGAACACAAGGAGGGCAGCTTCCGGCAGTATCCACCATAATAAAGCGAAGGCAGCCATCAGCAGAATATAGTTGATGTAAAACCGGGTCAGTTCGCGACTGCCCCAGAGCGGCCGGGAGAGTTGCTGAAAAATAAGATAATCCGTGGCTCCGTGAGGGATCCCGATCAGCAGAATCATAACCAGCGCAACAATCAGCTGTACATTCAACAGCCACCCCGGCAACAGCACACTCAGCAGCACAGCTAGCAGTGCAATTCCCTGAATAGAACGGTAAAGTACAGGATACCTTGATGTCATGGTGTCTGCAATTTATCCTGAACAGGAATAGCCCAGGCAACCGGAGGCTGCTCAGTTGAGTCAGCTACTTTTTGCCTTGGAGCCTCTTTCAATGGACCGAATACACGCCAAACTGCTTTGAGGAACGTTGGAACGGGCAACCGCAAAAATATTTTTGCTTCCTGCTGCAGCTTTGTCCCTTCACCAAGGAAACGGAATATTGTCTCGATGGGCGTGTAGCGGAACAGGCTGGAAAATATCCCTTTCCCCAGACCGCCTCTGGTCTGCAAAATATTGAGCAGCAACCGATCGTAGAACCGAAAACGCCCGGGGCTTTTGACTTTGCTGTCCGGATACTGACCCGACTCGAGCTGTGCACAAATCTGTGCTGCTTGCTCCCGTATCCTGGTAAAAGCGTAACCCGTAGTGGGCTTTACTGCTCCTCCCGCTGTTCCGACGTTGATCACATTAGGGTACATCTGATTTGGCATTATTTGATCGGTCATGGGAATAGCTCCCGATTCGTGTTCCATGATGGTGTAATGCGAAATCCCTAAAAGTTGTTCAACATAATTTTTCAATGCAGATTGATACTCATAGGACTGAAGGCGAACAGGAGAAAAAACAGTGTATTCCACCAGTGCCCGCCGCTCGTCAATCGGCAGGAGGTAGAAAAAGCGGGTACTCCCCTTTTGTGGGGTACGGAAGTCCATCAAATAGCCTTGTTGAGGGTCGAAAGCCGGCGTTTCGGTCTGTATCCACCAACCGGCAAAATGCTGAAGGAGAAAGTGTGCCCCGGGGTCAGGCTTTGGCAACTTACAGCTGTTGAAAATGTACTTTCCGGTGTAAGTTGCCCGGTCGGTCACCACCCCGGCTCCATTTGCAGTGGGATGATAGTGAAGTACATGCTCCTGCCGGAAAGATACATTTGGGCAATTGCGCAGCTTAGTCCAGGCATCTGCGTAGAAATCTTCACCCCTGATCATCTTGTAAGTCAGGTTGCCCAGGTCACCACCGTGTTGGTGAACCTCGTTCAGGAAAGAAAGATGAGACCAGGACTTATACACCAGGTGCTCAAGGTCATCCGCTTCATCAGACCAGTAACACCAGGTACGGTCATTACTTTGCTTCAGGTCCTGATCTATCAGCAGAATCCGGGCGCCGGATAGCGCCCCCTCTACCATATTACAGGCAAGGCTTAACCCCGCAGCACCTGCCCCGGCGATGATGTAATCGTAGTGCTCCGACATGTTTACTAATGCATCTTTTGCAGTGCCAACACAGGCACCACTAAATTATAGAAGTGAGACAAAGCACCTTGAAAAAGGTTTAGAAAACAGAATTCTTTTTGGAAAAAATACAGCTTGATAATATCTAATTCCGAAACTTTTATCGGCACCTCCCTTGCCGTCAGCCTTATGATCACCTACTTTTTTCATGAAAACCAAAAGTACGAAGAGGAACAAGCGCAGCTAATGAAATCGCTGAAAGCCTCCAACGCTGCACTTCAAAAAGCAAATATTGAGCTGAAACGGTTCGCTTACATCGCCTCTCATGACCTGAAAACCCCCATCCGGAATATCTCCAGTTTTCTGGGACTGGCAGAACGTGATTTGGAAAGGGGCAAGTACGATGACCTGCATACCTACTTCAGGTTTGCCAGGGCAGGCGCCCGGCAAATGAATACTCTTGTTGAAGATATTCTTGACTTTTCCCGGCTGAATAACCCCGATAAACACCAGATAGAGTCCACTGACCTGAACAAGCTGCTAATGGATTGTACCAAACAGCTGCGCGGGACCTATGGCAACGAATTCGAGGTGAAGCTACAGGACTTGCCCACTATACAGACTTCGCCCAACCTCCTGTCCATACTCTGTATAAACCTCCTGGACAATGCCATAAAATACAATACGACTGGACATCCGGTCATTGAAGTATCGGCCAGCGCCATTTCTGCAAAGTGGGTCATCGCATTTAAGGACAATGGCATTGGCATCCCTGCCGAATTTCAGGAAAAGGTATTTGACATGTTCCAGCGGCTGCACCCCCCTGACCAGTATAGCGGTACCGGTATAGGACTTGCGATGTGCAGGAAAGTAGCGGAGCGCCTCGGAGGAACGATTACCCTTCAGTCGGAGCCAGGCAAAGGCAGCACTTTCTTGGTAGCTCTGCCCAAAACCCCGCCTGCCGGAACCGCCTTACCGGCTTACGATTGACTTCAACTTGCCCGGCACACTGAAGCGCTGCCCGTATTTCTTTTTAAATACGCCACAGCGCTTGATAAAGGCTTCCACGCCATAGTCATTGACATACTGAATCACGCCTCCCTTGAAAGCCGGAAAGCCCCAGCCAAAAATACTGCCCAAATTAGCAGCAGGTACAGAATGAATGACCTTTTCCTGCATGCACCACACCGCCTCCAGGACCTGAGCGAACAGGAAGCGTTCCATTAACTCTTCGTGCGTAGCCCGTTTCTTACTGCTGGAAAATGCCTCCTCCAGGCCATTCCAAAGTCCGGTGGGTTGCTCCCCCTGATAATTGTAGAAACCCGCCCGTTTCTGCTGACCCGGGCGTTGCAGCTCTTCCAGCATGACCCGCAGCACCTCTACAGCGGGATGCTGAATGTACTTCGAACCGTAGTGCTCTGCGGCCTGGTTTTCGTAACGCAGCACCATATTCAGCCCCAGGTTGTCAGCCAGGGCCAGGGCGCCCTTAGGCATGCCAGCCTGAACGCCGAGGTTCTCAATCAATGCCGGAGGATAACCCTCTGACAGCATGGTGATGCCTTCCAGAATGAAGGTGTTCTGTACCCGCGCTGCAAAGAACCCCCAATCATCCTTCACCACAATTGGTGTCTTCCGGATCGCCCTCACAAAATCAAAGGCACGAGCCACCGATTCGTCTGAAGTTTCAGCCCCCCTTACGATCTCCACCAGCGGCACTTCTTCAGCAGGAGGGAAAAAGTGCAGCCCGATGTAATTCGCTGGCCGGAGTGACCCCTGAGCCAGTTTCGTAATGGGGATTGAAATGGTATTGGTCCCAAACAAGCTGTAATCATCAATGTATTCTTCGGCCTCCCGCATGACTTTCTGCTTCACCATACGGTTTTCAAAGACCGCCTCTATGACCAGGTCACAGTCTTCAAAATCAGCGGAAGACTCCGTAGTCTGAATTCGTTGTAGCATGGCTTCGCACTCTTCGGGCTTCTTGCGCCCGCTGGATTTCATTTGCTCCAGCCGTTTGCTAACGTAGTCGCGACCGCGTTCGGCAATGGGCTTAGATACGTCCTTGAGCACCACTTCCATACCGTAGTCCAGACACACGTAGGCTATCCCGGACCCCATGCGCCCGGCGCCGATGATCCCCACTTTACGAGGTCGGAACTTCCCAAAGCCCTTCGGCCGGTTGCCACCATTTTTGATGAAATTCTGGTCCGACCAGAAAGCTTTGATCATATTTTTAGTCTCCTTGCTGCGCAGCAAGCTGGTGAAATACCGGCTTTCCAATCGGCAGGCCGTATCAAAGTCGACCTTTGACCCTTCGTAAAGAATGCTGAGCAGGGCACGCTGAGCCGGTAACCGGTGCGCGCCCGTAGCAAACAGCCGGGCCGATTCATTGCGCAAAAAGATGGCTACTGCCGGATCCTGCGCGGTACCGCCCGGGATTGTTGCTCCCTGCTGATCCCACGGCCGGCGGGCTTCCCGGGTATTCATGATCCAGGCTTTGGCTTTTTCCTTCATTTCCCGCTCGTTAGCGGCTAATTCATCGATCAGCCCCAATTGCAGGGCTTCCTGAGGATTGTAACGATGCCCCCCGGTAAGAATGGGATAGGCTTTCTGAACGCCCAGCAGCCAGGTAAGCCGGGTGATGCCTCCACCTCCGGGAATCAGCCCCAACTGTGCTTCCGGAAACCCAAAACGAGTGGTATTCTTGTCAATGGCAATACGGTGGTGGCACGCCAGCGCCAATTCGAAACCTGCACCCAATGCAGAACCGTTGATCGCAGCTACTACCGGAACCCCTGGATTTTCCAGCGCCCGGAAAGTGGCCTTTAGTTGTTCTGCCAGTTCGAAGATGGCTTCGGGGTCATCTGTTTTGGAAAGGTACTCCAGATCCCCACCCGTGCAGAAGGTCTTTTTGGCAGAGGTGATGACCACGCCCCGCAGCGTTCCTTTCTGCTTTTCTGCCCGCAGGTGCTCAATGACCGGCAGAAAGGCACGGCTTACTTCGTGGTTGATGATGTTAGTTTCCCGCCCTGCCCTGTCCAGGGTAAGGGTGACGATATGGTCCGTATCTTTTTTGTAATAGATCATTAGCGTATTGATTTGGCACTGAGCATTAATTCATGGAAAACGGGCACAGCTAAAGCCGTTCAATAATGGTGGCGATCCCCATCCCTCCGCCTGCACAGAGCGTTACGCAGCCGGTTTGCTTATCCTGCCGCTCCAGTTCATCGAGCAAAGTCCCCAGCAGCATGGCGCCGGTAGCGCCCAGCGGGTGCCCCATGGCGATTGAGCCACCATTCACATTTAGTTTGCCATCAGGTATTTTGAGCTCACGCTGGAATTTCAGGACCACCGAAGCAAAAGCTTCATTGCACTCCCAGAGGTCTATATCCTTTACGGTCATCCCCGCCAGTTGAAGCGCTTTCTCAGCTGCAGGTGCCGGCCCGGTCAGCATCAAAGTAGGATCTACGCTAACCGTCGCAGCAGCCCTGATCTTCGCCCGGGCCTTCAACCCGGCTTCTTTTCCTGCTGCCTCACTTCCTACGAGCACCAGCGCAGCTCCATCCACTATACCAGAGGAGTTGCCGGCTGTGTGGGCGTGTTGGACAGATTCCAGCACCGGATAACGCTCCAGGGCCATATCGTCGAACCCCATCCGTCCCAGGTGCTCAAATGCAGGCTTTAGCTGACTGAGCTTGTCCATTGTCACTTCCGGGCGGACCGCCTCGTCCCGGTCCAGGATCAATAAGCCATTGCGATCGTAAATAGGCACCAGTGATTTTGAAAAGTAGCCGGCTTCCACCGCGTGCCGGGCCCGCTGCTGAGACTGATAGGCATATTCATCAAGCATTTGCCGGGAGAAGCCCTCCAGGGTAGCAATCAGGTCAGCCGCAACGCCCTGTGGCAGGTAGTGCGCTCCGGCCATCACCTCAGGATCGAAGAGCAAGGCACCACCATCTGTGCCCATGGGGATACGGCTCATGCTTTCCACCCCGCCCGCCAGCAACAGGTTGCCCCAGCCCGAACGGATTTTCATTGCCGCCAGATTGACCGCTTCCAGCCCGGAGGCACAGTAGCGGTTGATTTGCAGGCTTCCGCCTGAAGTATCCCAGCCGTTGTGCAGCAAGGCCGCCTGAGCAATATTATAGCCCTGATCGTCGATGGGCGTAACGCAGCCGATGATGGTATCGTCCAGTTGAGCTGGATCAACGGGGTGGCGGCTTTGCAAGGCCTGCAGAGTGGCCGACAGCAACTCAACGGGCTTGACTTCGTAGAGCGCACCGCTGCTTCTTCCCTTCCCCCGGGGCGTGCGCAGGGCATCGTAAATGAAAGCTTCTGGCATAGCAGTAGTTTTTGATGAGCGGGCATGCCCCCGCCCTGCACAAAAATATCATTTTAATACCCCCATCCTAAATAAGAACGATCAATTTAGGGCCTGACCAGAGGC
>PR_CR_10_Liq_1_inCRDRAFT_1000241_pt1 | contig 34499 bp, 29 predicted proteins | sample PRCRCaboRojoPR_3_FD_10241 | JGI IMG/M metagenome (IMG submission 10241)
CCCCCCAAGCCAATAAAGCGGCCGAGGACAACGCGGCGGTGATGGCACGGCTGGCGGGGCTCGTGCATTCCCTTGCCTCGTATCTGTCGCCCGATTTCATTGCCTGGACCGGTGCAAAGGTGTTTGTCCCCACGCCCGATTTCCTCAAGGCCGTTGCGCCCGTGCGGCCCCGCCGTCCGCTGCGCAGCGCGCAGACCTACCAGAACACCGCCCGCGGCTGGCGCAAGACGGCGGCGAACGTGGACGTCCCCCTGACCGACCCCAAGACCGGCGCACCGGAGACGGTGAACGCGCATCTTTATCGCACCGAGCAGGAACTGCGCTGCGCCATGACATCCGAGATCGCCGAGACCGAGCGCGCCCATGCCAAGGCCACCCGGGGCGAGCCGGTCGAGCCCCCGGTCGAGGCGCGCCTGACCGGTTGGGCGCTGTCCCTGCCGGTCGCCGCGTCGCTGGCCGTTTACAATGTCGCGCGAGGCGAGGACGTGCGGGTGGCAAGCCTGGCCATGGGGGTCATGGGCCTGTTCGCATCGCTCAACAGCATGGGTGTCGAGTTCAACATCTTCGCCGGTCTGATCTAATTCGCGCAAAAACGGCGGCAGGCTCTAGGCCGAAACGGAATTTGGCGTTAATCATTCCGCAAGAGGATATCATTGCGGAGATGTGCCCATGATCCGGTTCGCGACGGCCCTTGCGGCGGCTTTTCTGACCGCGGCCCCTGCCCTGGCCCTGGAGTGCGGGAACACCGCGTCGGGGTTTGATGCGTGGAAGCGCGATTTCGCCCCGATCGCCCAAAGTCAGGGCGTTGGCCAGCGTGGCCTTCAGGCGCTTGCCAATGCGCGCTATTCCACCGGCACGATCAACGCCGACCGCAACCAGAAAGGCGTGCGTTACGCGCTGGACGATTTCATCCGCATCCGCCTCGGCTCGCTCGACAGCTTTGCCAACACCGCGCGCAAGCACAAGGCGCGCAGCCCCGACTTTTACGCCGCGCTCGAACGGCAGTACGGCGTGCCCGCGGGCATCCTGCTGGCGATCCACGGCATGGAGACCGGGTTCGGTCGCACGATGGGCAGTGTTCCGGTCGTGTCCTCCATCACAACCGTGGCCTATGATTGCCGCCGGTCCGAGTTCTTCATCCCCCATGCCATTGCCGCGCTGGTCATGGTGGACCGGGGCATGCTGTCGCCCGACCAGATCGGCGCCTTCCACGGCGAGCTGGGCCACACCCAGTTCCTGCCCGGCAATGCCCTGCGCTACGGCGTCGACGCCAACGGCGATGGCCGGGTGGATCTCTATTCGGTGGCCGATGCGATGGCCTCGACCGCGAATTTCCTGCGCCAGAAAGGCTGGCGGCCCGGACAGGGATACCAGCAGGGTCAGCCGAATTTCCGTGTCCTGAACGAATGGAACGCCGCCACGGTCTACCAGCAAGCGATCGCGCTGGCCGCCGAACGCATCGACCGGTAGCGGCTCAGACCGTCCAAATGTTACAATCCAGGGGCAATTGTTCCGTCGGGCCGCGATCCGCGCCCGAAATGACCCCATTGTTTCAGCCGTTAGCCAAATTTTCACCCTAGAGGCGAGGTAGCAAGACACTCAGTCAACAGCAGCAGGAGTGGTCCCATGAAAAGGGCACCTGAGTTTGAGGCTGTACTAGTGTCTTGTGGTTCCTACTCCGTTACGGCGGAGTCCCTGACCCCGATGATCGTCGACGTTCTGCGCGAACACGGGGAGATGATACCGGGCCTTCCGGTCCGGTCCGACGACGGAAAAACCGTCACCGGGCGCACGATCTGGGTGCAGGCCCGGGAACTGCCGGTGGCCGACGACCGGGCCGCCATGTCCGGGCGCACCGCTGCCCTGAACCGGCAGGCCGGTCTGAGCCAGGGTCGTCACAGCCGCGCGGCCGAAGCCCGCGGCAAGTTGTCGATCACCGTGGGCTGGCACGGCACCGATGGCACCGATCCGGGGCAGCGGCCCGCGGGCATCCTGGCCGACCTGATCTATGAAGTCGTCATGCAGGCACCGGTCGACTACGTCGCCTGGCTGTCCGAAGAGGTTCTGCTGACGCCGGGCGAGTTTCTGTCGGCCTATGAGGGCCCCTCTGCGGCTGCGAAACCGGCCCGCGCCGATACAGACCCGCAGGCCCATGCCGAACCGTCAGAGACATCCCTTTCGGATGGCGTGGAAGAGCCGCTAACCGAACGTCTGATGGACGAGCTGCCGCTGCGCGGCTTCGGTTCCGCGGCGCCCCGGTTCCGCACCCCCGAGACCGATGTGCCCGAGGCCGAGGAAGTGCCCTCGGACCAGCTTAGGCTGGCCTCGTGGGCCATCACCGGCACGGTGGCGACCCTGTCTCTGCCGGTGGCCGCAGCCGTGGCCGTCGTGTCGCTCGGGAAGGGTGAGGATTTCCGGCTGAGCACCCACGCCCTGTCGGTCACGGGCCTGTTTGCGGCCCTGAGCGCTTCGGGCGTCGACATGGCGCTCCCGTTCTTCTGACCAAGCCAATGTCCACGGCCGGGCACATCCACGATCCGCCCGGCCGTTCACAGTACCCGTTTTTTACAAGTCCCGGCACCGCCGCGTGCCCGTGTTTCAGAAAGGAACCTCCCATGTCGTCAAAAGTCGTATCCCACCGCCCCAAGGTGTTTCAGATCGGGTTCAACAAATGCGGGACCACGTCGCTCTACCACCTGTTCAAGAAAAGCGGCTACCGGGCTGTCCATGGCGGCGGGCGACATTGGCGCGAAACGGGGCATCCGGCCTTTCAGAGAGCAACATCCATCGCATTGTGCGCGACAATATCGAGGCGGGCCGTCCGCCGGTCGAGGGGTTTGAGGCGTTCGATGCGTTTTTCGACATGGAACAGACCGGCCGGAGCGAGCTGATCCACAATTACCTGCGCTTCGACGCCTTCGCCGAGGCCTATCCCGACGCCAAGTTCATCTTCAACTACCGGGACGTGAACGCCTGGATCCGCAGCCGTCTGAACCATGGGCGCGGCAGCTATTTCTACCGTATGAGCAGGTACTACGACACAGATGCCGACGGTCTGGCCGAGATCTGGCGCCACCAGTTCGAAGAGCACAAGGCGCGGGTCGAGACCTATTTCCGCGACAAGCCACATCGGCTGTTCGTCTTCCGCCTTGAGGAGGCACCTGTCGAGGCACTCTGCGCCTTCCTGCGTCCAGCCTACAAGCTGAAACCCGAATTCTGGAAAAAGACCCGCGTAGGCTCCGCGACCCAGGTCCATGCGGCCGAGTGACGGCACAGGGCCGGTTCAGGCTTTGACCACATAGGTGTGGATCGAAAACACCACCGCCTGCGTCCGGGGCAACCGGACCAGGCATTGCCGTTCGGACCGCAGGTAGGGGCAGCTATCGGGATCGCGCCGTTCGGGCCGCCGGTCATGGATCGACCGGGGTTGGTGGAGCGCCGGGTCCGCGTAGCGCAGTGCGTTGAACCGCCAGAGCGGGCGGCCCGGCCGGATCCCGTCGAAGAGCCGCTGCACCCGGCGGGCAAGATCCTCGGTATACACCTCGACCGGGTCATGGATGCCCAGAAGCGGGCGCATGAATTTCTCGTCCAGCCGCCAGCTGGCCGGAAAACACAGCACGGCACCGGTCAGCACATGCTCGGCACCGCGCGCCTCCATCAGGCACAGGTCCTCCTGCACGAGCCGCCCCAGCGTGCCCATCGGATCGTCGCGGTCGAGCGGGACCGTGACACCGTCGGGACGGCGCACGGCATCCGGGCCGACGTCGAAGCGCTCGGCATGATCCCGGGCAAGATGGTCCAGCACGACCTCGAGCAGTTCATCCGCCGCGGGCCGCGCCTCGGGCGCCAATGCGATCACCGCATCCGGTGCGGCGGCGATCAGCCGGTCACGCTCGGCCATCTGCGCGGCATAGACCTCGTCCACCTGCAACCAGTCGGCGGGATCGAAAGGCGCGACACCCGGCAGGCGCGGCTGCGGATCGGTGGCAAAGGGAATGCTGTGCTGCAGCGCGGTCATGGGCCCAGCTTATCCCAGCGGGCCGCACGCACAAGAGGTCGGAACCGATAGCGCCGCATGTCGCGATCCGGCAGGATTTGCCCGCCATTGGCGCCAAGACTGGTCCTGTCAGCCGTGGAGCGCCCCATGAACCGTCCCTTCCGAGACACACGCAAGATCGACCCGACGCGCGGGGCCCTTCTGGGCGACAACACCCCGAACGATGCCGACCGGATCGAGATCGGACCGACGCGGCTGGCCTATGACGAATGGGCGGCAGCGGGGCTGGACCTGCCCGACCTGCAGGCGATGCGCCGCTACCGCTGGCAGCGGCTGGTCGATCACATCGTGGCGCGGGACTACGCGGGGCTTCTGGTCTTCGATCCGCTCAATATCCGCTATGCCACCGATTCAACCAACATGCAGCTCTGGAACACGCACAACCCGTTCCGCGCGGTGCTGGTCTGTGCGGACGGCTACATGGTGATCTGGGACTACAAGAACGCGCCGTTCCTGTCGTCCTTCAACCCGCTGGTGCGCGAGGCGCGGTCGGGCGCGGACCTGTTTTATTTCGACCGGGGCGACAAGGTGGACGTGGCCGCCGACGCGTTCTCGAACGAGGTGCGGATCCTTCTGGAGGAACATGCGCCGGGCAACCGTCGGCTTGCCGTGGACAAGCCCATGCTGCACGGGCTGCGCGCGCTCGAGGCGCAGGGGCTCACGATCATGGAGGGCGAAGAGGTCACCGAGAAGGCCCGCAGCGTCAAGGGCCCCGACGAGATCAAGGCGATGCGCTGCGCCTCTCACGCCTGCGAGGCAGCCTGCCGGGCGATGGAGGATTTCGCGCGGAACATGGTGCCCGGCGGCGGCGTGTCCGAGGATGACATCTGGGCCGTGCTTCATTCCGAGAACATCAAGCGCGGCGGCGAATGGATCGAGACCCGGCTTCTGACGTCGGGGCCGCGCACGAACCCGTGGTTCCAGGAATGCGGGCCGCGGATCGTCCAAAACAACGAGATCGTGGCCTTCGACACCGACCTGATCGGCAGCTACGGCATTTGCGTGGACATCTCGCGGACCTGGTGGATCGGCGATGCACGGCCCCGTCAGGACATGATCGACACGATGCGCCACGCGGTCGAGCATATCCAAACCAACATGGCCATGCTGAAACCAGGCGTGAATATCGAGGACCTGAGCCGCAACACCCATACCCTGTGGCCACACCTGCAAAAGCAGAAATACGGCTGCCTGATGCATGGCGTGGGATTGTGTGACGAGTGGCCCCTGGTGGCCTATCCAGATCAGATGGTGCCGGGGGCGTTCGACTACGCGCTCGAGGCGGGGATGGTGCTCTGCGTCGAGGTGCTGGCCAGCCCCGAGGGCGGCGATTTCTCGATCAAGCTTGAAGACCAGGTGCTGGTCACCGAGGACGGGTTCGAGAACCTGACACGCTATCCGTTCGACCCGCGCCTGATGGGAGACTAGGCGCGCCGTTGCGGATGCCGCGCGGGCCGAGCGGGTGCGCCTGGGTATTTTTGCCAAGAAGAAGCCAGGGGACGTGCCCCTGACCCGAACAAGGCGCGTTAAGGTTGACTGCGGTTAAGGTTAACGAGGCGGCGGGCGCGGAGAACGACCCTGTTCCTTCTTCTTGGGGAAAATACCCCATAGCGCCCCCTGCCCCGGGCGCAGCGGTCATCCGCCGCGCGCTGGCGCCTTGGCCACGCGGGTCACCGCCCAGATCGTCGCCGCGGGCCCGATCAGTTCGAAGGCCACCGTCGTGCCGATGGTCAGCGTCAGGATCAGGTCGCCATGTTCGGGAAAGGTCTCAGCCGCGACCAGCGCCATGCCGACCGCGACCCCCGCCTGGGGCAGGAGCGCGACGCCGTACCACGGCCGCTCGCCCCTGGGTGCGCCGGCCAGCCGCGCGCCCAGCCAGCCGCCCGCGATCCGGGCCGCAATGCGCAGCCCGAGATAGACCGCGCCGACAAGCCCCAGCGCCGCCAAGGTCCCGATCTCGAGCGAGGCACCCGCCAGCAGGAAGAAGAGCATCATGAACGGCCATTGCAGATGCTCGATTTCATGAAACGCACGCTCGTGGTGGCGCGCGCGGTTGACGATCACCGCGCCCGCCGTCATCGCCGCGATCAGGTAGGACACCTCGAGCGCCAGCGCCGCGCCCGCGGTCAAGAAGACCAGGCCCAGCGCCTCGGTCTGCAGCGGCTCGCCCGGGCTCAGACGGCCAGTCATCGCCGCGCCTGGAATGCCGATGGCCAATCCCAGCGCGATGCCCCCGAGGATGTCCCGCGCGGCCTGAACCAGATGCGCGCCCTCCCCCGCCTGCCCGTTCATTCCGTGGAGCGCCGCGATGGCGAGGCTGAAGGCCAGCATGCCCCAGGCGTCGTCGATGGCCACGATCCCGCGCAGCGTGTCGGAAAACGGACCCGGACGGTTCGCCTGGCGGATCGCGTCCTGTGTCGCGGCGGGGGCCGTGGCAGTCGCGATCGCCCCGAGGATCAGCGCGGGCCCCATGGCCAGCCCCGCCAGCACGAGACCCGCGGTCACAAGGCCCACCGTCACCAGCACGATCGCTACCGAGATCGTCAGGATCGCCCGGCCATGGGCCCGCAGCGTCGCCACATCCAGCGCGCTGCCCAACAGAAAGGCCACCATGGTCAGCGCCGCGATGGCCAGGAAATCGTACAGCGCCGTGATCTCCTGCGGGATCACATCCAGCCCCGAGCGCCCCGCCAGCAGGCCCAGCGCCAGCAACAGCGTGACCCGCGGCATCCGGGTTCGCCGCCCCAGCTGGTCGGCCACGAGCCCGACCAGGAACAACGCGCCGAGACCCAGAAACATCACGGCCAAGATGCCGCCCTCGCCTTATCGCCCAGAACGCGCAGCGAGGGCACATCGCTCCACGCCTCGAGGCGGTCGATCGGCACCCAGGCCAGGCGGTCACCCTCCGGACCGACGCACAAGCCCGGATCCATGGGGGCCTCGAACAGATAGCGCATGTCGTAATGCCGATGGGCCGGCGCGTCGCCCCGCGCGGGGATGTCGATATCGAGGATCCTGCCCGGCAGGCAAGGCGTGGCCGCAAGGCCCGTTTCCTCGGCCACCTCGCGCGCGGCCGTCGCGGCCGCGTCGCGCAGGCCATCGCAATGCCCGCCCGGTTGCAGCCAGCGGCGCAGCCCGGGGTGATGGACGAGACAGGCATAGGCGCGGCAGGGGCTGACCACGAACCCCGAGCCGGTCACGTGGCCCATGGACGGGTCCCGGTCAAAGGCAAGGGGTTCCTCTGCGACAAAGCGGGCAGCCCGTTGCGCCATGGCGCGGTCGCGGACGGATACCGGCCGGAAGGACCCGCATCCCGGGATCCGAATGCAGTTCATGACGGCGCACACAGCATGGATCGCATCGCCGGCCTCCCCTGACATATCGCCGCCGTACCGAAGTGTCGGCCCAAACCCGGCACGGGGTCAAGGGCCGGTCAGGCGGCCCCGAGGCGGTCCCGGCGCGTCCCGTGGCGTGCCCCGCACCTGCCCCCGACCCGCCCCCGACGCATCTGTCACCATCCCGTGACGCGCATGACACATGGCTTGTGACACCGCGCCCGCGCCGCCACTCTCGGCCCGATCCGTCACAAAGCGAGGCCGCCATGTCCACCGAACGCATCACCTTTCCCGGCCATGACGGCCATGCCCTGGCGGCGCGTCTCGACTTGCCGGATGGCCCGCACCTGGCCACCGCGCTGTTTGCCCATTGCTTCACCTGTTCCAAGGACATCCCCGCCGCACGCCGCATCGCCGGCCGGCTCGCCGCCCTGGGCATCGCCGTGTTGCGCTTCGACTTCACCGGCCTCGGTCATTCCGAGGGCGAGTTCGCGAACACCCATTTCAGCTCGAATGCAGAGGATCTGCGGCGGGCCGCAGCCTATCTCGAAGGGCGCGGCATGGTGCCGTCGCTGCTTGTCGGTCATTCACTGGGCGGTGCCGCGGTGCTGCGCGTGGCGGGCGACCTGCCATCGGTCAAGGCCGTGGCAACGCTGGGCGCGCCCTTCGACCCCGACCATGTCACCCACAACTTCGGCGACGCGCTGGCGCGGATCCGCGAAGATGGCCGGGCCGAGGTCAATCTCGGCGGACGGCCCTTCACCATCACGCGACGGTTTGTCGAGGACGTGGAGGGCAGCGCGCTCTCCCCCCATCTCAAGGGGCTCAGGGCCGCGCTTCTGGTCATGCACGCCCCCCGGGACGCCATCGTCGGGATCGAGAATGCCACGCGCATCTTCACCGCAACCCGGCATCCCAAGAGCTTCGTGACGCTGGACAGCGCGGATCACCTCGTGAGCGACCCCGCGGACGCGGAATACGCCGCGGGGGTGATCGCGGCCTGGGCCACGCGCTACCTTGACCTGAAGGCCCCCGCCCCGCCGCCGGGCGCGCCAGAGGGCGTGATCCGCGTGTCGGAGGCCGATGCCCAGGGCTTTCTTCAGGACGTGGCGCACGGTCCGCACCACCACGCGCTTGCCGACGAGCCCGCGGCCTATGGGGGCACGAACCGCGGCATGACACCCTACGGGTTCGTCGCGGCGGGACTGGGCGCGTGCACCTCCATGACGATCCGCATGTATGCCCGCCACAAGGGCTGGCCGCTCCGTCATGTGCAGGTGGATGTCACCCATGACAAGGTCCACGCCCAGGATGCGCAGTCCTCGGGCACCGCCAAGGCCGATCGATTTCACCGGGTGATCACGCTCGAGGGCGATCTGGACGACGCGCAGCGCGCGAAACTGCTCGAGATCGCCGACAAGTGCCCGGTACACCGTACGCTCGAGCGCAGTTCGGAGGTGGAAACCGAACTGGCCTGAGGCACCAGACAGCCCGATCCGGGCGACGCCACACCCATGGCCCGGCTGCACAGAGGTCTTTTTGCCAAGAAGAAGACAGGGACGGCTTGTGCCCCGACCCGTCGATCAACCGCGGCCTGCCGGGCCGTGCGTCCCCGGGAAACCGCATCCCCCTGCTTCATCTTTCCAAAAATACTCAATTCTGGCGTCGCCACCCGCGCGCCGGTGGTCGGGCAGGTGCCCGAAACGAAAAAGGGCGCCGCGATGGGCGCCCTGTCCGATGTCTTGTGCCTGCCCGGCTCAGACGCGGGCACGCCCCACGAACCGCCACGCCGCGGGCAGGATAAGCGCCGCGAGCGCCAGCTTGACCGCGTCGCCCACCAGGAACGGCGTCAGGCCCCAGGCCAGGATCGGCTTGTCGAACCCGTAAAGCATGCCGAGCCAGATCAGGCCCGGCACATAGATCAGCGCGTTGCCGATCAGCATCGCGCCGGCCATCTTCGGCGCGCTCCGGTCCACGCCCGCCCGGGCGAGGAGGCCGAGGGCGACCGTGGCCGCGACATAGCCCACCAGGTATCCGCCAGTGCCGCCCATCATGTAGGTCAGGCCCGCCGCCTCGGCCGAGGAGCCCGCGAAGACGTCAAAGCCCAGCGCGCCCACCAGCATGTAGCCCAGGATTGTCGCCAGCCCCAGGCGCGCGCCATAGGCCGCGCCTATGGTCAGGACGGCGAAGGTACCCAGGGTGATCGGCACGGGCCACATCGGCACCTTGATCTTGGCCGCCACGGCCAGCGCCGCGATGCCCAGCACCACCAGCGCCACCTGCTTGAGGCGCAGTGCAGTGCCCTCGGAGGGGCCGAAAGCCTCGGCCAGTACCTTGTTGTTCAGAGCAAGCGCCATCTCGCCGTTCTCCTGTCCGTCAGAGTTTCTGTGTCGTGCATTCCTGCCCCAGCCCCGCGCTCCGTGCAAGGGCCTAAGCGCTAACGGGCCGGGTGAGCTGTGTCAGCATCGTGTAATCCTTGGCCGGCCCCTTGACGTCCCACCGGTGTTGCCAGCACGCCGGAAGGTCGAACGCATAGGTCACATCATAGGTGTCAGGATCGCACAGATGCCGTGCCGTGGCGCGGCCCTGCTGCACCGGCGCGAACGCGTGAAAGGGCCGGCCATCTCCATAGAGCACCTGCACACGCCCCCGGCCTTCCGGCACCCAGAGATACACACGGTGCCCCGCGAGTGCACCCCAGGGCGCATCGGCCCATCCGCCCGTCTCCTCCAGCCGCAGGCGACTGTTTTCGACGGTGACGGCCAGCCGCCCCTCGAAACGCAGCACGGTTCCCGACCGCCGGTCGGTCACCTGGCGGCTGAGCTGCCAATCGCCTTGAAACCACGCGGCCCAGTCCGGCAGGGGGGCGGCCGCCGCATCTGCAAATGGTCGCATACTCGGCCCTCCGTCTTGCCGCCGCGCGTTCCTCCTTCTATGACGCGCCCTGCCCGGCCTCCACCCCCGACGTCTCCAACCAAGAAAAGGTGTTCCCGATGATCCCCCGCTATTCCCGCCCCGAGATGGTCGCCATCTGGAGCCCTGAGACCAAGTTCCGCATCTGGTTCGAGATCGAGGCCCATGCCTGCGACGCCATGGCCGAACTGGGCGTGATCCCAAAAGAGAACGCCGAAGCGGTCTGGAAGGCGAAGGACGTGGAGTTCGACGTGGCCCGCATCGACGAGATCGAGGCGGTGACCAAGCATGACGTGATCGCCTTTCTCACCCATCTGGCCGAGATCGTGGGGAATGACGAGGCGCGCTTTGTCCACCAGGGCATGACCTCGTCTGACGTGCTCGACACCTGTTTCAACGTCCAGCTGACCCGCGCCGCCGATATCCTGATCGCTGATCTCGAGGGGCTTCTGGCCGCGCTCAAGCGCCGCGCTTACGAGCACAAGGACACCGTCCGCATCGGCCGGTCGCACGGGATCCATGCCGAGCCCACGACGATGGGCCTGACCTTTGCCCGCTTCTACGCCGAGATGGACCGCAACCTGAGCCGCATGCGCGATGCCCGCGCCGAGATCGCCACCGGCGCCATCTCCGGCGCGGTCGGTACATTCGCCAATATCGACCCGCGCGTCGAAGAGCATGTCTGCGACCGTCTGGGCCTCGTGCCCGAGCCCGTCAGCACGCAGGTGATCCCGCGCGACCGGCACGCCGCGTTTTTTGCTACGCTGGGCGTGATCGCCAGCTCGATCGAGAATATCGCGACCGAGATCCGGCACATGCAGCGTACCGAGGTGCTCGAGGGCGAGGAGTTCTTTTCCAAGGGGCAGAAAGGCTCGTCGGCCATGCCGCACAAGCGCAACCCGGTCCTGACCGAGAATCTCACTGGCCTTGCCCGGCTGGTGCGCGGCATGGTCATCCCGGCGATGGAGAACGTGGCGCTCTGGCACGAGCGCGACATCTCGCACAGCTCGGTCGAGCGCAATATCGGCCCCGACGCGACCGTGACGCTCGATTTCGCACTGGCGCGTCTGACCGGCGTGATCGACAAGCTGGTGATCTATCCCGACCGAATGCTCGAGAACCTGCACAAGTTCCGCGGGCTGGTCATGTCCCAGCGGGTGCTGCTGGCGCTGACCCAGGCCGGGGTGAGCCGCGAGGACGCCTATGCCCTCGTGCAGCGCAACGCGATGAAAGTCTGGGAAGAGGGCAAGGACTTCAAGACCGAGCTTCTGGGCGACCCGGACGTCACCAAAGTGCTCAGCAATGAGGCAATCGAGGAGAAATTCGATCTGGGATATCACACCAAGCATGTGGACACGATTTTTGCGCGGGTCTTCGGCGAAGACTAATTCTTGGAAAGATGCGGATCTGTGCTACCTTTCCCTCACCGAGAGAAAACGGGAGTGTATGACATGCGTATCAAGACCCTTCTGGTGGCCGCGGCCCTGACAACCGCGCCCGTGCTCGCACAGGCCGAATGCTCGTGGTCCAAGCAGACCGCCATGAGCTGCGCCCAGGGCATGGTGTACGACCACGACAGCGGCAGCTGCGTCAAGGTCACCGGCTGACGGACGATCATAGCCAAGACAGGGCCCCGCGGTTTTAGGAACCTCGGGGCCTTTTCTTTTTGGGACCCGGCCTGGCCCGGGGCAACGCGGGCCGATGATCTTCACCGGCTGTTCACCCGCTTGCGCTTATCTGGGGCCCAACGAACGGAGCCCCGGGGATGACCGACCAGACATCGCTGCCCGCCACAGCCCAACCGCACCCACCGAAGGGCACCGCTGCCGCTGCGCGTCTGACCCGGCGCCAGAAGGCGGCCATCGTGGTGCGCTTTCTTCTGAACGAGGGGGCCGAGGTGCCTCTGGGCGCGTTACCCGAGGATCTGCAGGCAGTCCTGACGCAGCAGCTGGGCGACATGTCCCTTGTCGACAGGCAGACGCTCGCCCAGGTCGTCGGCGAATTCGTCGAGGAGCTTGACGGGATCGGCCTGGCCTTTCCACGCGGGATCGCCGGCGCGCTCAGCGTGCTGGACGGCCGCATCAGCCCGCAGACCGCCGCGCGTCTTCGCAAGGAGGCCGGCGTGCGCGAGGCCGGGGACCCCTGGGACCGGATCCGCGCACTCGAGATCGAGGAATTGCTGCCCATCTTCGCCCGGGAAAGCACGGAAGTCGCGGCGGTGCTGCTGTCCAAGCTCGACGTGACCAAGGCGGCCACGCTTCTGGGGCAGATGCCCGGGGCGGATGCCCAGCGCATCACCTACGCGGTGTCGCGCACCTCGGCGGTGACCCCGGAGGCGGTGGATCGGATCGGGCTGAGCCTGGCTGCGCAGCTCGACGCGACGCCGGAACGGGCCTTTGACGAAGAGGCCGAGGCGCGCATCGGCGCCATCCTGAACTACTCGGCCGCAATGACACGGGACAGCCTGCTCGAGGGGCTGGAAGAGACGGATCGCGACCTCGCCGACCGCGTGCGCGCGGCGATCTTCACCTTCGCGGATATCCCCGCGCGCCTGGCTGCGCTGGACGTCCCGAAGATCATCCGCGAGATCGACCAGGCCGACCTGGCCACGGCCCTTGCCCATGGCGCGGAAAGCCAGCCCGACACGGTGGAGCATATCCTGGGCAATCTCTCGCGGCGCATGGCCGATCAGCTGCGCGAGGACATGCAGGACATGGGCCGTGTCAAGCCGAGTGTCGGCGAAGCCGCGCAGACCGCAATCGTCGGGGCGATCCGGCGGCTCGAGGCGGCTGGCGAGCTGACACTGCTGAGCGATGGCGACGAGGACGCGTGACATGCACGGCACGACCGGTGCACGGGCCCGTACTGGCGCGCCATTTTGAGTATTTTTGGAAAGATGAAGCGGGGGATGACGCACCGGTTCGATCGACGCGTCGCGGGGGCGGGCCAGATGGGCGGGCCGGGGTGGATCCGGGCCCGACCGCCCGGTCTGCTGTCCGAGGATGCGACGGCACCAGCGGGGCGGCGCACGCGGGGGGCGTCCTGCACCCTCTCCGGGGTTCGGGGCAATCCCGCCGACATCATCCTTTCGGAAATGGCCGATCTCGACGGGCGCGGCCTTCGCGCGCAGCCCGGGCGATGCCCTTGCGGCCCGGCGCGTCCTGCCCCGGCGGCAGGGGCGACACGGTGGCTTGCGCAAAAACCGGTTCCAATGGCCTCGCGGGATCGTGTAGCACACGGGCGATGACCCCTGCCCCTGCCCCCCTGTCGGCCTCCGGCGCCCAGACCCGCGCGATCCTGCTCATGATCGGCGCGATCCTGTGCTTTTCGCTCATGGATGCCTGTGCCAAGGCGTTGAGCCAGCGGATCGGCGTCTGGCCCACGCTCTGGACGCGCTACGTGGGCCAGGCCGGTCTGGTCCTGCTGATCGTGGCCCCGCGCCTGCACCGGGTGGTCCGGACCCGCTATCCGGGTTTGCAGGCCTTGCGGTCGCTGTTTCTGTTTCTGGCGACCATGTGTTTCTTCAACGGTCTGGCCCGGATCGACCTGGCCGAGGCCACGGCGGTCATGAACCTGAACCCGGTGCTCATCACCCTTGGCGCCGGTCTCATCCTCGGGGAGCGACTGGGCCCGCGCCGGCTGGCGGGCGTGGGCGCGGCCTTGATCGGCGCGCTGATCGTGATCCGCCCCGGCTCGGACGTGTTTTCGCCCTTTGCCCTGTTTCCGCTGGGCGCCGCGGTGTTCTACTCGGCCTATGCCCTGACCACGCGCTTTGTGGGGCGGGACGAGGATACCTGGACCTCGCTCGTCTATGCCGCGCTGTTCGGCAGCGTCGTGCTGACGGCGGTCGTGCCCTTTCACTGGCAGCCCGTGGATGGCACATCGGCGCTGTTGATGGCGGCGATCGCCTGCCTGGCCACAGGCGGGCAATTGCTGCTCATCACCTCGCTGCAACGGGGAGAAGCAAGCTTGGTGGCGCCCTTTGCCTATTCGGGCCTGATCTTTGCCGCGATTCTGGGTTTGGTGTTCTTCGGCGAGCTGCCCGATCTCTGGACCGTGCTGGGGGCGACGATCATCGCCGTCTCGGGGCTGTATGTCTGGCAGCGCGAAACGCGGCTGGCCCGCGCGGCCGAGGCGCGGCAATGAGCGACGCGCCCATCAAGGGCACCCCGGCGGATTGGCTGTCGGACCGTGCCGTGCGCGCGCTGATCGGCACGGCGCTGCTCTTGCCCCTGCGCCCGCGCCTGGCGCTGATGGGCGGGCTCGTGTCCCGGGGCATTGCGCCGGCCGTGGGCTGGCGGCGGCGCGCGATGGCGAACCTCGCCCATGTCTGGCCGGATTTGCCCGAGACGGACCGACGTCGCATCGCCGATGCGAGTGCCGACAATGCCGGTCGCACGATGATCGAGAATTACGACGTGGCGGGCCTGCGTGACCGCATGGCCAATGTCCCGTTGACCGGCGAAGGCGCGGCGGAGGTCGAGCGCGCCCGGGCCGAGGGCCGACCGGTGATGTTCGTGACGGGCCATTTCGGGAATTACGAAGCCCCGCGCGCCGCCCTTGTGGCGCGGGGGTACCGGGTGGGTGGTCTTTACAGGCCCATGAAGAACCCGTATTTCAACGCCCATTACGGCCGCAACATGCACCAGCTGTCGGGCCCGGTCTTCGAGCAAGGGCGGCGCGGCACCACGGGGCTCTTCCGTCACATGAAAGAGGGCGGGATGGCCGTGCTGTTGTTCGACGTTTTCGACGGCAAGGGCGCGGTGATCGACTTTCTGGGCCGCCCGGCGCCCACCGCGCTTTCGGCGGCCGAGATCGCGCTGCGCACCGGCGCTCTGATGATCCCGTTCTTCGGGGTGCGACAGCCGGACGGCGTCAGCTGTTCGGCCGAGTTTGAGGCACCCGTTCCCCACGGCGATCCGATTGACATGATGCGCGCGGCCACGCAAAGGCTCGAGGCCCGCATTGCGGCGCATCCGGGCCAGTGGTTCTGGATCCACCGCCGCTGGAAGCCCGAGCGTCAGCGCAGGCGCGCGGCCGAAAGGACCGGGCCGTAGCCCTTTTCCTGCAGGATGAAGACGACGGGTTGGTCACCGGTCACCTGCGCCTCGATCTCGAGCGGCACGCGGCCGTCCCATTCGGCAAGCGCCGTCCATTCGGTCACGATATTGGCATAGCTCAGGGTCTTGCCCGCGTTCTCGCCGCGCAGGATCTCGACCGTGGCCTGCGGACGGTAGCGCACCAGTTGCAGCACCGACCGCGGAAGCCCGCGATCGGGCTCTGCGCGCACGGTGACCGTTTCGCCGCTGCGCGACACGTCAAGAGAGACGCGCCCCGGCTGATCGCCATGGGCGTCGATGGTCTTGGCCAGGTCCATGGGATGGGTGCCGACCACGTCCTCGGCGCCATGCACGATCATCTGCGGCGTGTAGACCGTGCGCTTGTTGTGCGCGCGCGCCCAGCTTTTCTGCCGCGCGGTGAAGGCAGGGTCGGCAAAGCTGTCCTTCCAGCCGATGTAATCCCAGTAATCCACGTGCAAGGCCAGTGCGATCACGTCATCGCGGTCCGCAAGCTTGTGCAGCAGGGCATCCGCGGGCGGGCAGGACGAGCAGCCTTGCGAGGTATAGAGCTCGACCACCACCGGGTGATCATCGGCGCTGGCCGCGCCCGCGCCTGTCACCGCGATCGCAGCCGCGGCGATCCACTGCAGGAAGCGTGTCATGAGATCTCCGTCGTTTCCCCTTGCGCTGGATAGGTAACCAGCCCCCGGTGAAATAACCAATCAATGATTTGAGAGAGACGGTTGAGCGCGGCATGGGCGTCACAGGCCCAAAAGCGGTACACCACGGTATACAAAAATTGACGCACCCCCCTTGCGCGGGTGCCGGGCTTAAGTCAAAAGGTCCGGGAACGCGTCACTGCCAGGATATGGAGGCCCCATGCCCATTACCGTCGGACAGGACACTGCCAAGACCCGCAAAACCCTTTCGGTCAACGGCCAGTCCATTGCCTATTACTCGATCCCCGCCGCCGAAGCCGCCGGCCTGGGCGATTTTTCGAAACTGCCCGCCGCGCTGAAGGTGGTGCTGGAAAACATGCTTCGCTTCGAGGACGGCAAGACCGTCCATGTGGACGACATCAAGGCCTTTGCCGAGTGGGCGACCAAGGGCGGCAAGAACCCGCGCGAGATCGCCTACCGGCCCGCGCGCGTGCTGATGCAGGATTTCACCGGTGTGCCGGCGGTCGTGGACCTGGCCGCGATGCGCGACGGGATCAAGGCGCTGGGGGGTGATCCGCAAAAGATCAACCCGCTGAACCCGGTCGACCTGGTCATCGACCATTCGGTCATGATCGACGAGTTCGGCAACCCGCGCGCCTTCCAGATGAACGTGGACCGCGAATACGAACGCAACATGGAGCGCTACACCTTTCTCAAATGGGGTCAGACCGCGTTCAACAATTTCCGCGTGGTGCCGCCGGGCACCGGCATCTGCCACCAGGTGAACCTGGAATACCTCGCCCAGACCGTCTGGACCGACACCGACCAGACCGGTGAAACCGTGGCCTACCCTGACACACTCGTGGGCACAGACAGCCACACCACCATGGTCAATGGCGCGGCCGTTCTGGGCTGGGGCGTCGGCGGAATCGAGGCCGAGGCGGCGATGCTGGGCCAGCCCATCTCGATGCTGATCCCCGAGGTCGTGGGTTTCAAGCTGACCGGCGCCATGGTCGAAGGCACCACAGGGACGGACCTGGTGCTGAAAGTCGTGGAAATGCTGCGCGAAAAGGGCGTGGTCGGCAAATTCGTCGAATTCTACGGCGATGGGCTCGACAGCCTGCCGCTCGCCGACCGGGCGACGATCGCCAACATGGCGCCGGAATACGGCGCGACCTGCGGCTTCTTCCCGATCGACGACGAAACCCTGCGCTACCTGCGCAACACGGGCCGTGACGAAGACCGCATCGCGCTGGTCGAGGCCTACGCCAAGGAAAACGGCTTCTGGCGCGGGCCGGATTACAACCCGGTCTATACCGATACGCTCGAGCTGGACATGGGCACCATCGTGCCCGCCATCTCGGGCCCCAAGCGCCCGCAGGACTACATCGCGCTCGACCAGGCGGCCAAGGCTTTTGCCGAGTATATCAAGGGCCAACGCTCCGCCGAGGACGCCAGCCTGCGCGAGGAAGTCCTCTGGGAAGGCGAAGGCGGCCAGCCCGAGCCTGTGGACATCCCCGGCGACGAGGGCCACCACAAGCGCGGCTTCGTCAAGACCGACGACCATGGCTACCAGATGCATGACGGCTCGATCGTGATCGCCTCGATCACGTCCTGCACGAACACCTCGAACCCCTATGTGATGATCGGCGCGGGCCTTGTCGCCCGCAAGGCGCGCGAAAAGGGCCTGACACGCAAGCCCTGGGTCAAGACCTCGCTCGCGCCCGGGTCGCAGGTCGTGTCGGCCTATCTCGAAGCGGCAGAGCTGCAGGAGGATCTGGATGCCATCGGCTTCAACCTCGTTGGCTATGGCTGCACCACCTGCATCGGCAACTCGGGCCCGCTAGCGCCCGAGATCTCCAAGTGCATCAACGACAACGACCTGATCGCCACCTCGGTCCTGTCGGGCAACCGCAACTTCGAGGGCCGGATCAGCCCCGATGTGCGTGCCAACTATCTGGCCTCGCCGCCCCTGGTGGTGGCCTATGCGCTGGTGGGCGACATGAATGTCGACATCACCCGCGAACCGCTGGGCCAGGACCCCGACGGCAACGATGTCTACCTCAAGGATATCTGGCCAAGCCAGGCCGAGATCGCCGAACTGGTCGAGGCGACCGTGACACGCGAGGCGTTCCAGTCGAAATACGCTGATGTCTTCAAGGGCGACGACAAGTGGCAGGGCGTCGAGGTGCCGGAGCAGGAAACCTATGACTGGCCCGCGACCTCGACCTACGTGCAGAATCCGCCCTATTTCCAGGGCATGTCGAAAGAACCCGGCACGATCTCGAACATCGAGGGCGCGCGGGTTCTGGCGCTTCTGGGCGACATGATCACGACCGACCACATCAGCCCCGCGGGCTCGTTCAAGGAAACGACACCGGCCGGCAAATACCTGGTCGAGCGTCAGGTCAGCCCGCGCGAGTTCAACTCGTACGGGTCGCGCCGCGGCAACCACGAGATCATGATGCGCGGCACCTTCGCCAACATCCGCATCAAGAACGAGATGCTGGACGGGGTCGAGGGCGGCTATACCAAGGGCCCCGATGGCCAGCAGACCTCGATCTACGACGCGGCGATGGCCTACCAGGAGGCGGGCACGCCGCTGGTGATCTTCGGCGGCGAACAGTATGGCGCGGGCTCGTCGCGCGACTGGGCGGCCAAGGGCACGGCGCTTCTGGGCGTCAAGGCCGTGATCGCGGAAAGCTTCGAGCGCATCCACCGCTCGAACCTCGTGGGTATGGGCGTGATCCCCTTCGAATTCACCGGGGGCGACACACGCAAATCACTGGGCCTGACCGGCGACGAGACCGTGTCGATCTCGGGCCTCGAGGGCGATCTGAAGCCGCTGAGCGAGGTGCCCTGCACCATCACCTACGCGGATGGCAGCGAGAAGACGATCACGCTGAAGTGCCGGATCGATACCGCGATCGAGAAGGAATATGTCGAACACGGTGGCGTGCTGCATTACGTGTTGCGCGACCTGGCACAGGCACCCGTCGCGGCGGAATAACCCGCCCGGACAGACCGGCATCGCGAACGCCCCGGCCGTCTGGTCGGGGCGTTTTTCGTTTCACTGGGGTATTTTTGCCAAGAAGAAGTCAGGACGCCCCGCGCCGACCACACCGCCGCGCCCTGAGGGCCATAGCGCGAACGAGGCCTCTGAGAGCGAACCGATTGGGTCGGTTTTGTCCCCACTCTGACCCGACCAAAGCCCCAAGCCACAGGACATCCTGCGCCGACCCGTTGTACCCGGGCGTTAAGGATAACACACGTTAAGGTAAATGCCGGGCAAGGGTAGCCCGTCCACTGTAGGACCGTATGGCAGACCTCGCCATATGGCAGACCCTGTTGACGGGATCCCGTGGCCGGATGCTTCCACCGCCGCGCATTAAGGATAACGCCTGTTAAGGTTAATGCGGGAAAAGATGAGCGCGTTCCAAAGGTTGATCAGACCCGCAGGATCCCGTAGCCGCCGGCGCGGTCCTGCGAATGGCTCCGTCGCGGTCACACACCCGGCCCCGGGCCTGCGCAAAACCCCCTGCTTCATCTTTCCAGAAATACTCAAAAAATCCCGGCCTCTCAGCCCCAGCCATCGCCCAGATCGGCGCGGGCCCGGTCGATCCAGTGCTCCTGCAGCCAGTCGCAGGGGTGGGAGAATCGGATGAGCGATCTGCGATACCCTTTCACCGCCTCAGGCATCTTGGGGCGCCCATGGAAACATACGACCCGCGCATCCCGCGGCAGCCGCGGGGCATGCAGCCAGTTGCGCGGCGGCAGGCCCAGGCAATCGTATTTGAAACTCACGACCCACGGGCCCGGAATATAGGTGAACTCGCCCCGGTCCATCGCCTTGTGCGAGGTGTAGCGCTGTTCGGACCCGCGCGCCGCCTCGACCTCGGCATAGGGGTTGGCCGCCAGATCCTCGTAAAGATACCCGTGTCGCCGCGGATCGAAGCGAAAGACCGATCCGTGGCCCGTGGGGCGCCCCTTGCGCGCCTCGGTCCAGTCGTGGCGCATGGCGACCGTGCCGAGCGCCAGGTCCCAGATGGGGCGCAGATCGCCGGTGATCACCACGTCGAGATCGAAGCCCAGCACTGGCCCGTCCAGATCGGGCACCAGGCCGGGACGAAAGAGCGAGACCTTCCGCATCGCGCCCTGGCGGTTGGCCACGGCGAGGGCTGCGTTCATCTCGTCATGAAAGGGCTCCACGGGCAGGTCCAGCACTTCGACATCCGGGTGCAGCCCCTGGGCCCGTTCGGTCATGCAAAAGAACCGCACCGGCAGGTCGAGATTGCGCCGCACCCCGGAATAAAGCCGGTTCACGTATTCGGGACCGAAAAGCGTGCCCCATTTTATGCACATGATGTTGGCGGTGGTCATGGCGACCGCTTAGCCCAAGAGCGCGGGCCTGACCAGTCCGGCTTGCGGCGGACTGGCGCCGGGACTAGACTGCGGCGCAGATGGCCACAGGAGGATTGATGGAGCTTGCCGCATCCCTCCGGGCCGCGCGTCACTGATACGCGCCGCCCGATGATCGAAACGCCGCCGCCCCTGGGTACGCGGCCCAGTTTCTATTGCATGGGATAGCTCTATTGACCCAATTCACGCTTTCCGACCTCGGCTGGTCGGACCATTTCGCAAAACAACTGACCGAGGCCGACACAGACCTCACGCCTGCGCGCCTGTCCGAAGTGCAGCGCGACCGGCTGACGGCCTTCACCACGGACGGCCCCGTTGCCCTGATCCCTCGCGACAGCGCGGGTGAATACGCCGTCGGCGACTGGGTGCTGAGCGACGGGACCGACGCGGTCCGCAGGCTCGACCCCCGCTCCGACCTCGCGCGCCGGGCGGCGGGGCACACCGCCACGCGCCAGCGCATCGCCGCGAATATCGATACGATCGCCATCGTGACCAGCTGCAATGCCGATTTCAACGTGGCACGTCTGGAGCGGTACCTGGTGCTCGTCTCAAGCGCGGGGGCATTGCCGCTCATCGTGCTGACCAAGGCTGACCAGGTCGACGACCCCACCCCGTTTCTGCGCCAGGCCGAACGCCTGTCGCCGCTGGTCACCGCCCTGGCGCTCAACGCCAAGGACCCGGAAGAGGCCGCGCGCCTGGCCCCCTGGTGCCGGGACGGGCAGACGCTGGCGCTCTTGGGCTCGTCCGGGGTGGGTAAGACCACGCTGCGCAATGCGCTGACCGGTGAGACGGCCGCCACGGCCGGCATCCGCGAGGATGACGCCAAGGGCCGGCACACCACGACCTTTCGCAGCCTCGTTCCCACACCCATGGGCGGCTGGCTGATCGACACGCCGGGGATGCGCGAGTTGCAGCTGACCGAGGCGCAGGACGGGATCGAAGCGGTGTTCGAGGATATCGAGGATCTGGCCCGCGCCTGCCGCTTCAACGATTGTGCCCACCAGGGTGAGCCCGGCTGCGCCATCGCCGCTGCAGTGGCCGAAGGCACGCTGGACGCCGACCGCCTGGCGCGCTGGGAAAAGCTGCGGGCCGAGGATCGCTACAACAGCGAAACCATCGCCCAGGCCCGCAAACGCGACCGCGCCTTCGGCAAGATGGTCAAGGGCGCGATGTCACAGAAGAAACGCCAGCGGCGTGGTGCCGACTGATGGATCGGGCGGCCCGGATCGCGGGCCGCCCAAACCGCCTCAGGCGGCGGGCATCCGGGTCTCGACCAGTTCCGCCCACCACGAGCAGCCAGCCGGGATGGCCTCGTCGTTGAAGTTGTATTCCGGGTGGTGGACCATCGCAGTGTCGCCATTGCCGACAAGGATATAAGCGCCCGGGCGTTCCTCGAGCATGTAGGCGAAGTCTTCGCCGCCCATCACCAGGGGTGCGGTATCGCAACCGCCCGAGACCTTCTTGGCGATCTCGGCGGCGAATTCGGTCTGATCGTCGTGGTTCACCATGACCGGGTAGCCGCGGTGATACTGCACCTCTGCCGTGCCGCCATAGGTGGCCGCCGTGCCCTCACAGATCTCGGTCAGGCGCTTCTCGGCCAGGTCGCGCATCTCGGGGCTCATGGTCCGCACCGTGCCGCGCAGATGGACGCTGGCGGGGATCACGTTATGGGCCTTGGACGATGTCTCGAACGACGTGACCGAGACCACGACCTGATCGACCGGGTCGGCATTGCGGCTGGCGATGGTCTGCAGCGCCATCACCGTCTGCGCGGCCAATACGGTCGTGTCGACGGTTTCCTGAGGTTTCGCGGCGTGCCCGCCCTTGCCCTTCAGGATCACGTCGAACTGGTCGGCCGCGGCGAAGAAGGCGCCGGGGCGGATGGCGAAGCTGCCCACCGGGCGGCCCGGCCAGTTGTGCATGCCATAGACCTCTTGCACGCCGAAACGGTCCATCATGCCGTCGTCGCACATTTCCTTGCCGCCGCCGCCGCCCTCTTCGGCGGGCTGGAAGATGACAACGACTGTGCCATCGAAATTGCGCGTCTCGGCCAGGTACTTGGCCGCGCCCAGCAGCATGGCGGTATGTCCGTCATGGCCGCAGGCATGCATCGCGCCATCGGTCTTGGAGGCGTAGTCGAGCCCGGTCTGTTCGTGGATGGGCAGCGCATCCATGTCGGCGCGCAACCCGATCACCTTGCCCGATGTGTCCGACTTGCCTTTGATGACGCCCACGACACCGGTGCGGCCGATGCCGGTTACGATCTCGTCGCAGCCGAACGCCTTGAGCTTGTCGGCCACCAAAGCGCTGGTGCGGTGGGTTTCGAACAGGATCTCGGGGTTCGCGTGCAGATCACGGCGCCAGGCGGTGATCTCGTCCTGCAATTCGGCAAAGCGGTTCTTGACGGGCATCGTGTTTTCTCCTGTTGGTTCGGACGCATCCTGTGGCCGGGCTGGGCGAGAGTCCAGCGGGCGGTCGGCGCGATGGTCTAGCTCACGGGCATCCGGCGCTCGACCAGTTCGGCGAACCACGAACAGCCCGCCGGGATGGCCGCATCGTTGAAATCGTAGGCCGGGTGATGGCACATTGCCGTGCCCCCGTTGCCGAGGAAGATATAGGCGCCGGGGCGCGCTTCCAGCATGTAGGAAAAATCTTCGGCCGGCATGATGGGCGGCGTATCGCGATCGACGCGGCCCGCGACGATCTCGGCGCAGTCCGCGGCAAAGGTGGTCTGGTCCTGGTGGTTCACCGTGGGCGGATAGCCGCGCTTGTAGTCGATCTGGGCCCGCGCGCCGTGCGAGGCGGCGATGCCGCTGGCAAGCGCGGTCAGCCGTTCCTCGACCAGGTCGCGTACATCGGCGTCAAAGCACCGAACGGTGCCGCGCAGCCGCACGCTCTGGCTGATGACGTTCTGGGTGTCGCCCTCGGTCAGGAAGGTCGCGACCGTCAGCACCGCGTGTTTCACCGGGTCCACGTTGCGCGACACGATACCGTTGAGCGCAACCACGATCTGACTGCCCACAAGCACCAGGTCGATCGCCTCGTGCGGAACGGCGGCGTGCCCGCCCTGCCCGTCCAGCGTGATGGTGAACTCATCGGCCGAGGCCATCTGCGGCCCGGGCCTGATTGCGAATTCACCCGCGGGAATGCCTGGCGAGTTGTGCAGGCCATAAACCTCCTGGATGCCGAAACGGTCCATCATGCCGTCTTCGACCATCTCGAGCCCGCCTGCCCCGCCCTCTTCGGCGGGCTGAAAGATCAGCACGACGCGACCGTCGAAATTACGCGTCTCGGCCAGGTACTTGGCCGCGCCCAAAAGCATCGCGGTGTGCCCGTCATGGCCGCAGGCATGCATCGCGCCCGGGGTCTTGGAGGCATAGGCCGCGCCCGTCTGTTCATGGATCGGCAGCGCGTCCATGTCCGCGCGCAACCCGATAGCCTTGCCCGAGGTGTCCTGTCGCCCCTTGATCACGCCCACCACGCCGGTGCGGCCGATTCCCGTCACCACCTCGTCACAGCCGAATTCCCTGAGCTTATCAGCGACAAAGGCGCTGGTGCGGTGGGTGTCGAACAGGATCTCGGGGTGTTCATGCAGGTCACGGCGCCATGCGGTGATCTCGTCTTGCAGCTCGGCGAAGCGGTTCTTGACGGGCATCGCTTACTCCGTGCGCAGGTGGTCGATCAGGCGGGACATGAAGGCCTGACCTTCGTCCAGCTGCGCGATCTCGAGGAATTCGTTGGGCTGGTGCGCCTGGGCGATGTCGCCCGGCCCGCAAACGACGGCGCTGTAGCCGCCCTGCTGGAAATGCCCGGCCTCGGTCCCGTAGGACACGACGCGGGGCGCGTTGTCGCCGGTCAGCCGCCGGGCCAGTGCCTCGGCCGCGCCTTCGTGTTCCGGGGACAGGCCCGGCACATCGAACAGACGATCAACCACGATCTTCGTTTCGGGGCGGATCGCCTGCATCTCGGCTTCGACCTCGGCCACGCGGTCCATATAGGCACGGGCCCAATCCTCCGGGTCTTCGCCATCGACAACGCGAAAGGTCAGGACAAAGCGGCAATCCTTGGCCGTGATGTTATGGGCGGTGCCGCCCTCGATCATGCCCACATGCACGGTGGTGAAGGGCGGGTAGAAGACGCTCGCCCGCGGCTCGGGCGTGCGCGCCGTCAGGTCGGCGTTCACCTGGTTGGCCCAGTCGACCAGTTTCGCGGCCATCATCACCGCGTTCACGCCTTCGGGCAGAAGCGAGGAATGCACCTCGAACCCCTGCACATGGGTGTCGAAGCCAAGGCCTCCCTTGTGCCCGGTCACGACCTTCATCATCGTGGGCTCACCGACGATCACGGCCTCGGCCTTGGGCACGACGCCCTCCATGGCCTTGATCAGGGGTTCGGCCCCGATCACGCCTACCTCTTCGTCATAGCTGAGCGCGATCTGAAGCGGGCGTGTCAGCCCGCCCTTTTGCTGCGCCGCGACCATGGCCCAGATCGCCAGTGCATCGAAGCCCTTCATGTCGCAGGTGCCACGTCCATAAAGCCGCCCGTCCTTTTCGGTCACGGTGAAGGGATCGGTGTCCCAGGCCTGGCCATCGACGGGCACCACATCGGTGTGACCCGACAGAACCACACCCCCCGGCGCGTCGGGCCCGATGGAGGCGAACAGCGCCTCTTTCGGCTCGTCCAGTTTCTTGTGCCGGTGGCAGGTGATGCCGTGGCTGGTGAGGTAGTCCTCGACCCAGTCGATCAGGGGAATATTCGTGTCGCGGCTGACGGTCGGGAAGCTGACCAGGTGATCCAGGATGGCACGGGGGCCGAGGATGTCGGGCATGTCGGCCTCAGTACCCGCTATCGGTGGTCAGGACGAAGTGCCCAGGCTCGACCTCATCGTATTCCGACGGGGCGGGCTCATATTCCAGTGAATGAATGGGCGACGGGATCGGCTTGAAATTCAGGTCTTTTTCCGCCTTCCGCCTGCGCGGATCGGCGATGGGCACGGCCTTCATCAGCGCCTGGGTATAGGGGTGCTGGGGGTTCTCGAACACCCGCGCGCGGGGGCCCAGTTCCACGATGCGGCCCAGATACATGACCCCCACATTGTGGCTCACGCGTTCCACCACGGCCATATCGTGGCTGATGAACAGGAAGGACAGACCCAGCTCGGCCTGAAGCTCCATCATCAGGTTCAGCACCTGCGCCTGCACCGACACGTCGAGCGCCGACACGGCCTCGTCCGCGACGATGAGCTTGGGGTTGAGCGCCAGCGCCCGGGCGATGGCCACCCGCTGGCGCTGGCCGCCCGACAATTCGTGCGGGAAGCGGCGCAAGAAGCTGCGCGGCAGTTCCACCCGGTCGAACAGATGCGCGACCCGATCCTGCAATTCCGACCCCTTTGCGGTGTTGTAGTTGCGCATGGGCTCGGCCACCTGGTCCGACAGCTGCATCTGCGGGTTGAGCGACGCGAACGGGTCCTGGAACACCATCTGCATGTCGCGGCGCGCCTCGCGCAGGCCCTTTTGGTCCAGCGCCATGATGTCGGTGCCGCCCAGGTCGATCTGCCCCGAAAGGGGTTCGACCAGCCGCAGGATCGACCGCCCCGCGGTGGATTTCCCGCAGCCCGACTCGCCCACGAGCGACAGGGTCTGGCCCTTGTTGATCTCGAAGGACACGTCTTCGACCGCGTGGACATTGGCAACCGTCCGGCGGAAGAACCCGCCCTTGACCGGGAACCGTGTCACCAGGTTCTTCACGGTCAACAGCGTCTCGGTGCTGCCGGGGATCGGCTGGATGTCCTGGCTGTCCACGCCCAGAAGCTTCATGGGTTCTGGCAGCGGCTTGTTCTTCATCTCGCCCAGCTTGGGCACCGCGGCCAGAAGCGCCTTGGTGTAATTGTGCTGGGGGTTTTCGAAGATCTCCTCGACCGGGCCTTCCTCGACCTTGTTGCCGCGGAACATCACGACCACCCGGTCAGCCATTTGCGCGACCACGGCCATGTCATGGGTGATGAACATCACCGCCGTGCCCGTCTCGCGCTTGAGCCGGTCCATCAGCGCCAGGATCTCGGCCTGGATCGTCACGTCGAGCGCGGTGGTGGGCTCGTCCGCGATCAGCAGCCGCGGCTCGCAGGCCAGCGCCATGGCGATCACCACGCGCTGGCGCATACCGCCCGACAGCTCGTGCGGATACTGGTCCAGCCGACGCTCGGGTTCGGGGATGCGGACCTGGCGCAACAGGTCGAGCGCCTTTTCCCGCGCCGCCGATTTGCTCAGGCCCTCGTGAAGCCGCAGCCCCTCGGTCAGCTGGCGGCCCACGGTGAAGACCGGATTGAGGGCCGTCATCGGCTCTTGGAAGATCATGCCGATCTCGTTGCCGCGAATGGTGCGCATCAGCGACTGGTCGGTCTTGGCGATGTCGATCCGGCCTTCGTTCTCCTTGCGCTCGAACAGAAGCTGACCGCCCGCAATCTCGCCGCCGCCGTATTCCACCAGCCGCATCAGCGACAGAGACGACACCGACTTGCCCGACCCGGATTCGCCCACGATGCAGACCGTTTCGCCGGGATGCACATCGAATGACACATCCTCGACCCCGACGACGGGCCCGTCCTTGGTCTGGAATTCGACGCGCAGGTTGCGCACGGAGGCGATGGGCTGATCGAGCATGGTCGTCCTTCGAAAACGGGGAGGCCTGTTCAACGCTAGCGACAGGCACAAACGATTGTCAAACGCGCAGGCGGCGTAGCTGGCGCAAGGTCAAGGTCAATCGAAGTCTTGCTTTTTCACAAAGCGTGGTCTGTGATGATTGCAACCGCGGGGTACGGTTGCCGGTCTTCGGACCGCCCGACATCCGCGGGCCCAATGGTGCGGGTCGGCCCGGGGTCATCCCCCGGCGCGGGGCCGCCTGAATTCAACAGGGAGTACGACATGAAGATCAAATCGCTTCTACTGGGGGCTTCTGCGCTTGTGGCGCTGAGCCCGGCGGCCTTTGCCGCGGGGCACGAAGGCGAGCGCGGACGCGACGGCCAGGTGAACATCATCTACTGGCAGGCGCCCTCGACGCTGAACCCGTATCTGTCGGGCGGCACGAAAGAGGTCGAATCGGCCTCGCTGGTGCTCGAGTCGCTCGCGCGCTTCGACAACAACGGCAACATGATCCCGTGGTTGGCCGAAGAGATCCCGACTGTCGAGAACGGCGGCGTCTCCGAGGACCTGACCTCGATCACCTGGACCATCAAGGAAGGCGTGACCTGGTCGGACGGCACCGCGCTGACCGCCGAGGACGCCGTTTTCACCTGGCAGTACTGCACCCATCCCGAGGGCGGCTGCGCGCAGGCGAGCTATTATGACGGCGTCGAGAACGTCGAGGCCGTGGATGACCGCACCGTGCGTGTGAGCTTCGACTCGCCCAAGCCCTTCCCCTACACCGCCTTCGTCGGCTCCGAGAGCCCGATCCTGCAGAAGGCGCAGTTCGAGGAATGCCTGGGCGCCGCGGCCCCGACCTGCGTCGACGCCAACTTCGGCCCGATCGGCACCGGTCCCTTCGTCGTGACCGACTTCAAGGCCAATGACGTGATCCAGTTCGAGGCCAACCCGAACTTCCGCGAGGCCGGCAAGCCCGCGTTCCAGACTGTCCTGTTCAAGGGCGGCGGCGACGCGGCCGGCGCGGCACGCTCGGTTCTGGAAACCGGCGAGTTCGACTACGCCTGGAACCTGCAGATCGACCCCAACATCCTGTCGGACATGGAAGCGCGGGGCCTCGGCACCGTCGTGACCGCCTTCGGCACCTCGGTCGAGCGTTTGCACCTCAACCAGTTCAACCCCGATCCGGCCCTGGGCGACATCCGCTCGACCGCCGAGGCAGGCCCCCACCCGTTCCTGACCAACCCGGTCATCGGACAGGCCATGTCCATGGCGATCGACCGCGCGCTGCTGGTCGAAGTGGGCTACGGCGCAGGCGGCCAGCCGACCTGCAACGTGCTGCCGGCACCGGAAATCTATGCCTCCACCGCCAATGACGCCTGCCTGACGCAGGACATCCCGGGCGCCATCGCGCTTCTGGACGAGGCGGGCATCGTCGACACCGACGGCGACGGCATCCGCGAATACGAAGGCACGCCGCTCAGCGTGCTCTACCAGACCTCGACCAACGCCGTCCGCCAGGACACCCAGGCGCTGATCAAGCAGTGGTGGAGCGAGATCGGCATCGAGACCGAGCTGCGCAACATCGACGCGTCGGTCTTCTTCGGCGGCGACCCGGCCAGCCCGGACACCTTCCAGAAGTTCTATGCCGACATCGAGATGTACACCAACAACTTCGCCGGTGTGGACCCCGAGGCCTACATGGCGAACTGGAAGTGCGACGAGATCCCGGGCCCGGACACCCAGTGGCAGGGCTCGAACATCCAGCGTTTCTGCATGGAAGAGTATGACGCGCTTGTCGATCAGCTGGCGACCACCGCGGCCATCGAGGATCGCGCCGAGATCGTCAAGCAGCAGAACGACATGCTGATGCAGAGCTACTCGATCATCCCGCTGATCCACCGCGGCGGCGTGTCGGCCCATGCCAACACCCTGGGTGGCGTCCAGATCTCGGACTGGGATTCGGAGCTCTGGAACATCAAGGACTGGTACCGCATCAGCGAATGATGCAGGCCACTCGCAGCGTCGCCCCCACGGGGGCGGCGCCTTTCCTTGATACGCGGCCCGGCGTCGCGTTCACCTCAGACAAAGATCGGCAGGGACGCGCCTCATGCTGACATTCACCGCGAGACGGCTCGTCACGGCCGTGCCGACCCTCATATTCATTTCGCTCATCATCTTCCTGCTGCTCGATCTCGCCCCCGGCGATCCGACCGCGCAGCTGCCCCTCACGATTCCGCCCGAGGTGCGCCAGCAGATCCGCGAAAGCCTGGGCCTGGGCGAACCCGTGCACATCCGCTACTTCCTGTGGCTCAAACAGGTCGTCTGGACCGAGCCGTTGCATTATATTTCCGAGGCGACCGGGCTTTTCGCCGCGCCCGAGGGCGCGCGCCTGATCTCCTGGCAGACCCGCGCACCGGTCTTCGACACCGTGCTGGAGCGCCTGCCGCAGACCCTGCGGGTCGTGGGCCTNAGCTACGTTGTGGGCGTTCTGATCGCGCTGCCGATCGGTATCTATTCGGCCTATCGCCAGTATTCGGTCTTCGACCAGGCGGGCACCTTCATCGCCATGATCGGCTATTCGGTGCCGCCCTTCTTTTCCGGCGTTCTGGTCATCGTGATCTTCTCGGTCCAGCTGGGCTGGCTGCCGTCGATCTACGACACGACGCTGGTGGTGGACGACTGGGAAAGCTTCAAACAGCAGCTGCGCCAGATGATCATGCCGGTGATGGTGCTGGCCCTGCAGACCACCGCGCAGATCAGCCGCTACATGCGCGCCTCGATGCTGGACAACCTGAACCAGGATTACGTCCGCACCGCCCGCGCCAAGGGTTTGGGTGAATGGGTCGTGGTCATGGTCCACGTCCTGCGCAACTCGATGATCCCGGTGGTGACCGTGATCGCGCTGGGGGTGCCCGCGATCTTTGGCGGCGCCATCATCACCGAACAGGTCTTCAAGGTGAACGGGCTGGGCCAGCTTCTGATCACCGCGATCCAAGCCAGCGATATCCCGATGGTGCAGACGATCACCTTTATCTTCGCGATCCTGATCGTGCTCTTCAACCTGATCGCCGACGTACTTTACGGCCTTCTGGACCCGAGGATCCGCTATGACTGACCCCTCGACCCACGAAACCGCGCCCGACGCGCCGATCGAGGCCATCGCGGCGCTGACCGACACCAAGCCGCTGGCGCCCCCCCGGTCCAAATGGGCCGAGGTCTGGGACCAGTTCAAAAGCCACCGCGGCGCGCTGGTGGGCGGTATCATCTTCATCACCATTGTGCTGGCTGTCTTCATCGGTCCGTTCCTCTGGACCATCGACCCGACCTATATCGACATCCGCGCGCGCAATTCCGGGCCCAGCTGGGCGCATCCCTTCGGCACCGACCAATTGGGCCGCGACACGCTGGCGCGGATGATGGCGGGCGGGCAGACCTCGATCGCCGTGGGGCTGACGGCCATGGCGCTGGCACTGTTGCTGGGCAGCTTTATCGGCGTGGTCGCGGGGTTCTTTCGGCGGCTCGACGGGCCGCTCATGCGCCTTACCGACCTGTTCCTGGCCCTGCCGCTCTTGCCGCTTCTGCTGGTCATGGTGCTGTTGTTCCGCGAACCACTGAACAAGGCGTTCGGTCCCGAGACCGGCATCTTCATACTGATCGTGGTCGCCATCGGCATCACCAGCTGGATGCCCACGGCGCGGATCGTGCGGGGTGACGTGCTGGCGCTGAAGGAGCGCGAATTCGTGCTGGCCGCACGCTCCATCGGGACCACCAACTTCCAGCTGATCGCCCGGCATATCCTGCCCAACGTGATGAGCCCGATCATGGTCTCGGCCACGCTGGGCATCGCCAACGCGATCATCACCGAAAGCGCGCTGTCCTTCCTGGGACTGGGCTTCCCGCCAGATTTCCCGACCTGGGGGCGGCTGTTGTTCGACGCCACGGACTACCTGCAGCAATATCCCGAGCGGGTGATGTGGCCGGGCGCCGCGATCTCTCTGACGGTGTTGTCGGTCAACTACCTGGGCGACGGCCTGCGCGATGCGCTCGACCCGCGGATTCGCGGCCGCTGAGCCACTGCCCCCCCGGCTCGCCGAACCGGGCCGACAGGGAACGCCGGGCCAAATAAGGCCCGGCGTTTTGCTGTCCGACGCCCCGTATGACCCGCGTTTCGGCCCATGGCCAAGGATGGAACGCACGGTTTGCCCAAAGACATCATGGTGGAACGTCGTTCCAACCACGGGCCGCGTATGTCCGTGTGAGCGGATTGATCGTTCCGGCGCGGGGTCTTTATTGAGCCGGGTATCCCGTTCCCCTGCCCTGGAGAGGCTCCATGTACGAAACGCTCGGTCTAGATTTCCCGCCCCGCGCTGCCAGCGTGGGCTTTGCCCTGATCCTGGGCCTCGCCTTCGGCGTCCTGGCCGAGCGGACGGCCTTCTGCCTGCGCCGTGCGCTCCTGGGCGTGGACCGCCCTGCTGCACGCGCCGTCTGGCTGACGGCATTGGCGACCGCGGTTCTGGGCACGCAGGTTGCCGTGGCAGCCGGCCTTGTCAGTTTCGGCGATCACCGCTTTCACGCCGACACCCTGCCGCTGGGGCTGCTGGTCCTCGGCGGGCTTATGTTCGGCGCGGGCATGGTCCTGGCAAGGGGCTGCGCATCGCGCCTGACGGTGCTGGCGGGGGGCGGCAACCTGCGGGCGCTCGTGGGGATCGTCACCTTTGCGCTTTTTGCGCAGGCCACGCTCGAGGGCGTCCTTGCCCCGCTGCGCACGGGCCTTGCCGGGCTGAGCGTCGATGTGCCCTCGGCCCTGCCGCTGGGGCCGCTGCCGTGGGTCGCGATCATCCTGGCCGCCGCCATCTGGGCCATTCTGCGCGGCGGACGGCAACCGGGACGGTTGGTCATGGCCGCCGCGCTAGGGCTGCTCGTGCCGCTGGGCTGGGTGGGTACCGGATACGTCCTGTATGACGATTTCGACCCGATCGCGCTGGAAAGCGTGTCGTTCACCGCGCCCGCCGCCGACGCGCTGTTCTGGTCGGCAGCCGCAACGGCCGTGCCCGCGAGCTTCGGCACCGGGCTTGTCGGGGGCGTGGCCTTGGGCGCGCTGGCCGCATCGCTTTTGTTCGGCAGCTTCCGCTGGCAGGGCTTCGATGGCGCGGCACAGACCGGCGGGTCGCTGGGCGGTGGCGCGCTGATGGGCGTGGGCGGCGTTTTTGCCGGCGGCTGCACCGTGGGTGCGGGCCTGTCGGGCATCGCCACACTGTCCCTTGCGGCGGTGATCGCCCTTGCCGCCATCATCGCGGGCGCGACCATCACCCGCGCGCTTCAGCAGCGGATCAGTGATCCATCTTCTTCCGGATACGCCGGATCATCCACCACACAAGGCCGACAACCGGCAGAGTAAGCGCCGCAGTCAGCATCTCCTTGCTGAGCCCCGTGGGCTCGGTCAGGGGATAGACCACATAGCTGACCAGCGAGACCGCGTAGTAGCTGATTGCCACGACCGACAGCCCCTCGACCGTCTTTTGCAGCTGCAACTGCAGATCCGACCGGCGGTCCATGCTTTCCAGCAGCGCCTGGTTCTGGGCGCTGCGTTCCACATCCACCTGGGTGCGCAACAGATCGCCTGCGCGAATGGCGCGATCGGCCATGGCCTGCAGCCGCGTTTCGGTCGATTTCACGGTGCGCATGGCCGGATCGTAGCGGCGCGTCATGAACTCCTTGAACGTCTGCCGGCCGTTGAACCGCTGTTCGCGCAGCACGCTGACCCGCTGCATCACGAGCGCCTCGTAGGCACCGGTGGCACCAAAGCGGAAAGAAGCCTGCGCCGACAGGTTCTCCAGCTCGGCCGAGATGCTGAGGAGCTTGTGCAGAACCTCTTCGCCGGACCGGTCGTCCTGCGTCATGGAGGCCATGAGATCGGTCAGTTCGTTGTCGATCTCGCCCATCCGGCCCGACATCTGCCGCGCGCGGGAAAACCCCAGCATCGACATGGTCTTGTAGGTCTCGATCTCACACAGGCGCTGGACCACCCGGCCCACGCGCCGCGACCCGGTCTCGGGCCGGGTGAACACCGCAAAGCGCAGATGCCCCGCCGGGTCGATCCGGAAATCCGCGGCGATCACCGCGGCATCGTCCAGCACCCGGCTGACGGCCACGCTTTCGGGCACGAACCAGTCTGCGACCTTGTTCTTGATCGCGTCGTCATCGGCCCAGGTCTCGATCCGGATCTGCGCCGAAGTGATGCGTGCGCCGGGTGCCTCGGCCAGCCAATCCTCGGGGAAAACCTCGAAATCCGACGGGTCGAAGGGCCGGTCGCGCACCCCGTCGGAAAAGGCAGTATAGGTCACGAACTCGGTATGCTGTTCCCATTTCAGCGTATGCCGCCCCAGCTTGCCCGAATAATGCGTCGCACCGGGCTGCGGATGGGCCGCGCCGTACCGATCCAGAAGCGCGATCAGGTGGTCCATGTCCCGCTGACGGTCGCGGGCCACGGCCTGGTTGGGCTGCTTGATGGCGAGGTAGACCGCCGTGCCCGGCGTATCGATCGACGGAAAGGGGCGCGCGTGCAGCTCGTTGGCAAGCTTGTAACGCAGCGGGTGATCTTCGATGGGTGCCATGCCCGGCCTCCGGGATTTTTGCACGATATGGCGACGCGCGGCGCGATAGTAAAGGAAATTTCGTTATATTTCCGATATTTGCCCGCATGCGACGGTATTCTGCAACGCCTTTGTGCGGCCGGTCAAAAGAAGAGCAGCCAATTGCGCACCACGAAAATTTCGAGGCCCGCCAACAGGATCCAAAGCGCGCGCCAACCACGGGCGAGGTACCGGCGCCACAAAAGCACCGTCAGCGCCAAGGTCGCCGCCGCCTCGGCCGGGGCAACCCAGCGCGCGTGATGCGCACTGTCCCAGTAGGAGATCGGGCTGGCAAAGCGCCAGTCGCTCAGGGGCCAGAAATGCGCGCGGGCATCGTCGTGGTGCAGCGCGAAATCGGTGGCCAAGTGAATGAGCCCCGCCCCGGCAAAGGCGATCACCATGGCGTTCGACCGCCACCAGCCAAGGGCAAAGACCAGCCCCCAGACGAAGACCGAATTGTCGATGGCAAACACGGTCTGCCATGCGTCCGAGAAATACAGCTCATCGAACACGACCTGCGGCGGGATCTGCAGGATCACCAGCGCCACCCCGGCCATGAGGTAGAGCGACAGGTCGGGCGCAAGTCCGCCCAACAGCGCCGCCGTGGTCGTCCCCCGGCGCAGGGGATCACCAAAGGCCGCCGCGCCGAAGATCAGGTGTGCAGGCGTGTTCATGGACGGGAATTAGCGTGCGGTGGCCGAAACACGAGGGGCAAACGCGTCTTGGCTCACCTCGGTGGTCAAAACGATGGCGCCCCGGAGGACTTCAAAGCTGGTTGCCCCCGCA
>PR_CR_10_Liq_1_inCRDRAFT_1000242_pt1 | contig 34453 bp, 18 predicted proteins | sample PRCRCaboRojoPR_3_FD_10241 | JGI IMG/M metagenome (IMG submission 10241)
CACTTGTGTAGTCTTGCTCGTAAAAACTTGCTGCCACAATGGTGCTGAAGACTCCAAACAAAATCGAAATAAAAGTTGAGGAAAAAATCAGAAGTGTGCGCTGTTCCGAAGGACATCCTGGAAAGTCCATGTTGCCGATGGCACAGCTAAATATAATCAAAAACTGCGACAGAAAAGGCATGAACAGCACAGTAGTGATCAACGAAGAAACACTCCTGATCATCTTGAGTAAAAACACACTTTGGACTTTTTTGTTGATGAACCTGTAAGCCACTATTGCTATTGCTACTAAATTTAAAAACACAAACAGCACACACACGATGTATATAATCAAGTTCTGGAGTGAGTTTTCTTCTGAAATATAAAACTCCAGCTTGGCGTACTCACAGATCAAGGAAAACCAAGCTGCATAGGACTGGTTCCAAGGGAACTCAGAAGGCCCGTTGAAAGTAAACGCTAGCAGTTGCAAGGAGTCAATTACCATCCCAATCAAGTTGGATGTAAATGTTAAGGTTGAATCCTTTGCCATCACAAACAAAGTCCCCATAAGTGCTGACTTTATGGAGTTTAGGTAGTGCGATAAAAGGTTCTTCGACTTGGACTCGAACTCAAAAACCTTGTCGATAATGTCTGGTTCCCCGTCTTCCATTACAAAGAATTATTGTTTTCGGGGAGATTTGAATTCCTGATTTAGTTTAAGTAACTGTGCTTAAGAACTACCGGAGCAGCACTTTCTGGGGAACTGTCTAAACTTTAAAAACTTTAATTATTCTTTCCACACTATGGTTGCATATTGAGCAGCTTGTGTAGAGTCGTTCTTCCACGTTTTGGTTCAGACCAACACTGTCCTCTGCTAGACAAATGGCACAGTAACACATGTGGCCACAAGGCACACACACAGTGTCTACTTCGTGCCTTAGACACACAACGCATTCTGCTTTACGCGGGGGTCGGGCTTTTAGGTCCCTGTTTAGTTTTTCATTGGTGATTTCTAAGTCTTCTTTTGCTTCAAGTAATTGTTTAATTTCTTTGGACTGGGTTTCGATTTTCAGTTTGAGTTGTTGGGTTTCTTGTTTGTAATTGTCTATTTCGATTTCAAATCCTTTTTTTTCTATGGAGTTGAAACTCGACAGCCTGTGGATAACTTCTTTTTGCTCGGCTTCTTTAGTTCGGAGTTTAAGTATTTCTTGCTTGAGTTGCTGGATTTCTTCTTTTAAGTGACTGTTTTCTTGAGTTACTTCATCTAGTTTTGGCTCCGATTTGAGTTTTTCTGGTAGTTTAAAGTAATCAAACTCTTCTAGTTTTTGGGGCTTTTCTAGTTTACCGAAGACTTTGTATAACCCGAACAAGTTTCTTTTAGAACTATTTTCGAACTTCCCGAAAAAGCTTTTGTAGTTGCTTTTTGTGATGATTAGCATAGAGGAGTCTTTTTTGTTTTTAAGAACTCCTAGTTTGACTCCTCCTCCACTTGACCTGTCGAACTCACCTGAAAAGTTCTTAACTTTTGTAACGTCTGCAGCACTCGAAGGCATTTGCAGTCCACCTAAAAACTGGTGTTCGAGTTGCTGGAGTGACTCGTCTTCGTTTTCGAAGTGGCTGAATTCTAGTTGGGTTTCTTCAATTGGGTGCTCTGCTTTGAACTTGAGGACTCTTGTGCCGTAAGTTACTTCAACTTGGCACGTGTCACTCGGAAACGACCGCTTCAAAGGCAAACTTTTGCCAGGAAACGAGTCAATACAATTGGAATAGTGTCTTTGGAATCCTTCTTTCATTATTAAATGTTTTTGGTTGAACTTGCACGGGAAGTGCTCGATTTGCCTTTTCTCGAACCCAAAAGCTTCGAAGTTAAGTGTTTCGCCTGTATTTGGTTTATAATAATAATACAAATTCCGCTGAGGGTGGTCTCTGCACCTTGGAACATGGAAAGAGAACCTAGAGTGCTGAACGAACTTGTGTGCAGCGTTGAAGGGACAAGTGTGCACTACTGAGTTTCCTTTTTTGGCAAAGTTTGCTTCACATTTAATTACGTGGGTGTTATATTTGCTGATGCTTTGCAAATGGTGAGTCTTAAAGTAGGGGCACTTTAAAAAGTCGTAGTCGTCTATTTCGTAAGGTTCTAGGTTATCCATGGGGTTAATAATTTATTAGGAACTGTAATATACTAAATGGAAGAGTGGAACGAAAAGTATAGTGGACTTATTCCCTGTGCTTCAGTTACTTACCCTGAAGAAAACTTTATTGAGTTTTACACTGAAGGGAAGTACAAACTCAGCACTTACAGGTACCCTGCACCTGAGCCCAAAGCCCAAGTTTACTTAATACACGGCATGCACGGAACTGCATTGGTGCTAACTCATATAGCCAAAAGACTAGCTGAAAGCAACTGTGAAATCCTAGCTTTTGACCAAAAGGGTCATGGCAAGTCCCAAGGTCCCAGGGGCAAGATCCGCAGTCTCCAGAACTATGTAAAAGACCAAGTAAGGTTCATTGAAGCTACTCACAAAAAAGACTTGCCTGTGTTTTTAGTAGGAGAAAGCATGGGAGGCGCAATCAGTGTGCTGGTTAGCTTGGAAATCCCAAACATCCAAGGAATCATACTGCTAGCCCCGGCTTTAGGAGTCAACCCTGACTTTGAGCCCTTCCTCAGAAAAATAGTTAAAATCCTGGCTAAGTGCTGCCCTGGACTTCCGCTTAAAGAAATGGACCCTTCACTCATGTCCAGGAACCCCTACAACGCAGACTTTTTAAGAGAGTGCCCCTACATCTACAGTGGTAGAATGGACGCTGGAACAGGGGCAGCCATGCTAAGGGGACTTGAGTCCCTGCAAACAAGGTTCGGCGAGGTAACTACTCCCATACTGGTGTTCCAAGGCGGAAGGGATGAAGTATGCAGTCCTGACATTGTGAAGAGGTTCATAAAAGAAGTGCCTGCTTCAGACAAAACCTTAATTTTCAATGAAGATCTCTATCACATAGTCACCAACGAGCCCGAGTTCCCTGAGTACCTGGAGCTAATGACTGACTGGATAAGCCAAAGAGTAAGTAACACACTATAAATTAGATATTTGCTTCTGGAGTTTTTTGAGGAAAGAGCTTGAGGAAAAGTCGTGGCTGGAGTAGAAAGGGTTCGACATAGTTCTTTGGTACAAGTTTTCAATGTTTTGCAGAAAAGCTTTGATTTTTTCGTCGTTCCTTTGTTCGTAGTTTTCAAGAATCACCACGATAAACTTAACTCCAGTGAAACTCACCCAGCCGTACAGGGCGTAGTCTCCTTCTCCCAACAGTGCAGGGCCTAAGTAGCCTAGGTAGTTTTGGGAGTACTCCCTAGTTTCTGCGAGTTCCTTAATCTTCCTTTCAACGATGTCTAGACAAGAGTAAACCACGAAACTCATAGAAATTTCTTTGTTGCTTCTGAAGTCTTGCAGGTCCAAAGGCTGTCCTTCTTTAGTTATGACTCCAATGTACACTATTTGTCTGTTCATATTTATTTAACTTACTTAAGCAAGTAAAAGCAGCACAGAATTTAAAGTTGATAACTAAAATACTTACTTTACAATTTAAATGGAACAAAACTATATACGGATAGCTGGTAAATTTATTTTACGAAGGCGAATAGGAGGCGGTTCTTTCGGTGAAATCTTTTTGGGGTATAAACTGGACACCTCGGAAGAAGTAGCAATCAAACTAGAAAACGTAAACTGTAAGTTCCCCCAAGTGATAGGAGAAGCTAAAATGCTCAAAATTTTATCTGGTCCAGGAGTGCCTAAAGTGCACTGGTACGGAACAGAAGGGTCCTTCAACATAATGGTTATGGAACTCCTAGGCACTTCGCTTGAAGAACAACTTAAAAAGTGCGAAGGCCCTATGTCGCTTAAAAGCGTCATTATGATCGGGGACCAGATTTACCAGAGAATTGAGTACATCCACAACAAGAGTTACATCCACCGCGACATAAAACCCGACAACTTCATGCTGGGGACTGGAAAAAGAACTAACAAAGTTTACATTATCGACTTTGGACTAGCTAAGAAGTACCGTGACCCTAAAACTCGACAGCATATTCCTTTTAGAGACAACAGAACCCTAACAGGAACCGCCAGGTACGCTTCAGTCAATTCTCATATGGGAATTGAGCAAAGTCGCCGTGACGACGTGGAGGCTATATTCTATGTGATGCTTTACCTAATCAAAGAAGGACTTCCCTGGCAAGGCTTGACAGGCAAAAACAAGCAGGAAAAGTACCACCAAATTATGGAAATGAAAATGAACATGACTCCTGATGCCCTTTGCAGAGGCTTGCCTCCAGAGTTTCCAACTCTGCTGAACTATATTAAGAGCTTGAGGTTCGAAGATACGCCTGACTACGAATACTTAAGGAAGACAATCACCCAAATGGCAAGGCATGATAAAATAAAACTAGATAATGTTTTCGACTGGGACTTAGAAGAACCCGAGTCCCCGGGAGTGCCTACTGTTTCCTCTACAGGCAGCCTTAAAAAACCTAGAAGAACCAAAAAACGCAAGGCAAGCTTGAAAAGAAGGGAGTCTAAGGAGATAAAGTCCGGGGAAGTAGTTTCAAAAGAGCCTGAAACTAAGCTAGTTAATTTAGGAAAACCTTCAGTTGAAGCTGAGTCACCTGAGGTTGAACCTGGATCGCCTCAGGAACCTGAAGAGATCCAAGAACCTAACGAGCCCCAGGAAGCCGAAGAGCCCTCTACTAGCCGCTCCAATGTAAACTACCCTGAGTTCCAAGACAGACAGAGAATCCTAGAAGAACTCCAAAAAGGAGTCTACCGAGTGAAAACCCAAGGAACTTCTCGAGAACCCCAAAATGCGCAATGCTTGGTATTTTGATAATTAATGTTAATACGAGTTAACAAAATTAGTGAGTCAAACTATCTGACAGGACTTGCTCAAGGGTTTCGTGAACTATTTCTTTCTGAATTCCAAGTTCAAAAGCAAGCTCAGAGACTAAACTGTCACTTAAAGTAGGAATAGTGCTGCAGGTAGGGAGAACTAATGTAAGTGCAGCTGTAAGGTTTTTGAGCTGCTTCTGCCCTGGAGCACCTAAGTCACTCGGAAAACTTGGCTGGAGGCCTATCGTAAGGAGTTCTTTTAGGCTTACTACACAGTTGTCAGTTGTGTCTATCCAGCTGTGTGATATTAGTTCATTTGCACTACAGGTAGTAGTGTAGTGGGTTGCTTTGCACAAGAAACTTTGGAAATTTTTTGAAAGACGAGTGAGAAGTACGTTGTCTGGAGAAGCAACTAAAGTATGGAAAATGCAGCAGTCTCCTTGTTCAGGGCACTCCACCTCCTCTCCTAAAGAAGCTTTAATCAAGGTCAGTCCAAGTTCTTTGATGTCTTCTGCAAGTCCCAACTCTGAGCTTTCCAAGCCTATAGACAGTCGGGCCTTGGCTTCGCGAGTAATTAGTATGTGGTTCAAGTCAAGTGCACCATGGCCACAGTTCTTTTTATGTAAGTAAGACAGAGCTGAAAGCATCCTTACAGCTATAGTGCTCAAAAGGGACTCTGGAATAGCCCCTAAGTTTTCGCAGAGCCTTGCAAGGGTAGTGCCTCCAAGGTGGTCCATAACCACACTTACACTTCCTTCAGGAGAATTCCAGAATGTGGAATTCACCCGCACAAGGTGTCTGCAGCGGCGCTGGTACTTCTGCCAGCAACGGAGAGTGTCTAAAAGGTTTTTTCTGGTCGAAAGAGTGTTGACGGGGACTTGCTTGAGAGAGTAGAGTTTGAGTGAGGGAGCGTGGAGGACCTTGCGCATAGTGACGCCTCCAGAGCTGATGACCTCTAACGTAATCAAGTCTTGGATTCTTACCTTGCACGGAGCTAGTAGGTGCAGGCTTGCTTCTATCTGGAAATTGTAAATTTGTCCTTTATGCTTAGTGGAGAGGGGAGTTTCTATTTTGATAGGCGACAACAGTTTACGAGCTAGTTTGTACTCGTTTGCGGCTGCAAGTTCGTTGTGGTTTTTCAAGAACTTTTTGTGGAGGTGGTTGGGTTGGGAAAAAGCTTTAGGTAGTCTACTAGATACTATTGGTTTGCTGGACGATTTCTGACTTGTTTTGGGTTCTTCTAGTTTCATATTTATATTAGAATAACTGAAGGTGACTTCGAGTAGCCGTTGTACAGAGAGTCTTGGAATGCAGGGGCACTTATTAAATGGACTTAAAAGAAATAGGGATTTGTGGGTTGCTTTTAGGAGTTAAGAGTGCTTCGCAAAAATTAGGAGTTGCAGAAGAACTAGTTAAGGCTTACATGCACGTTCTGGTTACTGAAGAAACTACTTGGTTTGAGAAACTCAAAGACCTTATTAGTGAGATGGTCAGAGTGCTGGGTTACAAAGATACTTCAAGCAGACTTAGTTTGTCATCAAGTGCCTTAGAGTTAATAACAGGAACTCAGACAGAAAAAGTCATTACTCCCAAAGCTTATGTAGCAACTAGCGACTGCACAGACGACTCAAGCAGTGCTGAAAGTGTTGCTGAAGAGCTTAAAAAAAGAACCCAAACAATGTACTCTAACAAAGTCAAGCCTCTCTACATCTCTAACTTATACGAACTTCCTTCACCTAAAGTAGTGCATTCTTGGAACAAAAAAACTAAAAAAACTCCCATCAAACGCCAAAAAATCTGGTACAGTAAAAGCGAGTTCCAAACTGCCCTGGCCAAAACAAACTCTCTTAAGGATATTGCAAGAGTCAGCCAAGAAATGGGAGTTTCTAAAAAACTCTTAAAAGCACTCAAAGAAACTACTGGACAAAGACTCCTTGAAAGTGACCAAGAAGCCGATTCCTACACTAAGTTTTCAGCAATAGAGTCTTTTTACCTGCACCAAGACTTAGAAAAAGCAGTCCAGGACTCCAACTTCCATAACAAAGACACCATCCGAGACTGGGTTCTTAGCTTCGAAAAAACCGTAGACGGACTGTTTAAGAAAAAAAAGTATTAATACACTAAATATTAACAAAGTTTTGCTGTAACTTCCCAAAAGTGTACTTTTTTCTAAAAAGCATAAGGTTAGTAAGCACTTCTTCAAAGGCTAAGTATTTTAAGTCGTAGTGTTTGGAAAAAGAACTCTCAGACTTCCACTCTTGGAAACAAATTCTTTTGCGGTACAAAAAGTCTTTGTTTATACAGCGCAGCATTTTGCCCAGGGACTTTTGCAAGTTCTTTTGGTGAAAAGTGTTCCTTGCGAGTACTTTCAGTGAGTTCTTGAGTGGGTTTTGGAGTTGGTTGACTAAAACTTTGAAGAGAACACTTGAAGCAATTAACTTGGACTTCTTAAAACTGCTGAAAGTTTTGAGCTTCTCAAAGAACTTCAACTTAACTATGTAGGCCTTTTTGCTCAGCAACTGGGCAAAACTCTTGACTGAAAAAGCAGTTTGGTAAGTTTTTTTTCTAAAGTTTTTGATTGCGTAAAAGGCACAGGAGTAGTGCTTTTTGAAAGGAAAAAACATGTGTGTCGAAGCTACCTGAAACATCCTCCACAAGAACTCAATTACAATTCTTTTTTTGAACTTCAAAAAACCCCTTCTGCACATAGTTTTTTCTAACACTCTGGCTAGTTGTGAAGCAGGGTACACTGGAACTCTTCTAGTAGCAGACTCAACTCTGGAGTTCTCGAAAGACTTCCTTTTGCAGGTCTTCAAAGGCAAGTTAAAGTGTTTTTCACTTGCAAACACAGCTAAGTCTTTTTCAAACTGTTTTTGAAGGGACTTTGGCGAGAAAGTTTCTTTGAAACTGAGTTTGGGAATGTAGTGCTTAACTGAGGTGAAACAATTTTTGAGTTTTTGAGTGTAAATCCTTTGTAAGCTTGAAACTAAGTAGTTAGTTACTACTTGTTTTCTGTAAGTAATCACAAGTACTTCAAGGAACTCCCGCTTTTTTCTAAGCAAACACTTGTTGAAGACAAACACTAAACTAGTGAAGCTTTCACAGAAGTCAAACATAAAAGATACTCTTGACCGAGGAAGCTTAGATGAGTCTAAGTTCCAACTTTCGTTTGTAGAAATGTTTTTTCTCAACTCAGAAAAACTAGAAGAGTACCTCGAAATTGGCTTAGTTTCAAAAGAAACTTCAATAAAATTTTCTTTTGCTAAGGAGTTTTCGTACCATATCCTTATGTGCTTTTTCAAAAACTTCTGAACGAACTGGTGCATTAGTTGTGCAGCGTCGAGTTTATAAGTTTTCTCAGGAAAGTTAGAGTACATCTTTAAGAGCTCCTTAGTGTTTTTGGGCATTCGAGAGCCAAAACACTTAGCTTTGTGTGACCTTTTTCTGTGCTGGAGTTCGTTTTTCAGGTTCTCTAGTTTTTCAAGTATCACTTCAAATTCCATTTCTAACTACTTTACCATTAAAATGGAAGACTTAACAACAGTCTCTTCTCAGACCCTGCTTGAAAAACTTGGTTTGGAAAGTTTGTCTAAAGGGCTGACTGACTTCCAAGTCAAGCAAAGAATCCAAACTCACGGACTCAACACTCCACCTAGAGTCGACATCAGAACTTCATTCTTGAAAACACTGGTCTCTAACTTATGGCTTGTTCTTTTGTCTGGAGTCTTTGCGAGTTTGTTGGTTTCAACCAGAGAACAAAGTCCTCTTTCAATAATCTCCCAGATCTTTTTGACAGGTTATTTCTTTGGAAAAGAAGTGTTCAAGCAACTACCCAGCAACAAAGAAGAACCAAAGGACAAAACAGTAGCTGTAATCAGGGACTCTAAAGCTAATTTAGTAGACAAGAAGTTCTTAGTCCCTGGGGATGTTGTGGAACTCAGTGAAGAAGTTGAAGCCCCTGCTGACATGCGAGTTTTGGTTCCTAAAAATTGCTTAGTTGAGTTCGACTTCCAGGTACAACTCAATCCTTCTTGGGTTCCTAGAGGTGCAACAGTGGTGTACGGAAAAGCCGTTGGAGTAGTTATTTCCACCCAAACCCAGAATCCTCCTTTGGAAGTCCCAGTTTCCAAGATCTTAGTGTTTTCAGTAATATGGGCTTGTATTTTAGGAGCTTCGTATTACGGACTCAACACTTCCTACGCCTTGGCCTGCTTTTTTTGCTACTTAGGACTGCCTGAGGCCTTTGAGTTTTCTAAGTTGGTAACTTCTAGGTCCAAGTCCCACTTTTTGCTTCAAAAAGACCTTTACATGAAGAACCCAGAAGTCTTGAACCGCCTTCCTTCGGTGAAACACATTGTAGTAGACGCCAAAAAGATCCTTTACTCCAGTGTAAGTCTTGTGGAAAAGGTTTACGTTTCTGATAAACTGAGTTCGGTCTACGATTTAACTCGGCTTCCCAGTCCAGACACTAAACTCCTAGCTCACTTTTTAAACATACTGCCTTTGAACAAGGAGCTGCTAGGGCCTATTGTTTCTTTTGCTGCTGAAGTTGAGTCTAGAACTGCATCTACAACTCTTTACTCCACCATCAAAAACTTAGGTTCCGAAAACACAGTGGTGTCCCTTGTGATGGACAACTCTGAAAACGACAAAGTATACTCAGTGCTTTTTGGAGAGGCTGAAGAAGTACTTAAGCAAAGCTCTAAACTCTACTCGAACCAGAACTACTTAGTTCTGCCCAGCAGACTCTACGAAGAAGTAATTGAAGAAATGAAACTCCAAAGATTCAAGTGCTACGCTGTTGCCTTTATGGAAATGAAAATGAGTGAGATCCAGGAACTAGAGTTAGAGTCCACAGACGTAAACAACATGTACGAGTACAACTTTTTAGGAATGCTTTGTGTCAAAGACCAAATCCACAATGCTTCGGCAGTTATGGGTTCCATCCAAGAACTCCCTGTGAACCTTGTTCTTTTGGGCAAAGACACAAAAGAGGTGCTGGAAGTGCTTATTGCTGAAAGTCAACTTTTGTTTGATAAAACCCAGTCTAAGCCTTTGTTCGAAGGAAGCCCAAACTACTACACTCCTTCTTCACTTAAAAAAGCAAGCCTTAAAAGCCAGAAGCTAAGTGTGGTTGGAGAGGCTTCTGAACAAGACACCTTGGAGTTAATCAACACATTAGGAAAAGAAGAAACTTGCTACATAGGGGATTCCCATGCGTGCCTCAAGCTGGCTCATGTGGGCGTTTCCCACACCAGTCACGAAAAACTAGTTAAAGATTCTAGTGATCTGGTTTCTATGAACGAAAGCACAGTTGAAAAAGTAATAGAAAGCATGCAAGGCATCACAAAAACACAAGGAAGAGGGGGCTTAGTAAGGTGGGGAATGGCTGGATGTTTTATCAGTCCGTTAGTTCTAGCAGTGTTAGGTTACCACGAGCCCAGCAACTTCAGTTTGCTTTACTTAAACGTAGGGGTTCCTTTTACCCTTCAGTTTGTGCTCATAGCTTTTCCCAGAAAACTGCCTGTAAGTCCGTTTACAGCTTGGGTGCTGATCAATGTTTTATCAGTTTATGTTTACTTTGAGTCTGGAATGAAGCCAAGTGTGTTTGCCTGGAACATCCTAAGTTGCTTTGCTGCTTACTGTTTGTCACTCCACTTACTTAACTACAATTCGCCCAATGCGTTTTGGAAGATAATTCATTCATTCAACTGCTTGAAACTAGGATTTTACTTAACAGTGAGTAGTTGGGAGTACTTTAGGGAAGAACTTTTTATCCACGAACTTAGTTACCAAGACTTACTTGGAGGTCCTCTGTGCTTTTTCATTTTAGTAACCATAAAAGGGCTTTTTAGTTAGTTAATCACAAAGCTACTGCAAACACATTTACAAACACCTGCATGTGGTCGTTTTTCCACTTAACAAGGCAGTTGGCGTCGCAAGGAGTGTAAAAAGAAGCACTTTGGACTTCAGTTCCAGCTATTTCAGAGATCAAACAGTTCACGATGTACTTAAAGTTGGGGTTTAAGTTTTTGAGCGCATTTAAAGACTCGTCGCAGATTTCGTTGACCCACAAAGGAACCTGAGTTGCTTTATAAGTTTTTTCTTCTAAAAGCTGGTTGAGTTTGTAGCTGATTCGTTTGCAAGCTTCTTCTTTGAGGCTGTGGAAACTCACTTCCATTTATTAAATTAGACTTTGTTTTTCTCTGTACTCACTGCTGAGTTCTTCTAGTTCTTCGTAAATAGTTTTGATCATGCGGTTTTTGTTTTCAATCTTGGATTGGAGTTCTTCGTTCGAAAACAAACGGAACTCAAGGGACCTTAAAATAGAGTTTGAGTGTCTGCGTTCTTCATTACAGATTGACTCCACCAAGCTGTTAGAAAATATTTCTGAAGGGGGTTCTGGAACTTCAAGTTCCACTTCAGCAGAGGTTCCCAGACAAATCAATGTGTCGCAGGAATAAACTTTGCTTGAAGGAAGAGGGTTAGTCAGTGTAACTTCGAAAGGACTTGAATCGTCGCCAAAGGATCTACTTACAATTGCTATGGGAATCACTGGGGGGTTGAGCTTCAGCAGGTCCAGAAGTACTTCTTGGTAGAAACAAAAGTTTGAGTTCATGTAACTCTCAGGCACTTTGATGGAGTGGACTCGGCTGTTTTGGCGCTGACACAACTCACTCACGCCTATTATGTTTTCGAAAATGTTCATTAAGTCAGGGTTGTAAAACAACTGGCACGTCAAAGAATTCAAGTAGTTTGAAAAAAAACAGTTTCCTGAAACGTGCTTGGGCCAGAGGTAGTAAGGAAGCTTTTTGTGGTTGCCTTTAGGACAGTCCCCCAAAAACCTTATGTAGGAGTCGTCCCAGAGCTCAGTGATGACTTTTACATGCGGAAAGCAGTGGTTGAGTATTCTGTAAACCAACACAGAGTCAGAGTCAGCACTGTAGGAGTAAAGACTTGACATAGAAAGCACCAAGACCGCAAAGGCGTCCCCCACTGCAGAGTTGTAGAGGTCCTGGAAGTTCATAAAAGAGCCTTTGAGGTAGTAAACGTTGTAGTTTTGCTCCTTAATCTTGTCCCACTCCCTGGCTGGCTCAGAGGGGTTCACTAAGAAAATGGGCTGACTTGAGTAAAGTCTCACCGCTCTGACTATCTCTGGAAAGTCCTCAATTTGTCCCCAAATCAAAATGTGCCCGCTTACAATTCCGTTCAAGTCGGTTTTCCACAAGTCGTACTCAAAAACTTCTTCCATTTGGGACCTGTAAGTGAACTTTGAATTGCTGAATGCTTGCTTTAAGATGCTTAGTTTTCGAGAAAACGCCTTTTCTGGGGTTTCATGATCAGGAACGTGCTTGGCTACTAGGTCTGCGTTGGCTTGGTCGTCTGCGATTACAAACAACTGGTCGTTTTGTTTAAAAACGTAGTCAATCGGGTTCACCATAACAGCGTCTTCGTTTCTTTGAGGATGCCGAGTTTTAATGCCTATTACTAGAATTCCATCTAAGTGCACGTAAACACTCCTCAAAACCTCGGTAAAAGTCATTCCAACAAAGTAAGGAGAAATTTCCACAGTGTAAAGTTCCTGCCCAATTCCCTGAGCACACTGCAAAACCCAGGGGTTTTGGATCTCTTTAGGAATCGAAGCTTCACAAGTAGTGGACAGTGACATCACTACAGCAGTGAGTCCTGAGTTGTAAAAAGAAAACCCTAGGACTCTTAGACGCATTTCGTTTACTTTCAGCACGTGGTGCCAAGGCGCGAACTTAGCTACAGAGTTAGCGTCGGTTTTAACTAGCTGCAAGTAAGTGCTGGTGTAGGGAGAGTTACTTTGGATCATCCTAGTCATCAATATTGCTCGGATGTCGTTGGCGTCTATTTTAGAACTCAGTTGATCTGTAAGGATGAACACTGAGTGAGCCATCTGGACGTTGGCCTTTTCGAGAGTCAACAAAGAAAGGGGGTCGCCTTCTAAGTACTTTACGTTAGAATCGTAAAGGGGGTCCCTAAGGACTTGCAGCACTTCAGCAGAGGGGTAGTCTGCACCAATAACTATGCACTTAAAGTCTTTTGAGCCATGGTCGGGATGGTAAAACTGGTTAAGGAACCTAGATAGTGAAGAGTGGGTGTAGTAACCAGTAACTACAATGTGGTTGCTGGTGTAGTACCTCCTGTCGTACTTAGAGTAGTTAGACATTAACTGGGAAATTCTGGACAACTGGTCGCTGATAACATACACCATCACAAGAATCAAAAAAATAGACACCATTCTAGCTCCAGTTTTCAAAGGGTAGATGTCTCCGTAGCCTAGAGTTGAAGAAGTCACTATCATAAAGTAAAAGGCAGTGAAAAAGTCAAATTCAGTAGAACACTCGTAAGAGTCTTTTTCAATAACATTAAGTGCGTGGGCAATTCCTGCGCCTATGAACAAAACGCTAGTGAGTGTCATTCCCATAATCATTAGTTGCTTTGAAATTCCTGAAGAGTCAATAGCTGAACTCAGTATGTGCTTTTCGTCGTCCTCTTCGTTATCTCCGAAAGCTTTAAATAAACGCAGTATTCTAACAGCCCGCATAATTCTGAGCACTCGGAAAAAACTAAGGTTAGTGCTTTCTTCAGTGGCTAGGACCAGTTCTAAGTAAGATGGAACTATGGTAATCATGTCAATGAAACTCATTCTTGAAAGCACAAAGTCCCACTTGTTAGTTGCTCCTTTTAAGTGAATCACCCAGTCAATCAAAAAGATAGTTGCCAGGATTAAGTCAATTATCGTAAAGGTGTTTTGGTAGTCGTCTTCGTAGTAAGTCCCTAGCACAAAAAACATGCACGCAAAAAGAGTGATTGAAACTTCAAACAAGTCCTTAATCACTGAAAAGTTCTTTAACCAAGCAGTTAGTCCTTTTTCTCCGGAGGACAAGTAGTTTTGAATATACTCTATGTGGCTTTTGTACTTCTTTTGCATTTCTTGGCTCAGACCGCAGTCACTCAGTAGTTCGCATGTAGTTTCGTCAATGATGCACTTGTCTTTCCAAGTGTGGTTGCTTTCTTGGGAATTAAACACCTTTTCAAGTCTTTCTTTGATCACTTCTTCTTTGGTCCTTCGCATCTTAAATAATGGAAAACACCCTAGCTGAAATATTATCTAACTTAGACAAAACCAAACTCATCATTCCAGAAGAACTCACTAAACACATCATGCAAACTACGGGTTGTCACTCTTCAGAACCAGCTTGTGCCAAGTTAATATCTTTAGCAGTGCAGATGTTCATTACTGACACTCTAAACGAAGTGCTTGACGTTGTTCCCCAAAGACCAGTGACTTCCCTCGGAGTAACTTCTAAAGACCAAAGACTTTTGCTTAACATGCGGGACTTAGCAGGGGCACTAGAAGCCATGGGAGTCAAAATAGAAAAGCCTACTTTCTTTTCAGATCAACCTTTAAGTAATTAAGATTATTACTCATCTTCTTCCCAGCCTTGACCTGCAGCTCCGTCTAAGTCTATAGCTGTGCAGTGAGTGATTGCGTAAAGCAGTTTCTGTCGCATGGCGTCTTTAGTGGTGTAAGGCGGCAAGTCAATAGTGAAGAAGCAAGTGTGGGATATGGGCATGTAGTTGTTGACCAGTCCAGGAGGGTTGTACTTAGTGATCTTCATGTGGCGCCAGTCCCTTCCTGAAGGCAGTCTGGACCTTCCCCACACGAACTTCAAAAACAAACTTCTTTCTCTAGGGGTCATTTCAGTAAGTACTTCCCAGAACAGCTTGATGGGTTCTTCGTTTTCTGAGTAGCCTTCGTAGTCAGTGTTGCTTTTGAGGATTTCCACGTCGATGTCGGGAGCTCCGCACACCAAGGTTTCCACTTGTCTCCAGCTAAACAAGTTCAGGTAGTCGATAGGAATTACTGCACTCATTCCTTTCCTCAGTTGCTTGTAAGCTTCTGGAATTTCTGAAAGTCTGTGCTTAATAACCATTTGGGCGTACTCAGGTGCGTTTTCAAAAGTAACGGGCTCAAGATTCCCCCCTGGGAAAAGTTCTACTTCACGTCCTGAGGAGTCTTTATAGGTAAAGTGTTCGTCGTAAACACTTGAAAAGGATGATGGAGTCACTCCGTTGGCTTCTAAGTTCTGAAGTATTTCTAGAATCTGCACTGTGCACACGTCAGTTGCACGAAGGTCCCTGACTGAAACAGAGTCCATCACTAGGTGTTTCCAGAACAAAGGAGGCAGAGACAAGTTAAGGTTATTTTGTGTTCTGATAGCAACACCCATTAGTTTGCCCAAAAACAAAAACAAGTCCATGTCTCCTGGGGAAGTAGCTGCAGGGTTCACTATCCAAGATTCTCTGTGTTCTCCCATGTTGTGCTGGTTGTTTTGAGTTGGCACTAGCAACCTCAAGAAAGAAGACTGCAGTTCGTCACAGATGTTGCTCATAACTTCGTTGTAAGGTCCGCCTGCGTCTACTGAGCCTTCTCCACGGTAGTTGACTTTAAAGATCCTTTCTGAGTTCCTCAAGTCTCTGTTGGAGGACTGAATCATGTTTCTGTAGATCTGTCCGAAGATAGAGAACTGCCCCTGCACGTCAACGTCTTTTCTCTGGCGGTGTCTAGACGCTTTTGGACGGTCTATTGTTATCTCGGGCTTGACATCTGTGTTGGTTTTGTCGAGGATGGCCTTGAAGGGTTCGTTCTTTATTTTGAAGAAAATAAAACTTCTGCAGCCTATAAAGGCTTTTTGGAACTTGTCGAGTTTTTCCAGAGAGTCGATGTGCAAGTTGAAGAAGTTCAGGAAAGACTGGGTTTCCTTGTTGAAGGACACCAGAATCTTAAACAGCGACTGGAGGTCTTCTTTAGGCACCTTTTCTAAGTCTGGGTAGTAAATGAGTTCGTTGGGAGTAGGTTTGATTTCGTTGGGGTCTAACTCTAGAATGTTAATGCCTTTTGAAGCACTGAACTCGTCTAAGTACATCACTAGTTGCTCTGCAACTCCGTTCACTATTAGCTGTGAAAACTTATTGTAGTAAGCTTCCCACTGTTCTTTGTCTTCTGCAGACAAGTAACTCAAAATAGAGTCCACTTGGTCTATTTTTTGTCTGTCGTAAGCTGGTAGCGCTTTGAACCTGTATCCCCACTTTTCAGTTGGCTCTTCTCTAGGGTTCAGCATTTGGAGTTCTTCAGGCCAAGTGCAGTTTTCGTTGATTCTAAGGGAGTCTCCTTCTTTGCTCAAGAAGGCTGTAAAGTAAACAGGTTCGTCTTCAGGACTCAGGTTAAAGCCAAATTTAACTCCTTTTTCGTTTTTGAAGAACCAAGTTTCTTGTTTGAGAACATCTGAGTATATTCCTATAATGTCACCTTTGCCGTAAGCTTCTAAACACACTACTTCGCCGTCGGGTAAACAAACGTTTCCGTCAGAGCTGTAGAACAAGCACCCTTCAGACTCAACATCTTTGAGTTTGCTTTTCAGAGCTAAGCCCAGCTTAACTGGGTTGCTAGACTTTACCTCTATTTCAATGTAGTTCCTTCCAACCCTCAAGTCTTGTGCAATTTCGTGCATTGAGTCCCCTTCTTGGGTTTTGGTCAGCAAAAGACACCCTTGCGACTTACTGCAGGTGTGGAACTCAGAAGTCCACAGGTAGCTCCGAGTCACACCTACATTCACAGGAGCCCAAATGTAAACCTTGTCCCCAGTCACTCTGAGCTTTCTAGAAGAAAAGATGTCGTTGCCTGCTCCACTTAGGACTTCTACAGACTTGACTGTCATAACTTGGTTGCTTCCTCCAAAGCATATTCCAGGAATCACTTGTTCAGCAATGTTGGTGAACTTGTAAACTTCTTGGGATTCTTTGAAGAAAGTTAGTTCTCGGTTGTCACAGTCGATCAGCATAGCAATGGTGTCACCCGAACTAAACCCAACCCCGTCGTCCTGGAACCCTTTTCTGTGGAACTCTCCCGAACGCTTCCAACTCCAAACTTCGTGAGGAGAGTCAGTTCCCATGTACTTGCTTAAGTCGTGGTTTTCTTTAGCATTCATCACTCCTAAGTACCAGTAAGAGCTGTCTCCGTCGTTCTTCACATGAAAAGTAATTTTGATTTTCCCAGAGGAGTAAGAAGTGTCCCAAACAGCACATCCCCAGTCATTGGAGTTAGTGCGTGTCACACTTAAGTTGGAGTCTTCAAAGGCTATGTCGGGTCCTCTAGGTTCACTTGCCCACTTGGCGTTGCTTGATGCACTTCCAGCCTTCATAAGTATTTGTTGCTTCCCTTCTTCGTCATAAGCAAAGTAGGCTGAGTCTTCTTGTTCCACACAACTCTCTTCGTCAAGCTGCACTTCCAAGGAGTCCATTCCTGCAAACTCCACTAGCTCTTTGGTGAGTTGTCTTGAGTAGGGGTGCTGGGACTCAACTACCTTGGCAATGGAAACTTTGCTTTGTTCTGAAAACACATTGAACAAGAAGGGCCTGAGTCTTTCGTCTTTAAAAGCTAGTGCCTGCATGTCTGTGATCAAGTTAGAAATCTTTTCGAACCACTCGTAAGGCACTGCCTTTTTGTAGTTTTTAGTGATGTAAATAGAGAACTGAATCAAAATGTGGAGCAGTGGGTGTGGAGAATTCTTAGTTTGCGAAGCCCTGTAAAGAGGTTCTAGTTCTTTAGTGAACACTTCCAAAATGTTTTCTACTCCTAAGTTCTTCTGTCCCCGAATGAGTCCCATCAATATTTTGATTATCCGCACTTTGTGGTCTATAGACTGGGAACTCAAGCACAGCACCAACAAGGTTTGTAGGCATTGACTGCTTTGCAGGAACTCTACTCCTTCTAACTCAGGGAGTTCGCTTAGTTTCTCCAAAAGCAACAAAGCTCCTTCAGGGTCGCTTTCAGGTTTTGAGCCAGTTCCTACAGGAACAACGTCAAATTTGTACCCCCAGTAAACTACACTTCCGTCGGAGTGGAAGTACATGTAGCAAGTGTCTCCCTCCACCTCTAAAGGAGTTCCCCAGTTACTAGTTCCTTCTCCAGAAAGAGCTCTTAGTTCTCCGTTCCTCCCAGAGTTCTCATAGAAACGCAAAATGTCGCACCCACCTTCTGTATGGCACTGGGGGTCAAACTCAATTCTAAGTGACCTAGCTCCAGGCACAGTTATCGTTTGGTCAACGTCCAAGTTGTTTTCATAAGGATGGCTACTTTCCACAGTGTACCCCTTGAGCTGACTGCCTCCTTTAGTAATATAGTACTTCAACAAGATATCCAGTGAGTCCACTACACTGTTGAACCTTAGGTTTTTGTCCTCAGACAAGTTTTTTACTAGGTGGTCTGCAATGCCAGAGATTTTACTTCCTAAAAGGTTCAGAAGACTTCCAAGGAGTCCTTCTTCAGAGAGTTTACCCATAAGACCAGGGTACTTCTCCAGCAAAGAATTCATCATAGCAACTGCTTCTGCTTCTTTGTGGGACTTTTCGTACTCAACGTGCCAATTCAGGAGTTCCAGCAGCCCGAATTCTTCATATTTGTTGTCGTCTTTCTTTTCTTGCTTTGCTTGTTGTTTGAAGTCATCCACCATACCCATGTTCACAGAGTCGTGGGAGAAGCCTGACAAAGGCGATATTTCGCAACACCCTACCATTTTTTTGTCCAAAACAGCAGCAAACACACAAAAAGTCTTTTCGTCCTTAGGTGCAAGGTTAATGGCTTTGCCTTCTTTGTTCATCAGCACTCTGTACCCAGGAGGCAGTTCAACTGCGTTCACTGAGTGAGTTTTCACAAAAATTATGTCTCTGATTGGTTTGTTTTTCTCACTGATGTCTCCAGTCTTCACGTAGACTATGTTTGAAGAGTCCTTTTCAGTGTCAGCTGTGAGGTTGCCGATCTCGTTCATGCCTTCGTCAGACTCTACAACTGCAACTTTAAGCAAAGCAACTGAAGTGCCTACTTCTTTCTTCATAGCCAAAATGTTTCGGTTTTTGATGTCTGACTCAATCAGTTCTTTTTCGTAGTAAAGCTTAACGGGCTCATAGTCAGAGGGCAAAGGAAGGGCTTCAAACAACTTAAGTTCAGTGATATACTGGTCGTTCAACTCAATGCTGGGAGGGTCAGCTAAGGCACCTTGTATTGCCTGAGCTATACTCTGGGAAAATGACTCTTGCTCCATCAGCCTTTTAGTACCTTCTTCATTGACTCCTAAGAGTTCAAGTCTTTGCTTTTTCAAGTTTGCAGGTTTGGTTTTGATTCTTAAGTACCTGTTGCCTAGTCCTTGTTCTCCTGCTCTTTGGTACTTCTTAGAAGCAGCTCCTTTGTGGATTCCTTCGTAAATCTCCAATCCCAAGAGTCCTGCTTCTTCTCCTTTTTCCAAAAACACTCCAACAGAACCTACTCGCAGTCCATCAAAAACTCCACAACACTGAGTTTCTTCTTTTATGCCGTTGCTTTCGTTGACCACAGTAACGCTTCCGTCACTCTTTGCGTGGACTCTTAAGTTGAGTTGGTCAGTTTTTCTGAACTGGGAAACAACTTTCTCTTTGACACAGTAGTAAGTAGTGCCTTCTTCTTCTTTGAGACTGACAGTTAAGTCTCCCAAAATCAACCCATAACAACACTCCGCTTCAACGTTTTTCCAAGCCAAACTTGCAAGCAAGGTAATTTCAGGAATTGCTTGGTTCCTCCCTCTGAAGATCTCAGAAGAAATTACGTTCGAAATGCTTTTGTAAGAGTGACTTCCAGTCTTGTCGTTAATCACAAGTTGTGCAAGGGTGTTTTGGTAGATTTCAGAGTTCCCTTGGTTGTCTACTATGTCGAAGTCTCTGTTTTCGAAGAGCGACAGCGAGTAGAGTTGGGCACTTTTAGCCCCTGTTTCGGGTTCTTGGTAGTTCAGAACTTCGTCTGTAGATTTGAGTCCTAACTCAAAGCACTTCACTATTTTTTGAATAGGAATTTCTAAGGACAATAACTCAGTTGCAGCAATTTGGTCGTTTTCATTCATTTCGGAGAGTTTTTTGCGGGCTTCTTCTTCAGTCATAGTTTTGCTTTCTTCAGCAGTACTTTCTTTGAAGCCAATTTTAGAAGCGATGGCGTTCAGCACTTTTCTGTAAGAGGACTTAACTACTGAGTCTTCGAACTGCTTAGTTTTGACTAAGTGGGGAGCAAGTTCCAAAGCCTTTGCTTCGTTTATGCACTCGAACTTCTTAACCATTTCAGAAAGGGTTCCCAAGCAGTAAAGGTCCAAAGACCCGTAGATGGCTTTGTAAAAGCCTACTTTGCTGGGGTGGGTCTTTATGGCTGAGGGTGTTTGCAAGGCTTTCCAGAACCCTACAATGGACTCTGCAAGGGAGTCCCTTTCTTCCTCAGTGACTGAGTCCAGCAAAGAGTAAGAAACATAGGACTCTTGGGCCCGCATTTTGGAAATAGGCTCCTTAGCTAAGTTGTCTTCGACTACTGAGTACAGTTCAACTTCTTCCCCTTCTACCTTCTTAATGATTCCCTTTGCAAACTGGGAGTCTTGGAACATTGCAGGCGACAACTCAAGTGGAAAAGCTACTTCTTTGGAGCTTTCAGGACAAATGAACTTAAGGAACCCAACTATTCCTAAGTGGATTGCTGTTAAAGGCATGCCTTTTTCAAGGTAGTTCTTTGCATCTTTCAACCCTTCAATCAAGTTTTCAACCACTTCTGTCCTCCAACGCTCGTCAGAAGTAAGTGCAAGCAACAAGTTGGCACTTTCGTAACCCCACCTTATCCAGAACTTAGACTTGTTTTCTTCTCCGAACCAAAACAGCCCTTTTCCAATCCTCTTGATCAAGAAACTCACAAAGTCCACTTGGTCAGACTTAGCAAAGCTAGGCAGTAGTTCTTCCCAGATCTTCTGGAAGGTCTGCACTGAGTGCTGTTTAGAGATTGAGTAAGTCAAAACTCTTAAACTCAAAGTAGTCAGTCTTTCGGACCTAGAAAACACGCATATCTTTATGAGGTTTTGGAGGTGCTCTTCCCTAGCTAGGACCTTAGGAAGGCAAGAAGACCCCATACTTCCCAAAACTGACCACAACAACGAACAAATGTAGTCTGTAGGTGCTTGTTTTTCAGAGTTAACTTCTTGACAAGACTTCGGCCAGGAGTCAAACATTTCAAAAACGTCTGAGAGTTCAGAGGTAAAGACACTGTACTTTTCAGAGTCACCTCTAACAGCCCACAAGCACAAGTACAAGTCTAGGTTCTTGTTTGAGTTCAAAAATTCAGGAGGAGTGTTTTCAGGAACCTTTTCGCTTGGAACTACTCCAGGTTCTTCAGAGGCAAGGAACAAGTCTAAATAAAGCTTAAAGGACTCGCCTTCGTTTGGCTTGAACTTCTGAGCAACGTTGTTTAAAAAGCGCTGGATGTCAGTGAAGTCGTAGTCTTTGCAGGCTTCGTAGTAGTCAGTGGGAATTTCTTTCCACAAGTTTGAGTTGAGGACGTACTCCTGCACTTCTAAAGGAAAGTCCCCTATCAAGTCCCTTAGTACGTTTAGGTACCTGAAAAAGTCGTACTCTCCTTTGGAGTTTTTGTTTTCTTCGTACTGCGAAAGTGTGCCAATTGTAGATTGGTCTAAGTTAGCAACGTCTCTTTCAGCCAAAACGCCCTTCATTGCTGGGTCAGCTTTTTCCACGTAGTCCTTAATGATGTCTTTGAGAACGTCCATTTCCATGTTTTCAGTTTGGGAGTTGAACCGACGCAGCCACTCTTCCATGGGGTTCTTTTTGAATTCCTGGCTCCCTTGGGTTTTCTCTAGCCAGTTCTTGCCTGAACTGATTTCGTCTAGTTCTAGAGGACGGTTGTCGGTCTTCTGCAAGGCTTCGTTCCACTGGGTTTCTTGAGTGATTACTTTCAAAAAGACTTCCTGGACCAAGATTTGTTTGGCTTCGTTGACTTCAGCCATAGTTCCAACAATTGAGTACATAAGGAGTTTCACTACAGCCCAAGAGGACTTAGCTAGTCTTTGCCTGAGTTTCATCCGTTCTTCCTTCATGTTTTCTGGCTCGTCTCCAATGAGTTCATTGTAAGAAGTGTAGGCAGGCACCAGTTCTTCGCTCAAACCTGTTAAGTAACTCACTCCAGGTTCCTCTTTTGCTCTTTTAAGCATTATGTAAACTTCTTGTCCATTGAAGTTGAAAGCTCCAACTCCGTCTTCATACTCTGGAAGGACTTCTGAGGACACAGTGAACTCACTTACTGGAAGTTCCTTTCCACCTCTGAGCACTTGCAAGCACAGACCGTTTTCTTCTGAAGGCTGCAGTTTGATTTTTTCAGCATCTTCAGGAATTTCTTGTTCAGGAAGCAAGCAGAACCCAGTAATGCACTTTTCTTTTTGGAAAGGCTTTTCAATGACTTCAGAAACTAAGTAGCCTTTAGCCCAAGAAAGAAGAATTCGCAGGGTGGATGGAAACTGCATTTCCAAAATCATGTGAGAGTCAACTGACTTCAAAGGAGAACTCATAGCGTCCAGCACAGTCAAGTAGTGGTAAAACGAAGACATTGTGAAGGGTCTTGAAACTGAACGCACAACGTCTTTTTGGAGCAAACTGTACACTCCGAAGAAAGCCTTTTGCACACAGGTCAGCAGTTTGGGGTCCACAGCTTCAAGTCCTTCCCAGTAGTGTTTTTTGCCTTCTTTAGTAACTAGGGTGTCTGCAAAGGTCCTGATCAAAGCAGTTTCTTGTTTGGTTGAAACGTTAATGAGGTTCGAAATCGACAAGTAACCGATCGTTCTTGCAATCGCACGGGTTCTTCTGTGCTCAATTAGTTCCACAAGCTTTTCAACAGGACACTGCGTTTCCAAGAAGCCAGTAACTAGTTCAGACACCTTCATGAACTCCTTGATGTCTTCGTTGTCAGACTCTGTTTCTTTTGAGGAAATGTTTAACAAACCCCTTAGTTTGGACATTGTTTTCACAGCTTCCTTTACTGACTTCCACCTTGAACCTACTTTGAGTGAAGCAGAGCCTTTGCTTTGTACCTTCGAAACACTTGACAGCAAGTTTTTCATAACCTTCACTGTGCCTAACTCGTTCAAGGCAAGTTTGTACTCAGAGTTCAAGAGCAAACTGCACTTCTTAACTACGTCGTCAGCTATTTTGGTGTAGTTGATGTCTGGGTTTCCTGAGTCCATGAGTTTCTGTTTTTGTTTCTGTGCCCAGCCTCTAATCAAGCTGCTTTGCTTCACAATGAACTTAAAGGTCTTTCCTATGTCTCCTGGAGAGTCCATAAGTTTGCTTACCGTGTCTGTGATTTCGAAGAACGCACAGTAAACCCCAAAAATAGCCCTTTCTGCTTGGTCTAGTTCAGAACCTCCAATGTTAGCACTGGGTCCAAAGACCCCCGACTTCTTTTTAAGCTCAGTCCAGCCTTTCTTCACTCTTTCAGAACCTTCAATCAGTTCTTGCAAAAAGGGGTTTTCAGAGTACTTAGGTTCTCCCCAGTCTCCGTACTCTTCTACATAGTCAGCTAGAGTAATGGCTAACGACTCACTCTTCACAATGCGATTGCTTACGTCTTGGGAGTACTGCCGCACTAACAAAGTTTGCTTCATTTTGTCTACGATGCCTGAAGTAGTTGAAATAGACACTAAGTGGGGGTTCAAAGGAGGGTATTCTGAAATCAGTCCTAGTGCCTTGTCGTGGATTCCGTATATCAGTAAGGGGTTCTGCAGAAGTTTAGCAGCTTCTTCTTCTTCTTGAAGCATTTCGAAGTCCCCTGCAATCAGTTTTTTGCTGAAGAAAGCCAGAACCATTCCTAAGGCCTCTCTGCTAGTTTCTGGCCACTGCTTGGCCCAGTAAGAGCCTTCCACAATTGCTTCAATGTCTATTTTCCAGCCCCAGTAGTTAACTGATCCGTCTGACCTAAAGGTGAAGTATAAAACTGGGTTGTTGACTTCTAAGGGTTCCTTCGGCCAGTTGTCTCCTTCGAACTTGCGGACCTGATTTGTTTTGTTTTGGTCGCTCCAGAGTTCTAAGTAGTCACACCCACTTTCAGTTTTACACTGAGGGTCAAAGTGAAGGATGTACTTAACAGCCCCTGGAACCTGCACTAAGTGACTCATGTCAGCATTGTCGGGGTAGTTGTGGGGACTTTCGTACACTTCGTTGACTATTCCGTTGCCCAAAGTAAGAATAGGTGGTTTAGTAGTGAATCGACTAGCCAAACTCAACAAATTCTGCAAAGTGGGAAGGACTTCCGACAAAAACTCTAGACCTAACTTGCTGAGCATCAAGGAGTAAAGTAAGCTTTCGAACAGGTTCACAGCAATGGTCTTTTGGATCCTTGCTGAAGCCTCGTCTGAAACCTCCTGACCAAACTTTTCGTTGATTTTCCTAAGCAAAGTTTCTGCTTTTTTAAAGGCATTTGAACAGTAGTCCACAAGTAAATCCTGCCAGTTTCCTTTAAAGTCTTGTTTAGCTGCTTGGGACAACAAAACCAACTGACTAGTTTCTAGAAGTTTGATGATTCCTAGTTCTTGGGACTCGTCTTCAATGATCTTGGATGACTGTTCAGCAGCCAACTCCAACAGAACTTGGAAGTACTCCTTGATAGTCTCAACTTGTTCATGGGTAGTTATTTGGAGTGCTGGGTACAGCTTGGTAGGCTGGGCCATCTCTAAGAAAATCCTGTTTTCTAACTGCTTGAAGATTTCTGAAATCTGGACTCCGTTTTTCATGTTTTTGAGACTTTCTAGCAAGTAAGTCAACTTTTCAAAAGGCTTCACGTAAAAGGCTTCGAAGCACATGCTCATTGTCTTGGTGGCTTCTTCACAGATTTCAGAGGGCATTTCCTGAAGAACTTGCTTCAGAATTTCCATGGACCTAACTCTCAAATTGCTGTCTATGTTGATGTTTGGAAGCAAAGGCACAGCTAAAAGGTGGGACTTCAGTACCCGGATGGTTCTAACCAGAGTCTTTTTAGCTTTGTCTTCTTCCATCAGGTCAAAGTTGCTTTCTTTAAGTACTCCGAAGGTAGTTTCAATAATTCGGTTCAGAAGGTCAATAGTCATGTTTTGGACGCTAAGAGCTAGCCCTACCTTTTCTTTAACGTTTCCTGATTTTTCGTGACTTTCGATCCTATCCAGCATTGGCTCGTTGATGTCGCTTAACTTCTTGATGATGAAGTATGCTATGTCGCTTGCACTTAACTTGAAGTAGTCTTCGCTTGGGATTTCTTCCTTGAAGTGATTTGAAATGTCTTCTTCCTGGACTTCTTCGCCTTCTGGAGCTGCAAAGGGCACTCCAATTTCAAATGCTTCTTCAGGTACTTCTGGGTTGTTGATCATAGTAATTTTGCAGTTTTCTTTGATGGCACAAAACAACCTTACTTTGTCTGGCAGTGGTCCATGGGAACCTCTAGGTTCTTTTTTTCCGTTTTTGAAAAAGGTCACTTCTTTTTTGTCCATGTCGAGTACAAGTCCAATTTTGTCGTTGACTTGCCAGGCTTCCCAGGTGTAAATCGAGTTAGTGCACCTCCAAATTTCGTGACGTGCTTGGTAACTAAAGCTCAGTTGGCTGTCGTCTGACCAGTTTTCTAGTTTGTTGTAGTCAGTCGTGGCTACTCCAAAGATCAAAAACACACTAGAAAGTTTGTTTACTTCCATTTCAAAATAGTGCACTCCTGACTCAAATTCTTGTTCCGATAAAGCAACTCCCCAGTTACTCGAAGTGACTTCACAACTCAATCTGTCTTCGGAAATAGTCATTGATTCTCCTTTCCGGTCAGTAAGCCAACTAATCCTAGGCTGGGGAGTTTTCATTGACAAGTTTGCAAAGGACTTGAGCATAGGGTAGATGCTTTCCATTGCTGGCCTGATATTTTCCGACTTAGGAATCAGCATAAGACACTCAGCAATTGAGAGGGCAGAAGGAAGACTCCCTGTGGTCACTGCCAAACCAAACAACGGTGAAAGAGAAGCAAGTTTGAGTGAGTCTGAGATGTTGGGGTGCCCTCCTTTCAACACAGAGTGAAAGAACTCAGCAATGGTGTCTAGGGACTTCGAGACTGCAAGGTCCTCAGTTTCGAGTGAAAGTGGTTCAAGTTCTGACAGGATGTCTGTGGCTTCTTTGATGATGTACTCAAAAATCTCCGGGTTGGTGTTGCCCACCACTTTAATGAGTTGCAGAAGTGAATTAAGTCCAAAGCGCATAGCCACCTTTGCTGTTGAAGGCAACCCACCTTTCTTGCTTTCTTCCTTCTTCTTCTCTTCCTTGCTTTTGCGGTTGCGGCGCTCGTCAACTCGCAAAATGGCCTCATAGATGCGGCACATGGCTTTGAGCCTTAAAGTGATTTCCTTGGAAGAGGGGTCTTCTCCTCTCTGAGTGACTATTTGGTTCACTAGTTCTTTTCTCGAGTCAGAATACTTCTCTTTGAAGCAGTCCTTGTTGGACAGTGAACAGGTCATTTTTTGTTCCTGAAGAGTCCCGACATCTTCTAACTTGCCTTTGGCCTTGGACGATCCAGGCACTTCGTAAGCTTCTAAGTCGCTCCGTGCCATCAACTTGCTGGGCTTAGACAGTATTGAAAGGTCTTCTAATACCTCTAAGTCACTTTTTAAAGTCTTTGCTAAGTTTTCGCTGCTTTGCGAAGCTACACGAGAAGCAATATCACTAGCTGAATTGCCCATATTTATAACCAACAATTTACTTAGGAATTCTAAAGCTTATTATTCAAATAATAATATGGAACTATTAGACTTCCTTAGAGTACTAGGCACAGGGCTTGCTGTGGTTATGTGTTCCTCCCCACTCCCTGGAATCGTCAAAAACGGCAAGCTTAACAAACTCCACTTAGTGCCTACTCCGTTCCTCTACATAAACCACTCTGCACGACTTATGTGGTTTGCCTATGGAATGATCAGAAACATTATGAGTTTTGTGTATGTGAGTTCCCTAACAGGCTCTGTGTCCTTCATCATTCTTTGTGTGTTCCACTTCTACAGACAAACCCTTGCGAAGTTCTTGGTTACTTACGCACTAGTGTTTTCCACGGCCTTTTACTTGGTTTTTAGTTTTGTGCCTTTCCAAGTGCTAGGTCCCATTGCCTCCGCGACAAATATTTTGACCTACCTTTCCAACGTTCCCAAACTGAAGTTTGCTTTTTCTCAAAAGGACTCTTCACAAATAGACCTCACTGTAACTATGGCAGCAACCTTAAATGCTTCTATTTGGTGTTTAGTTGCTTTGATTCTTGAAGACTACTACTTCTTAGCTCCTAACCTAGTTGGAATTTCTTCAGGTGTCTTACAAGTCTCAGGCTACTTCTACTTGTCTTCGTTTGCCTCAACTAAGAAGGTCCAGTAAGTTTTAAAGTCTCCTTAAAATCCATAAAGGACTAAGCTAAATGTTGGCTAAAAATATGTTATCTGAAGACCAGATTTTTGAAGCTAAAAGGTTCTTAAGGTCCTACAAAGATGCTTTGAGTTGCATTCGCGAAACAGCTGAAAAAAAAGCCTGGGAAGATTACTACTCAGAGTTCTACCAAAGGTTCAAGCAAGCCAAAGAGAACAAAGAAATTGAAGTCGAGGAAAAGGGAGACATTTCTCACGGGGAGAACTTCAGAACTGGCTACTTCTACAAAGTCAACAAGTTTGCTCAAGATATGCTCAAGCAAACCAAACTCCCCCAAACTAAAGACTTCCTCCAAGCCTCCTCCCAGTTCGATCAAATCATCAGTGACTTGAAAAACAAGATTTATGAAGCAAAAAGGAAGTAACTTTAATAAGGTTATCTTTTACTCAGTACTTATAATAATATGGAAGGAAGGGACAGGCACAGGTCAAGGTCTAGACACCGAAACAGAAGCCCCTCTATAGATAACTACAGAAGGCCACACAAACACAGAAACAAACACCACAAACACAAACCCAATGACGAGGAACTCCGAGCAAGGAAGCAGCAAGAACGCCTAGCGAAGGCGCGCTTGATGCAACTCCAACAAGAAGAAGCCCATACTGAAATGGACTTAGAAGTTCAGAAACACGACGAAGAACAGGACAACCAAGTAAAACTCCAGGACGAACTGGAAGAAGTTGAAGAAGACCACATAGAAAAAAACATTCCCGACAACTCAGAAATAGACCCCCTGGACAAGTACATGATGGAAATAGAAAAGCAAGCTGCGCCCCAGTGTCCTGCAAGAGCACACAACTCCGAAGACTCGGAGCAAAGCTTGGAGGAAGGTTTGGACGACGAGCAATACTACGAACAGTTCATCCAGGCCTTCACTGAAAAACCCGAAGCAGTCAAAGAACCCCAAAACAAACCCGAACTGCTTTACGACGAAGAAGAAGAAACAGCTTGGGACAGACTTTTGCAAGAAGAAGACACGGTAACTCTTACCCAGCAAAAAAGGCTCCAGCCAAAGCGAGACCTCCAAACAATAGACCACTCCCAAATAGAATATAGACCTTTTAGGAAAGATTTGTTCATTCCTTCTCCTGACCTCCAAAGACTCACCTACGAAGAAGTAGTGGGCCTCAGAGAAGAAATAGGCGACATCAAAGTCAGAGGAAAACGCTGTCCGCCCCCTATACTCAACTGGTACCAGTGCGGCTTATCTAACAAGGTACTTAGAGTCTTAGAAAAAAAGAAGTACAAAGGGCCCTTCCCCATCCAAGCCCAAGCTATCACTGCCATTATGTCTGGAAGGGACGTAATTGGCATAGCAGAAACAGGGTCAGGAAAAACCATGGCTTACTTGCTGCCTATGTTCAGACACATCCTAGACCAACCCCCTTTAGAAGAAGGTGAAGGCCCAATAGCTTTAGTGCTAGCCCCCACAAGAGAACTTGCGTTCCAAATCTACAACCAAGCCAAGTCCTTTACCAAACACACTGGGCTTAGATGTGTTTGTGTGTACGGAGGTTCAGGACTCACTTCACAACTCTCAGCTTTGAAGAAGGGTGCCGAAATAGTAGTTTGCACTCCTGGAAGGATGATTGACGTTTTGTGCTTGAGCAACGGCCGCATCACCAACCTCAAAAGAGTCACTTACGTAGTGATAGACGAAGCTGATCGTATGTTTGACATGGGGTTTGAACCCCAAATCAGCAAAATTGTTGAAAGCATCAGGCCTGACCGCCAAACAGTTATGTTTTCAGCAACTTTTGCAAAGCATGTCGAACGCCTTGCCAAGAACTTTCTCACTAAACCTGTGGAAATCATAGCGGGGGTCAGGAACCAAACTTGCCAGTCGGTGGAGCAGTTTGTGGAAGTAGTTGAAGAAGACGAAAAGTACACCAGACTAGCCCAAATCTTGGAAGACTGGTACGGACAAGGCAACATACTCATCTTTGTGGAAAGACAAAACGAAGCTGATGACCTGTTTAAGGAGTTGATGAAGGACGGTTACGAGACCCTAGTTCTGCATGGAGGCCACGACCAAACTGACAGGGACTTTACCATAAGTGACTTTAAGTCAGGAACCAAAACTATCATGGTAGCTACTTCTATTGCTGCAAGGGGCATAGACGTTAAGCACTTGGTGCTGGTAGTCAACTACACTTGTCCGAACCACATGGAAGACTACATCCACCGCATAGGACGCACAGGGCGGGCAGGCAGCAAAGGCACTGCAATTACTTTGATTACTGAAGACGAAAGCAAGTACGCTTGGGAACTCATAAAGGTGCTGGAGGCTTCGGGACAAGAAGTGCCTGAAGAACTGCAGGACTTAGCCCTGGAGTTCAAACAAATGGTGGAAGACGGAGAAGCCAAACCTTACAGGTCACGTGGTTTCGGAGGCAAAGGGTTCAAGTTCAGCAAAGAAGAAGTCCAGAAAGTCAAGGACAAAAGGAAAAAGCTCAAAAAAGACTTTTTCAGCGACTCAGACACAGACGCTTCCGAAGGTGAAGAGCCCAAACCTGCTAAAAAGTCCGAAATGACTATTGCAGACTACATAAAGGACCCCAAAATAAGAGCAGGAGCTATGTCTGCAGCACAAACAGCAGCAAAGGCTGCCATCATGAGCGGTAACTCTTCTAAAGCACTTTCTTCGGCAAGAGAAGCTATTGAACTAGTAGTCATGAAAATGAAGAAAAAACCTTCCCAGGAAGAGGGAATGGACAACGTTCTCAAAATCAGGGACGAGTGGGTGGTTAAGTCAGCACAAGACTCCGGTAAAACTTTTGTAGAGTTGGATATTAACGACTACCCTCTTTCGGCCAGGACAAGGGTCATGAGTCGAGACTACCTCAACACCATCAACGACTTAACTGGGTGCAGTGTATCGGTAAGGGGCACTTACGTAGACCCTAGTAAAAAGACCGGGATTGGCCAAAGGAGACTCCACCTTTTCATCGAAGGTCCTTCAGCTATTCACTGCAACAACGCAAGGAACGAAATCAAAAGGTTTTTGGAAGATCTCGCTCCTTCTCTTGCCATTATGCCTTAAATAACACTTGTTCTTATACTATCTGATAAATGGAAGGATTTTCCTCAATTCCTAATCCTGTTCTCTTCAAAGTAGTTTCTTTGCTCAGCACTCAAGAAATTGCTAGAGTTGCAAGGGTCAGCAAAGACTTTTACCAAGCTTGCTCAGAGTGCATTTTGAGACTTTACAAAAGCCAAGGACTGGGCAACATCAGTCGGCTGGAGTCTATTGAGGCCTTTGGGTCTATTTACACCAAAAAGGCCAGAGTCGTTAAGAACTGGAACTCTGATAAAGAAGTTCTAGAGTTCAAAAACGTCCACGGAGTGGCTTCAATCAAGTTCGGAAATAACTTCACTAGCATTCTTAAGCACGACGGAGAAGTTCTCAGTTCCCTTGCTTCCCAGAAAAACCAACTAAGGACGCTGGAGTTCACTGGAGTCAGACAAATTGACTGCAAACTCGACTCCATGGTTCTGCTCACAGACCCCAAAGTGTTTTTACTCAAAGAAGAAGGAACTGTTGCAGAGTGGAGTACCCAAGAAAAAGTAACTTGTATTTGTGTTTGTAATTCAGGATTTGTAGGGACCCAAGAAGGCAATGTGTACTGTTGGGACCAAAACACAACTCATCAAATAGTTTTTCCAGAAGGCAACTCAAGCCCCATTATTAGCTTAAGGGCCTCTAGCAAGTTTTTGCTGATTCTAACAGCAGACAACAACCTTTACCAAAGTGACTTAGTTAGGTTCACTGCTTCAAAAGTCTTCCAGAGTGAGAAAATAGCTTTAGTTGCGCTAGGCTTTACTCACTCACTTGCCCTAGCAAGAGAAGACCTGCCTCCTTTGAACTCTTGGGAAACCGACCAGTTGTCTTCATGGCTTGCTTCCAAAGGCTTTGAAGACTGCGTTCCCATGGTGAAGAACCATCAAATCACAGGCGAAGAAGTTGAGGAAGGAGGAGATGAGTACTTGGTTGAAACTTTAGGAATCTCAGAAGTAGACCGACGCCAAAAACTAACTCAAGAGCTCGAAAGAGTCAAGGAGTGCAGTTACTCAGGAGAACAACAACTTTACGGGTGGGGAAGAAACAACAACATGCAGCTGGGAATTGGCAACATGCACCACAAACAACCCCACAAGATCCCAACTCCCGAACTGCTTCCTGAAGAGTTCATCAAGTCTGTTCATGCAGACAAGTGCCACTCCTTTATCCTCACAAGTTTTGGAAGGGTGTTTGTGATGGGTGGCCAGGAGTACAGAAAAGTAGACAAAAGAGAAAAAAAGAACTGGGTTAACTGGAGAGAAATCACTCGCAGTTTGACCGAAAACACAGAGTTTTCAATTGGCGACTTGGAAGTGGGCGCTGACAAAGTAGGCCTTATAGTTAGAAAGTGCGTTCCGAGGACTTCTGGTGAAAAGGGGAAAATGAAAGCTGGAGATAAAGTACTGCACGACATACTTTGGAACCCAAGATTCCAGTCCGAAGACTTTATAGTAGGCTACATGGACCGCTTTTTAGGAATTCTGGAACTCTCTGCCACTGAGTTCAACTCCACTGACATTCCAAGACACAGAATCAAGTACTTCAAAAAAAACGGACAAATTGTGTGGGACAGAAGAACAAGACTAGATTTAATGTAAGTCTTACTATAAATGGAGTCTCAGTCTGATAAGGTAGAGTTTTACATCAGTGCTAGTCTTGAAAAGAACTTGGACATTTTAAGCAAAAGTGACCCTTACTGTGTGATTAAGAAGTTTGAAGGAAACTCCTATGTTACAGTTTACGAAACTGAAGTCCAGAAAAACAACTTAAGTCCTGAGTGGATGGGAAGTCCCCAAATCCCCTTGAGTCTCCAAAAAGATCAAAGACTCAAATTTGAAGTCTACGACTACGACAAGAAAGGCTCCTCAGAACTCATGGGACAAGTGGAAAGAGGAATCCTTGCAGTAGTGGACTCAGGATTAGTCTACATGGACTTAAAAAGTGCTGAAGGAGAAACTGTAGGCAGTCTTTGTTTGAGAGCAGAAACTGTGAGTAAAAACCAACAAACCTTTTCAATTCAATTCAAAGCAGACAACGTTGAGAAAAAAGACACATTCGGCAAAAGCGACCCCTACTTAGTTTTGTACAAACTCTCTGAAAACGGAAAGTGGTTCAAGGTCCACCAAACAGAAGTGATCCAAAACACTTCAAAACCTCTTTGGAACAGGTTTGAAATAAGTGCTCAGAGACTAAGTAACCAAATAAGGGATAATCCTGTTAAAATAGAGTGTTGGGACTACGACGACAGTAACTCCAGCGACTACATTGGCCAAGTCATTGCAAAGACTTCAGAATTGTCAGTTATAGGGAACCAGTTCCCCATTGTGAACCCAGAAAAGCAAAACAAAAAGAAGTACTCAGATTCTGGGACTTTGGAAATACTTGACTTTGTTTCTAGTCAAGAGTACTTTGCTTGCCAACCAGTGAACTTGCACTCTGTGTGTTTTTACGAGTTTAGTTTACAACGCTCTTTCCAAGTCCCCATTTTCATTGCGTACAAAACTTCTTTTTCTCTGAAAGCACAAACTGTCCAAAGAGTCGAACCCTTTGTCGAAACTATAACACCTCCTAAACAAGTCCCTAAAAAAGAACCTAAAAAACAAACTCTTCAAGAAGAAACAAAAGAACCAGTAACCAAACCCCCAATTCCATACATGAAGAAAACGCCTGAAGATTCAAAAGCAAACTCCAACTTAGAAATTTCTAGCAAAAAAGAGCCTAGAACTGCATCAGGGATCTGCGCCAACTGCAACTGCTTAATATTTTAGTAACTAACTTACTGAATATCCTTCTAGAAACTGGCTTCATATAAATGCCTGAAAAAATCGTTGTTTGCGGTGCAGGACTTGTAGGGTCTTTGCTGAGTGTTTACTTGGCCAAAAAAGGACACGACGTCGAGATTTACGAACGCAGGTCTGACCCTAGACTAGCTACTCAGGACTCAGGTCGCTCAATTAACTTAGCTTTGTCTGACCGAGGACTGAGGGCACTAGCTGGAGTCAACCTAGCTGAAAAGATCAAAACAGAGTATGCCATTCCAATGTACCGTCGAGTGATGCACGACAAACAAGGAAACTTAACCTACCAGCCCTACGGCAAAGAGAACCAAGCCATTAACTCAGTCAGCCGTTCAAAACTCAACCAAATGCTTATGGACGAAGCAGAGGAAAACGGAGTTAAAATCAAGTTTGGACAGAAGTGTTCTACAGTGAACCTGAAAGAACCACATGTTGTTTTTCAAGACTGCCAAACTGGCGAACTAGAAAGGGTAGGGGCCAACCTGATCTTTGGAGCTGACGGAGCTTTTAGTGGAGTACGAACTGCCATGCAGAAGACTGATAGGTTCAACTACTCACAAAAGTTCATAGACCATGGTTACAAAGAACTCACCATTCAGTCTGGACCTAATGGAGAGTTTTTAATTGAGAGAGAAGCCTTGCACATATGGCCTAGAGGAAGCCACATGCTGATTGCTCTGCCCAACCCTGATGGTAGTTTTACCTGTACTTTGTTCTTTCCTTTTGAAGGCAACTCTAGCTTCAGTTCCTTAGACACGACTGAAAAGGCACGGAGGTTCTTTGAAGAGGAGTTTTCTGACGTGCTGCCTTTAATGAAGGACTTCGACAAGGAGTGGGAACAAAATCCAGCTTCTTCTATGGTTATTATAAGTTGCTACCCCTGGACAAGGAACGGCAAGGTAGCCTTGATTGGGGACTCTTCACATGCCATAGTTCCTTTCTACGGACAAGGAATGAACAGTGGCTTTGAAGACTGCACTGTTTTGAACGAGTTGATTGAGAAGCACGGAGACAACTGGGACTTAATTTTCAGAGAGTACGAACAGTCGCGCAAACCTGATACTGATGCCATTTCTGAATTGGCTTTAAGGAACTTTGTTGAAATGAGGGACTTAACTGGAGACCCTGACTTCTTACTGAGGAAAAAAATAGAGCGCAAGTTTTCAGACAAGTACCCCCAAAAATGGGTGCCTTTGTATTCCCTAGTGACCTTTAGCGACCATGTAAGGTACTCAGAGGCCCTTGACTTAGGAAAAAAACAGGACAAAATCATGGAACAAATCATGAGTTTGCCTGACATACACGAAAAATGGGACACTGAAGAAGTTGAGGAAGCCATGCTGAACTTAGTTGAGTCATAGTAATTAATCATAACACTTGTGCTGACCTAAAGTCAATTAAGT
>PR_CR_10_Liq_1_inCRDRAFT_1000243_pt1 | contig 34403 bp, 31 predicted proteins | sample PRCRCaboRojoPR_3_FD_10241 | JGI IMG/M metagenome (IMG submission 10241)
TTCGGAGCTCAGTGTTTCGGCCAGGAACTAAGCGAAGGAACCCTGTACGTCGGAGATGTTAGCATGAAAGAAAAACGCCCCGACTTCAGACACCTCAACATTCGCGTGACCGATAAAGAAGGCGCTCCTTTAGTTGAGAAGCTCGGCGTTAACTCAGCTAAGTTCAGCTTCACTTCGCTCCAAAGTGGAGTTCACAACCTGTGCATAGAGAACAAGTCTAACTTCGAGCAGAATGTGAACGTAAAAGTCCAAACGGGAGCTGCAGCTAAAGACTACAGTGCTATGGCTTCCACCAAAGACCTCCGTGAAAGCGAAGTTAGACTCAAAAGAATCCAAGACAGCACCAAACAAATCCACAAAGAAATCCAGTACATAAGGGAACGAGAAGAGCAGATGCGCAGTACTAACGAAACTATCCACATGCGGGTGATAGCTTACTCAATCTGCACCTTGGCACTTTTGGGCGGACTTGCTGTAGTGCAGATGCTTTACCTCAAAAAATTCTTTAAGTCTAAGAAAATGATTTAATCTTCGCGCTTTTTCATACATTTCCCTCTAATAAAATAAGAATGAAAAGTAGGTGGTGCGGGCAGATTCGTAGGGATTTAGGCACTCTATAATCATATGTTTTCTGCTAAGCCTCACTTTTCCCTCCACTCCGCTTCAACTGACGAGTCCAGTTTGCTGTGCAATGAATGCCTAGAGTTACCTTCTAGGCCTGTAATTGAGCCTCCTTCCTTGCCTGCTCCTCCCCAAGTGCTTTCCCGGGTTACTTCAGTCCACCCCTTTAAGCGCTGTATACTGCTTCAGTGGGTTATGGAGGTAGCAGCTTCTTTTTGTCTCAAAAGGCAAAGTTACTACCTTGCAGTGGACCTGATTGACCGCTATTTAGAAGCATACCAAGTTGGAAACGACAAGCTCCAGCTCGTGGGAGCAGCTGCGTTGTACATTTCTTTGAAGTGCGAAGACACAGAAGTTGTGAGTCTTTACGACATGTGCCGCACAACTGACTTTGCTTTTACTCAGGAACAATTGGTAGTTATGGAACTCGATATTCTTTTTAAGCTAGACTGGAAAGTGTACTCAACTACGCCTTACTCGTATCTGAGTTGGCTTATGTGGGAGTGGGACCTGTTTTTGATGGAGAAGTTTAACTGCAAAAGTCTAAAAGAACCATCACTGAAGAGAGAAGCTTTGGGAGACATAACTCTGCAGAAAAAAGCTGTGGTTTACCTTCAGCCCAACTCTACTTCTACCAGGCGTTACCACTACTCAATGCTTTTGTTGGACAGCTTGAACATGCACTACTACTCAAAGAGCTTTCAAGTGGGGGAACTAGCCGTGGCTTTGCTGTTTATGGTTACCAAGAGGTTTTTTGAAGAAACGCAGTATGGGTTGTTGAGTGACTGCATGGCAAGTTACTTCTGTAACCCTCAAGAGTCCCTGAACGAAGAAATAGCCCAAGGAGCTTTGATCCTATATGAAATGTTTTCAGAATTTGTTTACACTACAACTCCAGGTGTTGACCTGCACACTTTAATTAGTCACATGGAATTTGTTCATGAATTCATGCTTGAACTGCCCGAAGTCTTTTGTTCTGCTGAAGAAGTAGACTCTTTGGCTTCCCACTACAAAGAACTTGCAACTCAAACATACTCNCCTCTCCCAGCTTCACTAACCACATACTTAATTAAGAAATGCTAACCTTAGAAACTCTTTTTAGCAGTTGAATGGGGTTTTCTTCTTTGGGGACTCCTAAAGTTTGGGGGTACTGCGGAGGGAGCACCGGCAAGTTGAAGATTCCTGCGTACCAAAGTGGGTCGGGAAATACTTTTCTACCTCTGCATTCTTCGAAAGGTCTGTACATAGGTGCTACAAACATAAACTTGGGAAACAGCAGTATCACCATTCCAGCTTCATACTTTTCAAAGTTTTCACCAGTGATTCCTAACTGGGATATGCATTCTATGTAAGCCTGGGAAAAGTCTTCTCCTTTCAAGTCTTCTTTGAGTAAGTGAATCACGTGGTCAAACTCATACTCTTCTAAAGTGAAAAAGGAGTCAGGCGAAGCTACTTCTTCAAAGAGTTTTTGAAGTGGAATGTGGGGAATGTCTTCGGCTGGCGGAATAAATAAGTTCAAGTGCCCTAAGGACAAGGGTTGGTAGCCCCTTTCTTTATAAGGCAGCACTTGGTAAAATCCTACACCGTTGAGTTCTTTAACAATTTGATACCACTTTTCCCAGTCACTTTCAGTAAGCAAGTGCTGGACCCTTACATTGATAGTGTTAAGCCTCAAAGAAGAGTTTCTTGAACACTCCAGTCCAAAGTCAACTTCACTGTTCGAAAACCCCCGACTGCTCAAAAGGTTGCCACTAGTTCCCTTGATGTAAACAGGTTCTTTAGGAACCTTAGGCTCAACTACTTCTCCATCCTTGTAAACAGGTCTTTGGGGGGGTATGCTGAGTAGTTTCAGCCAGTTGGGGGCCATAGAGCTGTCTCTCACCATCCAGAACTCCTCTTCATCTTTGTCTTCTTGGAAAACAATCAGGTTGTTTTCAATCAAAGGATAAGGATGTAGGGCAACCAAATAGTTATCTTCGAGCTTCGTAACTAAGTTAGCCTTGGGAACCACCACTGTTTTTACAGAGGAGGGTTTGTACTCAGGTTCAGCTATACTAGGGTTGTAGTCGGTTCTGATCCCTTTGAATTTCTCAATGAACCTTTGGATGTTTCTTTCGTTTATTTCAAAATTAATGAGGCTGTCTTCTTCGTCAGTGGTTTGCCCCTCGGAGANTGAGCCTTCTTGGCTTTCTCCTTGAGGTTCTTGGTCTTCTTGGTCTTCTTGGTCTTCTTNGTCTTCTTGGTCTTCTTCCAGTTCTTCGTTGTCAGTTGCCTGTGAGTTTTGTTCTTGTTCCTTGGCTTCTTGGGTTTCTTGGGTTTCCTCTGCATTAACTTCTTCCTCAATAGCTATTTCTTCTGAACTTTCAATTTCAGGAATGTTTACAAACTCCAAGTCCTCTCCGAAGCCCTGAAAATTGTCGTTGCCGAAAGGAGAGTACTTCTCAGTCACTTTCACAAACCACTCAATGCCTTCAATAACTCTGCTTTCAAAGAACCCGTCGAGTTTGTCTATCACAGCTTTTTGTTTGGCTTCTTGGAACTGCTTAAGCACAGTTTCGTGGTACAAAGGACCCCTTGCTTGGAGTTTTCTTTGTTCTTCTAAGTTTGAAATGTCAAATTCAGCCCTTTCAGTTTTTTCACTCAAACCCAAGTTGCTTTTAAGTCCGTAGGTGAACAAAACGTGTCTTTTGAACTCACTTTTCCCACCTATTAACTTGCCGTCCACTGTGAAAACTATGGGGGAACTTGGACTTGAAAATCCGTACCCGTTGCACACGGATTTCAGAAAGGGTTCCCACTCGGAAGGGTGCTTCATGACGCAGCGCACAGAAACACTAGGAGCACTCTTTTGGAGTTTCTCACCTAAGTGCTGGCACAAAGCAAAAGCTGGGTCTCCAGCTACTCCTGCTATTATATAGCAACTCATATTTAGCAACCCCAAAGATTACTTAAGCCGCCTGTGCGAACATAACAGTCAAGTGGCACTTTCCGCAGTAGTGTCTGTCGAAGTGCTTTGCCATAAAGGTGCCAGGGCCACACTTGTCACACACCCTTTTTGTGCGGTTGACCTTTTCGCTCTTGTCAACCTTGTAGATGTTGAGAGTGGCAAGCTTAACCTTCTTCTTCACATGCTTCTTCTTTTTAGGAGTTGTGTGAACCTTCTTCTTCCTCTTCTTCTTGCCTCCGAGAAGGGCCTCTAGAGCTTCCAAAGTGCTTTCTTCCATAATTCCGTAGTCTCCTACTGTGAGTTCCTCTCTGAGGATGCGTCCTCCCCATTGCAATGAGCTTGCACCTGTCATGCACTTTAACGAACTAATTGAAGTCTCCTCTGATGCTTCGACGTTGTGGATCCCTGTGGCGCTTTGGACGAATATGCGCATTATAAATGGAAGGTTTGTAATTAAAATGAGGAAGAAGACTTTTTACTCTCTGCTGTTTGTGTACTTGGTATTTATGGGAACATTTACAGTGTGGTTTTTCAGGAAGTTTTGGGAGACTAAGGGACTGCTTGAGGAGTCCTGGTACAGTGGATCTCCACAAGAAGTTGTAATGAGGTACTCTGGGCTGGCAACTGTGCCTTTGGTGATTTCAGTGTTCACTGTGATGTTCACAAGAATGTTTACTTCTGCTGGAAACACTCTGGAGTCTACTGATACCGAATTTTTAGTTGTTCAGAAAAACATACTCCAAAATAACTTAGAACAAACTTTTTTGTTTTTGGTGAATTATTTCCCAGTTGCAACTGAACTGAGTAATGAAACACTAGCTTTAGTTGGGTTGTTATTTGTTTCAAGCAGACTTCTGTACTACTTGAGTTACCCCTTAGGAGTTTTAGTAGGTTTCCAGCCCCTGAGAGGGCCTGGTTTCATTTTAAGTTTTGGACTTACAGTAAGTCTTTTGAAACTCAACATTTACAAACTCGTAGAAAAAGTAAATTTAACCACTTGTTAGCTATTATGTATTATCTAAAGACTTAAAAGCCAACCACGAAAATGGCGGAAACACAAAAATGCATTGTTCAAATATATTAAATATCGCGTTTTTCCAAACAGGAACTGTTGGTGCGTGTTGGAAGGATTTGAGGGATTTCCTGGAAATCTTGGTTAGGTTCAACTGTAGGAGAAGAAAATGAAACTCTACTTCTGCGCTCTTCAAACGAGGTCCTAACAAGTTCCAAGTCCCCTAAGTGCTGGTCGTGCTCAAGAGTCGGTCTGGTGGAAGCTACTGAACTCGAGGTGGATCTTCTCTGTGTTTTGTCTGTAGGTTCCCATGAGAATCTTTCCTCCACCATTGACTGGATGGGCACTTCTTCAACAAAGTCGAAGCCGTAAAAGTGAGATTTGTCGGTGTACTCTGAGTTCAAATGCGAGTGAATTAAAGCCATAAAGCCTTCTATGTCTTTTCTGTCGTCGTCTGTGGTTTCAAATAGTGGACTGAACACTGAGTTCATTTATTTTATAATTACATCATAAGCTTTTAATTTAAATTTCATATTATAACAGAAGAATGTAAGCTTAAAGCACTCTGCTTAAATAATAATGTCAAAGGAACTGCTTTTTAGAGCACACAACTCTCAGGATACTCCTTACATAGAGTACTCAGCAGCAGAGTGGGAATCCATCCTTTACCAAAAAACGCGCAAACCTTCTTACCCCAAACTCCTCATAAGTATACTAAAAGGAATTCCAAGCCACCTCAGGGCTGAAATTTGGAGTTACTTAACTAGACTCACACTTGAACCAAGGTTTGACTTCTCTCTAAAAGAGGTTCCTTGCAACTTAGTTTTAAAAGATGCGTGCAGGACTTTCCCTCTGGACCCTAACTTCAAGCACCCTAAAAGTTGGGGACAAAAAGGTTTGTTGAAGGTGCTGGGGGCCTACAGTAGGTACGATAGTTCCTTTGAGTACTGCCAAGGAATGAATTACATTGCAGGGTTCTTGTTAATGCATTTGTTTTCTTACGAAGACGCTTTTAAAGCTTTTGTCTACGTAATGACTGTTTTGAACTGGAAAGAAGTTTACTTAGAAGGAACTCCTAAACTGTTGAACATGCTGCAGCAGTTAGACCGTCTTATTGAACTGCGTTTGAAAGATATCCACCTGCACCTTGCTCAGGAGTGCGTTGACATTTCTGTGTTTTCGCACTTTTTCTTTACAGTTTGTGTTTACAAATTTCCTTTGGAACTCTCAGTGAGGGTTTTTGACATGTTTTTGTTAGAAGGAGAACAAGTTATTTTGAACTTGATACTGAGGATGCTTGAGTTCCAAAAGGACAAAATCCTGAAACTTAAGTACTTCGACCTTTACACTTACTTAAACAACGAGTTAGTTTACGAATGCCACAGTCTCTACAGTGCTGTTTCACTTCTAAGTTCGCCTAATTAAATTCAAATAATATGCATATCAAAGAAATCGTTTTGGAAGGCTTCAAGTCTTACGCTAAACGGACTGTGATTGCTGGGTTTGATAGTCACTTCAATGCAATCACAGGGTTCAACGGCTCAGGAAAGTCCAACATTTTAGACGCAATTTGTTTTGTGTTGGGAATCACCAACTTAACTACAGTCCGAGTTACAAGCTTGCAGGAACTGATTTACAAGAACGGACAAGCTGGAGTGACTAAAGCCAACGTAACTATTTTGTTTGACAACTCAGACAAGTCGCGTTCACACGAAGTGTACAAAGAAAGAGACACTATTTCAGTTAGGCGGGAAATTGCTGTTGGGGGCACTACTAAGTACACAATCAACGGGACCAAAGCTACAGGCGAGAAGGTCAAGCAACTGTTTTGCATGGCAGGTCTTAACGTGAATAACGCTAACTTTCTGATCATGCAAGGAAGAATCACCCAGGTTACTGGAATGAAGCCTAAAGAAATACTGAGCTTAGTTGAAGAAACTGCAGGAATTAACATTTACGAGTCTGAAAGACGCAAAGCAGAGAACCTTATGCAGAAAAAAGACCTTAAGCTAGCTGAGATTGACAAGATTCTGAACGAAGACGTTAACCCTATGCTAGAAAGACTCCAAAAAGAAAAAGAAGACTACTTGATCTGGAAAAGCAAAAAAGACGAAACTGAAGAATTAGAGAAGAAACTACTCATAGTTGAGTACTACAACTGCTTAGAAAAGTGCCAGCAAAACAAAGACATCACTGAGGACTACCTAAAACAACTTAAAAAAGCTGAAGAGAAAAAAGAAAAAACCAACCAAAAACTAGAAGAACTCAAAAAACAAGAGACTGAAACCTTAGGCACTAGTGACACTTCTAACAAACTCAACGAAGAACTAGAAAAAGCCAAAAACGAAATAAACCAAGAAAAAGCTAACCTAGACAGCAAACAAAAAGAACTCAAAGAAACCACTCAAGAAATACAAACCCAAGAAAAAGAACTGCTCGAAAACTCCACTAACCAAAAAAGACTCGCTCAAAAAATCCAGTACTTAGAGTCCAACAAACAAAGAAAAGAACAACAAGTTTCAGAAAAGTTATCTCAGCTAGAGAACTTAAAAACCTCTCTGCAGGCACTCGAACAAGGAATAGAAACTGAAAACTTCACTGAAAGCATAGTTAACTCCAAACAAAGAGAACTCTCTAAAACCAAACAAGAAATCCAAAGTTTGCAAAAAAAGATCAAAAACACCAACGAGTTCCTTTCTTCAAAACAAAAAAAACTCCAAGAAGCCAAAAGTTCTTCTGTGAACGAAGAACAAGCTGTGGAAAAGCTCAAACAAGAAATCTCAGCCTTGGAGCGCTTTATACAAGAAGGTCAACAAGCAAACCCTCAAAAAAGCACACTTGGGACACAAATTAGAAACATCCAAACTGAAATTCAAGACTTAGAAAGACAACTAAGGGACCCTGAGTACTCCAGGTTCAAGTTGTCTTACCAAGACCCCGAACCCAACTTTAACCGATCCAAAGTCAAAGGCAGAATAATTCACTTGATAAAAGTGAAAGACTTTAAGTACTCCAAAGCTTTAGACGTAGGAGCTGGTTCAGGTCTTTTTGGGCTTGTAGTTGACACTGACACTACTGGCCAACTACTGCTTAAAAGGAAAACTTTTGGAAACGTAAGGATCTTTGCTAACAATCGCATGAAACCTTTCGAAGTGAACCCTAACATTGAAATGAGAATTAAACAGACTTACGGAGACAGAGTCTTTAGAGGCCTTGACTTAATAGAGTATCAGCCAGAGTTCTACAACTCAGTTGGGTACATTTTCGGAGGGTTTTACGTATGCGAAAACACTGAAATAGCTAAAAGAGTAGCTTACGAGTTCAAACAAAAAGCCATAACGCTAGAAGGAGATGTCTACGACCCTTCAGGAGTTATTTCAGGAGGAGCTTCTAGACAAAGCCAAAGCTACCTTGAACTCTACAAAAAACTAGTTGAAATTCAAAACAGATACGAAAGCTTAAAAGAAAACCATAGAAAACTCTCTAAGGAACTCGAAGCTTACAGGGAAACTGACCGAAAACTCATGGAAATGCAAAACGAACTCCAAATCAAAGCCCAAACCCTTAAAGCCAAAGAGTCCTTTTTAAGGGAAGGAAATGCTCAAAGATTCAGTGAAGAAATCAACCAGCTAGAAAACGAACTAGAAAACCTCAATATCCAACTTGAAGAGTACCAGAGAAGCTACCAGGCTATAGAAGAAGACCTCAGAAGCATCCAAGCCGAACCAAAAAGCAACTCTAAAGAAAGCCTTTCAAAAGCCCTGAACAAAACTCAAGAAGAGTACAACTGCATAAGCCAAGAACTGAAAACCCTCAAGCAAGAACTTGAAGAATCCAAAGTTAAACTTTCAAGCTTAGAAGAAACTACCAACGACTTAAGTGAAGACTTGTCACAGAACAAACAAAACGTTGACAAACTCGAGCACGAAATCCAGAACTTAACAGAGTCTATTAAAGCAAAGGACTCTGTTTACCAAGAAAAGAAAAACGAGTACGAAACTTTGAGAGAAGAAGAAAACAGAAACCACCAAAAACTCAAAGAAATCAAAGAAGAAATCTCCAAACAAAACGAGTACTTAAAACACACCAAAAAAGAAATTGAAGACTTAGAAAGAAAGCTCAAACACATGAAAGAAGACTCCAAAAAGGCCAAAGAAGACTCCAAAAAAATCATAGAAGAAAACAAATGGATTCTGGAAGCTGAAATGGAAATCCCAGACATAGACACCGAACTCGAAAAACAAAAACTAGACAAACTCAAGTACGAATGTGAACAAGAAAAAAAACGCATCAACACCAAAGTGATGTCCACTCTTGACGACCAAGAACAAAGGTACACTGAACTAGTAGAGAAAAGGTCCATAGTGCTAAGCGACAAAAGCAAACTCCAAGAAGTCATTCAAGAACTTGACTCCAAAAAACAAGAGTGCATCATCAACACTTGGGAAGCTGTGGACCTTAACCTACAAAGAATCTTCCAGTCAATACTTCCAGGAGCCACTGCTGCTTTAGGACCTGTTTACCACAAAGAAGACAACTCCCTTGTAGGCTTGGAACTTAAAGTAGCTTTTGGAAATGTTTGGAAAACTAACTTAAGTGAACTAAGTGGAGGCCAACGCAGTTTGCTAGCTCTGTCTTTTATTTTGTCTTTACTTAAGTACAAGCCAGCTCCTATTTACATCTTGGACGAAATAGACGCTGCTTTGGACATGTCCCACACTCAAAACATTGGCAAAATGGTTAAAGAACACTTTTCGGAGTCCCAGTTTATTGTAGTGAGTTTGAAAGAAGGAATGTTTACTAACGCCAACGTGCTGTTCAAAACTCAGTTCTTAGAAGGACGCAGTATAGTTGAGCGCAGAGCTTTGTGCAAGAATTCAGCTGACGAGCAACTAAGAAGCAGAAAGCTTTACAATTAACATTTCTGATAATTATAGATCCCCTTATAAAAAATGGAACTTTATATTCCAAACAACTTCAATTCGCAGGCTGAGGCGGTTAAGGCCCAGATTGAGAGGAAGATTTCTGAGCTGGAGTCTTTTGAAAGCCAGATTCAAATTAGGATGCGAGGGAACCAAGTAGATGCTCCAAGAGCCGCAGAAGTGTTGATATGCATTCAGGAGTACATAATGGTTTACTATACTCTACAAAGCGACTTAAGCAACGCTTCCTACCAAATGCATATTCAAGACATTCTGAGGTCATCCCAGGAGGAAGTTCGGGCTTACTTAGACTCAATTCTTCCTCCTGAGTTGCTGAATAGCATTTACAGCCTGTTGTACATCAGGTGTCAGATTTGCAAAGAATTTATTTTAACTGGTGGATTAAAACTTTCCTGCAGCTGTAACGAGTATGTTCATGAAAAGTGCTTAAACGAAAAAGGGAACATAAATCCTAACGGGAAGAACTTTTACTATGACTGTGCTAGGTGCAACCAAAGAACTGAGATTGAAACTAAGGTGGACTGTGCAAATTGTGGAGGCGAGTTTCAATGGTGCCAAGTCAAAGAACTCCAGACTGGAAAGATTTACTGCACTCCGTGCTACCAAACACTTTTTCCTGAAAGCTCCCAGTTTTCCGCGGTTAAACCTTCCTCTAAGCCCAATGAAAGCACTCCAAAACCCCAAGAAAAGGTACCTAAACTCAGTGAAAGCACTCCAAGACCCCAAGAAGAGGTACCTAAGCCCAATGAAAACATTCCAAAACCCCAAGAAAAGGTACCTAAGCCCAATGAAAGCACTCCAAAACCCCAAGAAAAGGTACCTAAGTCCAATGAAAGTACTCGAAAACCCCAAGAAAAGGTACCTAAACTCAGTGAAGAAGGTTTGAGCATTGATACTGAAATCGAAAAAGTGCATATTGAAAGAATCAAGATAACCAAACCACTGTTTGACTGCTTCAAAGAAGACATTAACTTCAAACGAACAGCAGAAAGAATACAACTCAGTAAAGCAGCTGTGGAAAAACTTAACAAAAAACTTAACTGCGTCATAAAACTAGACGAGTTTGCCGAAGGCTTGAAAAACAACGAGTTTCTAAGCCAACGCTACAAAGAGTTCTGCTGGAACCGCAGCGACAGGAGTAATGTTTACAATTACGCTAAAAAGAAAGGTTACATCCTAGACACTCTTTTCGACAAAGGCAAAGTAAACCCTTTACTAGTGCCTCCTTTTAGACCAATGCAAAATGGAATTGCCTGGAGCGAACATAAAATTCCTTACATTCCAGTTGACAACTTTAGCGAGTCCAAAAAGATGTGCAGTGAAATGGGGGTTGATTTTGCAAATTACAGAAACGAAGTGTGCTTAAAGATAGGCGACTTCATGACTAGACTTAACTACAAAGAAAATCAGTCAGACCCTATAGCTATGTACCTTTGCGGGCCTCCTTCAAAAGGAAAAACAATGTTTTGCAACTGGATCCAAAAGTTCTTTTCGCCAGTTTTCCACACCAAGGGCAGCAGTTTCTTCAGTGCTGAAACAGGAGACTTATTCATATACGACGACTCTTTGGCATTTGGACAAATCATTTCTAACTTAGTGGACTGGAACGGAATGACTACTAGTCAAGAGTACGTTTACAACATCAAGTACGGAACAGGCAGAATGTACAAACCTGTTGTTTTGGTCATAACCAACATTCCTTTAGAAACAATTGAAAAACACTTAAAACCTGAGCAGCAGTGCATTTACCAAGCCTTCCGAAGAAGGTTCCTCTACGTGAACTTAGAACCTTACTCTTTAGGAATGCCTCCTGAATTCACTGACTTCAGTTGGGGTGAAATCAAGGAAAGGAAAAAGTTTTTGGCTGATCAAAGTTGGAGGGGAAAGTTACTAGCCAAAGCTGAGAGTTTGGGTATTTTCCTGGAATGTCCTTCTTTTGACGACGACCCTGACGAAGACCCTGACTTAAAGCTGCACTATAAGTTTGACATTCACTATAACATTGTTTTTGAGCCTAAAATATACCTAGACTACTGCCAAAGAAACAAGTACCCTTCTAACTTAGCTTTTGCTTACGCTGCTAAGGTTTTAAGCACTAAAATCCAGGGAAAAGAAATCACTGTAAAAGGAGCCATTGAAGCCTTCGAGTTTCTGGAAGCTGCAAAAGGCGAGTCTAGCAAATACAAACACTGGATCAACTCAGAAGGATTGAACACCCAAATTTGGAAACCTTTCAGTATCTCAACCTTCAGTAGGATAGAAGAAATCCGGAATGAACTGGGAAAGCGCAAAAGGGACTTTGAAGATTCTGTTGAGCCTCAAAAGTCGATGAAGATCATTGTTATAGACTAATAATTTTGTTAAAGAAAGTTAACTACCTCTCTAATGAGACTTTTAGGAAGTGAGTTGTAAACTTCTCTAGATATAAGCAAAAAAGCTTTACTTTTGCTCCAGGTAAACAAGTTTTCTAAGGACTCAAGAACCTGGGAGTCAAGGTAGTTTACGTAGCAAGTACCTTCTTGGTTGTATAAGTGTATGTCAGCTCCTAAGTTAACATACTCACGCAGCACACTTAAAGGCAACTTTGCTTTTGAAGCCAAGCCAAAAGCAGTAAATCCTTCTTCGTCTTTAAGGTTGGGGTCAGCTCCATAACTCACAAGTAACTTAAGAATGTCTATGTTCATGAACCCATAGTGCAAAGGAGTCTTTTTAGAGGAGTCAGTAGCATTCGGAAGCGCTCCTCCCTTTAACAAAAGCTGAACAACTTCGAGATTCATAGTTTTAACAGCTTCATGCAAAGGGAAGAAGTTCTGGGTTTGGTTCAGTAAGCCAGGAAGTATTTCGCTTTCCAAGTTTACAATTGAAGTTAAGACTTCTAAGTTTTGTGAAGTTATAGAGTCCAAAATCTTTTTTATCTGCTGAGTTCTGGGGAGTTGTGAAAGGGGGTTGTCTATGTTTTGGTACTCCGAAATTAGGTTTTCTAAGTTTGCATAAGCTGAATTGAACTCTTTAGTTTGCATAAGCCCGTTGAAAGCCCCGTTTCTAGCTCTTCTAGCACCTCTGTTGAGTCTCCTCATATAATTAATGAAGTCAGTAGTGGAAAAGTCCCCGCGCGGAAGGTTTGTAAGGTCAAATGAAGTAATAGGCTCAGGTTCTCAAAAAGTAGTTTACAAAGGCCAAGACAGAGAACAAGGTTGTGAAGTAGCTTGGAACGCAATTAACTTGCAAACTTTGTCAGAAAAAGAACTAAGTTCGCTCCAAAAGGAAATTACCCTTATAAAGCAACTCAAGCACCCCAACATAATTCAGTGCCGAGGAGCTTGGGTCTCAGGAAGGCACCATTTAGTATTTATTACAGAACTGCTTTCAGGAGGAGACCTTAAATCTTACTTGCACAGAATTCACGCTCCTCGGAGGTGCGTAGTTAAGAACTGGTGCAGAGACATTCTTTCAGGTTTGCACTACTTGCACACACAAAGTCCCCCCATAATCCACAGAGACATTAAAACCGAGAACGTGTTCATTGACTCCTCAACTGGCAAAGCTAGAATCGGGGACTTAGGGCTGTCTACAGTCCTTATGGCGTCCCACTCAAGTTCTTTTGCAGGAACCCCTTGCTTTATGGCTCCTGAGATGTACGACGAGAACTATGGAAAAGAAGTAGACATTTACGCGTTTGGAATGTGCTTGTTAGAAATGTGCACTATGGAAACTCCTTATTCCGAGTGCGGAACAACTGCAAGTGTGTACAGAAAAATAATTGAAGGAGTGCCCCCGAGTTGCCTTGATCAAGTTGGCGATCTAGAAATACACAAATTCCTTTTAAAAACTTTAAGTCCAAAAGAAACCAGACCCACTGCTTACCAGTTACTGCAAGAACCCTTTTTAAACACTAGTCACCACCTAGACAAAGAACCTATTTGTCTGGAAAAACAACCCAAAAATAAACAAGTAGACCCAACAACTTCTGAGTCAATAGAAATCAGCATGAACGTTCAAAACTTACTGGGGAACCCCCAGCTGATCAAGTTCAACTTTTATTTTGACTCAGACACACCTAACAGCGTAGCCACAGAAATGGTTAAAGAACTTGGGCTGAACGTTGCTCTAGAAAGCATTTTGGCTTCTGAGATTTCAAAGATAGTTAGGTCTAGGTTTGTTTCAACCAAAGGTTGATATACATAATTAAGCAAGTTAGTGTGTAACTAAATTAGATTACTTCTTTCTTGAAATAGTTTTCTTGGGAACCTCAGTGGAGTGGAGTTTAGCCATCTTTTGTCTAGCAGCAGCCACCAAAGAAGCATCTCTGTTTTCAACCAAACTAGCCAAAGTGTTTTTGGCTCTTCCTGCAAAGCCGCCTCTCTTGACTTCTATGGTAGTTTCGTGACCAGTTTTTCCCTTTTCTCCGTACTTTCTTCTTTTTTTGAGGCGGATCACTACAGACCCGTCCTTCTTTTTGTGCTCAACTCCAATTCCGTCTTCTCTGGCAATTCCTGCGAACCTCTTTGTTTGGGCGTTAGCTAAGTTATAAGGGTCGCTAGAGAAGTCCTTTCTGTCTCTGCGAATTTGGAATGAGTTGTGGTTTTTGGTGAGTTCCCACAATACGTCAGAGGACACTGTCGCCATTTGTTTATTACAAAATGGAACCTTTTCAAACAAAATTAAGTTTAGCATTAACGAGAAGGAGTCCTTTTAGCTACGTTGCACTGAGTGTAGTCTGAGTAGCTCCGCATGTGTCTGCGGGAAACTGACCGTTTTTTAGACTTGTCTTCTTTTTTGGACGTAAAAGTTGAAGCAGCTCTAAGCTCAACTTCTCCCATGGACCGTCTGGTGCACCTTTTGGGTTTCCTTCCCGGAGACTTCACAGGCAAGAAAGTGCGTTTTTGCATGCTGTTAAGTTGGGCTGCTTTTTCTTCGAGTTTTTTCTTGAGATTGTCCATGTTGCCACTTCTGTTGTCGATTTTTTTGTCTTTTTCAATTCCTTTTTTGAGGTTTTCGTTTTGTCTAAGAGTTTCGTCGCACACGCTTCTTAGTTTAGAGTTTTCGCTTTTGAGTTCTTGTATTTGTTTTTCGCGTTTTTCTATTATGTCCATTAACTTCGACACTTTATTGTCGTAGTGCTCTTTGAGTTTATCTTTTTTAGAATCTTTTTTGGCTTTTTGGAGTTCTTCGAAAAATTTGTTTTCTAAGTTTTTGAGTTTTTCAGAGACGTCTTCAGAGTTGTTTTCTTTGCCAGCTAGTTCGCCTTCGAGCTGCGCAATGTGCTTTTTGGCTTTTTCGTTTATTTTCTCAAGTTCATCAACTCTGCTTTGAGTTGTGTCAATGTGGAGTTTAAGTTGGTGCTCAACTCGAATGTGTTTTCGGACATCACTTTCGAGTTTCTGCAGCATGTTTTCGAACTGCTCGCACTTTTTAGTGAGTTTGGCCTTGTCTGAGGATTTATAGTTCTTTTTGAAATTCAGAAGGTCGACAACAAGGTCTTTGAAGTTCTCAAGAATTTCAAGAATATCTAGTTCTTCTAAAGTCCTGGCTTCTTCGGAGGTCATGCTTGCTTCGTCCAGTTCACAATTCGTTGTAAACGCGTATTTAAATAAGTCAGTAAGGCCTTTTTCAACGTCACTTATGTCTCTGTCCGTCATAACTAAATTATAGTAGTTAGAAATATTATGGGTTACGGGAAAGTTATTTTTCAGTTAGAAAGTTTTTTTGAACTACTCTACTCTTGGAAAAGTAGTTCATTTATAAATAGCGATTATTTGAAGTAAACTTTCAAATACTTGCATAGTTTAGTTAGGTGTTAAATTAGTGCTTTGGGAGTTTAGTGAGTATTGGGTGTCAGAAGGGCGACGCGTGCTTTAAACTGTTGAGCACGGCTAAATCTTCTTTTGCTATCTGTCCGAGTATACCACACCAGACATTTATAATTATCTCTGGAAAATGGACTCAGAATATGACTACACCTTCAAAATCCTTTTAATAGGAGACAGCTCAGTAGGCAAAACTTCGCTCCTCCTGAGATTTGTTGACGACAAATTTACTCCAGAGTTCCAAACCACTATTGGCGTAGACTTTAAAATCTCAACTTTTGAAATAGAAGGAAAGGTAATTAAGCTACAACTTTGGGACACTGCAGGTCAAGACAGGTTCAGAAACATAGTGTCCTCTTACTATAGGGGTGCTCAAGGAATCTGTCTGTTGTACGATATCACCGCAACTTCCAGTTTCCAAAGCATCACTAAGTGGCATGAAGAATCCAATAAGTACCTTTCAGAGTCAATTCCTAAACTCTTGATAGGCAACAAAGCTGACCTCAACTCTTCGCGTGAAATCTCGCATGAACAAGGAGCCGAACTCGCAGAAAGCTACGGAATGGAATTCATTGAAACTTCAGCTAAAAATGGAACTGGAGTTAAGGAAGCTTTCGAGATGATGGCTCGAAGTATCTTTAATTCACTCAGCTCCATTCCGCAACCCAGTTACTCAGCTACCCGCGTTTCTGAAGGCAAAGTCATTAAGACTGGGGGTTCTTGGTGCTGCAGTTAATGTAAAGATTATTCCAGAATGTTAATTAGTTTGGACATAGCCTCCGTCTCCTAAGTAGTCGTCAGAGCCATCATCCACATAGTCTTCAGTAAGCCACCCAAACTCCCTTCCTCTGTTGTAGTGAGTGTGGGCAATGCAGTCTCCTTGGTACAGCTGCCCAACTGCCCACATCATTATGAAAGCGTCTCCTTGTTTCAAAGGAATATCGCATTCGTCTTCAGTGTCTAGTTTTCTCGAAAACTTATAAATCCGAGTGTCTCCTTCCATAGAGTAGTTGTCGTCAAGTTCTAGGTTGTTTTCGCAGCCTTTTTTGTAGTCATGAGGAGGAGTTATGTTCCCTAAACCTATTCTGTCGTCCAAAAGGTTAGACTGAATTCTTAAAGTAAAAAGGTCCGAGTGGGCCATGGTAAGATCCTCTTCATCGCCTAGTTTAAAGCCTACTCCGCACCACCCAAAGGTATCCACAACTACTTTGGGCACGTGTAAGAAAAAATCTACTGTTTCTTGGTCTGGAAATTCCCACTCCAACTTCAAGTCGTAAGGAAAGTGTTCTACTCCCGCAAAAACCCCTGCAACTAGCAAAGCTACTAGGACCTTTTCCATTTATATCCGTTTTAAACTCTAAGTCAGTATTAAAGTTGCTTATTTACATATGCACACTAATATTTTTCTGTTCGTTCAGGAGTTGGAAGATTCTTCCGTCAACTATTTCGATGTCAGTGTTGAAGTTCTGGGCTTGCTGGGTTTCTCCTCTGGAATAAGCCCAGTTCTGATGGAACTTAATTTCTTTCTTTTCTTTTCGCAGAGAAGCCAACTGCTTCTTGATTTGTTTGAGTCTTTGCTTTCTGTAAATCCACCTTTTAATATGCGGAATTGCTATTATTCCTGAAACAGTCAGCCCAAACACTCCAATTACTACCCAAGGACCTGGCATTGATTTATTTGCTAACATTTAAATATCTAGTCTTGTGGAGTTGACTTAAAAAATTATGGCTGAAACAGGGAATTCAGAAGCAAGAAACCCTTACAACCCCAACTTGCGCCGCACTATGTACCAGAGAATGAAGCTTTACGACAAACTTATGACCAGCAACAACAACTTGGACCTCAAAGTGCCCAATCACATAGTGAACCCTTTAGAATTTGTTCCTTTTTCTAACACAACACAAAAGTCTTGGATGACTGTGTTTAGCATCTGGAACACTATGATAGGGTCAACCGTTTTAGCCATTCCTTGGGGAATAGACCAAGCTGGGCTAGTTATGGGGTCAATAGTCATTGTCATCGTGGGATTCATAGCCTGCTACACCTGTCACTTGATTGCTAAGTACAGTGAAGCTGCAGGGGAGGAAAACATCATGGAGTTGATTGGGAGAATGTGGGGGGACAAAGGGAGGTACTTGACTCTGGTCATGAGTTGTTTGGTTTTGTTAGGTGCGTTGATGGCTTTTAATGTTTTGCTCAACAGTGCGTTTTTCAACATCTTAGAAGGATTATCCATTTGGATCAGTGGAAGTAAGTTTTCTGACTGTTCAGACTGTTGGGATACCTTTTCCTCGCGTTACACTCCTTTTATTTTGTTTGGAGTGCTGTTGGTGTTCCTTAACTTCAAAGACAAAAGAACGTACATCAAACTTAACTCAGGGGGGATATTTTTCGTGTTGATTATTACTTTTTTTATAATAGCAGTAGGCATTAGAGCTTTGGCTATTAACACTTTTACAACTTCTGGGTCCAACAGTATTCCTGACTCCGATAAAAAGTGTAGTGACAATTGGAACTGCTTGAAGCACGACAGAGACGTGCACTTAAGCTTGATTGAACCTGGGTGTTTGAGTTTTGCAGGGATTCTTTCGCTTTCGTTTTTCATACACAATTGTATTGCAATTATTTTGAAAAACAACGAAAAGCAAGAAAAAAACACCAGGGACTTAGTACTGGGTTACTTTGCAGTGGGACTGAGTTACTTCTTAATAGGCATTCTGGGGTATCTTGGGTTTAAGGGGAATGGGTTTCCTCAGGGCTCCATTAAGCAAAATGCACTCGACATGTTTTCTGCAGACAACGTTTTAGCTTTTATCATTCGGTTTGTTTTGTTCACCCAAATGATGACTGTGTACCCTATGGTAGCTTACTTAGTGAGGGCACAACTTCTAGGGTTCTTTTTCAACTCCGACTCTCCCAACAGAAAAATAGTTTTTATGTACTCTTTAGGAGTGGCTTCCATCACAACACTCATAGCAAGTGTATATCCCAAAGTGGGTTCTATAGCTGGGGTGGCAGGAGCTATTTGTGGTTTATACTTCATATACGTGATTCCAGTGGTGCTCCACGCAGAGTACACCAAACCAGAAATGGTAAGAAGAGTACTGGAAAGTCCAGGAGGAATGAGAATGGCTGAAAAAGAAGAAGACATGCTCAACAGCGTGCAACAATCCCCAGGAGCACGCAGTAAGTGGAAGTTTAGCGTAGGAGTGCATTGTTTGATTTGTGTGTTTGGACTTGCCGTAGTAGTGTTCCAATTCGTAAAAGTTTAAATAAATCAGGAATGGTATAATTATGCTGAAGCTTTTTAGAAGATTTAGTTTTAAGCCAGAAACTCCTTTGAAGTTCACAGACGGCAAACATAAACTGCTGGAAGCTAGAGGGGTCAACACTGCGTGCAGAAACGTTTACTTGGGAACGGGGGCGGGAGCTGGGTACTTCCTATACCGTATTTTGAGGTACTACTCTGAGATGTCTTGGCTTTCTTTTTCGTTCCAAGGAGTCATTGCCTTAGGGCTTTGGAAGTTGTTTAAGGATTTGGTGCCTTTGACTGAGAAAATGGTTTACGAAATCAACTTGCTGGAAAATGGAAAGGAAATCGAACTAGGGATTACAGGGGCTTACACGATAAACAAAACAGAAACGATAAGAATCAGTGACATTGTGAATCCTGAAGATAACCAAAATCAAAAACTCCTCATGATGCACTTGAACTCCTGGACTGTGATCACTAGGACTGGCCAGATGTACTTAGTCTCCCCCACCAGTACAATACTAGAAAAAGAAGTTATGCAGAACGTTTTCAAAGGAATACCTATTGACGTAAGTGGTTCAGATGAAGCTTCCAACCAAGATGAAGAAATTATCGATATTTAGTTAATCCGGAAGGTAAATATGGTTTGTTACTGCGCTAGTCAAGTGACCCCCCAAAAGCTGGTTATTAAAAGAGTCTGTAGAGAATGTGCTTCTGCAGAACTCAGGAACCAAAAGTGTTTTCTTTACTGTGAAATTACTCAAAGTGAAGTGTTTGACCCTGCTTCAACCAGAACAACTATAGAGTCTACGTTTGGAGTCAAGCTTGTAAAAACTTTGCTGTATGCAAAAGAAGACTTAGTTTTGGAACAAGGAATCATCTATGGAGAAGACTTAACTAATGAACTGCAAAGTGATATCCAAGAAGCTGCAATAAAGGGTGTTAGTTTGATTTTTGTAAAGGCAACCCAAGTCACTCGGAAACTAGAACAGGTTTTAAAAGCAATTTTGGACAAAGGCTGCTTTGAAATAGTTTTGGTTTCTGTAAGGAGAACTCGTTTCCAGTTTAGTTTAGTAGAATTCTTTGAAGACGATTCGTACCTTGAATTAGTGGAGGTGCTAAACTCCTTTGCTTCGAGTGGGACCCTTTTAGCTACTAAAAAGCAAATTGAAAAAACCAGAAAAATAGAATGCTTGGAAAAAGCTATTGAAAAAGCTGAAGCAATGAACCTCGTAAAAAGAGTCACTTTCCACTACAAGCTAAAGAAACTAGAAGTTTTTTCAGTTGTAAAGGACTTAGACACTGAGGTAGTCAAGAATGTCCTGAGCTTTTTTAAAAAGTCTAGACTGAAAGCTTACTTGTACAGAATTAAGAACCTGCTTGAAGAAGTTTATGACTTAAGTGTTTCTGAAGAAAAAATACTCCAAATACTCAGAAACGTCCCTGGGGGAGAGTTGTCGTTCGAATCTTCCCAAGAAGGAGAAATCTACCTATACCAGATTTACGGTGCTCCTAAAAGCACCTCTCAAATGTCGGACCTTCAAATCCAAAGTTTATCAATGGTAATTCAGGGGCTTCTAGAAACTCACCCTGAAGCTCCGCAAGGACTTTACTCCTTGTGCTTGTTTTTGCTGTTTGATACTAATAAAGCCATTAACAAACGCTTTATTTCAGAAATCTACGAAGCGCTAGAAAACCTCTACAAAGACGGAATGAACGCTAGACCTGTTTCAGCTCAGAGTTTAAAAAAAGTTTACTCTAAACAACAAGAAGCCCAGTTTGCCAGTCTGTCTGAAATTAAACCCATCGTAGTTGAGCACTTAAGACAAGCCAAAGACGAAGTTGAATTAACACTCCTCAAAGATAAAGTTAAGTTTACTGTGCAGCCTAAAGTTTTGAACTTAGACTTTTTAGGGTACTTCAACTGGAAGCAACTAGTGGGGTCCTTTGAATCTGTGAAGGTGAGGAACGACAAAGCTAGACTAAAAGAAATAAACGCTGACGAAGAAAACTGTGCGATTTGCATTGAAGAAATAGAAGGTCTTTTTAAAACTTCACTGAAGTGCGGACATATATACCACATTGAGTGCATTCGGCAGTGGTTTAGGTATAATGATGCTTCTATAAAGTACTGTCCCTGTTGCAGAGATCGAGTGTGCGAAAGCATAATTCAAGAAATACTCAACGAAAAACCAAAGTCATTGAAGTTTCCAAGGAATAAAAGAGATCCCCCTAGGCCATACTGGAGTTCCATTCGAAGTTTCAGAAAATAAATTAATAAATGCTGCTTAAAAAACCCTTTACAGAGCCATGGAAGTACACAATTGCCTGCATAGACGCAGTAACCTCCCACCAAATACCTTACAACCCCTACGTTCCACTTCTGTACAAACAAACAATAGAAATTACTCCTGAAAAGTTTCCAGAAAAACCTCCAGACAAGTCTCAACTCTACAGAAGTCTCCACCCTCCTCAAGAACAACCCTGGGAAGGTGGAGTCCCAGTAGGCAGAATTAAAGAAATTCCTGAACTCAAACACACTCGACTGGACATTAAACAGTACAAACACCACCTTGTCATGAAAGCCTACAACCCACCTTTATCTGTAAAGTTCCCCTGGGAAGACTCAGGCAGCCGAGAAAAAGCCTTTGAAGACGCCAAAACCACACAAACAGCCTTTAACGATAAGTACGGGTCGTGGCGCAACCAGTACAGAGTGAGTTACTGCGAGTTAAGTGACTCTTACTTTCTGCAAGTAAGAGTTAACCACATGTTTCCAGAGTGTTTGTTTGAGTGCGATTTGGAAGACATAGGGATGATATTTAGCCACGACTGGTACATGTACACTGTGAAGTTCACAGACAAGTGGGAAGAGGAAAAGTACCACTACAGACTAGTTCTTAAGCACCTAGAAAACTCCAAGTGGAAGAAAGGAGAGACCCTTACTAGGATGATGATTCCTAAAGGCAAAGTGCTTCAATACGACAACAATTTGCTGAACTTCAGACGCAACAACTTAATTTTAAGTAAGAATGAGTCACCCAGTGTTTAAAGTTTTTAGCTCTTCTTGTTTGTCTTTAAGCAAGGCCGAAAAAAGACTTGTTTCATCTTCTTCAACTGTTACTTTGCTTCTTGCAGAGCTCTCCAAACTACTTACTCGGCTGATTATTGAGCTTCTACTGCGGTTCTTTACTTCCTCAGTGTAGTTGTGCCAAGCTTTCCCAAACTTAAGGTACAGTTTAATCAGCTTTATGTCTTCATTTAAGGTCCAGGGTCCTTTTTTGAGTTCTGGGTTCAAATGGTTGAACCACCTTTGTTTTACGCTTCTTCCGTTCCTTACTTTTTTGCCTTTGTGACAAGTTTCGTTAATGATATTAGCTACTTTGGCCCATTTTTCTCCAGGAAACTGAAGAACGATTTTGTCTTCGGTTTCGAGCCAGTTGTTGTTTTTAACAGTCCCTGTAGACATCACTTCTTGGAGTTTCTGCAAACAGTCTTTAGGGAATTTGCGTAAGTTCTTAGAAACTGGTTGAATGTCTTCCACTGTTAGTTCCTCTAGAGACTTTCCTAGTTTCTCACTGAGTAAGTTTGAGTGTTCTAAAAGTTGTTCTTTTAAAGAAATAGTCCACTTAGAAGTTTTAAACCTTTTTTTGGGTCTTTGGTTACTTTCTAGTTCACACTGTAAGTAGTAGTGGTAAGCAAAGTCTTTAAGTTGATTTTGGTTCATAAATAATTGCCCCCTTTAAAACAGTTAAAATGGAAGACTCACAGAGAGGTAAAAAGAAGAAGGCCGGAACAGCTAAACTCACTAGTTCAATAATAGCTACGGCTTTGGACTCTCCTCAAGCCCACACTTCTTTTGGCAAGGTTCCTTTGTCCAAGGAAAAAACCAACCCAATTTACGGCTTTGGCACCGGCAACAGGGAAAAGATGCAAAAAGTTTACTACGACGAAGAACTCAACGTCCCTACCCGCAACTCCCCAGGACCTAAGTATCAGGTTAAAGACAACATCAACTTTAAAACAGCTCCTAACTTTTCTTTTGGAACAGATAAGAGAGTAACGCTTGGCCGCAATACAAAATACGACTACTATGAAATATACGACCCCTTCACTGACCCTATACACTCCAAAAACTACACCCAAAAAAACTACGGCAACACTAAATTTGGAACTGAACCTAGACTTCCAGCACCTGAAGTTCAGGGAACTCCAGGTCCCCAGTACCTTCCTCCCCACCGACCTGAAATCAAAAAAAGCCCCCAGTACAGCTTAGGAGTCCGCAGACCCCAGCCTGACGTACTTAAGAACCAGGTTTCCACTCCCGGCATTTGTGGACCCGGAAGGTACGTGCCTGAGGCTAGTGCCTACACCAGCTACCATAAAAACAGTTCCAAGTGGACTATTGGCAAAGGAGACAAACTAGGCCGTATGCCCAAGTCAGTTACTAAGAACCAAACTTACTACACGGCTTCTTCTTGCGGAAACCAAGTGGTCTCGAGCAAAAAGACTAAGCCTAACGTTAAAATTGGCACGGCCTCGCGTGAACAAGTAAGTAAGCTAGGATCCTTTGCAGACTGGATGTCAAACCAGCCCACTAGAGTAAGAATGCCCCACCCCAACTTTTAACCATAGTGTTAACTCATAAATATGAATGAACCCTTTTTAAGACCTAGTAACAACTTGAAACTTTTAGAACACAACTTCACACATAAACACAGAAAAGTGCTTTTTTGGGTTCGTTTTGGGTTTGTCTTTGGAACTGTGTTGTTTACTCTTGTGAACTCAGTGTTTGGGCTACTGATTCCAAGTGACTCAGTTCCTTGTGTAAAGGATTATTTGCTTGACTGGACAGAAGAACTAAACACCTACTTTCGAGAAAACGAACCAGAAAGACACACTTTACTGATAGTATCTTCTTTGCTAGTTGATGTCTTGCTGCTGCACTTTCTAGTTAAGTACCTAATTTGGGGTGATTCTTGGCAGGAACCCTTTTTCATAGTATCTTTTTTTGCATTTAGATATTGCATACAGCAACTATTTCACTTGAAGTACCCTGAAGGGTTTATTTGGGACTACCCAGGATTTCCTTCCTTCGCAATTCCTTACTTTGAGTCTTCGGACTTTTTTTTCTCAGGACATGTAGGAATAGTGTCTTTTTGTGCTTTGTTTAACTACAAAACCAAAAGCAAACTGATGACTGTGCTTTCAGTTCTTGCAGTGGCTTTGGAGTTCTTTGCAATGATGGTTTTAAGAACCCACTACACAATTGACTTAGTGTGTGGAATTCTTTTTGCACACTACTTCTGGATACTTAGTGGACAAGTCTCAGCTTATGTTGATGCTAAAACAGGGTATAAAAAGACTTATAACAGAAACTTTTAATTAAGTCTAGAGTGGAAACCGTCAGAACTTGGAATTGAGTTAAGGTCTGGTCCTAAAGCTACTAGTGTTGGTCTGGTTTTAAGCATACTGGTTGCAGTTTTCTTAATGTCTTCAGTTTTCACGGTTTCTATTGTGTTCAAAGCACTGAGCTTCCCAATAGTCATGTAAGTCCTAACTGTTTCTTCCAAGCGCGGCTTGGCTTTTTCTGTAGCAAAAAGTACCTGGTACTTGAGGTAGTTCTTGGCAAAAGCAACTTCTTCTTCAGAAACGTTAGTGAGTGCCTGGAAAGTTTTAGTAAGTATGTCTCCAAATTGTCCTCCGAACTGAGAAGGCCCACTTAAGCTCAGTCCAAACACTCCAGTTTCGCTAAAGCAAGAGTTACTGGGTTCAACTAACTCCAAGTAAGGGTAGTTCAAACTCACGTTGGCAGCTTTAGACTTTCCTGCTTCCAAAATAGTTTTCATTACTAAAAAGGTCCCCATGTTGTCCCAAGATCCTCCTTCGAAAGATAAGTTAACATAAGTAGTATCAGAGTTTATTTTTTCTTTGACTTCACCTCCTTTGTACCTGCAGGGTTCTCTAACTCTAGTTTCTTTTTTAGGCAAATTTTCAAAGTAAGTTTTTGCAAGTTGTGTGAATTCTTTGTGGTTTTCCAAACCTGAACAGCAAACTATTATTCCGTTCGGATCTTTAAGTTGACTTATGAGTGAGTTGAGTTGCAGTGAGTTAATGTTTTCAATGTTCTTTTTTAAGCCTTGCAGTGGCATTCCTAGTCCACTACCTCCAAAAGCAGTAGGCAGCACTAGTTCTCTAAGTATTTCTTCAGGACTTACAGAGTACTCTCGGGTGCCCCAAAACTCCTCAAGTCGGATCTTAGCTACTTGACAGTCTTCTTGAGTTTTTTCGTTAAGAAGGGACTCTACCATCATTTGCATGTACTCGTAAATGTGGTTTTCGAAACATGAAGCTTGCAGGTAAGTTTTTTCGTGGTCGAAGTCCATAGAAAGGCTTCCAGCTGACATTTGAATCATCCCGTAGTTAACTTGCTCCTTAGACTTAGTGCGCAAGTAAATGTGTTTAAGGGCCATTAAAGACCCTGAGTTTTCTGGAGTTTCGTCCCTTACTCCTAGGCTGCACATGATTCCCAAGTGCACCATGCCAGGAAAAGCTGGAGTTTCTGTAAGAACTGTCACTCCATTTGCTAAAGTGGAGACTTCAGTCTTAGGCGGAACGTTCATTTTCATGATAGGAAGTTGTTCAGCTATTTCTTCGTAAGCAGGGTCAATTTTAGGGGCTTGTTCTTGGAACTTTTCAACTATTCCAAACAAGTTATTTAGCCAGCCAAACTTTCTACGGATCAATGCCATTTATTACTTCTTAATAGCTTCAATAGCAGCTAGCGTGTCTTGGATGGTTTTTTCTTTGACGTTTCTAATTCTTTGTTCAACTTTGTGTTTGGTTTTGTGAGTTTTTTCTTGCAGTTGTTTGATTTTTCTGAGTTTTTCTTGTTTTTTTACAAACTTTTTAAAGAGTTTCTGTGCTTTTTCCTTGTTTTCACTGTAAATTTTGGTGTAGTTGTGCATTTGGTCTTCCTTTCTAAGTCTGTTCCACTCTGAGAAAAACCGAGACTCTTCTTGGTGGAGTTTTTCTTTGTTCAGTTTGGCTTGTTGTATTTGTTTTTCTCTTTCATCTAGTCGTTTGTGCTTGATTTCTTCGATTTCTTTTTCTTTTTGGATGTATTTTTGGTGCTTTTCTTGTACTTTTTGGTTTTTTTGAGAAAAGTAACTAGAAATCTGTTGGGTGTTTTGGGTTTTTTTTTTCTAAGTAAAGTTTACTGTTTTGGCTTCTAAGGAGTTTTTTAAGTTTTGGCAGAGCTGGATGGTTTGTTTTTGTTTTTCTTTTTCTAGTTGTTCTTTTTTAGCTTTGATTTTCAGAATGTCTTTTTGGGGCACTTCTTTGAACTTGCTTGCTCTTTGGGACTTCTGTTCAAGTTTGAGTTGGATGCTTTTAAGGAGTTCTTCAGAGTTGTCTACTTCACCTCTCTAGAAATTACTCAACAGCTTTTCTTGACACTGACATAGTTGAACTTCTTTTAGTCTTAAGTATAGGTTGGGCACGTTGACTTAAAGCTCGGTTTTCTCGTTCTAAGTTAGCTAGGTGCTTCAGGTCTAGTTTTTCTTGTCGTTTAGAGTTGCTTTCCATGATCTTTTTGAGTCTTTGATCTTCAGTGTGTTTCTTTTCAAGTTCTAACTTTTTGAACTTTTGTATTTCTTTTTTGAGTATTTGGGCTTTTTTCTGTTCTTCGCTTATTTTTAGGTTCTTTAGGTTTTCTTGGAACTTCAAGTACTTTTTGAGCTTAGTTTTTTGGTTTTGTATCCTGAGTTTTGTTATTTCGTCAATTGACAACAAGCTAGGCATTTTTCTTGGTTTAGGCGTGGTAGAGGACAACTTCTTTGGTTCACAGTCGTTAGCTAAGGTTTTAGCTACTATTTCTACTTTGCCTCTTCTGCGAGCTTCGAAGTGGTTGAACCTTAACTTTTGGATTTCGGAACTAGTGCACTTTTCTCTGAATTCTTCTGGTGTTTTTTCTTTGAGTTCTTCTGGACTTAGTTTTAGCTCTGAACACACCTTTAAAATACTGGGGTGCTCGTAATTGTGCTTTTTCATGAAGTTTTTGGCTTTTTCAACGGTCTTTTCAAACTTCATTATTTAATTATTAAGCCAAGGGTGGTTTTTGGTTTCTTCAACTGAGATCCTGCAGTCTGGGTTTTTGCACAAAAGCTTAGAAAGAAGGTCCTTAAGTCCACTTGAGTACTCCTCTGGAATAGTCACTTCGTTACTTTTCACTTCTTCAGAAAGTTCCATAAGTTTCTTCGACTTAAAAGGAGTTTTGGCTTCCAACATGTAGTAAAGTGTAATTCCTGCTGCCCACATGTCTAAAGGCTTTCCTTTAAAGGACTTGTAACCTCCATGAAGTTCTGGCGCCATAAATGCGTAGGTTCCAGCAGTGTTTCCAAATTCTTGCTTGCCTTCTGCTATTGACTGTGCTGAGCCGAAGTCAGATATTTTAAGCTGTGAGTTCTTTCCAATAAGTATGTTTTGGGGTTTGATGTCTCTATGTACAACTTTGCTTACACAGTGGAGGTACTCCAAACCTTTAACTAGTTCCTCAAAGTACTTTTTAGCCACTGGTTCACTCATAGGGCACTTGCTTTCAAGAGTTCCTCCTTGGGCAAACTCAAGGACCATATAAAGCTTTTTGGAGGTTTCATTGTCAATGACTTCGTACAGCTTCAAAGCATTAGGGTGGTCTAGAGTTTTCATAACGTTTATTTCAGCTTTTACAGAGTACATAGCAGTTTTTCCCCTCCCAATCCACCTGTGTCTTAGAATCTTTTTATTGTAAGTCTTTACAGCATAGAAACTTCCGTTGTGGTCAGTAGCTTTGAAAACCTTCCCAAAAGCACCTTTGCCTAGTAGTTTTTCCAAAGTATACTGGTTAACCTGCACTCTCTTTCCTGAAAGTTTCTTTTTCTGAATGGCGCTAGTTGTAATTGTGCCTGAGTTTAACTTTGCTGACTCAAACCCAGTAAGTTCTGGATGAAGGCTACTGAACAGCTTTAAGTTTTTTTGGGTGTCTTCGGTGCGTGCTTCAGAAGGTGTAAAAGTTCCTGTTTTTTTGAAAGCTACTAGGGTGCTTCTGGGGGAACTCTTCATTGAGTCCAAATTAGAAGGAGAGAAGTCGTAAGAACTCTCATCAGATATTTCTTGGCTTTCTTCAGTAACTATAGTTTCGGGAGATTTGCCTTCAAAGGGATTTAGAAACCTAGAGTTGTCAATAGGCGCCAGCAAGGCTTTGTTCGAAGTCCAGCTTTTTTCAAGTATTTCTTGTGATATTTGGCTCCTGTCTTTTGCGTTTGACTCGCCTTTTGGAATGAGTTCGAAAAGGTCTCTTGAGTAGCTAGTTTTTAAAATAGGAGGTAAAACTTTAGCAGAAGGTTTGCCTGAAGGGAGAGGACTAGTATTCATGCTTAGACTTTTGAGTCCTATTTGTCTTCTTTTTTGGAACACTGACTTTCTATTTTCCACAGTTTCGCGGGACAAGGTTTGCTGAGGAGTTAGTTTGCTAAGGTCAAGTTTAGGCACAGGACTGGGACTTTTAGAGTGCGATTTAGGTGGAGATTTGTTTAGGTCTAAACTTTTTTCTTTAACTAGAACGCCTACTTCTTTAGTTAAGGGAGTTTCTTGGACACTTAGGTTTGCATAGATCTTTTTCCGGTCTTTTTGAGCAACTTTCTTACTAGAACACGAACAGCAGACTCCCATTATATTTTAATTTAAGGCATTTAAGTATATTACTGCCAACATATTTTAATCATAATTCGAATGGGTTTTCAACATTAATGAAACTAAAAATAGGCACCGAAGCTACTTGCAGGATTTGTTTTGAAAGTGGAGATGACTTAATAGCTCCTTGCAATTGCACAGGATCAGTTAGGTATGTGCATTCTGACTGCTTGAAGACTTGGATTCTTTTATCACAAGATTTACAAAACACCAAGTGTGAGATCTGCAATGCTCCCTTTTCAATAGCAGTCGAATACAAAAAGTCTTGCCAGTGCAATCTCAGAGGCGACTCTGACTGCTACCAATTTGCTTTGCCTGTCCTACTGTTAGGTCTCCAAAGCGTTTTGTACCTAATTGGGTATTTTCTGTTCATCAATATGCTAGATGAAGACGTAAGTGTCGAAGACAAAATTTACAGTGGAATTTTGTTGTGCATTTGTCTGGTTTCTAGTATAATTCTTATATCCGTGACTTACTACTCTGTTAAAAAGTTACTTGGCTTCAAATTGGTGAGGAAATTAAAAGTGTTCCCGAGAAGCACGTTGAATACAAACGAAACCAACCTTTCAAACAACACTGTTGAAAACGCTAACCCAAGGTACTTTGCTTTTGGGGAGAATTTAAGAGAAACTAGTGGGTTCGCTTTTAGTAGTTAAGTTATATTTAAACTGGCTTGGTTAATTAAGTAATTACGGTAGGGCCTTCTCTCTCAACCATCTGGTTGATGCTTGAAAAGCCCAAAGACCAATCAACAATGCTTTGGAGTGCTTCTTCATTGCTCAGGTCAAAATTTTCTCTTTCAAACTTTTCATAGTACACTCTGATAGTAGCTCCAACAGACCCTGTTCCAGAAAGCCTATAAACTACTCTGAACTCGTTAGTCATGAACCTAAGTCCTTGGTTCTTTGTCACAGACCCGTCCACTGGGTCGTTGTATTCAAAGTTGTCTGCCTTTCCTTCGAACTCCCCAAACTTACTTTCTAAGTGCCTCATTAAGTTGTTTGCCTTTTCAGAGTCTACGTTTTCATAGTCGTACCTCATGTAGTAATGGCGCCCAAACTCAGCCCAGTGAGCTTTAACTATTTCTTCCACACCAACCAGTCTGTCTGAGTTCCTGTTTTTGTACTCAAGAATGCTTAGCCAAGCCAAAACTGCCCAAACACCGTCTTTTTCCCTGATGTGGTCAGACCCCGTTCCGAAACTTTCTTCTCCGCACAAACTCAACCTTCCTGCGTCCATTAAGTTCCCAAAGAACTTCCAGCCAGTTGGAACTTCAAAGCACTCAATTCCTAGCTTTTGAGCAACGCAGTCAACAGCAGCACTTGTAGGCATGCTTCTAGCTACTCCTCTAAGGCCTTCTCTAAAATAAGGAATGGCTTCTGAGTTAGCTGCTATCAAAGCTACTGAGTCAGAAGGAGTCACAAAGAACTGAGACCCTAAGATCATGTTTCTATCAGCGTCTCCGTCGTTAGCAACTCCAAAGTTAGGGAAGTTTCCAGACTTTTCTTGACCGATTCCCATAGCTTTAACCAAGTCCTCTGCATAAGCTAAGTTAGGGTCTGGGTGACCTCCTCCAAAGTCCTCAAGTGGTTCTGAGTTAAGAATGCAACTAGAGTCCACTCCAAGGAGCTCTCCGAATATTTTCCTGGCATAAGGCCCTGCAACTCCGTGCATGCAGTCGTAGATCATTTTAAAGTCTTCTCTGCCTACGAAACTCCTTAAGGAGTCAAAGTCAAAGATAGCCTGCAGCTTCTTCACGTAATCTTCAGTTGAGTCAATAACTTCAACTGTGAATTCCCTGTCTTCAATGTTAAAACTCTTGGACCCCAATGAACTCAAGTCTATTTCCGGCAAGTCAGAAACATAGTAAGACTCTATGTTAAGAGTGTGCTCGTAAATCCGGTTAGTCAGTTCTTCGTTAGCAGGTCCTCCATTAGAGGAGTTGTACTTGATTCCAAAATCCTGGTCGGGACCGCCTGGATTGTGACTGGCAGTAAGTATAAGTCCTCCCAAAGCTACTCCTGCTTCCCTTTCCCTAATGATCACAGACACTGCAGGAGTAGACAGTATTCCATTTTGGCCTACCCAAACTCTGCCTACTTTGTTCCCAGCTGCAACTTTAAGTATTGCTTGGATAGCAGTTTTGTTGTAGTACCTTCCGTCACCGCCAACCACGAGTGTGCAGCCTTCCAAGTTCTCCTTTTCTTTGATGGTGTTGAACACAGCTTGAGTGAAGTTTTCAATGTAGTTGGGTTGGCAAACCTCTGAAACCTTTTTGCGCACACCAGAAGTGCCAGGTTTTTGACCAGCAATAGGAGTGGTTTGGACTGACTGGATCGTGGACATATTTTCTGAGTATTAGAAATTAGAAATGGACGAAGAAGAGTTTCAAAGAAGAGCCAAACAACTGTTTTACAGAACTGCCAACTCAAGGGTCGGCGAAAGGGCTCAGGAAGTAAAATACGAAACTAAGAACGGAATAAGCGGCAAATTCACAAACCACTTACTGAATTCTGGAATGTGGCGCAACAACGGACTTAACACTAGAGTAGACACTGACCCTTTTCTAGACGGCAGTAAAGACTGGATGGATAAAATAAATTAATTACTTATTCAAAAAGCTTTCTAACTTAGTAATCTTGGGGTTGAGTAGGTCAATTTCAAGTTCTAGCAAAAGAATTCTTCTTCTGTTTTCCCAGTTTTTAGGGTTTGGAATTGCCTTGAGTTCTTTTTCGAAACTTAGTTTTTGGGTGTAAAGAGTTTGGAGTTTGTTGTTCAAACTTTGCTTTATTAAGTCGACTGACTTATCTGACTCATTGGGAAGGCTTTTAAATAGTGAAGTGTTTTCTAGTTTACTTATTTCTTGTTCAAGCAAAAGGTTCTTGATTTTTTGGTTGTTTATTTTGGTTTCAAGAGACTTGATCATAACTTTAGAGGTGATTCTGGAGTTCCTGGACTGGCAACTTACTGAGTGTATTTCTTGCTGAATGCTTTCTACTGAGTTTTTGAGTCTAGAAAGTTGTTTCTTTGTTTCATCTTCCTTGATCTTGAGGTATTTCAGTTCAGTTTCTAAGTCCTCTTTAGTAAAGTTGTTGTTTTGGCAGTTTTCAGCGAAGTTCTTGGCTTTTTCGATTTTTTCAAGTAATTCTTTTTTTTCTTTCTCAAGTGACTCTCTTTTGAGCACCATGTTCCTTTTGAACTTTTTGATTTCTTCAGACTTTTTGAGTTTTTGCTTTTTGAGTTCAGTTACTTCTTGACTCATCTCTTCCAGTCTGTTTAAAAACTCTTCTTGGTACTTGTGGCAGCTAGATTTTTTACTGTGGAGTATCACAGTTTGGTTTAAGGGCGACTTAGGACTTTCAAAACTGTCTAGTAAGTTTTCAAACCCAGAGTCTTCAGTAAACAAAGAAGAGTGGTCTATTCTGCCAATCCCAGAAACCTGCAGGATACTAGTATCTCCAAAGTCAGGTTCCAGGTTTTCAAAAAGGTCATTTTCAGTTTTCAAAGACTTTTCTCGTGTTAAAAAAGAAGCATTTAACTTAAATTCAAAGGGCTTCAGTGCTAAACTGCCCAGGGACCTAGAGTCTTCTAGTTTTATTTCTAGTACTTCTGCTTCCATGTTAACTATATTACATTTAACCTAACTCAGAAAGAATGCTTGAAAGTTTTTCTGATATTTCTCTTTTTTCTTTGTTGAGTTCTTCGTAGTTCTTGAGTCTGGACTGTTGTCTCTTTTGGTACTTTTCAGTAAAGTCTCCAAAGTCACTAGCAAGACTGTCGTAGATTTCTTCAGACTGGATTCTGGGCTCTTCTTCTTTGGTTTTTAGTTCTTCTTCACGGGTTTTGAGTTCTTGTTCTCTTTGCTGGAGTTGTTTCTTCCTAAACTGCAGAGTTGCTTCTTGGTTTCTAAGAGAGGCTTCCCATGTACTTAAACGAGCTTCTTCTTCTTGTTTGAACTTTATAAACTCACTTTGCTGTTCAGAAACTTGGGCTTTTGCAGACTCAGCTTTGTTTTCGAGTTTGCGGATGTTGTCCATTCGAGTGATTAAACTCGACCACTGCTGGGAAACTTCTTTTTTTCGGGTTTCTAAAGACTGGATTTCTTGGTTTAGTTTTTCTTCTTTGAGTTTAATTTGTTTTTCCCTGTCTTTAAGTTCGATTTCTTTTTTTCTAAGTGAGTTTTCTCTTACAGGCGACTTAGAAATACTAGCAGGAGATTTAGAAACTCTAACAGGGGATTTGCTTTTAGGAGTTCTTTGAGTAAGTGAACCTTTGAGTTCTTGTTCTTTGGACTGGAGTTGTTTGAGTTTTTCGTTGAAAGCTTGTTCTTTGATCCTAAGCATTTCTTCTCTTTTACGGAGTAGCTGCTCGGACTTTCCTTGGCGAGCTAGTTTAGACTGGGTTTTTATTTGGGACTGTGTGGAGTGTATTTCTTTTTCTTCTTGTTCTAGTTTGTACTTGGTGTCGATTACAGTCAAAGCCTCTTGTTGAAGTTTTTTCTTAAGGTCTTCAACTTGGTCTATAGACTTTTTCATCTTGTCATAAGCAATTTGGCAAGCTTGTTTTCTGTTCAGAAGCATTACTTCGTCCCTTCTGTAGATTTCTCCAAAAGCTTTGTAAACTACTTCTTTTACTAAGTCTTCACAGATGTTTCTTTGTTGTTTCTTTTGGATGTGGTTCAGTTCTTTTTCATAGAAGTTTTTTAGTTGATTGAGTTCTTTTTCCTTGGCCTTCAAAGCGTACTTTTCGTTGGAAATCTTTTGCTCTTTTTGGGAAACTTCTATTAGGGTTTGGTTAACAGAGTCTTCTTTGGAGGTGAGTTTTTTTTCTAGTTGGAAAAGTTCCAAACCCCTTGTTTGCAGCTGCATCAGAATTTTTTCAGTGTCTTGGCTTTGTTTTACTTTGTGGCGCTTTTCTAAGAAGGCTGCATGTTGGTGTAGATAAGCTTCACTTTCTTGAAGGCGTCTTTCTATGTCTTTGAGGGAGTTGGAGTACCTGTGCTGTGGATTTTTTCTTAAAGTGGCTGCGTATGAACCTCCTGCTCCTGCTAGTCTTTTAGGGTTTTGGTTGGGAGTTCGGCTTCTGTTTTCTTCAATATTTCTGATTGACCTAGTTAAGGACTCCAGAATCCTTAGGGTTTCTGATGACTCGTTTTCCATGTTAACGTTTGAATATTTATAACTTAATTAGTTTCTAAGCAAGAGTACTTGTACGGCAGCTATGCTTTTGAAAGTGTTAATCCTAATCGTTAACCATTTAATAAGCTTCTTTTGTCAAAGGCTCTTCCGAAAAGTCCTTAGAAGTTCTCGGCGACTTCCAACCTCCAAACTTTCTTTTCCTGTATATGTAGATCCCCAGCATTATGCTGGCCAGGATAAAAGCAGACCCACCTATTATTCCGCTGAAGAACACCCACTTTTTAGCTGCTAAAGCTAACTTGAGTGTTTTGAAAGTGTCGTCTATCTGGGACTGAGTGTAGTTGGAAGATCTTCTAAGTGTATAGTAAGGCATGTAAAGTCCTTTTCCAGGAACAGTTTCGTAAATGTTTTTAAAAAAGTAGTCTCTGTAAATCCCAGCGTAGGTTTGAAGTTGCAGCATAAGTCCCACTGAAACACCAGTCAAAGGCTCGATTTCGGCATAGGAATCTCCGTCAGACTGGTGGGGGTAAATTCTAGTTGAAAGGTAAGAGTCGCTAGAGTTAGAGTAAGCGTAGTATTCTACCATCTCTTTAGCCTTTTCGTCACAGTACAAGCACCTTGGCAAACTCAAGAAGAAAGGCCCTCCTATTTGTTCACTAATGTTCATAAACCCGTTGAACCCGTTTTTGAGTTGGTAAAACTTAGCGTTTTCAGGAACTTCTTCTTCAGTCTTCAAGTCTTCAGGATCCAAAACAAAGTGGTAAACGTCCAGGTCGTCGTACTTAGTTTTGTCTTTGTAAACAATTGACCCGTACCTTAGTATGCTGCTGATGAATACTTTTAGTTCGTCTTCTTGGTCAACTCTAGGCCCGAAGTACCCTCCGTCAGTGCCTTTGAGAGTTATGTTTTCAGCCCAGATGTCAAAGTACTGATAAGAAAGGCCGCCCTC
>PR_CR_10_Liq_1_inCRDRAFT_1000244_pt1 | contig 34403 bp, 35 predicted proteins | sample PRCRCaboRojoPR_3_FD_10241 | JGI IMG/M metagenome (IMG submission 10241)
CACCGAAAAGAAAACTACTCAGTCTAGATTGCATGCCAACCGTGTGCACCAACCTGGAAGCTTTAGTGCTATGGGTAACTCTTCAATGAAACCTTTAACTCGCGCTGACATTAGTCCTCGTGAACCAGTTCGTCCTCAACCTGGGAACTTTGATTTTCCCAGTAACCAGTCTAATCTTGTGAGTAGGTTTTCAATGAAAACTCACACTGGTATTAATTCTCGTGGACCAGTTCGTTCCCAAGTCCCCACAAGTGTCAACAGAGTTGCTAGTAGACCTCAAGATCCTAGTGGGACTAATGGCTCAATGCTTGTGGAGCCAGCCATAGGCCACAATAGTAATGGCAATTTGAGGTCTAAAGAACTCAATGGAACTAGTTACAAATCCCCAGGGAATTATGAACAAACTACAGGCCAGAGTGAGGATGAAAACCTAGAAATTTATCGTATCAAAACAACTATTGAAGTTCTTGAGAAACAAGTTAGAGATTCAACAAGTGTACCAAGTAAACCAGAACTTCTTAAAATAGTTGAAGAGTTCAAAAATACTCTTGCTCAAGGATCCACAAGCAGCCCAAGTCAGAACTGCGCAACGTGCCACTCTTCCGAAGGATATGTAAATGTCTGTAGTTGTGAAAAGATCTTCTGCCAAAAGTGCGTATTTCATATTATGGAGCGTAAAAAATGCTACTGTGAAAGAAGACTAAGCGGAGAAGCTGAAAAATCTATCAAAAAATTAAAATGGACCTGCCAGTTTTGCAGTAAGGAATTTGAATTTGAAAGAATTTGTCAATTTTATTGTGGGTGTCTCTACTGCCGTAATTGCTACACTAACGTTTCCGAATCCTTAAAGAGACAAGTTCAAGTCCAATCAATCCCTAGAAAGTCCAAATTGGCGTGTCCAATCTGCAAAAGTCCGATAGGTTTAACTAATTAAGATGAAAAGCAATGGAAAAGTAATAAGAATAGGACTTCTAGGACCCTCGTATGCAGGAAAAACATCTTTACTCAACAGGTTCCTGAACAACCAGTTCAATTCTGCTTATGAACGAACAAACTCTGTAGAAAACTACCGGAAGTGCATTAGCGTTGACTTGGAAAACTCAAAAGCCTGGGTGTTGACTGAACTGATAGATGTGTTTGGAGTGGACCACCCACTCCTGCTTAAAGAAGACCCTTACTTCACACAGACCTTCAATGCTGTTCTCCAAAACCAAAACTTCGCTTCTAACGACTCACAAGAAAACTTTTTGTACCAAGAAAGACCTTTGCACGCAGTAGTAGTTGTATTCGACCTCACTGACAAAACAAGCTTCCAACAAGCCAAAAACTTACTGAGTTGCTTCAAAGAAGCTGAGAAACAAAGAACCAACGAGTTCTTCACTGAGAAAATACTTGTAGGCAACAAAGCTGACTTAAGCGACAGAGAAGTAAGTACTGCTGAAGTACAGTCAGTCCAGGACAACTTTGACATAAAGTACTTCAGAGCAAGTGCTTTGTGCAACCTCAATGTTGATAAAGTGTTTGGTTACATAGTTGGTAAAGTTGCTAAGAACTTTGAATTCAGCCAAACAGAAGAAAGCCACTACTTAAGCAACGAAGAACTAGCAGTGAAGAAGCCCAGACTGTGTGGGTGTTCAGGAAGGAACCCTAGGTGTGTGATTACTTAGTTCCATGGTCTTATTTAATAACTAATTTTGAATGGAAACTACTCAGTCTGAAGGCAACGAAAGCTCTTCTGGAAACATCGCAAAAAACTTAAAGGAAATAATTTTGTCCAAAAACTCTCCAAAAAACACAAGGGTCAAAAGTGAGCTTTTGGAGTCTCGTCCTATCGAAAGAAAACTACTTTCAGAAGAAATCACTCGGTTCCTCAAACCCAACTCCCCTTTTAAACTAAAGTCCACCCAGCACCAAAGCAACTTAGCGCAGAAAACTCGGAGTGCTTCAATTTACCAGTCACCTGTTGCAGAAATGTCAACTAGGTACATGCAGAACCCCCGTTTCAAAAGGTTCCAGGAACTCAAGAACTCTCCAGAGCCCAAAGTTTCAAACAGCTTCACGCCTTCTCCTGGACTCAAAATAGAAACCATTAAAGCCTACCGCAAGTTTGAAAACTTAGACTACCTTCAGAAGTACTTCCGAATCCATAAAGAAATTCCTACTCAGGTTTCTCCTAAAAAGCTTTTTTTAAACACTCCTAAAGTTTCGCGCTTCAACCAAAAACGGAACTCAGTCCAACCAAAGACCAAAAACTCAGTACTCGATTTTCCTAAAATACAAAGCAACAACTTGTTTGGCCAGTCAAGAGGCAAGAAGTACCGAAGAGCTTCAGTAGCAACTACTGCCAAAAAACACCAAGTTTCCAGTTCTTTAGACATGGAAGTTAGGAACAGTTTTGGCAGCCACCTTTAATAATTGTAAGTTGTGATAATTACTTATTTCTGATGAAGAACTTCCGAATCCTAGACGCGAACAACTTCGACCGCTTAACTAAAGTTACTACAACCTTAAATATAAAACGACTAGCCTTAGTGGTCTGTGCAGTGTATTTTTTGATTTGGATGGCATTGCCTTTGGGGCTTTTAAACTTAATTAGTTCAGTGTACACAGTAGGCCTTGTGACCTATATACTTGACTCCACACTCAGAAGGGGTTGTGAGCAAGCAATCAAACTCAAACACTCTAACTTGAACTCCCAGAACTTAATACACAGTCTTCCATGCCCAGTGGTCTACGTAAACACAGAACTCAGGGTTCTTTACTGTAACCAAAAGGCTGAAGAGCTTTTCTCAGCAGAGAAACTCACAAAAGAAGCTTTGTGTGACTTAGTAGAAGAAAGATCCCAAGGAAGAGTTAAGAAACTTGTAGAAAGGGCTTTTTCGGGCCAAGTGCCTCAAGAAGAAGTTTCTATTTTCAAAGGTCCAAACTTGCTCGGGACCCTTTTTAATGCTTCTGTTGGCAAGTGGAAAGAGTCCTCAGTAGTTATGATTACCATAAACCCGATATCCCAGTACTTAGGCCAGAGAGAACTAGTTTACCAAGTTTACTCAGACTTGCTGAAAGAAGTTGTAGAGCTTAACAAAGTAGTTGAGAGTTACCACAACAAGCCCGTAGACAGAAACCTTATCTGCAAACTAAGAGAACTTTTGTTGTTTGCAAGGGGGAGTGTGTTGCTCCAGAGTCACTTCAGAGGCCACATAGAAGTAGTTTTGGAACACTTCAACTTGGACAAGTCAGTGCAGTCAGTAGTGGAAACTCAGTTTGTAAAAGCTTTGGACAAAGGAATTGAACTCTGTTACTCTAAGTCCCAAAAGATGCCTACCTCTTTGCAAGGCGACTACATTCTGAACGAGTTACTAGTAGCTACCCTTTTAGACTACTGCATCAGCAAAAGCATAACTGGTGGAAAGGTCAGTTTGGACCTTAAGTCCTACACAAGTGCCAAGTACCTTTTTGTGCAGTACAAGTTCACTTTTTCAGCCGAAAACTTGTTAACTCCAGAGTTAATAAGTACCTTCACTGTGCGGGGGAACAATATTCAGAGGAAGTCGTTTTTGCAAATTACAAGGGAGTACAACATGAACGGAGTGTGCCTCACTATGTTTGACTCAATGCTGTTGATAATGCGGGGAGCTATAATAGAGTCCAATGTTAGACCAGAAATAGGCAATATGGTCACTATAGTCATGGAAATCCCTTTCAAACCTTCGTCTCATAAAGTCAAACATCCGGTGTTGAGACTCTCGCCTTTCGCGCTTGAAAAGTCTGAGGACTGTGTTGTTTGGAATCCCAATAAAGACGCTTTCCAACGGTTTTATCAAATCCTTCCAAGGTCTAAAAGTGACTTCCGAGAAGCCAAAACTCCTATGGGTGTGTCCAAACAAGAGAGTGTATGTGTTGAGCCCAGTGCTGAACAAGAAGACACCAAAGAAGTTTGGAGAATCATGGAGAAGTATAGTCGGTAAAGTTAATATCTTTCACGTAACTTTATTATTAGTCTTTCGGTAACTGGTTGGCTCAGTAGGTTGGGTTTGCTCCTGTAGGGACTGTTTGAGTATTTCTGGATCGCCCTTTTCAGAACTCTATTAGAGTTAGGGCTGTTCGAGTGGCAGTGTTTAAAGGACCTAATTCTTATGGCAGCAGGGTTAACTTTTTTCTTGGAGTAGTTGGCTTTGATCTTTTCTATAGTTTGTTTGTCGGGGAACCTTAGGTTGCACCTGCGCTTTGGCTCGTTAAAAATATCAGAATCTCCCATAATTAATTAGAGTCTGGAAGCGTAAAAGTTGTAGAGGTCCAGTCTTACTTTGGAGTACTCTAAGTACTCGTAGTTAGGGGGAGTGAAGTTGCACGCTGCCCAAAGGGCTCCCATGAAGTTCACTGCAGCTTTGCAAGCTTGGACTTGGTTAGTTAAGTCTTCTTCGTTGAGGTTCGACTCCTGAGCGTAGGTGCCTACTAACTCAGACTCTTCTGAAGGACTGAGTTGGTCTTCAGGAAAGTACTCGTATACTGACCTAGAGTAGTCAAACATCGAGTCTACAACGTAGTTTGCTAAGTCTATTCCTGGAAAACTTAAGTCTGCGTACTCAAAGTCAATTATAACTAACCCATTAGGGGTTTTGAGTATGTTTTGGTAAGAAAAGTCGTTATGTGAAAAAACCAAGTCACTTTTGGGAAGCAGTGAAAAAACGCCTTTGTGGGCTTCTGGGTCTGTGAGGGTCTTTAGTTCTTCCAATTTGGGGGAGTTTTCGCCTAACTCGTAAGTTTGGGATTGTTTAAGGAACAACTCAGACCAGTTTTCAATGAAAGTCTGAGTGGCCGGCTTGCCTGTTCCAGTTTGCACCTGGTGGAAGTGACTAAGCACACTTCCTACTTGAGTGGCATAAGCACCCATTTCTTTTCTAGACAAAGATTCTCCTGGCAAAAACTGTTCTACTCGGAACCCCTCTCCTTGAGCCAGTAACTTAGGGCCTAAGTTAGCATCTGAAAGCATTTGGAAGTTCCTTCTTTCGAGTTGTTCAGACACAAGAGGTACGCTGCCGAATTCTCTGAAAATCAGGGGTTCTTTGGAAGGAGCTGAGACTTTGTAGACTTTGTTAGTCCACCCAGTAAGCTGTTCAAGACTTATGGTTTCGTCAGGCAAGTGTTGGTAGTCCTGTATATTTTCTTTTAGCTTCTGGAAAATGTTCATAATGCTTGATAAACTAGGTTCGGCCTTAGAAGTGGTTCTGTCTTACTTAAGTCTTGCAGAAACAGTTCTGATAGAAAGGGTGTGTAAGTCCCACTCTCAGTCTTTGAAAAGACAACAAGTCTTTTTGTCTAACTTCTACTTTGCTGCTGCAACTTATGAAGACTTTAAAGTACTTGCTAAAAAGTACACTCAAGAAGCTTGCCTGTATAAAGGAAAACAAATCTGGTTTTTCACAAAGAACTCCCAACTGTTTAAACTGGACTTAGAAACCCAGCAAGTAAAGTCTTTTTGTTTAAAGTCAACTCTGAAACTAAGCAGTGTGGGGGCTGAATGCCTTTTGCCAGATGACAAGTTGTTTCTTGCCGGTGTGAGTTTTTTCGGAATATCTAAGTCTTACCAACTGGACCTTCGAACTCTAGAGTTCCAGGAACTCCCTTTCCCAGACCCTCCTATTTACGGCTCCACTGCTGTTTACTACAACTCAAGCATCTACTTTTTTGGAGGTTTTAGAATCCACTACAGAGGTGCTTCCAAGAACTGTTGTCGGTTTGACCTGCAGACACAAATGTGGAAGTCATTTGCTTCTTTACCTGAGTCTTTGAACCACAGCAGCTCAGTGGTCTTTGAGGGTTGCCTTTTCATAACTGCGAACAACACAGACAAGGTTTTTAAGTACCAAGTCAGAACTGACACTTACACAAGTGTGCTGAGTGGACTGGGCTGGGGATTTAAGTTACTGTGCAGGTCAGACGAGGAGTTGCTTCTGTTAAAAGACTACGCTTTTTGTGAGTCTAAAAACACCCAGAACTGGGAAATGGGGTTTTTGGAGTTTACTTTTTCGTGCCAAGTGCAGTGTGCACCTAGAAAGTACTTTTCTAAAGTGTACTTTGTTACTGACCAACTTTATGCTTTCAGCTATGTAAATAAGGAAGTTAGCTTAGTGCTTAATATAACTTAGACAGTAAGTGGGAAATGTTTTGGTTGCACTCAGCAACTAGTTTGGGGTTGTTGACTGAATAAATAAAGTGGTTAACGTCAGTAGGGACTTTGAAAAGGGCAAAGCTTCGCCAGACTCCTTTTTGACTTTGAGGCTTTTTTGGGGTTTCACGGGCTGCACTGAGTTTTCTGTGTTCCTTTTTAGGAAAGTAACCTTTGAACTTAGCTTCTGAAAAAGACTCTTTCAAAGGCTGTTCGCTGAGATTTTGTTGTCTTTTTTTAAGTAAAGCACTTTTTACTTTAGAAAGTTGACTTCTGCGACTTAAAACACTTGGGAGTTTTCTGAAGGGTTCCTTTCGAGTGTCTTCCAAAGGGCTGTCTCTGACGTTTCTCCAACTTATAGACATTTAAATTATCTAATTTTTTCTATGATTTACAACCATATTAATGGGAAACAACTTAACATGCAACGAAACTTGGTGCTTCAAACAGGTCAAGTTCACTTGTTGTGAACTTAGTTTCTGCGAAGATTGCTTACTCACTCACATGCAAACTGAGTCACAGCACCTCGCAAAGTCAGTGTCCACGCCACTGCAACTAGTTGCTTTAAAGTACCACACTCCGGACTTCAGAACCCTTGTATTCGAAGCTCTTTACAAGTCCAAGCCACACATAGCTAAGGTCCAGTACTGCAGTTGTCTTTCAGAAGTAAACAAACGCCAAGAAGAAGCAGCTTTGCAGCGCAGTTTGAGACACCCTAACATCTGCAGATGTCTGAAAAGCTACATCGAAGGCCAAGCTGGAGCTTACAAGTTAGTGATTCTTATGGAAAGAGGGCTCAGTGACTTAGAAACTGAAGTCCACAAAAGAAGTGCCAAAGCTGACTACTGGACTGAAGAAGAGTGGTTCAAGCACACTAGTGCTTTAGTGGATGCTTTTGCTTTGATGCAAAGACACAACTTAGTGCACAGGGACGTGAAGCCTGGGAACATACTGGTGTTTAAGGGGGGTCTGTTGAAGATCTGTGACTTTGGGCTGAGTATTGAAGGCGAAGAAACCATTTCTAGTTGTGTGCTTAATGTAGCAGGCACAGCTAACTACTTCAGTCCGAAACTCAAAGAAGCCTACGATGACATTTGGAAAGGAAACAACAAAGACGCTATAGTTTCACACAACCCTTTTAAGTCTGATGTGTACTCTTTAGGACTGACTTTACTGCAAATGGCCACTTTGAGAGTTCCTAAAAGCCTGAACTCAAGTCCAAGCAAAAACTTCACTCTTAAACAAAGAATCCAAACAGCAGTTACTAGAATATACTACTCAGAAAAAGCCAAGTCTTTGCTAAAAGCAATGCTGGAGATAGACGAAGCCAAAAGACTGGACTTTTTGCAACTGAGAGAGTGGCTAAAGGACTTAGACTCCGAAAGCGAAGAAGAAACACAGCCACAACCAATTGTGACTAAAAGTGAAACGAGTCCTTCCAAACTGGACACTACTCAGGAGACTGAAAGTTTCGAGTCCTTTTCAGAGTGTCTAGAAAACCTTTCTGAAGACCTCCAGAGTTTGTGTTTGAAAGTAGTCAACAACACTTCCAAAGCTCTAAGGTGGTTTGCTCCTACCGAAAACAAGTGGCTCAGCAAGGTTTTGGTAAACATGGAACACTTGGAAGTTCTGGAACTTAACAACTGTGAGTTGCAGTCCCAAGGCATGGAGTTGCTCCAGCCAGCCTTTGCACACCTCACTAAATTAAGGTTGCTTGCACTTAACCAAAACCACCTGGGACCCTGTGGGGCTTACTTCTTAGCTTTGGCTTTAGACAACTTAAGTGAGCTTAGGATTTTGAGACTTTGGGGAAACAACTTGGGCAAGAAAGGCATTAAGTCTTTGAGTGCTGCACTAAACAACTTAGACAGTCTGAGTGAACTGTACTTAGCTGAAAACGAGATAGGGAGTGAAGGAGCTAAGTACTTAGTGGACAGTTTACCTGGGAACTTAGAAATACTTTCACTGAACGAAAACACCTTGCAGGACTTAGGAGCAAGGTTTTTGAGCGAAGGTTTGCGGAAACTGTTCAGTCTGAAGAAACTGTACTTAGAAAACAACAAAATAGGTAACATTGGTGCTAACTACATTGCTAAGAACTTGCCAGGGTCTTTGACAGTTTTAAGACTAAACAGGAACTTTCTGACTTCAGAAATAACTCAGGTTGTCAAAGAACTAAAACCTAGAATTAAAATACAAATTTAATGTAAATTTCAATTAATTAAAAAAGCAAACAACAACACCCCCTTTGTTCTTCACCAGGAGTGCTTCTTAAAGAACTCCTGTAAGACAAGTTACCGCTGTGTGGAGTATCAGCGTCAAAAAACGCAGTATCACTTGCTGAAAAGTAGCCACTGTCGATTGTAGAAGACCTTTCTTTAGATATAGTGAAGCCTTTACTACTGCTTTCGAAAACTACAGATATAGCCTTTTCTCCTAAGTACCTAATCATCATTCCACACAACGCAGAGTCCCTTCCGTGGATTATCAAAGCACTTCCAGGCCTGTAACTTATGCCCAGCTTGTCAAAGTCGTTTTTGATTTCAGAGGGTTCTCTGAGTCCACTGATGTCGTCCAGTCTTATGGCTATTCCATTTACGTGGATCACTTGTTGAAAGAATGAGTCCTTTCTAATCAACTCTGAGTAGGAAAGCACAGTGGTGTAGTTAAACGGAAGAAAAGGCGAAGTTGTGGAAACAATTTCAGAAGAAGGGCCTTCTTCTATTTCAAGACCTAGTTCTCCCGCTGAGTGGAGTCCTCCCACCAAAACCTGCACTTCGTCGAATCCAGCTGCTCTGAGTCCCCAAAACACCCTGCTGGCTACTCGCATGTCTCCAGAGTCGTAGCACACAATTCTTTTTTCGTAGTCCAGGTCCAGTTTCCGAATAGCTTCCACAAATTCTTCGTAGACATCTGGAATCCTAAAGAGGTGCGAGTGGTCTATGTGGTACTTCACAGGGTAGTTCGGAAGCACGCACTGGATAAGAGTGTACTCAGAAGGGTCTAAGTTGGAGAACTCAAATACCGAAATGAAGGGATCCATTTTGTTATTTTATACAGTTAAGGGCTACCAGGAGTTCGCTTTGCTAAGCAGGACCACTTGCAAAACTTCAGACATAAAATATTAAAAAGACTAGTTTTCTCTGAGTTCATAGAAGCCTCAAAACTAAATCCGGAGTCCCTAATGTCTGTTTTGTTTAAAGGTTGGCTTGGAGTTTCCGTATGTTCTTTCTTGGATCCCTTTTTGGGCTTTTTTTCTTGGGGGTTGATTGCACTGGTAGAGGTCATTTCGCTAGTAACTTCATTTGATTTTTCTGTGTTTTTCTTGATTCTTTTTCGTCTGTCAGCTTTGAGCTTTTTTAGTATTTCTTGACTCTATGTTAAACTTACTGTTGGTAACTTCAAAGCTCTAGCGTTCTGGATGTTCATTTTTAGACAATTATCACTTTACTCATTTTTAGGTATTATGTGAGTTAAAGTCTCTGGGTCAGGTAAAACTAGGTCACACTCGGACTCAAGCACTTGAGTTGCCTTGGCAACTAGTGGAGTTAGCTCTGCACGGAGTTGACCAGACTCGTAAGTGCTTAAAACCTTTTGGGAAACTTTTTTGTCCCTGCACAAGTCACAAAGGTTGCCGTAAGCAATCAGCAACATAGAGTTAAAGTCGTAAAAAGGTTCTTGTTTGGAGAGTTTGTACTTCTTCCAAACAGGCTTGCAAACCTTTTTAGTAAAACTCAAAAGGTTACTGAGTACTTCGTAGTTACTACTGAATGCTTCAATGAGTTGCAGCAGCACTTCGCTTATTTTCTTAAGCATGATGAACTCGTATTCAGGTAGAAAAGCATTTATAAGTGCAAAAACATCGTTGGTTTCAACTTTTTTCAGTTTGGCAAACTCAAAAGTGTCACTTAGTAGTCCAAATCTGTCTTCAACAGGAAAAGAACTTGCAACTCTGCAAATGTTACTGAACAGCTCTCTGCTGTACAGCACTCTGTAGAAACCCCTAGTCTGGTAGTTAAGTTTCAAGAAACTAGAAGGCTGGGACAACTTTACTTGGGTTTCTCGAGTGGACAAAAGTGTACTGTGCAGACTAAAGTTTGAGTCTAAAAACTTAACAGGGACTTCCCACACTTGGGTAGTTTCTGTTTCAGAAAACCTTTTCTGGGAGAGGTTGTAGGTGAAGTCGTTTAGTTTTTCAAGTGTTAAGTAAGGGAAACCTTCTTGGCTAGTCCAGGTGTTCATGACTCTTCCAAGTTCACAAGAAGAATGCTTAGCTAAAACTTCCCAAAGCATCTCAGTAGTAGTGTTTTTGTAGGCGTAAACTCTCAAGTACTCCTGAATTCCTTCTTTGAACTTTTGTTCTCCCATAAAGTCTTCAAGCATCCTCACTACACTGGCTCCTTTTGCGTAACTTATAGCGTCAAATATAGTTCCGATGGCGTTGGGGTCGCTGCATTCTATTTCTATAGGGTGCGTGTTACTTACGTCTTTAGTTTGTGCAAGCGAAAACACGTCAGGCAAAAACTTAACCCAAACCCTCATATCAGGGCGAAGATAGTCCAAGCACTTGTGTTCAATGAACCTAGCAAAGCCTTCGTTGAGCCAAATGTGAGTCCACCAGTCCATTGTAACTAAGTTTCCAAACCACATATGAGAAACTTCGTGACAAACAGTTCTTGCGTTTCTGGGGAAGGTTTGAAGGTCTTCTTCAGGAGTTTTTTTGATGCAGTTAGAGTTAAAAGTGATGGCCCCCCAGTTTTCCATAGCTCTCATTTTCAGGCTGGGCACTGAAACTAGGTCTAGTTTTTTAAGTGGGTAAGGAACTTCAAAGTACTCTTCAAAGTACTCCAAAGCTTCTTTGGCCAAGTGCAGAAAGGGTTCTGCATACTGAGGAGTGGGTGTGTACACACTTACAGAAACTCCTCGGTTTGACTTAGTTTGGATCACTTCCTGCTTTAAAACACTCCAGTGAAGCAAGTAAACCGGCATCAAAGGAGTTTCTTCGAACTCGTAAAAAACCCTTCCGTCTTTGTAGTGAGTGCTTGTTGCTTCTGTGTTGGAAACTATGCAGTAGTCCTCTTCTACACTTGCTGACAACTTGAAAACAGCTTTTTTGTTGGGCTCGTCAAAGCAAGGAAGTGCTTGTCTGGCATAGATTGGTTCGAAGTGAGTAGAAGCCATTGTTAGGCTTGAAAGGTAAAACCCTTCAGAACTCCAGTTGAGTTCTGCTCCGAAGGTGAACAGCAGTTTTACTTCTCCACTTAACTCTTCCCCAAACACAACAGCAACCTTGTCGAACTTCCCCTTGAAAAACTTCAAGTCAGCTGTTTTGGGGAACTGCAAACTGGCTGACTTCAACTGCAGAGGATCTGAAGAATGTATGTGGATGCCTGAAAAAGGCTTTTCAAGAACTAAAGTAACCAGCTCTTGGCCGGTGTAGTTCCCTTGCTGCATGTTGCTGGCTAGTACTTACATGTTTAAGTCGATGCTGTAGTGGAGGGGTTTCACTTCCTTAAGAAGTTTGATTTCTTCCATTGCAGTATAAGAATGGAAGAAGAACACAGAAGGTTCGAGTGCTTGATATGCTTTGACGAAGCAAGGGAACCCATAGTGACTCCTTGCGGACACCTTTACTGCTGGCCTTGCATTTATAGTTGGCTCCAGCAAAACAGGCAATCCTACACCTGTCCAGCTTGCAACTCAGGAATTAGCATGCAGTCCATCATTCCTCTCTACACAAAAGAAAACGAAGTTCTAGCAAATCAAACCATGCCCCCCAGACCTCCTCCCCAGCGTTCTGAACCTGTGAGGAACTCTTCTTACAACCCTTTTCGTAACTTAGGAGAAGACTTCGGCTACGCTGGCCCTGGAGAAGGCGTTAGTGTTTTTGCTGGGTTTGGGTTCTTCCCTACCATTCAGTCTTTGCTGGCCACATCGGAGTACAGCGTTGGAGATGCGCTTAACCCGCATGTAGACACTGTTTCACAGAAAGAAGCTACAGCAGTTTGTGTGCTTTGCTTGTTTGCCTTGCTAACTTTTGTGTTTTTAGTTTAAATTAAATAAGGTGCTAGTGCAATAACGACTAAATTCAAGCTTAGGAACTCGGAGAAGGAAGCTTTGAGAAAACAACCTGGATTCAATCCAGGCATTTGCAATGATTCAAATTAATTAAATAATGAAGGTTCTGATAATTGGGGCTGGACCTGTAGGTTTGACTCTTGCTAGACTTCTGTCGCAAGTCAAGGTATCTACCACTGTTTTGGAAAGACAACCTACTTTAAGTACTCACCCTTCTGCGCACTTTTTGCACTCAAGTTCCATGGAGGTCTTTCACCAATTAGGAATTTCCTCGAAGATAAGGAAACAAGTTAAGCCTTTAGACCACTGGAGGCACTTTGTGTACTGCTCCCACTTAGCAGGAACAGTGTACCGCAAGCACGACCACTACTCTACAGCAAGGGCACTTAAACAACAAACACTTACACGCCATCCCTCAACTAACATTCCTCAACACAGACTGCTTAAGATTCTGGGGGAGGATCTGCCCTCTGATATTGAAGTCGAGCTTGAAAGGGAGTTTTTGAGTCTGAAGCAAGGAGACAGTGGAGTCCAGGTGAAGTGCTTGAACGGAGAAGTGTACGAAGCAGACTACTTGGTTGCTTGTGACGGAGCTGGAAGCCGAGTGAGGGGAGTTCTCGACATTCCACTTGAAGGAGACCCTAACTTGCAGAGTTTTTTGAACGTTCACTTCTACTCTAAGTCTTTAGGAGAGATTGCTAAACAAAACCCTGCAATGCTTTACTTTGTGTACAACGAAGACATAGTGAACGTTTTGGTTATGCACGATGCAGACGAAGGAGAGTTCATTCTGCAACTTCCTTTTTACCCTTCACTCCAAAGACCTTCAGACTACAGTAACTCAGAGTTGTGTGAAATGATCAACCGAACAGCTTCGCCCACAACTAGCTTAACAGACGTCAAGATCAGTTCTGTGAAGCTTTGGAGAATGTCAGCTAGGTACTCGCTCAACATGCAAAAAGGAAGAGTCTTTTTGGCAGGCGACGCTGCTCACCAGCTGTCACCTGCAGGTGGGTTTGGACTTAACACAGGAGTAGGGGATGCTTACAACTTATACTGGAAGTTTGCTTACCCTGAGTTGCTGCCTACTTACAGCCAAGAAAGAACACTCAGAACTAAGTACATAATTGAAGCTAGTGGCCAGAACTACAAAAAGACTGTAGATATTGCTAAGGCTTTTGGACTGGACCTCAACTACGCCAAAGGGTTCCAGACGTTTGCAGAGTGGATGCCTTTAGGGAACGTGTGGTTTAACTACGGAATGAAACTAGGCCAGAAGGTGTTGCTTAAAGACTCCAACGCCAAAGAGTACCTAGCTCACGAAGAAAACTTACTGCAGTTGCTGTACCCGAAAGAAGACCTAGAATATAGCTACCCACAAGGTTTCTTTGCCAAAGGAGGAGGTGCTCTTGCGCCTAACCTCAAAGTTTCGCTTGAAGAAAAACAAGTCGACTTTAGGGAACTGCCCAAGTCAGTTCTGGAAAAGCAAAACAAACCTTTGTTTGTTCACTTAGAAGGACAGAAAAAAGCTGAACTTCCGAGACACCCAGTTTACACACTTCCCTCCCCGAACACAAGCTCTTACGTGATCCGTCCAGACGCTACTTTGTACTCCCAAACTAAATAATTAAATGGAACTCTTGCAACAAGTTGAAACAGAACTAAGTGCTGAAAAGCAAAAAGTAGATTCTTTGTTTGAACAACTAAGCACTAACCCCAACCACTCCTTAATACAAGCAAAAGCCCAACTCTACTCACAAAAACAACTAAAAGCTTTTGTGCAGCATGTAGTGGACACAGAAGACCTTCCCGGAACTGACTTTTGCAACAAGTGCCAAGAACTAGAAACTGAGTGCTTGAACCTTTTCGAAGAACTCAAAACTAAAGAAGAACTCGTTCTCAACTTAAAACAAGAAAACTCCAAACTAACTCAAGAAACCCTAAACCAACAAAACACTTACGAAGAAGACATAGCAGACCTGAAGAACTCCCTCGAAGGAGCACAGCTCAGAAACCAAGAACTCAAGAAAGACCTAAGCACTTGTTACGGAAAACTAGAAGAAAGCCTTTCTAAAACAGAAGACTTGAGGGAACACACAGGAGTTCTGGAAGAAAGAAACAGGAACTTAGAAGAAGAACTAGACAGTCTCAAAAAGACCCTTATGCACAAAGACAAAGTCATCAACAGTTTAGAAAAAGAAATAACTGAAAGGGCAGAAGACTTCAACCTCGAAAAAAACGAAGAAGTCAAAGAACTCAGTGTGAAGAACTCCATCCTTCAAAAAGCCCTTAAAACCTATGAGTCCCAAGTTGAAGAACTCAAGCAAGAACTCGACAACTCAGCAGAAGCCTCCAAAGAAGAGTCAGTTAAGCACGAAGCTAAACTAAACAAACTAGAACAAGAGAAAAAACTACTCCAGGACTCACTCAACACCCTGAAAGAACAACTCAGCCACAAAGAAGAAACCCACTCCATGAACAACGAACAAGTCATTAAAGCCAAAGCCGAACTCCAAGAAGAAATGGCCACCCGGATATTTGAACTCCAACAACAAAAACTCGAACTCGAACAACAACTCCAAGACTACAAAGACGACCCTGCCAACCCTGACTTGGGATCTCTACATGACGAACTGTCAGAACTCGGAGACTACTTCAGCCCAAACAGGTTGTCACTGGGACAAAGACTCAGTTTCGAAGGCAGAGAAGAACTTGAGAAAAGGCTTATGGAAGCCCAGCAACAAATCATAGAAGCCAAACTCAGGTATGCTGAGGCTGAAATGGAAAAAGACGCCATGAAAGTTTCTAAAAGAAGCGGCAAAGTTGAAGAGCAGCCTAAGAAAAGGTCTTTTTGGAAAAGGATCTTTAAAAGAGGGAGTTAATTAGGAGGATTTGTAGTAGTAATTGATAAATGGGCTGGAAAGACTACTTGTGGAAAGACCCTCCGAATTCAATTTACGAGGGCACCCACTCAAAGTTGCTTAAGGTTTCTAGGTCAGTGTCTCTAGTTATTATGCTGTATGTGTTTTTGTCACACTTGATAAGTTACCCAGTGCTTTTCTTTACTTACATGACAAGTTGGGGAGCAACTTCTACTATGGTTTTTTTCGCCTTGGCTGTGCTAGCTATGAAATTTCCAGCTCTGGACAAAGTAGTGTTTGTGATGCACTCTTTGGTTTGGTCTTTAGAGTGGGTGATCACAGTGTACTTTTGGGGAGCAATTGCTCCAGTAGTGGGTGTTTCCACTGACGAGATAATTGAGCAACTGGAAGTGCATGGCGTTCCTTTACTACTGATACTGTTTGACTTTGTGTGGAACAGAGTCCAGATCTTCAGACAGTACTACTTTATGATTTGGAGTTTCATACTTATTTACACAGTATCAGTGAACTTACCTGTTGCACTTGAAGTGCACAGTGTGTACCCAGGAATGACTTACACTAATGCTTTTACTTACTTAGCTATGTTGGGGATTTTTTTGCTGTCTTTGGTTTCTCTAGAACTAGGAAGACTGGTTAAAAACAAGCAAATTCAAAATCTACAAACTAAAAGCGGGGCTTTGAGTCTTTCACTTGCTCAGTCCCAGCTCTAAGTAACTTTACTATTTAAATCCATAAGTGACGTAATCACTTACATTTATTAATGGGCTGGAGAGACTATTTCTGGAAAGACCCTCCGAATTCAATTTACGAAGGTAGCCACTCAAAGTTGCTTAAAGTCTCTAGGTCAGTATCCTTAGTAATCACTTTGTCTATTTTCCTATTCTTCTTTATAAGCAACCCTGAAATGTTCTTTGTCTTCTTGACGAGTTGGGGTGCAACAACCACCACGATATTCTTTGCTTTGGCCGTTTTGTCTATGAAATTCCAGACTTTAGACAAAGTGGCTTTTGTGGTTTACTGTGTAATTTGGTCAATGGAGTGGGTGATTACGGTGTACTTTTGGTCGGCAATTGCTCCAGTCATAGGAATCACAGAAGACAACATTACTGAAAACATACTACTGCATGCAGTTCCCCTCCTGTTGATACTGTTTGACTTTATTTGGAACAGAATCCAAATATTCAGACAGCACTACCCAATAGCTTGGGGAGTGATTATTTTATATATGCTAACAGTGAACTTACCGTTTGCACTTGAAGTGCACTCTGTGTACCCAGGGATGACTTACACAAATGCTTTTACTTACTTGGCTGCAGTGGGGTGCTTTTTGCTGTCTTTGGTTTCTTTAGAACTGGGAAGACTGGCTAAAAAGAAACAGTTTGAAAGAATTCAACAAAAAGAAAACCTACTAGAAGACTCCCTAACTCCAGAAGTAGTCTAAGTACTTAAGTCTTTATCCTCTAAATAAACCTTCATATTTTTGAGTTTGCTCACACAAGAGTAGTACTTTTCAAGTAGTTTTTCTCGGCAAACAGAGTCATTGAAGCCTTTGGTGTCTACACAGGACTTCCACTTTTCGTAGGAGTTACTGCACTTGTTTTCTTGGAGTTTCATCTCTTCAAAGGTGCAGGGCTTGGCTTTGTGAGAGGTTCTTTTAGGAACCCAAGCATCGAAGAAGTTCCAAGACATATTATTAGCATTACTAAGACTTAAACCCTAGTCTTTTCCTCAGAGGCTCTCGTTTGTTGATTTCGTGTTTGTAAAGCATCTGAATGTAGTAGGAGTTAAGTTGACTTTCAATCCAAATGTGCCACCTGTGAAAAGGAACGTCGTTGTCCAAAGCCTTTTTGTACAAGCTTTGAGTAGGGATTACGCATATAGTGTCCATGTAAGGAGAGTTCATTTTCACAGCCTGAGTCACCAAAGTAAAGTACTCTTCACTGGGGTCTTTTCTGGGAGGTTCGTACTTCTTGCGCAGGTAAAAGACTTCTTGTGGATGGGTAGTTGTTAGGTTTTTAACTGCAAAAAGGTTTTCTTCGTCAATGGGTTCTTCGAGACTTGCTAGTTCTGAGTTGAGGGAGAAGCTTTGGGACTCTTTGCGTTCTTTAAGGGATTTGTGGCGTGCTTCTTCAGCAAGTCTTAGTTCTTCTTCTAGTTTTTCTACTTTGGAACTGTAGGCTAGGTTCTTTTGGTGGAGTTGTTCGTATGAAGCTTGTTGGTGGTGTGTTTGTTCTTTGAGTTCTTTGACTAAGTCTTCGAGTTCTTTGTTTTTGGTTTCGAGTTTTTCTTGTTTGGACTTGAGTTTAAGAGTGTCTTCTTGGTAACTAGAGTTACTTGTTTCTAGTTTACTTTTATCTTCTTGTAGTTTTTTGACTTGTCTTTCTAGGTCTACTTTGTACTTGGTAATTTGCTTGAACTGTTCCTGGAACTCTTTTTTGAGTTCTTCAACTGAGTCTTTTTGGGAGTCAGTGGTTTCTTTAGGTCTGTTTACTTGTTGAGAAAGTCTTCTGTTCTCCGCTGTGAGAATCAGCACTTGTTCTTCAGCAGTTATTAAAGCTTTGTTGATTTCTTGGTGTTTGGACTCGTGCTGGTCTAAGTTGTCGCTGAGGCTCTCCACTTGGTAAGTTAAGTGTTGGTTTTTTCCTTTTTGGTCTTCTAAAGACTGGTAAACATCTAAGTAGTCGTTGTAAAGTTGTTCGTTGTTTTCGAGAAGCATCTTGGCAATTCCTACTGCAGCTTGGAGTTCTTTTTCGCGCTCTGTGAGTTCTTGGATCACGTCTTCTAGTTCGGAGATGGGGTCTTCTCTGTGCTGGTGGTTTTTTCCGCGTCTTTCTAAGAAAGGCAAGTTGAGTTGGACTGAAATGGAGTCAAGCATCTTGCGTAGGTGGAGGTGGTCTACACTTGAGATGGCCTCAGCTGATAAGTTTTCCATGTTATTAATAAATGGCAAGTTTGATCAAACGTTTAGGAACCCATACTGAAAAGTTGCTTTACGAGATCACAATTCACTACATAGACTTGTCAGTTAAAGCTCCAACTTCACTCAAAATAAGTTGGAAAAGAAGTAATTTCTAGAAAGGAAACAAAGTCTCCGAGACCGAACAACCTATAAACGCTGCCGAAAACACCCGCAGAGTTAGTGTTGACCAAACCCTAAAGATGCTTAATACGCTGTACCAGAAAACCTCGGGAAAGTTCCTTGAAAAAACAGCTGAGATCAAAATACTAGGAGAAACAAATGGCAAAAGCAAACAAATTGGCAAGGTTTCTTTGAACCTAGTGGACTTTATGGAAGTGCCTGCCAGCGAACTAATACTCCCTATTGAGAAGTGCCCTGACAAAAGTGCTGAGGTTTGTTTAAGTATCAAAGCTGAAAGAGTAGACCCAGAAGAAGAAACTATCCAAGACATAATAGAAGGCTCTTTCGAAGAAGAAACTAAGGAGAACAGAGCTTCAAGTTTAAGCAGCGAAGAACAGAAAAGAGCTTCTGAAGAAGGAATCCACTTCCAACTTGACATGATTCAAAAAGAAAACTTGGACTTAAAACAACAACTCACTAGTGCAGTTGAAGAACTCAAAAGAACCAAACAAAACTGCCAAAACTTAGAAAGAGAAAAACTCAAAATCCAACAAGAACAAAAAGTAAACCAAGTCGAGGAGTAACTGTTAAACAGCCAACAACTCTCTGTAGAAGTTTCCAAACTAAAAGCTGACATCCAACAAGCTATTGACGAAAAAAAAGACCTCCAAAACGTCATTGCCCAACTAACTCTGAAAAACAAAGAACTCTCTGAAGAAAAGTAATTGAAACTTAGTGCCAGACTAAAGGGCATCCAAACTACACAAGAAACTCAAGAACAAACTAAAGAAACAGCAGAAGAACCCCAAGCACTTTCTGAAGACGAAGAAGAAACCAAGCAAGAAGCAGCAGAAGAACCCCAGGAACTTCCTCAAATGACTTCTGAGTTAGGAACTCGGCTCAACAGACTAATGCGGAGGTTCACTGTCCAAGATCAGTAATCATAAATGGCTAAGTACCTGGGCAGAATAGGTGCTAAGAAACAAGTGTTTTCTTTCGACATCAGTGTGCACTGGCTCCAGTTGCACCTAACGCAACCAGTGAAAGTTAACATTATATGGAAAAGAAGTAAGCTTTACTTAGGGAAAAAAAGAATTGAAACCAAAAACCACTACTCCTTGTCACCCTCGTCTGGAAGTGTAGAAATTAATGAAACACTAACTATGATCAACACTCTTTACCTAGACAAAAAGGACAAGTACCTCAAGAAAAAAGCAGTCATCACTGTCCAAGCAGTCATTGACCAAAAGTCCCGCAAAAAAGTAGGACACCTCACACTTAACTTAGCTGAGTGCCTTGACAAACCTCTTTGTGAAAAAGAACTTAACTTAGAAGGCTGCCCTGACAAAAAAGCTAAAGTCTGCATTTCTACAGGCGCACAGGCTTTAGGAGAAGCCCAGGTCGCCGACAACATCAGTGAAGCTTCAGGAACTGTAAGTATGGGCACTGAAGACGACTACCAGGGACAGTTGTTTTCAGAACAAGACCTTTCAGAGTTCGAAGACACCAAAACCCAAGTGGTGCCTGGCACTAAAGGAAGACCACCAATGCTCAAGAAGGTCAAAGAAGACAACCAAGCCAAAGAACTCCAAGCACAGGTTTCTTTGCTTGAAAAAGAAAACGAGTCCTTAAAAGCCGAAAAACAAGAGTCACAGGTCGAACTAGGAGTTGTGTACGAACAAATCAAAAAAGAACGCAACAGTCACTCTGAAACTGTCAAAAACCTCAAAGAAAAACTAACAACTTACCAAAAAGAATCAAAAAACTGGAGTGACAAGTATACTAGAAAAGCCCAAAAACTGCAACTGTTGCAAGACCAAAAGACCCAACTAGAAACTAAACTAAAAAACACTCAAGACAACCAAACAACCTCAGAACAGTTAAAGCAAGAACTGCAAGAAACCCAAGACAACTACTTGAAGTTTTCGCAACAGTGCGAAGCACTCCAACAAGAAAACGACAGCTTGCACGACAGTCTAACTCACATGCAAAACCAAAACTCCAAGCTGAGAAACGACATAAGTAGTCTCAGAAAAGAACTAGAACAACTCAGAAGCACCCCCAGGTCCCTTGAAAAAGACTCTGCTTTCAACAGATACAAACAACAGACTGAAGCTTTAATCAACAACCTGAAAAAAGACATAGCTAACAGAGAAAACGAAAAAGAACACCTCCTCCAGAAAAACACTGACCTACAGACCACCCTCAAAAAGTCCAAAGCTGAACTAAGAGACTGCGAAGAAAGCTACAAAGAAATGGTAAGCAGTCTTGAGTGCGAAGTTCAGTGTGTAAAGCAAGAAAACACTGAACTTAAGTCTGAACTCGAAAAAAGTAAAGACTTTCAAGAAACAAGTAACTCAGACAAGGTTGCAAACCTAAAAGAAAAAAACAACAACTTAAAAAAAGAAATAGACGAACTCCAAAAAGCACTTAACGACTACGAAAACAAACAGTATGACAAAGAAAACATCCAGCACTCTGTTTCTAAACAACAACTACTCAATCAAATCCAAAAACTAGAATCCAGAGTCAACCGCTACAAAAAAGAACTAGGCTCCAAAAACACCGAAATCCACGAAATGTTTACTTTAAAGTGCAACTTAGAGTCCGAAAACTCCACTTTAAAAGACCAACTTAAAAAAGCCACTAACTCTGAGTTCTCAGACCCAGCCAACGCTGTTTTGCAAGAACAAATACAGTCCTTCGAAAACTACATCAGTCAACTCCAAGAAAACCACTCTTCAGAAAAAACCCAACTTAAAGACCAAGTAAGCATACTAGAACACCAACTCGAAATACTTGAGTCCAAGAAAAACCAGTCCACTGACCACCTTGAAAAACAACTCAACAAACTCCAAGTTGAAAACAAAATGCTGAAACAACAAGTAAAGGAACTCCAGAACGAATTCGAAGAACAAGAAGACTCCAACTTACAGTCTATGGAGCAACAAAACCTCAGGCAGTGCATTGAAATGCTCCAAACTGAAAACAAAGACCTCAAACTCAAACTAGACAAACTCCAAAAAACCAACAAAGAAACCGAACAGAAGTACGTGGACTCCAAAATGGGTTGGGCCAACTCAGACCTAGAAAAAGAAAACCTAAAAAGCAAGTACAAAGACGCCCAAGAACAAATAAGAGAGTACTCTGTGCAGTACACTCAAATGGAAGTTGAACTCTACAAGATCAACGAAAGGTTCGGACAGACACTTAACTACACAAACGAACTGGAACTCGAAATCCAGAACTTAAGAAACCAACTCTGTAAAAATTGTAAAAAGTCTAATTAACTCTATTATCTAACTTGATTAGCAAAAGCTTAATCCCTACGAAAGGCATTAAAAGAACACCAACTAAGAAAGTACAGATCCCGTACAAGTTGCCCAGCAAAAATTTAATCACAAACAAAACAACTACTCCTGGAAAAGTAAGTATTTTCAAGGAAACTGATTTGTTTGCTAGAATCTTTTCAGAAACTCTGTAAGCTTCTTGACCAGCAAGACACCCTACGAATAAAACACAAAATGCTAAAGAAAACACCACTATCAAAGGGTAGTAAATTCTTTTGTACTTCAAAATGTGACTAGCTAAGGCTTCACTGATTTCGCCTATCCTCCAGTTTTGGAGGTCCTTGACAAACATTATTCCAAACACAAACGGAAATAAAAACCAAGCCAAGCACAAAAACACTATTATTTTCCAAGGCACCTCAGCTAGATTTTGTCCTAACTCGCACTTTAAAAAGTCATGGTTCTCATCGTAGAGTTTTCCACACTTTATGCAAAACTTAGTTCCGCACAGACACTTCACTTCGTTGCAGCCGTACCTTCTTTCAATGAAGTTGGTGCAGTTGGGGCACTTCTTCAAACTATGGGATCGGATATACTCCTTAAGTCCTTGGTCAGTTAAGCACTCCCCAGTGTGGGCTTCTTGATCGCACCCAATGCATACTTGAGTTGAGCAGGTCTGGCAAAAGGCTCCTTCTGAAGAAACAACTGCAAAGCCTCCGCAATCAGGAACAGGACACCAGTGCTTATTAGGGTCAAAGTCTACTTGAGCGTTGAATTTAAGCTGGTCTAGTTTGGCTTTAGTCCTTTGGTCTAGAAGTAGTTGGGCCAGCTGTGAAATTTCTTGGCTGGAGCAGCCATGCATAGGGCACTCTATTTGCAGGACAGTGTTGCTCTGAATTCTTTGAACGAAGTAAGACTTTAAGCACTCAACACAGAAGTAGTGTCCACAGTTAGGAATAGTTAAAAACTCTTGTTTAGGCTTTTCTTTTGTGCAAATTAGACAAGTGGTGACAGAGTCACTAGAAAGAACTTTGTATTCCATTTATCAGTAATTCTAACTCGATTCCTGAACTAGTTTCCATTAAATCAGTATTAAGTCGACTCTAATTAATATGAGTAAAAACTTAAGTTAAAAGATAGAAAAAGCACTAGGTTCGCCAAGAAACCCTTAAAAGTTAAAACCGATACCACCAGAACAGCTAGTTAAGTTGTAATCTGCACCATTAATTTCGCCATAATCGAACCTTCTAGACGACAGTTTCAGTATATAAGAAAAATGCAATTATAATTAACTAATGTTTGGAGGAGGTTTTCCTTTCGGTGATTTTTTCGGCGGTCATCCAGGCGGAGGAAGTCCTGACCCTAGAGAGGTAGACAACGAGAAGTATTACAAAATACTTGGCGTTGATAAAAACGCTACAACTGCAGAAATCAAAAAGGCCTACCGCAAGTTGGCAATCAAGAAGCACCCTGACAAAGGAGGCGACCCCAAAGAATTCCAAGAAATCTCAGAAGCAGCTGAAGTCTTAACAGACGAAGAAAAACGAAAGCTCTACGACAAGTACGGTGAGAAAGGAATAAAAGAAGGCATGGGAGGCCATGACGACCCCCAAGACATTTTTGACCTACTCATGGGCCGCAGAGGAGGCGGCAGACGTGAAGAAGGCCCACGCAAGTCCCCTGACGCAGAGTTCACTATTGAAGTGACTTTGGAAGAGATTTACAATGGAGGCTCCAGGAAAATCGCAATCAACAGAGACAGATGCTGTTCTGAGTGCGAAGGAAAAGGAGGCAGCAAAGTCAACGAGTGCAACGAGTGCCATGGCAGAGGGATGGTCAAAAGAGTAACTCAGATAGGACCTGGAATGTACTCTCAGTCCACAGGGCCCTGTGACAAGTGCCGAGGCAAAGGCAAGTCAGTGGACCCTAAACACAGGTGCAAAAAGTGCAAAGGCAACCAAGTCATTAAAGAAAAGAAAGTCATTGAAGTTACTATTGACAAAGGAGTTCCTAATGGACACAAACTGAACTTCCACGGAGAAAGCGACGAACAACCTGGAATGCTTCCTGGGGACTTAATAGTGCTTTTGAAGGAGAAGAAACACCCAGTCTTCAAAAGGAAAAAGGCCGACTTGATTATTGAGAAAAAAATCAACTTGAAAGACGCTCTGACAGGGTTTGCCTTCACCATTAAGCACTTAGACGGCAGTGAAAAACTCATTAAGGCATCCCCAGGAGAAATAGTGAAGCCTGGCGACGTTAAAACTGTGCAGGAACTAGGCATGCCTCTTATGAGGACTCCTTTTAAGTTCGGAAACTTGTTTGTGTACTTCGAAATAGAGTTTCCAGCCCCCAACACATTTAGCGAAAGCGACTTGCAAGAGTTAAGACGGGTACTGCCAGGAGAAAGCATGGAAATAGAGCCTTCAGGAGAAGTCTTTAGCACCATTCCGTTTGAGAAGTCCCACATTACTGAGAACACCACAAAGATCCACTCAGACTACGGTGACCAAGAAGACGACGAAGACGACCCCAGGATGCGGGGACAAAGAGTGCAGTGCTCAGGAACTATCTTTTAATGATTAATTACTGTTTTGGAAAAAAGAAATGCTTGTTACAGTCAAGTAAGGCGGCATGGAGTTGCGTTCTAGAGGTTTGGGGCTTTTTTGTTTCTTGGGAGGTTTTATAGGTCTTGAAGGCGAGCGGTTAGTAGTCTCCAGAGTGTACCTGGGAGGTTTGGGTTTTTCTTTGTACTGAGTTAGTTGGGAGATTATGCTTGAAAACTTTTTGGACTTTTCGTCTTTGCTTTTGGAGATTTCTTCAAGGAACTTGTCTTTGGAGTGCGGACTGCGGCTGCGGGCTTCCCAGTTCCTGTTGGCTTTTTTCATGATTTCTTTTAAGTAGTTTTTGTACTTTTTGCCTAAAGGGTCGTCAAAGTTGATTTTGGACTCTAAAGAACTTGAAGGGCGCGGTTTGTAGACCTTCCTTTTGGGTTTGTGGTGGAAAGGTTTGTTGTACTGAGTAACTAGTTTTTGCTTCTGAGCTAGTTCGTCTGGAAGTTTAGCTTCGGGGTAGTAAGACACTCTGAACTTAGAGTTGTTTTGGGGACTGGAGTTTTGGAAGTACTTGAACCCTGTAAAGGAGCTGTTAAATTCTGCATTTCGCATCTGAGTGAGTTCGTACTTAGAGTTGAGGTGCCTTACATAGGTGTGGGCTTTGCCGTACGGAGCGTACAAGTACTCTGAAGTGTTTGAGTCGAGTTCTTTTATTTCTTCACAAGGAGAAGAAGTAGACCTTCTATGGTTGTACAAGCTAGTGCTTACAAAGTCCATATTAACTGTAAATGAAAGTGTTGCTGATACTAGCACTTGCACTAGTAAGCAAGGCCCAAGACCCACAACTAGCCAAAGCAGTGTTTACCCGCAACTCACTAGGACTCCAAATGACCCAAACAGTGCACCCTAAGGACGAGCCTTCCCACTTCCGCCCTAAAAAAGGCCCTGTGTACAACCAGTACGTGCTTGACAACAACAATAACAGAATCGAACTTGTAGAAGTGACTAAGGAGCCTGACAGTAACAGTCCTTACTACCACTTAGTTCTTTACACTTGCTTTTACATAGCAGCAATAGCTGCTGTTGGAATGATTTTATTCTATCTTAAGCCTAAATAATGATAACTGGTCAAGAGAAAGAAATTTCAGACTTACAAGCAAAAATAAAAGAGTGCGACAAACAAATCGAACAACTCAGGGAACTAAACCCTGAAAGTTCTGAGAGAAAACTTGAAAAAGTTTACAACCAAAGACTTGACTACGAAAAAAGCATAGACGAGTTAGTCAGAAGTCAGTTTGAAAGGGAGAGTTTGAGTTTCAATGCTAAAGTTAACCAAGTTTTAAAGGAGTCTTTTGGAGTTGAAGAGCAAATGGAAAAAGAAGACCCCAAACTCATTTTTGAAGAAACTCAAAAAACTATAAGCCAAATCAAACAAGTCCAGGCTAGACTTAGTGACTACAGTGTAAACTGCGAAGAGTCAGAACTAGACTCCCAACTCGAAGAAGTCAAAACAGAACTAGAGAGAAACCCAGTCACTCCTTGGTATTTAAATTTTAATTAGTCTTCGGTGGCACCTTTACATGATTCTGTGGTTTAAAAGTGTTGCTTAAGAGCTGGCAGATCTGACTAGGAGACTTGTTGGACCAGAAACCTTCTCCTACCTTTTCATAAAGGACTTGAGTGTTTCCTTGGCTTTCGAACACGACTCTAAGTTCTTGGAACTTTCCAGGAAGGATCTCCACTGGATCTCTAGCAGCAGGAAGCAGCTCAGCCAAGACTATATCTAGCATCTACCCCTTGGATAAAAATCCTTGTCCTCCGCAGATGTAAACTTTTGCTTTCTTGCCCTCCATCATTTTATACTTAAAAAGGTCAGAATGAATCATTCCAGAAATAACAGAAAAATACTACCTATTGCAAAGTTTAACTCATTCGACAGAAAAGTTGCCACTGAAATTACTACTGACAAACCTAAAAAAAGCTTCCCTGAGTTCTATGAAAGGAAACTACTAAGCATGGTTAAAAGAGGAGTTCCTACTAAGGTGTCTAAGACCAGCTACGGAGTCATAAAGGCTTACGCTGCACACACCAACAAAGGAAAGTTCAAGTCGTTGAACGAGGACAGAGTCACTATTTCACTCAATGTTAGAAAACCTGACTCTTTCGAAGGAAAGTGGCCTAAGGTTTCTTTTTTTGGAGTATATGACGGACATGCAGGGCCTACTTGCTCTGAGTTCCTCAAAGAAAAACTGCACCACTACATATTCCAAAACCCTAGCTTTATTGAATGCCCTCAAGAAGCCATTACTTCGGCCTTCCAAAAAGCCGAGCATGACTTCACACTACTTGCCAAAGAAACCCGCGACAGGTCTGGAAGTTGTGCTTTGGTAGCTTTGTTTGTGGAAGAAATGTGCTATGTCGCCAACTTGGGGGATTCAAGGGCTATTCTTTGCACAGGGGATTGTGTGTACCCTCTTACATGGGACCACAAACCATCCAACAAAAAAGAACAACACAGAATCCAAGGTTTTGGAGGAACACTTTACCAAGCAGGCAATAGACAAGAACCCCTCGGACCTCTAAGGGTGCTTCCTGGTAAGCTTTCTGTCAGCAGAGCTATTGGAGACATAGACGCTAAACTAGTGGAATTTGGAGGCATTCCTGGAGTGGTTTCAGCTGTTCCTGAAGTTAAAAGCTTCAACATTTCAGCTGAAGACAAATACTTGTTTTTGGGCTGCGACGGAATTTATGACTTCTTGAGCAACGAAGACTTAAAAAACATGATTTCAGAGAACCACCCCAAAAGATCAGTAGAAAAAGTTATCTTCGAAGCAGCTCTCCAGGGGTCTTGCGACAACCTCACAGGTGTGCTAGTTACCCTGTCTAAGTTTTAAATATTGTTAATAACCATAATCCCGCTAAAATTCCCTGCATTTATAAACAATGGCCACCAGAACTTACTTCGACATCTCAATTGGAGGACAACCTGCAGGACGTATTGTTTTTGAACTTTACTCTGATGTTCCCCAAACTGCAGAAAACTTCAGGTGCTTGTGCACTGGAGAACGCCAAGGACAGTCAGGCCGTCCTTTGAAGTACGAAGGTTCAGGGTTCCACAGAATCATTCCCAACTTTATGTGCCAAGGAGGAGACTTCACCCGCGGTGACGGAACTGGTGGAGAGTCCATCTACGGTTCAAGATTCAGGGACGAGAACTTCAATAGAAAGCATACAAAGCCAGGACTTCTCTCCATGGCTAATGCAGGCCCCAACACTAACGGGTCACAGTTCTTCATCACTACAGTGCCATGCCCTTGGCTCGACGGTAAGCACGTTGTGTTCGGTGAGGTTGCTGAAGGAATGGACGTGGTCAGGGCTATGGAACAACAAGGGTCTCAAAGTGGTCGTCCCCGCTCCCAGATTGTCATCACCAAGGCTGGTCAGCTTTAACTAAGGATTATGGTTATTATTCCTGCTTCACGGGAGTTTTCCAGTAGACTAGCATCTGAAGCACTATGGTTAAGTTTAGAAGCGAGCCTGCTCCGTAGTTTAGTAACAAAAACGAGTCGCTTAGTTCAATAAAAGTAGTCAGCATCCTTGCTGCAGTTCCTGCAAGGTTCAAAAAGTTAGTGATGAAAGAAAGTTGTCCTGTGGATTTGTTTTTGAAGTTTTGGTAGATCTGTGTGCCTTTAACTACTAAGTTGATTCCTAAGCCTATAATGGGCACTACGGGCCAAAAGTTCTCAGGCATCACTTCGAGGAAAAGAGGCAAGCACCACCCTCCAAAAAAAAACACCACTGCTTTCAGAACGTGTGACTTAGAAACTTCTGCAAAGCTCCAGTAAAGCACGCACTGCAATAAGCACTGCACTGTTATTATAACGTTTTCTCCGTAAGTGCTGAAAGGCTGCTGCATGTGCACATTGTAAGAAGTCTGCAAACTGAAGCCTAAAGTTTCGAAGTAAAAAGAAGTCAGTGAGATTCCTTCGACACTTTTGCTTGCCAAGATCTTTTGGATTTGTGGTAGTTTCAGCATAAGTGACGCAACCACCATTCCGTAGCCCAGTCCTTTAGAGAAAAGCAACTTCAAGCAGTCTAGGTCGTAGTCGCCTGATGTGACTTTGTTGAAGCAGTTCTGTTCTGTAGACACTGCCCAACTCAGTCCTACTAAAAGCAACAGCAACCTCATATCTATCAAAATATGGGGTGCTGCGCCAGCAACATAGAACAACCACCACTTCCTAAGATTGAACTCTTAGAAGAAGAAAAGAAAATCCAACAACAAGAAAAAACAATGCTTTTCTTCGACAAGTACTCCAAAGAAGTGGAACTCCAGCTCAAATCCAAGTCAACCAAGGACAAGCTAAGCACTCCGCAGCTGAGAAGAGTGGCTTTCCACCTCAAGATCGACAGCAGTGTTTTCCAAGACCCTTCCAAGCCTGAGTTTAAGTTCCTTAACCTCTTCAGGTCAGAAGGATCCCTTTACGACGTGTCTGTTTTGTCACTCTACGGAATCATGATAGGCCAAGGCACTGTTGAAGAAAAAGCAAGTATCCTGTTCGACCACTTCGATGCAGATGCATCAGGAATGATGAACAAAGAAGAAATCAGGCAAATGCTTGAAAAAATGATTGAAATAAGTGTGGACAAGGTCCCCCAAATCACCATTATACAGAACGTTCTGACTGAAGAAGCTAAGGAAAGCTACGTGAAACTTTTACTTTCTGCTAAAGAAAGCTTCATCGGGAACTTAACTGAGAAGATCACTGGAGAAGGCGAAGAAATCAACTTGGAAGGATTCATTAACAAGATTAAAGCAAGTGAAGACCTCAAAAACATCCTCTGGGCCAAAGGAATGAGGACTGCCTTATTTTACGAGGCCAAGAAACTCAGCAACTCTTCAGTAACTAATTAAAAATTGGAGAGAAAAAAATGTTGAAGGTAGCTATTTTGACCATCGGAATCTGCTTAGGGTCCGCCAACTATCTAGACTGCATCAAGTCCACTTTTAACCCTGATAGTTATGATAAGTGGCACAGTGACTGCAAAGACCTAGAGTTGCCCCCTATTAAGCCTTACTTGCTTTTGGCCAGGTCTCTTGTAAGCTCATTCCAGCTTGCTCACTTGAACGAAGAATGCAGCGAATCACCAAAAACCCTCATTGAAACAAGGTACTGCGGGCACGAGAGAATGGAGAAGTATATTGTTTCAGTGATCGAGGATATGGCCGAATTCATAAAAACTCAAGAACTCCACGATTTAGAAGCCATAGAGAAGCTCCTTACAGGGTATGAGTACTATGAAATCGCTAAAGAGTTCATGTCAGACCCCTATATCGTGAGTGTAATCCTTGGACTAGAAGCCCTCGAAGTGGATAAGGACTTAGTATCTGCCCTTCTGGACATTTACTCAAGGTTTGGAGAGCACTTTAAGCTTCAAAGCAGCTCAGACGAAGAAATCCCGAAAGACATGATTAAGATGTGGTGTTCAATTGACTACTTCAAATGGGGTTTAAACAGCTTGCTGTTTGTCTACGACTTAGAAGACTCAGAGTACGCTAAGATCTACCTGGACATGGTGAGTCTCTCAGACGAACTAGAAGACCTTAAAGAATGCAGAGAGCTTATCTAATTAACCTTAAATGGCTAAAGTCAGAGACTTAAAAACCCTTAAAGAGTCCAAAAAACCCAAACAAGAAACTTCAGAACTTGAATTTCAAGTGCAGCTCCTCCAAGACGAACTCAACACTGAAGAAAAAAGCACGGAACAGTTAAGAACGAACCAAAAAAGACACTTAGAAAAACTGATTAAAATTGACAAAGAATACCAAAGAGTTATAAAAGAATACCAAAACAAACTAAGTGGCCAAGTTCGAAGTGCACAAAAAAACCTTTTAGAAAGCACCTCTCAAAACCTAAGTACAATTGATTCACTGCATTCAGAACTAATTCAAAAACTCCAAACAGTTCAGTACAAAACTGGGCAAATAATGCTAGACCAGCAACAAGAAATGCTAACTGACTTCAGTTCTCACTTTGAAACTAAACAACAAGAAATCGGACTTACCAAAAAAGAAAACCTCAAAAAACTAGGAAACGCCCAAAAGCGAGAAGAAGAACTCACCTTTAAAAAAGAACAAGCAATAAACCAGTTTAAACTAGCTCAAAACACCTACATTGAACTCGAGAACAAAAACCAAAACATCCAAAGAGAACTTGAGTTCATAATCAAGGATAAACAGAACTTTGACTTCCAGTTAGAGTACCTCAGAAACGTTAACCTCAGACTCAAAAGTAAACTAAGCGGGTGGTCCTCTACTCCTAGTTTACTCCAAACTTACCAAAATGAGTACCCCACTCAACTTCAAGACACCCCCAAAAACCCCCAGTCTGACCAAATAAGTACTTTCAAAAAACAAATCAAAGAAGAAAAACTCAACCTCAGGTACGCCAGAAACCTGCTAAACCAAGAACTCTCTAAGCGCAACCAACTCACTAAACTCCTGAAAGACAGCATCGAAGACATACGCTCAGAAATCTTCAACCTCATAAAGTTCCATTCGCCGCAAAAAAAAACCCAAAGTCAAGTAGACAAAACTAAGTACTTGGAACTTTTATTGTCAAAGGAAAAAGCAATAAGTCTACTGTATGACAGAGCCTTTCCTCACGGAGTGGTTGACTCTAACTACAAGTTCGGAAAGGAACTCATACCTAAGTCCCTAAGTTTTAAAACTTTCAGAGTCCCTTAAAAAAGTTTCTTTGAAAATAGTCAATATTAATACCTGCAGGGGCATACCGAATGAGGCCCGTTCTGGAAGTATTCTGAAAAGACAAAAAACCTTACAAATCATAGTGCCTAAAGGGCGGGTCTCATTTTTAGTTAGTTAGTCTTGTTCTGCAATATCTTCAAAATTCTGGTCGCCTACTAGATCAGGAACATCTTCTTCTTTGGCACTTTGTTGCAAAAAGTCCTTTAAGAACTGCATGTCTTTAGGACCTAACTGAGGAAGAATTCCCGGCATAAGGTCTTGTATGCCTTTGACTTCTCCGTTGCCACTGATTACAATCAAGTTATCACGGATGTTAGCTTGGACTTCTGGGTTTGTGAAGTGCAAAACGTTATTATTTTCCATGAACATATTTGCCTCTTCTATTCCTGGCAAAGGCTGAGATCCTAGTTTTTTCATTGATGAACGCAACTTTTTGTCGTCTGCACTAGACGCTTTGTGGACTACTTTTTTCTTCCGACGCATGGAACCCTTCCCGCCTGTGCGGGTTTGGTTGCCAAATTTTTCAGCAAGCCTGGCACGGGCATCTATTACTTCTTGGTCTTCCATTTATATACCACACTTTTAAGATGAAGCTAGCTAAGTTATGAGCGCCCTGCAATTCGGACAGGTGTTTTTGAGTGAAAGCCAAGGTGACAAGCAGTTCTTGTGGAACTCGTGTCCGCATTGAAGCTGGTAGACATGATCCCCTCTGAAACTTTCGTAGCATATGTAGCATCCTTCAACTGAGCTGTTAACAAGAGTAAGACTTTGAACTACTTCTGGTGGAGTTGGCCTGCAGAACTCTGAAAAGTCTTCAGTATCTCTGCTTGTGGATTACCATCGCTTTCAATCCAGTTATTAACAGCGCGAACTATTTGGTTCATGATTTGCGGGAAGTTTTTGTGAGACCTAAACAACCTGCGTACGTTATTGAAGAAAGCTTGGAGCTGGTCAGTGAAACTCTGCATTGTTTGGAGATCAGAAACAGAACAGCCAGGGTCAAAAGTGGGGGCCTCTGAATCTTTCTTAGACTTTGGAGCAGATTTTTTGGTAGTTCGCTTCCTTTTGGCTTTTGCTTTACTAGAACGACTACTTTTCGAAGCTGAAGTGTCTTTTAGGGCACTAGGCCTTCTCTTATTATCATATTCGCCTTTATTTGCTTCTTGTCCATGCGTTTTTACCATATAATTGTAAATGAAATAAATATTAGAGTTTTAGTGTTTAAATTCGTTAAATTGGTTTTTAGCCTGTAAGAACTTCTCACAGCCCAAACTAAGTGACTTGAAGCGTGAAACTGTAGAAAAAAGTTAAACTAAATTATTAAAATGAAAAATATATAAGAGTTTATCAATCGTGTGCTTTGCAAATGGTAACACCATAAAACTTTTTGACTGTTGAGACAGAGAAATGGTCAAAGCTTTAATGTTTAAGCGCTAGTTAATCACCTATTCTTAGTAAAGCTAGTTTTAGTTTGGTTTTCAGCTCTTCTCTTTCGTCAGTCGTCAGTTTGGAGTAGTCGCCTGAACCATTGAGTAAATTAATGTGTGTTTTCAGAAAAGCTATTTCGCGGTCTTTTTGTGCTAGTTGGTTCTGCAGGTTAGAGAGTTGTGCTTCTGGAGTTTCTAGAGTCTTTTTTCTCTTTTTGCGCTTTTTCTTTGGTTGCTGCGGCAGTCCTACGGGCATTTCTGGTTTAGGTTCTTCTTGGGGTTGTTTGGTTTCTTCTTTGGGTTGCTTTTTAGGTTTGGGAGGTTCTTTGGGCTTGGAGCCTTTGGGTTTAGGTTCATCTTTGGGTTTGGAGTCTTTGGGTTTAGGCTCTTCTTTGGGTTTGGAGTCTTTGGGTTTAGGTTCATCTTTGGGCTTTTCAATGGGTCTTTTTAGAAAAGACTCAGGCTTAAGCACAACCATTGTCAGGGGTTTTTTGACTTCTTTAGGCGATGGTTCTGCTTTTTTGGGCTGTGGAGTCTCTTCTTGCATTAAAGAGTTAATGAGTTCTTCTGCGGCTTGCTGCGAAGGGTCTTGGAGTTTCTGACTAAGGAACTCTTCAATGCTCACTAAGTTTCTATCCCTAGCTAAGCTTATTGGAGTTTGGCCTAGTTGATTTCTAGCGTAAACTTCGACTTCTGTGTTTACTAGTATCTCTACAAGTTCTAGTCGGTTGAGTTTAACTGCAATGTGCAGTATATTGTTTTTCTGCCAGTCCAGGGCTTTTAAGTCAAAGCCTGAGTTAAGTAAGTGCTGGATAATCTCTAAGTTTGCACAGTGAACAGCAAGTAAAAGGGGGGTGCACCCTGAGTACTCTTTGTTGAGGCCTCCTCTTCCTCCTTTTGCCTTTTCTTCTTGGACTCTGTAATCTTTTCCTACTTCAGAAAAGTTATCAAGCAGCCAAGTAACTACTTCGGTTCTTTCGTTCATAATGGCTGCACAAAGCACATTTCCAATGACTGAGTTCTGTTTAAACTTTGAGTAGCCAATGTGCCCAGTTTCGTGAAGACTTCTTCCTTGAGTAAGAAGGAACTCCAGCATGTTGACTTGCCCAGCCACAGCAGCCATTGTAATGTAAGGAGTGGGCTTGTAGTTTTTGAGGAAGCCGTCCACAAAGGAGTTGTTGGTGAAACCTTCAGAAACTGAAGCAGGGGGGTAGTCCAGAGAAACTTTGTTTTCTAGCAAGTACTGAGTCACTTCCAAGTTTCCAGAAAGGATGCACCAAACCAACCCTTCTGGGTACTCGTACCATTTGTTTTGGGTCTTTTTGAGGAGTTCTATGATAAACTTGGGGTCTCGGTTTAGAAAGAAAAGGGACTGTAGAAGTCTTTGAGAAGTCAGACCTCGACTACTAGAGTTTTGGCGAGATACCATATTAATTCTAGTAATTTATAGATGTTAGCTTAAAAAGAAGTAACCCAAACACATGCCAACTAAAAAGCTAATGCCTAAGTGAAGCAAAGAGTACCCCTGGACAGCTTCACCTTTCATAAAGGACTCTAAGTCTTTTGAAAACCTAAGTTTATGGTTGGCTTTTTCAATGTCGACTTTAAGTCTGTCAATTTGCTGGGTGATTTCACTGCTTTTTTTGGTGAGTCTTTGTCTTTCTTCTTCTAAGTCTTTTTCAGTGTCATTGCTTGTTTCGAAGTAAAAGGACTCGTTAAACGACTTTTGGGGAGACTCAGACTTTACTATTTCTGACCTTAGTTTGTGGGCTTCTTTGTACTTTGCCCAGTCAGCAGAACTGATTTCTCCCTCAACAATCAGCACTTGGAACTTGTGGACTTTTTTAAGGGCTTCTTCTGTGCGGACTAAACTAAAGTTAACTGTTGTTTGCGAGTTGGGAGAAAGTGTTCCTTGGCAAGGAGCAATATTAAAGTGCATGGGGGAAGTAGTTTTAATCTTGAAGGAAAGGGTGCTTTGCGTTGTGTTTTGCAGCACAAGAGGGGTTAGGTTGGAGTCATCGTACTTAAATTCTAGCTTCTCGGAAGGGTCCAAAGTCACCAATTGCTGTCTGCATAGAACTTACTTTTCCATTTTTTAATAATTATTTATGGGTTGCTGCAACTCACACCTAGAAACTCCTAGTGAGCTGAGTAAGT
>PR_CR_10_Liq_1_inCRDRAFT_1000245_pt1 | contig 34389 bp, 27 predicted proteins | sample PRCRCaboRojoPR_3_FD_10241 | JGI IMG/M metagenome (IMG submission 10241)
TATGTTTGGAGCAAACGAGAGTTGATAATCAAAGAGTTGTGGTTATGACTAAATGGAAAAATGCGCGTTTGGCGGGTCAAATAAGTATTTTTCCATGACGTCACTGTTCACAAGGCTTTGGTTATCAGCCGAAGTGCACCTCCGAACATACACTAAGGCTAAAACGAAGGACCGGGCAAAAACGCGGCTTTGCTATGGGTTTATGTCCTTCTCTTGAACACTCAAGGTTAAGACTATGTTGGGAATTCGCTTTTGGAGCGAATTCCCAACATAGTCTAAGTCATAAGAAGCCCTCAATCTTGAAGTCCCGCTTTCAGGGGTTTCTAAAGGGGGGAGTGGCCAGGCCCCTTCGCCGGGCGCACTGATTACGAGTCCACAGCAGCCTTCAGCCAGCCCAAGCCCTCTGATTAAAACCTACAGAAAGACAGGCAATGAAAAAACGGCTACACCCCCCACTCTACAACCGTCCCTGCGTAGGAAAGCCCGCCACCAAAACCGAGCAGCATCACCTTATCACCTTTTTTGACCTTGCCGGCTTTAATGCCTTCGTTCAGGGCAAGTGGGATGGAAGCGGAGGAGGTGTTGCCATAGATGGATAGGCTTTCGAGGGCTTTTTCCACTGGCAGGCCGATGCCTTTGCAGATCGCCTCAATGATGCGCATATTGGCGCTGTGGGGTACGAACCAGTCGATATCGTCAATCGTCAGGTTGCTTTTTTCCAGCAATACCTTGGCCTGTTCGGTCATGCGGTTGACGGCCCATTTGAAGACTTTGCGGCCGTTTTGGTAGATTTTGCCGCTGGCTTTAATGGGTTCGCCATTGATCATCGTAGATTGACTGGACAGGTAGAGGTCCTGGCCGCCGCTGCCTTCAGCGCCCACAATACAGGCACCTATATTGCCCTGGTCTGCTGCTTCTACCAATACTGCCCCGGCGCCGTCACCAAACAGGATGCAGGAGGTGCGGTCAGAATAATCAATAACCTTGGAAAGCACTTCCGCTCCGATAACGAGTACTTTGCGCTGCATACCAGACTCTATCATGCTTTTCGCTAAAGCAATACCATAGCCGAACCCTGCACAAGCTGCTGCGATATCAAGCGCTCCCGCCTGCCGGATGCCCAGCCGGTGCTGTAAGACTGCTGCCACGCTGGGCATGACGTGGTCATGGGATACTGTAGCGAGCAGAATGAAGTCGACATCGCTCAAGTCTTTGCCGTAGGTTTTAGCCAGGTTGAGGGCGGCTTTTTCGCTGAGGTCTCCGGTGTACTCATTTTGGCGGGCAAAGTGGCGGGTTTTTATGCCGGTACGGGACTGAATCCATTCATCGGAGGTTTCAATGAAGTCTTCAAAGTAGTGGTTATCAATAATTTGCTCTGGTGCATAGGCACCGATAGCTGTAATTTTCGCTTGCATGTATCAGGGTGTTATCGGCTGAGGCTCTGATTATTAAAGTCTTTTTGCGGTGCAAAAATAGATTTTATTCGCTATTTACCAAGCTTAAATTGTTTGACGCCGAATGGTCAGTTTTTACTTTTTTTGCTGCCGGTTGAACTATTGGCGGGCTTTGAGGTGTTATGGGTATAGTTCTTTGAAAGCTGAAAGATTCAGTTTTCCCTTGACAAAATGTCAAAACTGCTGATGGTGCCGCTGGCACTTCAGTACGATTAGCCAAGGCTTAACAAGCTCGGCTATAAAAGGTCTCCGTCGCCCCATGGGTTACGGTGACCATAGACCTCCTTCGCCCTTCGGGCTACGGCGGTTAGTAGGGGACGTACTGGAATCGACAGGGAAGTAAACTGGTAAGTAAGCATGCCGGAGCACGATAGTTCACTCCGTTAACAAATGGCTATTGACACTTTTACATGGCAATACACAGTATGCCATGGCTGCCTAAGACTAGGTCTTAGAAAGCCTTTGTGCCGTACGCTTGACGCCTAATACACAGCGTGCCGCATATCAACCAACCCTTTAGGCTAGTGGTCTGCCCTGCTCCGAACAGACCGCGAAATTAAGGAGCTAAGGCTTGGTCATGGGTGGGTGCCGCGACCTCCCCCAGGCTCGAAAACCTCAATGTGGTACTAAGCATGTAGAAGGCTTATGAGTGCTTTCGCTGGACGCGAGTTCGACTCTCGCCGTCTCCACAACAATAAGGCTACCGCTTCTTTCGGGAAGGGTAGCCTTTTTTGTTTTTGCAACACTCCCAACCTGCCTGGCCATAGGCAACTTATACGAAATATACCATCAATAACACATTCCGTACCTACGGCACGGTACTTCCCAACTGTTATCCATTTCCTACCAATATAGCGCACCCAAAGGCGCGTTATTTAGTATTAATTTTCTAAATTGAGCGCCTTGCCATCTCATCTTAAAGCGAAATCCAAAGCAATTCCAGGCGTTTTATTACTTTCTCATAACAACAATTGCATTGGGCTTCTAAACTACAATTTATGATCTACGCTTTCAAAGGTTTCATACCCGTTGTCCACGAATCGGCTTTCGTGCACCCTCAGGCGGCGGTGACCGGTAACGTCATCATAGGCAGGGATGTGTATATCGGGCCCGGCGCAGCGATCCGGGGCGACTGGGGCGGCATCGTGATCGAAGACGGCTGCAATGTGCAGGAAAACTGTACCATCCATATGTTCCCGGGGGTGACGGTACGGCTGGAAGCATCGGCACATATCGGGCATGGCGCTATCATCCACGGGGCGCATATTGGCCGTAACTGCATGGTAGGCATGAACAGCGTTATCATGGACAATGCCGTCATCGGGGCGGAGTCCATCATCGGGGCCCTCACTTTCGTGAAAGCTAAAGCAGCAATCCCACCCCGCAGCCTGGTGGTGGGCAATCCGGGCAAAGTCATCAAGACCGTAAGCGACGAAATGATCGCCTGGAAGACCAAAGGCACACAGCTGTATCAGACGCTGCCGGGCGACTGCCACGCCACGCTGAAGCCGGTAGAGCCCCTTCGGGAAATCCCGGCTGACCGCCCCCGGCAGGAAGCATTGTACGAAACCTGGGAGGCGATCAAACGGGAAAGCAATTAACTTTTCTGAAGCGTCTTCAGGTAAGCGACCACTTTACGGATTTCCGCATCCACTTCAGCTTCGGTCTCCAGGTTCTCAGACTCCCGGAAGGTCTCGCCCCAAACGGGCATAGCACCACCGTGCCCTTTGAGCTCTTTGTTGCCTTTGACAATATCAAAGATCAGGGCTTCAGGATATTCGCCATTTCGGCGGGCAGCGATCTGGGTCAGGTCAGGAGGGGTGACTTTGAGCAGGTCCGACATGGGCCCGGCAACACCTTCTTCACCGTGGCAGATTTTACAGTAAGAAATGTATAGCTCCTCGCCCCGCTCCAGGGGATCCGCCGCTTTGTGGACCGGAGCCTCCGTCACGGCCTCTTGCTGTGAGGTGTCTGCCTCGTTTTTTTCTGCGGTGTTGACACACTGTGTCAATAGCAAAGGGAGCCCACACAGGCATAATAATCTCAGTGCTGCATTCAGAAAGGTTGGTTGTTTCATTTTGAATTTTATTTGGTTTTGTCTGCCATTAATTTACAAAGCATTGGCAATCTTTGCAATTCAACAAGCCATGATTTACATCAATCACCACTTAATCCGATAAAAATTGGGAAAGACCATCAAAGAACGCCTGACCGAACAGTGCCGGGCACAATTGGAAGCCCGGATAACCACCCTGCAGCGGTCTGTGGAAACCATTCAGACAGCCCGCAACAACGAAACCAAAAGCAGCGCCGGTGATAAATACGAAACCGGTCGGGCGATGATGCAGATGGAAGAGGACAAGGTCATGGTGCAGCTCGATCAGGCGCAGTTTCAGTTGCAACAGCTCCGGCAGATACCGGCTTACCACGGCGCTGTGATTGCAGCGGGCAGCCTTGTGCGCACGCGCAAGGGCCGCTACTTTCTATCGGTCAGCATGGGCAAAACGATGGTGGACGGGGAAATCTTCTACTGCATCTCTACTCAGGCCCCACTTGCGCAGCAAATGCTTGGGAAATCGGCAGGCGGCAAGGTCGTTTTCAACGGGCAGGAAGATGAAATTTTGGACGTGGCATAAAAAAGCCCGCTCGAAGGCGGGCAAATTACAAATCGTGACCTTATGATTTTTTAACCTGTCTTACTAACAGCAAGTACCGTGCCAAAAATCAAAATACAGTTGTTTTTCTGCATTTTATGCCCCACTTTTTTTCTAATACCTGGTGGTTGCGGAGACTCAGCACCTCAGGCCGCCTCTGATGAACCCGTTTCGGTGGTGGAAGCAACCGTCTTAGGCATTGCACAAGATGCCGGCTACCCACAAGCCGATTGCCAAAAAGCCTGCTGCCGCCCGGCCTGGGACAATCCCGCAAAAAGGCGAATGGTCAGCTGCCTGGTCATCAGCGACCGGCAAGCAGGCAAAGCCTGGCTGCTGGACGCCACGCCCGACTTCCGGGAGCAGTTGCAGGCGCATTCATTTTATTCACTTCAACCACTCCAATCCTTTGCTGCAAGCGGGCAATGCAGCACAGCGGGAGGTGGAACAGGCAGGGTTTGGGGTCAGCCGGGAGGGGATGCGGTTTGAGTTGTAGCCTTTTGAATGCTATTAGGCGGGTGTTTTCTACAGCCGCCTAATTTTACCGTAAGGTCCATCCATGCTGGAAAAGCGTTCCCTTACCACTAAGCTTCCCACATTTTTCGTAAATTCGCGAACGAACGATCGTTTGTGCATCCAAATAAAACCAACCATGCCCAATACCAATCTTCACAACTACCTGCTGGGACAATGGACGCCCCACGATGGGGACGGATTCCCCCAATACGATGCTGTCACCGGTGAGCTGATTGCCACCTGCGGAAGCGAAGGGCTCGACTATGCCGCCATTATGGATTATGCCCGCCGGGTGGGTGGCCCCAATTTACGAAAAATGACCTTCCGCGAGCGTGGGCAGATGCTCAAAAAGCTGGCGCTCCACCTGCACAGCATCCGCAAAAAATACTATCCGCTCAGCTACCGTACCGGCGCGACCAAGGGCGATAGCTGGATTGATATCGATGGCGGTATTGGCACCTTGTTTGCCTACGCCAGCCTGCGTCGGCAATTCCCGGACAAGCCTTTTCATATTGATGGAGAGGCGGTGGGGCTGTCCAAAGAAGGTACTTTCATCGGCCATCACATCATGGTGCCTAAGCATGGCGTTGCCGTCCACATCAATGCCTTCAACTTCCCCATCTGGGGGATGCTCGAGAAGCTCTCCGTCAATCTGCTGGCCGGCGTGCCTGCCGTGGTCAAGCCTTCTGAAATCACCTCTTTCCTTACTGAAGCTATGGTGCGCGACATCATTGCCTCGGGTATTTTGCCGGAAGGCGCGGTACAATTGGTGTGCGGAAAAGGCCATGGCATTCTGGACACCCTGGGCGAACAGGACACCGTCACGTTCACCGGCTCCGCTGCCACCGGCCGCAAACTGAAAGCCTTGCCTAATATCATCGAAAATGCCGTCACTTTCAATATGGAAGCCGACAGCCTGAATGCCGCCATTCTGGGTGAAGATGCGTTGCCCGGCTCCCCCACCTTCGACCTGTTCATCAAGGAGGTGCGGCGGGAAATGACGGTCAAGTGCGGGCAGAAGTGCACCGCCATCCGACGCATAATCGTCCCGGAGAATCTGGTGGAAGATGTGCAGTTGGCGCTTAGCCGGCAATTGCAAAAGACCACTATCGGCAATCCAACAGTGGAAGGGGTGCGTATGGGCGCATTGGTTAGCAAAAAGCAGCTCGAAACCCTGCGGCAGCGCATACAGGAACTGGCCGGAGAAACCAATATCGTATACGGGCAGACCGATAGCTTTGAAATCATGGGCGCCGATCAGGACAAGGGGGCCTTCTGCTCCCCTATCCTGCTGCTCAATGACGATCCCTTCAACAAGCAGGGCGCTCATAATATTGAAGCCTTTGGACCTGTAAGCACGCTTATGCCCTATAAAGACCTCGGAGAAGCCATCGAACTGGCGAATATGGGCAAAGGTTCCCTGGTAAGCACCGTAGCCACAGCCGATGAGCGTATCGCAACCGACTACGTAATGGGCGCAGCAGCTTACCACGGCCGCATTCTCATTCTGAATGAAGAAAGTGCCAAAGAGAGCACCGGGCATGGGTCCCCTATGCCTCTGCTGGTGCACGGCGGGCCGGGCCGGGCTGGTGGCGGAGAAGAAATGGGCGGCGTGCGGGGCGTCAAGCACTACCTGCAGCGCACGGCCATTCAGGGGCACCCTACGATGATCACAGCAGTGACGGGACAGTACCAAAAAGGGGCAGCCTACAAAGAAAAAGCCATCCACCCTTTCCAGCAGCATTTTGAAGATTTGGAAGTCGGTGAAACGCTCATCACTGCCAAACATACCGTTACCGAAGCGGACATCGTCAACTTTGCGAATGTGAGTGGTGACCACTTTTACGCCCACGTAGATGAGACTTCACTTGAGGGCACTATTTTCGAACGGCGGGTGGCGCATGGTTACTACCTATTGTCCAAAGCAGCCGGCTTATTTGTGGATGGGCGGAAAGGCCCTGTTTTGCTGAATTACGGCATTGAGGAATTCCGCTTCACAAAGCCCGTTTATCCGGGCACCACCATTGGCGTGCGCTTCAGCTGCAAGGAGAAGATCAGTCAGGAAAAGCGGGACGAGGAGGACATCCGCAAAGGCATCGTCAAATGGATGGTGGATGTGTACGATGAAACCGGCGAGACGGCGGCGATTGGTACCATTCTGACTATGGTGAGGATGCGGGATCAGAGCTAAGAATTGCTACATTTGCGCCATGAAGCGCATACTCTTTACCGGGCCGGAATCTACAGGAAAATCCGCCCTCGCTACACGGCTGGCAGAGGAATGGGACACCGTTTGGGTGCCGGAATATGCCCGTACCTATCTGGAGCAACTCGGCCGCCCTTACAACGAAGCGGATCTTCTATCCATCGCCAAAGGGCAACTGCAATGGGAAGATCAATACGCCGAAAAGGCAACTGACTTTCTTTTCATTGATACCGGTATGCTGGTGATGAAAGTCTGGTCGGAATTCAAGTACAACCGCTGCCATCCCTGGATTCTGGAGCAACTGCAACGCCGGCAGTACGACCTATGGGTGCTCTGCGGCATTGACATCCCATGGGAGCCTGGCCCCATGCGGGAAAACCCCAACGAGCGGGAAGCCCTCTACGGCATCTACCGGCAGGAACTGCAACAGCTAGGCGTTCCCTTTATTGAACTCTGGGGCAGCCGGGAAGAGCGGGTAGCGCGGATGCAGGAACTACTTACTCATACCGATACCTAAACTCATAAGCTCCCGGCACCGCCTCAAAAGTCACAGCCCCATTGACCTGCTGAACGTTCGAAAAATCAGAGTGAGACAGCAGCGGACCTCCATCGGCTTCGACCGCAGAAAGATTGGCATTAGGCAGCTCGATTACCGCTGTGGTATTGGGTGGAATGGCTACGTTAAGTACCAGTTCGCCCGCCTTTAAGGACCATCCGGAGGCCATCCTGCCGTAGGGGGAATCCAGGGAAGCTTTGGCGTACCCCAACCGGGCATCAGGCTGAGGTTGGATGCGGATTTTTCGGTAGCCAGGCTCCAGCAGCTCAATGCCGGCCACTACCCGGTACATCCAGTCGCCGATAGCGCCGTAGGCATAGTGGTTGAAAGAATTCATGCCGACATCCTGAAAGGTGCTGTCGGGGCGCTGCCCGTCCCAACGCTCCCAGATGGTCGTGGCACCCATCGTCACCGGATACAGCCAGGAGGGATAGGATTTTTGCAGCAGCAGATCGTAGGCGACTTCCGTGTAGCCATGGTCGGAGAGGACGTGGCACAGATAAGGCGTGCCCAGAAAGCCGGTAGACAGGTGATTTTTACGCCTGCGAATATCGTCGACCAGATGGGCGGCAGCTTTGGCGCGCAGGGGCTCCGGCAGCAGCCCAAACTGTAGTGCCAGCACAGAAGCCGTTTGGGAGTCGGAGGCAATACGGCCGGATAGGGTAACATATGCTTTCTGGAAAATGGCCTTGACGGCTTCGTAGACGGCCCGGTACTCCATCTCCTCTTCCGTTTTCCCCAATACACCAGCCGCCTGAGACAGTAAATGAGCGGAGTGCGCAAAAAACATCGTGGCGATCATATCCGGATCGGTGTAGCCATCAGGGGCAGTGTGGTTATTGCCGTGGGGCTTGTAAAACAGCCAGTCGCCAAAGACGCTCCCACCTTTCCACATCAATGCATCACCAGCCTGCTCCCGGATGTACTCTACGTAGGCCTTCATCGAGGGATACTGCGCGGATAGCAGGCTCGTATCGCCATACACCTGGTACAAATCCCAGGGGATGATCGTCGCCGCATCGCCCCAGCCGGCGGATACACCATTATTGCGCAGCACATCGGGGATTACGAAGGGTACGCCCCCGTTTTCCAACTGATCTGCGTGCAGGTCTTTCAGCCACTTGGTGAAAAAAGCGGCTACATCCATATTAAAGGCAGCCGTGCGGCAGAACGCCTGCGCATCGCCCGTCCAGCCCAGGCGCTCGTCCCGCTGCGGGCAATCGGTCGGGACATCCAGAAAGTTGCCTTTTTGCCCCCAGACGATGTTGTGCTGCAGCTGATTGATCAGAGGGTCGGAGCATTCAAAAGTACCAGTCGGCTCCATCGCGGAATGAATGACCACAGCGGTCACGTTTTCGGGCTTCAACTCCCCCGGGAAGCCCTCTACGGCGATATAGCGGAATCCCATGAAGGTAAAGCTTGGCTCGTACACTTCCGTCACTCCCCCTTTGAGGGTATACGTCAGCATAGCTTTGGCGGCACGCAAATTGGCGGTGTAGAATTCTCCTTCCTTGTCGAGCACTTCGGCGTGACGGATGATCACGGTGGTGCCTCCTTTCCCAGCGACCTTCAAGCGGATCCAGCCTACCAGGTTTTGACCAAAGTCAGCGACCAATGTACCGGATGGAGTGCGGAAGATGGTATCCGGAGCAAGTTCCTCCACTTGCTGCACCGGCACGGAAACAGCGCCAATGAGGTTAGATTTGGAATGCCCTGCCACCGTTACCGGCTGCCAGTTTTGGTCGTCGAAGCCCGGTCGGCTCCAGCCGGTGGGTTCCATACGGGCGTCGTAGGTTTCGCCGTTGTAGATGCTGTTCATGCGGATGGGGCCTTCGCCCGTGCCTGTCCAGCTACCATCAGTTGTAACGACTTCCCGCAGGCCGTTTTCGTAGATGACCTCAATTTGGGCAATCGCCCCTACCCTTTTGCCGTAAAGCCCCCAGTTGTCCATCCAGCCCATCGCGCCCCGGAACCAGCCGTCGCCCAGGTGCAGGCCCACGGCATTGTCCCCGCGTACCAGCAGGTCGGTCACATCGTACACCTGATACTGAATGTGATCATCATAGGCGGTCCAGCCCGGCGTAAAGACCTGATCGCCCACCTGTTGCCCGTTCAGAAAAAACTCGTACAGCCCGCGGGCAGAAACGTAAGCCCGGGCACGGGCAATCTTGCCCTTCAGTTGGAATGCCTTCCGCAGCAGGTAAGCGGGGCCATCTTTTTCCTCCACCTGCACCGGTTCTATCCACTCGGCCTGCCAGTCGTCAGCGCGCAGCAGCCCCGTTTCCCAAAAGGCAGGAGCGGACCAATCCGATACCTTGCCCTGATTGCTCCAGACTTTCACCCGCCAGTAATAGCGCTGACCAGAGGCCAGGGCTTTACCCTCATAAGGCAGGAGCACCGAAGTACCCGAGGTAATTTTGCCGGTGTCCCAGATCAGGTTGCCCTTCCCAAAATCAGGATCGGTAGCCACCTGAATCGCGTAGGCGGCCTGCATCAGCCCGGGGTCATCGCCCCTGAGTTTCCAGCTCAGCCGGGGCTTTTGGGCGTCGATGCCGATGGGGTTGGTTTTGTGCTCGCATTGTAAGCCGTAGATGCTTAGGGCGTGCAGTGTGGTCGTCAGCAGGCTTAGCAGCAAGGTGGTGGTTAGGATCCGTTGCATGATCTGTGGGTTGGTGGATTTGGGTAGAAGATAGAGAAAATGGAGGATTTCAGGCGAAGTCAACTGACCCACTCCAGGAAATTTTCCCGGTTGATCACCTCAAATTCGGAGTTGGGATAAGTCTCCTTAAATAGGTTTGGAAGCTTAGCTTTTTTATTAGGGTTCCATTTGAACTCATAAGCATGAAGCGTCCCTTCCCTATCCTCTATCCAATCTATTTCCTGCTGATCGTACGTTCTCCAAAAGTAGTTGTACACCAGCATTTTTTCGTATTGCTGATATTTGATGCGCTCGCTTATAATGTAGTTTTCCCATAATAAGCCCACATCGTTTCTGTTTTCAATCGGCTTCATATCCCCTATCAATGCATTCCTGATCCCATTATCAAAAAAATACCACTTCTTGCCTTTGACAATTTCTTTTCTCAGATTTCTGCTCCAGGCGCCTACTGAATGGATGATATATACTTTGCTCAATAAATCCAGGTATCGCTCTACCGTGTTTTTACTGATCCCCAACTGCTTGCCCAATTCAGTGAAACTCACTTCACTTCCTATTTGATAGGCAATCAGTCGTAATAACTGAAGTATCTTTTCTGAATTCCGGATCAAATCAAATTCCAGGATATCTTTCAGCAGGTAAGACTTAATCAATTCATCCAGGTACGCTTTCCGCTCCTGTAGGTCTTCCAGATGGATCAGTTCAGGGTAATTCCCGTAAACCAATCTGTTCCTGAGATTTGCCTCCTTTTCGAAGATACTTTCAGCCTGGTTCAATTCCTTTTCTGACAATCCAAAAAGATAAAAAGTATGCTTTCTCCCCGTCAGTGGCTCTCCGGTAAACTTTTCTAAATCAAAGGCAGAGGAGCCCGTAGCCAGTATTTTTATACCCGCTATCGTGTCTACCATTAGTTTTAGCACATTGCCTATCTCCGGAATTTTTTGAGCTTCGTCAATAATCAGTAATGACTTTCCCCCTATGATGTTTTTATACCTTTGAGTACTCCTATACTCCAACTGCCTTCTGACATCCTGATCCTCTCCGTGCAAAAGCAGATAGGGTTCGGATATTCTATTTAGAATTTGTTGGATCAGTACCGTTTTTCCAACTCTTCGCGGCCCCAGAAGCACAACTACTTTGTTTGGGCGCAAATACTTTAGGACTTCATCCTCAATCGCTCTTTTTAGCAGCATCGTTTGTCTATTTGTACCCTAATATACATAAACTGACCATTTTTAGCTAAATTTAGTCAGCATGAATGCTATTTTTAACTAAATTTAGTCAGTACGCTGCCTTTATTAGCTCAAACTAATGTGACGGACAGGAAGCAATATTAAGAGAACAGGCAGAGCAGAAAAGCGTGGAGTTTGATGCGATAGCGGAGTTGGAAGAAAAACCATAACTAAAGTTTTCAGACGGGCGCCCATTTTTATTGGGAAACTATTTTTGGTGCGTTTACTCCTACATATAAATCTTGCTTGTTTACAGGAAACACAAACCAGTTACTTATCTTTAGCGTTAGTAACGCAAAGCGGAATCATGATTATCTCATTTGGATCAAAAGACACAGAACGAATTTGGGATGGAGTCCGAGTCAAAAAGATACCGCTTGAAATACAAAATATCGGACGGCGGAAATTAAGGATGTTGAACAACGCTCAGAATATCAACGACCTCAGAATTCCACCATCCAACGGACTTGAAAAGCTAATTGGAAATCTAAAAGGTTTTTACAGTATCCGAATCAACAAACAATGGAGAATCATTTTCAAATGGGATAGCGGAAACGCAAGTGAAGTAGAAATAATTGACTATCATTAACACATGCCAATGGAAAAGCTAGCCAATATCCACCCGGGAGAAATCCTGTTTTTTGAATTCATGGAGCCGCTGGAAATTACAGCTTACCGGCTTTCAAAAGATTTGCATATACCGCAAACCCGGATTTCAGCCATCATCAAGGGGAAGCGCAGGGTAACTGCCGATACTGCCCTTCGCCTCAGCAAATACTTTGGCACTTCAGCCAAATTCTGGCTTGGGCTTCAGGACGACTATGATATTGAGGAAGAACGTAACAGGAAAAGCGTGGAGCTTGATGCGATAGCGGAATTGGAAGTAAAATCATGACAAGGACAGTCCCATAATCGAGTCCACAAAAACGAAAATATCACCATTCGGCATGACGTGTGATAGCAAATTGCACGACTTGAATAGCCTGGCAGCATTCGTGGATAAGCTGGAGCAGAGCGGGAAGCTCTACCCCAGCAGAAGAACAGTCAGATAATCAAGTTTAAAAAGTAGCATACGCTCCCTTGCCCACCCCCTCCATTTTACCTACCTTTGCCCGTCAGTTGATGGCAGCGGTGAGATTTACCGTTGCTGTTCGGGGTGTTTTCCGGTCTTTTGCCGGGATTCTGAGATCATACCCATAGAACCTGCCCGGGTAATGCCGGGAAGGGAGACGAGTAAAAGTGCTTTTGAAAGGTTATGAGATGGCAGGTAGGACAAAGAGAGCGTAGGCTACCCCACTAACAGATATAACATGCGACTTCTACGAAGTCGGGCAGCAGGGAGTTGCCTGGGATAGTAAGGTATGACTTCTCCGAAGTCTCCTATAACCCACCATACAACATATACTTTTCAAAGCATCAGGCATTAATGCCTTACCGTTCTTTTCTTATGGGATGAAAAGGCTGCCTAACGGTAGCCCTGAAGGTAAACACTCGCCCGGCCCCTGGGCGAAGTGATTCTTTCAATTTTCATCTGTTTTCTCATGTTTTTCAAATCTGTTTTTTCTACGTTGCTGCTGCTTGGGCTCCTGGGCTCACTGTCAGCGCAAACGACTATCCAAGGTACCGTTACCGACCCGGAAGGCGCGCCGCTTACCAGGGCTAATCTTTTGCTATTGCCGGGCGACCGGGGTGGAGCAAGTGATGCGGACGGGCAATTTTCCATTCCAAACGTAGCAGAAGGCGACTATACCCTGCGCGTAAGCTATGTGGGGTACGAAACCCTGCGGAAGCCCATCCAAATTGCAGCCGGGCAACGCGAGGTCAACCTTCAGCTTACCCTGGAGCCCCGTGCGTTCACGGCCGAAGAGCTGACCGTGCGGGCTACCCGTGCCGGGGAGACGACCCCTATGGCATTTCTCAATGTAGATGAGGAGGATATTGAACCGGTCAACCTGGCGCAAGACCTGCCCTTTTTGCTGCGGTGGACGCCCTCCGTGGTCTCCACTTCTGATGCTGGCGCGGGCGTGGGCTATACCGGTATCCGCATCCGGGGCACCGACCCTACCCGTATTAATGTCACCGTGAATGGCATCCCCATCAACGATGCGGAATCGCAGGGCGTGTTCTGGGTGAATATGCCAGACTTTGCCAGCTCCGCTTCTGACATTCAGATACAGCGGGGCGTGGGCACGTCTACCAATGGTGCCGGTGCCTTTGGCGCGACCATTAACATCAATACCACAGAGCTGAGACCCAAAGCCTACGCTACGCTGAATGGCTCCGTAGGTTCCTTCAATACACAGCGCGCGAATGTGGAATTTGGCTCCGGCCTGCTCAACGGCAAGTTCACGCTAGACGGGCGCCTGTCCAGTATTACCTCGGATGGGTTTATCAACCGGGCCTCTTCTGACCTTTCCTCTTACTACATATCGGCGGCCTACCTGGGCGAAAGCAGCAGCCTGCGCTTCGTGACCTTCTCCGGCCAGGAGCGGACCTATCAGGCGTGGTATGGCGTGCCTAAAGATTTTCTGGAGGTGGACAGCCTCCGCACCTTCAACCCCTCCGGTACAGAAAAAGAAGGCGAGCCTTACGAAAATGAGGTAGACAACTACGGGCAGGATCACTATCAGCTGATCTACAACAACCAAATCAGCCGCAACTGGAGCTTCAATACCGCCCTGCACTACACCCGGGGCGCAGGCTACTTCGAGCAGTACAAGGCAGGGGAATCGCTGGCAGACTACGGCCTGATGCCAGTAGACCTGATGGATACCGTCATTACGCAGACCGACCTTATCCGGCGTTTGTGGCTGGACAACGACTTCTACGGGGGCGTGTACAGCCTCAACTACATCAGCGATGATAACCGGCTGGATGCCACCCTCGGTGGCGGCTACCACCACTACTTTGGCGACCACTTCGGGGAGGTCATCTGGGCTGAGTTTGCCTCAAATAGCGAGAAGGACTTCCAATACTACCAGAATGATGCCACCAAAACAGACTTCAACATCTACGCCAAGTTCAACTACGAGCTACTGGACGGGCTGCACGCCTATCTCGATCTGCAATACCGGCGCGTCGGTTATGAATTCCTGGGTTTTGACCGGCAGGGCAACAACGTGGAGCGAACCGAAACACTCAACTTTTTCAACCCCAAAGCCGGCCTGTTTTACCAGATCAATAGCCGGTCGGAAGCCTTTGCCTCCTTTGCCGTGGCCAACCGCGAGCCCAACCGCAATGACTTTGTGGAATCCACCGCCAACAGCCGGCCGGACCCGGAGCGCCTGTACGACACCGAGATTGGCTACGAATACCGCTGGGACCGGGCGGCCATCCACCTGACCGGCTACTACATGCTCTACCGGGATCAATTGGTCCTGAATGGCGAGGTCAATGACGTGGGCGCCTTTACCCGCATCAATGTAGACCGCAGCTACCGCCTGGGGCTGGAAGTCGCCGGTGGCGCTCAGCTTGCCGATGGGCTGCGTTTGGATGGCAACTTTACGCTTAGCCGCAACCGCATCGCCAGCTATACCGAGTTTGTGGATGTATTTGATGAGAATTTTGACTTCCTGAGACAGGAAGCGTTCACCTACGAGGAACCCGACCTTTCTTTTTCGCCCGATATCATTGCGGCAGGCGGTTTATCCTACGAGACGCTGCGCCTGAAGGACAAGACCGATCTCATCTTCACCCTGCAGACCAAGTACGTTGGGCAGCAGTATATCGACAATACCTCCGATGAGGACAATGCCCTCGACGCCTACACCTTCAGCGACTTCCGCATCAACTTCAACTGGCGGCCGGGCTTTCTCCGGGAGCTGTCCCTCAAGCTGCTAGTGCAGAATGTCTTTGATGCCCGGTACGAGACCAATGCCTGGTCCTACCGTTATCAGTTTGACGGGAGCCCGGCCCTGGATCAGGGCTTTTTCCCGCAGGCAGGGCGGAACTTTTTGGTGGGGCTGAGTGTGGGGCTGTAACCTTAAAAGCATCAACCCAATTTTACCAGGATTGCCGGTCCTGCCTACGGGTAGGATCGGCAGTTTGAATTATCGATGGCCTGATTTATCTGGAATCGGTTGGGTTATCAATTAGCGGTATCCCGGGGAAGACTCCGGTGGCGATTGTGGAGTCACGACCTGAGTTGCCCTGTCCGGCCGCGACTCCAAAGTCGCCGCCGGACTACCTTCCAACCATTTCACAAAGCACTAAATAGTGAGGTCATCAGGCTGTTAATTTAAGGAGGGTTGAAAATAAAAGATGTGCTGCTACTTTATGTTTTTACAGTTCATCTTCAACGACACCCTTAATCTTATGAAAGCATCAACCGCTCTACTCTTGATGTGCATGCTATGCCTTTCTGGGCTTAAAGCCCAATCCGACTCCCTGCAATGCAACGGTGCCCTCATCCTCCTAACCGTTGACAGCTTGTTCGAGCTAATACCTAATCCAGGTTCAAATACCTTCGACCGCCCCCCTTTAGTGCCTGTTTCTGCCTTAGAAAAAGGGCCACATTCTGCTATCGGTTACCGAAAGACAGACCATTCAATCTATGGGGTTGATTACCTNCGGTATCCCTATACCCGTTTNTTTAAGNTGNCNCCAGATGGNACTAAACAAATATTAGATACCCTATTTTATGATTTTGAGAATTTTAGGGGNCAGGGAGGCATCGGCAAAGATCAGCGATATTTAATTCTTGTACGTCCTGTGGGCGAAACTTTACCGCTATTCAACCCGGACCGNCCCAACAAGATTTATTTTGTAGACCTGGANGACCCAACCCACAGCATTGACAGTCTAGATACCATAACTACAGGCGAAAATGCGGGNGTTTCCATTGCGGGAATCGCTTTTGATCCANATACAGGCATTGGGTACGCCTATGACTATTACACGAGTCGATTAATCACTCTAGACCCCACTACAGGTGTGATTGACAATAGCAGTTTCCCGGTAATTGATCTAAGCTTTATTGGAGATCAATTGCCAGCTGTATGGTTTTCCCCCTTTGGAGAATTGATCGGTGCCTTCAACAATGATGATTCAGATGTCATGATCTATTTCGATAAGGAAACCGGATTAATCGAAAACGTCCTGACCCGGCCGCGCCAAACGCTTACCGATGGATTTGACGGTTGCTCCTGCCCCTTCACAGTGGCCCTTTCCAAAGAGGTGAAACCAGATACTGTATTCAACTGCCTTTCCTTCGATGTAGTCAATACGATTGCCTACTGGATGGAGTCCGAACAGGGAGAACTGACCTTCCGGGACAGCTTCCCAACTGGCTTTCTCATCGAGGAGGTGCTTTATAATCCGTACGGAGGACAAGTGGAAGGGCTCGGGACAAACCAGTTGGTGATAAAAAATATTGCACCTGTCATTGGCGTGGATAGTATTATTCTGCGGGTAAAGGTCCCCGAGGGCACTGCTCCCGGTGCCTATGAATGCCAGGCCAACCTTTCCGGGCTAAATATGGAGGAACTGAACAATATGGAAACCACCATCTACTCGGACAACCCTAACACGGAGCTAAAGGCAGACCCGTCCCCTATTTGGGTACTCGATTTTGAGCACTACATTAATCAGCAGGCCTATACACTATGCCCGGATTCAAGCGTACACTTATCCCTGCTCCCCGCGTCTTCAACCGGTTTTTTACAATATCAATGGTCAACTGGGCAAACCGCTCCTTCCATCGAGGTCCAAAAGGCAGGTATCTACGCGGTCACGGTGACCGGTGGATGCCAAACGTATTCTTTTGACATTCCGGTAATTGACGGAGCGATCAACGTGAACCTTGGAGGGGACCGGTCTGTACCCATTTGTGATATGGTAGTATTGGATCCAACAATTGACAATGAAGGCATTATTACGGTTTACGAATGGACGGTAGCAGATACCGTAGTTCAAAATTGTCCAGCCTGCAACAGTTTCTCTCTTTCGCCTCTGTCCAACAGCACCAACGTAGCCCTGTCCGTTGAGAACCAGCATGGGTGCAAAGCCGAAGCCGGAGTCCAGTTGACGCTAAACTATCCGGTATACGCGCCCAATGCATTCAGCCCGAATGGAGATGGCTACAACGATGTCTTCTATTTGCAAACGCCAGAACCCATTACGCTGGAATCTTTTACTGTTTTCGACCGATGGGGCAGCCTGGTTTTTAGTCGTGGGCATACCCTAACTAATGCTCCGGATGCAGGCTGGAATGGCAGGGTTCAAAACGAAGCAGCGGCTTTGGGCATCTACGCCTGGCAGGCCACTCTGGAGTACGAAAATGGTCATAGGCATCAGATTAAAGGTGAAATTATGTTAGTGCGGTGACAACACACGTGTTCGGGAGGGGAGTATCCAAAGCTCAATCTATCCTATATCGGGCTAAAGCCTCTTTTGAATAGCTCATTATGCAGCTTTTGAAACGAATATCTCAATACCTTCCTCCTTTACATTCTTATACAGCTCTGACTCTTGGTATTTATGCCAGGTATCTTCATTTTCAATGATGTAGGAAGTGACCTGTTCTGCATCAAGCTCAATGTCGTATAAAAGCGCTCCCATCTTATTATAGATAGATAGGAAACTTTTTGCCGGGTAATGATCAGGAAATCCCAGTCTGAGTCGGATTTATGATCCCCCCTCGCTCTTGAGCCAAATGGATCACCCTGGCTTCCGCATCCACCTCAGCTACTTTTGCTTTTACCCTTTCAGGTATTCCGTTAAATTCGGCCCTTTCCATAATCTCGCTCTTTTGGGAAAGTTAAGCATATAGCGCTAAAAAATCAATCCATCTGCCCTCTTTGTCCAAACTTAAAAATATATTGGGCTGCATCATATTCCTGCATAATATCTTTAGGGTAACACCCCATTGTAAAAGCACTCAACAAAACATGACATGGCCAACAACAAACTCATCGTAGACGAACGCCAGAAAGACCCTGTGAACTTACTGGTCGGCAGCACAAAGCAATATTTACAATCGCCTGCGATCAAAAACAAACCATCGATGTTAACAACACATGGGTAATTTCTTTCTCTTTCTAATCCTCATATTGATCATCGGCGTACTGCCGTTGTCGGTTTATCTGTTGCGCAGCCTGCGCGAAAGCACCAACGGCACCGGCCCCCTCGATGAAGACCTGACCCGCACCGGCGAAGGCACGGAAGCTATCGAATGGTGGGAAGCCCGCCGCAGCACCTTCAACCGAAGCTTGTTGGCCTCGGGCGCTGTGGTTCTGTTTGTCTACTATGCGCTCATGCGGTGGCGGGTAGCCGCCTTTACCGGAGAAGCCTTTCAGGTACAGCCACGGCAGGTCCTCTTTCTCATCGTGATTTACCTGATCTATATGGGCATTGCCAATCTGCTGTACAACATCGGCGTATTTGTGGAGCAGGCACAACAACCCGCCTCCCCTTCTGCCTACCGGCACCGCACCTTTCAACTCATTTACTGGGTGGCCATTGCAGCGCCTTTTGTGGTGGTTTTGTGGAAGGCGCTAAGCCCGGTTGCCCGATAGGTTTTCTTCAACGGGCGCATTTTCGTACTTTGCCGGGCATGCAACAAGGGATTAAGCCTTCCGCTTTCCTTTGCATCTCCAACCCCGTTAGGGGTTAAATATGGGTAAAACACTCCTTACAAGCGGCTTTCCCGTGCCTTTAGGTACGGAATGTGATGCATTCCTTACCTAAAATTGCCCAACCTTACGCTATCTTTAGCATCTCAAACCAAATACGCACAACCCCATGGCAAAAATACTCGCCACCGGCGCCAACGGACAAGTAGGGCGCGAACTGCAGGTACTGGCTGCTCAGCGTTCCGATGTACAATTTATTTTCACCAACCGGAACTTACTGGACATTACCGATGGTGATGCGGTCGAAAAGTTCTTCAACGAGCAGCAGCCGGATTACTGTATCAATTGCGCAGCCTATACGGCCGTGGACAAAGCCGAAACGGAGGCTGATTTGGCGAAAGCCGTCAATGTCACTGCCGTGCAGCACCTGGCCACTCAATGCCATAAGCATGGTGCCCCCTTTATCCACTTCTCCACCGACTACGTCTACCACAATAGCCTCAACCGCCCGCTACGGGAAGACGACCCCACCGAGCCCAAAGGCGTCTACGCCCAAACCAAGCTGGACGGTGAAAAAGCAGCCCTGGAGGCCCACGACCACAGCATGATTGTGCGCACGTCCTGGGTGTATTCCACCTTCGGGCACAATTTCGTCAAAACGATGCTCCGCCTGGGCGGGGAGCACGACCGGCTGACGGTAGTGTTTGACCAAATCGGCAGCCCGACCTACGCCCGCAGCCTCGCCGATGCGATGCTCAAGGTCATCCAACTGCACCGTATGGGCACGGTAAGTCAGGAAAAATGGCACGGCATCTACCACTACAGCAACGAAGGCGTCTGCAGTTGGTACGATTTTGCGAAAGCAGCGATTGATGCGAAAGGATTGGAATGCGAGATTCTGCCCATTGAGACCAAAGATTTCCCTACGCCTGCACAGCGCCCCCCCTTCAGCCTGCTCAACAAAGCGAAATTCAAATCGGCATTCGGGCTCACTATCCCGCACTGGCAGGATGACCTCAAGCGCATGCTGGACAGCCTTTAAGAGATGCTATGTTAGCATCTCTAAAAAATGACTGCCTGATCACCCGAGTTCAGAATTTTTGACTTAATTTCGTCATTCTTTACCAGCCCCGGCCAAAGTATTTATCGGATAACAAGAACGATCAAGGACAGACATGAGCTATATTATTAGTGGCATTCAGCAAATGGGGGTAGGCGTAAAAGACGCAGATGAGGCCTGGAAGTGGTACAGAAAATACTTTGGTACGGATGTGCCCGTTTTCACGGAAAAAGCCGAAGCCGGGCTAATGCTTCCCTACACCGGTGGGCAACCCCGCAACCGCTACGCCATTCTTGCTATGAATATGCAGGGCGGCGGCGGCTTCGAAATCTGGCAGTACACCTGCCGGGAGCCTCAGCCTTCCACTTTTGATATTCAACTGGGCGACTACGGTATCTTCGCCGCAAAAATCAAAACGCCTGATGCCCGGAAAACTTATGACTACTATCAGGCCAATGGCGTAAAATGTTTGTCTGGTGTACACCGCGTCGGGCAGGGGCCACTCAACTTCTTTGCACAAGACCCTTATGGCAATGTCTTCCAGATTGTGGAAGCTACTGATTGGTTTCAAAACCGCAAACAACTGACTGGTGGTATTTACGGTGCCATAATTGGCGTTTCTGATATTGATGCGGCCTTAAAGCTCTACCGGGATGTCCTGGGTTACGATGAGGTCATTTCCGATGAGGAAGGGGTCTTCAGCAGTTTGGGTCAGGTGCCGGGCCACAGCAACCCCATGCGGCGGGTGCTGCTGCGGCATAAAGCTGAGCGGGCCGGAGCGTTTGCGCCATTGTTTGGCAGGAGCGAGCTGGAACTGGTGCAATTGAAAGGTGGCCATGAGCCTCGCAAAATTTATGACGAGCGCTTATGGGGTGATTTGGGTTTCATCCACCTGTGTTTTGATGTGCGCAACATGGAAGAGCTCAAAACCCAATGCGCAAAGGCAGGTTTCCCCTTCACCGTTGACAGCAGCAATAGCTTTGATATGGGCGAGGCCGCCGGGCGGTTTAGTTATGTGGAGGACCCGGATGGCACCCTCATTGAGTTTGTGGAAACCCACAAGGTACCGGTAATGAAGAAGTTGGGTTGGTATCTCAACTTGAAGAAGCGCAAACCCACTAAGCCCCTCCCTCGCTGGATCATCAAAGCTATGGGGCTTTCCCGAGTGACGGAATAGCTTATGCAAAGAATCCCTTCTTTATACTTCGCCAACAGCGACCTGGGCGGACGGGGTGTTTTCACCGCAGCCGACATACCCGAAGGCGCTTTGCTGGAAATATGCCCGGTCATCGTCATGCCAAAGGCGCATCTGAAATACCTGGACGAAACGGGGCTTTACGATTATTACTTCATCTGGGGGCAGCAGGAAGAGGCCTGTGCCATTGCCCTGGGCTACGGCTCTTTGTACAACCACAGCTACCGCCCCAACGCCTTCTACCTGCCCGATTTTGAGGGTAAAGCCCTGCACTTCATGGCACTCCGCGACCTGAAAGCGGGAGAGGAAATCACCGTCAATTACAACGGCCATCCCGGTGATGAGGAAGAAGTCTGGTTCATGGCACGGCGGTTAAACGATTAGAATTTCAGAAAAATGACTATTTTTCGGTATTGGTAATGGACTTAGAGATGCTATGTTAGCATCTCTTACAATCATCAAACCTAACCCCATGCCGTCTCAAAAAGAAACACTCATCCACCAACTCCGGGACGTACAGCTATCCTGTCTGGCCCGCCTGAAGACCTTCCAGAACAATCAGCTCATCAACGATCAGGCTGCAACGGACGCCAAACAACAAATCGAAGATTTGGAAGTTGATCTGCACAGCGCCTTGCTCTGGGCAGACGAACTCTCCTACGATGAACACCAACTGTTGCAGGCTATAGTAGCATTGAAACTGGCTCCGGAAGATACACCGGATACCTTTCTCGAGCATTTCAGCACCCTGCAACAGCTGATCCGGGATATGATCCTGACCCCCTTGCAGGAAAGAGCCGCGCAGGCTGCCCCCTCCCAGTGGAATCAGAAAATGCTGGACGAGCTCCTCAAAATCCGCCGGGCGCTGCGGGAAACCAAAAACGCACTCATTGCTGCTGATCAGGACCCTACCACCGATCAGGAATTTCTGGAGCAGGAGGCTGCGTTCACTGCTTTTCTGGCGGTTTACCGGAAGCATTTGCGGGAGAACACGGTGCAGGCAGACGAAAATGCGATCAAAACCATGGAACTCATGATTGGCTTGATCAAAGCCGCTACGGATGTCCCCAAGTTCAAAGCCTCCTACCAAATGCTGAACGACTACATGGAAAGCCAGATTCCTGTCACTGAAGAAAAAGACGCATGAGAACATTCCTGACCAAACTCATCGCTATATGTCTTTGCTTTTGGATGGCCAACTGCGGAGGCGGTCCGGAAAAAGAACCCATCCCCGGAGCCACTGTAGGCAGCCTGCAAAGGGATAGCCTTACCCTGCTGGACAGCCTCCGGTCTAAGGTGGATGGCTGGGAGGCTCAGGTACTGGAAAAACTCAATGACTTCAAAGTCAACTGCCGGGTACGGGAGGACAGCCTGATGGCTAACGGGCAGGCCATGCTGCAAGATTCTGCTTTTCTGCTGCTGCGCACTGAAGTCCGGCTGCTCACCGACAGCCTGCGCCATAGCATCCTTTACGGCAACACCGTTGCTGATGAGGCTCAGGTGAGTACGCTTGAGTACATCAACATACTCGTTGCAGGAAGTCAAACACCGGCAGATTTACAAGAGGCCCTCTTGTTGTTCTGCGATTATGCCCGAGTCCGGCAAGATTCAACCCCTATTATCCAATGACCAAGCGAAACACGATGCCAAACACTTACCGATTACTTGTGGCTTTCCTGCTGGGAGGGCTCTTTCCTTTTGCACTTTCCGGGCAAAGCCTGATTGAAGACGCTGCCAGGCTGGTCAGGGCCAAGCGCATGCTCACCCAAATGCCGGATAGCCTGGAGACGGACTCCATACGCATGGCTTTCGCCGAAGCCATGGCCATTCTCCGGCAATACGATGCCGATGGACTGGAACAGGGCGAGAAAGCCGCTGACCTGCTGGAAACGGCTGAGCATTACCAAGACAATCAGGTATTGTCTGAATGGCTGCCGCTCCGGCAACTGAAAAGCTATGCTGAAGCGCCGGACAGTGTGGCGATGAGCAGGTACAGGGCGCAACGCACAAGACTCCAACAAGCCCCGAGAGAGCGAATGGCAAGAGCGCTAAAAAGTTCGGAAGGGCAAAGCATGGCCGACTTTCTGTCGATTTCCAAAGCATTGCAACGCTACACTATTCCTCCCGTGGAGAGCCGCTTAGCGCTAAAAAGTGCCGCCAAAACAAGCAACCAAAACATAGATAACGGCCTGGTCAACACCAGTATGCTGCTCGAAGGCGTTTTCCATTTTGTACTGGAACGCGCAAAACAGGAGGTCGCCATCAATTTCCTGGACCGGTTCCTGGAAGACGAAGTACCGCCGGTCAGGCTGCTGTTTCCTACGGTTTACGAAGAGGTCAGCAGTACCAGTTTTAGCTATTCTCAGTCCTTTTTGGAGCGGGTGCGTACCGCCTTTTATGAAGACTTGCAATTGCTTAGCGTACGGCTGCCCATTATCTTGCTGGAAGATGGCCGGTTCGGGGCGCTGCAATCAGACCCTATTATGTACAACCTGCTGACTGTCTACACCATCATCGGGCTTTCGCAAAATGATATGCCCCTGAGCGACATCATGGGGGCTACGCACCGCAATATCCTCACCAACTATCAGGAAAACGGCAAAAAGCTCAACTTCACTCTGGCCGATACGGTACAAAGTGGTGCAGCGACTCTTGAGGACCTGCACGGGCGGACGCAAACCATCACCAGCCTGCTGAGCAGCATTTACGTATCGCTGAATGATGCAGAAAACACACTGGAAGACAGCCTTCAGGCCATTGAGCAAAGGTGGATGGCGATTCCCGATACCACCAACCGGCAAAAGTCTGCGCCGGGTTTTGCTTATCTGTTCAAACCGGAATACAATCTGGCCACGCTCATGAGCGACGATGCAGAAGGCTACCGCCTGAACTTCCTGCCCTATCTGCTGCGGGGCCGGCTCGACAGCGCCTACCTCATGCAAATCCGTAGTGTGGACAGCTATGATCAGTACTTTGCCGAAGAGCCTACCGAGCGCATGCTCATCGCTGCCGGGCTGGAAATCGCCCGAAGGCTGGGGGGCACCTGGTACGAAGACCAACCCCTGGCGGACATCCTGGACAACTGGGTGGCCGACCTGACACTTTACCACCGCCGGCTGGAAGAGTGGAAATACAAGGTCTTGCCTGATGAACTTGATGCAAAAGTCTACCAGGACCTTGAGCTGAAACGAAAACAGCTTCTTGCCGCCGTCCGCGACACACGGACTTACTGGGCAGCGTTGGATAGCCTGAGCTATCAGCAGGGGCTGGCCTTTCAGGTCCTTTCGAATATGCTGGTCGACCCCTACAACATCAACAGCCCCGCAACCCGCATTGAGATGGCTGCCCGTAACCTAACCCGGCAGCAACTGGTCAGGGAATGGAAAGAAGAACTGCAGGACATTGAGCAGCGACTCCTCGACCTCAACGAGCGGGTCCTGGGTGAGGAAGCCGAACTTCCACCTACTCATCCAATCAGTATCTATTTGCTGGGGCAAAAGCCTACACACCCCTACTCCGGACTGGTGGTGAAAGTGCAAAAGCTAAAAAGCGAGCTCCGTGCCTTAAAAGCAGAACTTGAGGAGGTGGACACTACCTATGCCCCCACCCCTTACAAGCTGCAGCGCAATGCCGAGCCCATGCTCTTCCTCACGGAGTCTATGTCGCAGCTCACTTACTGCCTGCGCTCTTCGGACCCCACTCAGATGTGGATCGCCCGCCCGGTGCTGGACAGTGCGCTGAATGACCCCGATCTTCGCCCCGCCTTTCTGGGACTGCTATATCAGCGCATGCGGCAGGTGAAGCAAATCCGGAACATTGCCCCGGATGGGCTCGCGCAGTTGGTGCAACTCACCGTAGCAGACCTCCCCGACCTCACCCCTCCGGATTCCATTTCGGTCGAACAGGACAGCCTTCGTTTTTACCGAAAAGCCGCATTTGTGGTGAATACCCTGAACCGTATTTTGGAGCTGCCGCTTTTAGTAGATCAAAACACTAGCGGGCAGCTGTTGCCGCTGGTGGAAAGCAATCCCAAACTGAAGCCGGTGCCAGAGGTTTCTCAAAAGCTGCTGGACATGGTCTACCACCTCAACCGGAGAGACCACCGTCAGGCCATCGGCGCTACCCTGGGCTTATTTACCGGATTGGCACCTGTCTTTCAGGGAGACGAGCCGGGGCAGAAAGAACTGGGGCAGTTCCTCAGTTTCCTCAACGAGTACGGCTACTTCATCGCTGGCTTGGTCGATGCACAGTCCACCAACGAAGTCCAAAGCCTCATGGAGGGCATTGCCGACCCACCGGGCAGTTCCCGCCTCAAGCGCAAGAAAAAAGTCACCGTAGCCCTAAATGCTTACCTGGGCGTTTCTGCGGGGCAGGAAAACTGGGAGCAGAACAGCACGAATACCGAAGAAACGTTTACCAACATCATGCCCACCATGCCTATTGGCTTTTCTGTCAGCCGCCGGCTCGGCAAACGGCGTATTGTGATTAACGAATCTACTCTGCAAACCAAGCAGATGGATGGCCATTCCCTTTCGCTTTTCCTCAGCCTTATCGACCTGGGCAGCTTTTTCACCTATGTGCCCGGGGACACACAGTTTGGGGAAACCGACCTGACTTTTAAGAATGTCTTCCGGCCCGGGTTGCAATTGCACTACAACATCAAAAACTCCCCCTTCTACGTTGGCGCAGGGGGGCAGTACGGGCCACAGTTTCGGGAAGTACAGGGCGAGCAGATTACGCTGCAGTCGACCCGGTTTTTCCTGAATTTTGGCGTGGATGTGCCGTTGAAGACGTTATTTGTACGGTAAGGCCTGTCAGGATTACAGGGGGTTGACAATCTATCTGCAACCGCTTATATTTACCTCCGTAATGGCAAAGCCAGGTGCCGGTGTGTAAGCTTTGCCCATCGCATTTTCTTCGGGGTGTAGCGCAGCCCGGTTAGCGCGCGTCGTTCGGGACGACGAGGCCGGAGTTTCGAATCCTCTCACCCCGACTAGCCCGGAGAAAAATTACGATTACTACGGAATTTGTGTTAAACCCCGGCTAAACCACCGAATGCCGTAGCATTTCTCCCGGCAGCGTCGTATCTTTAGAACGATGCCACCACACCAATTCACCTGGACATACGTTAGCGATGCCGGTCAGCGGTATACCGTTGGGCTCTTCCACAGCGTGCGGGAAGGGCACCTGATGGTCTATTGCAATCAGAAGGTGGTCCTTATTGATTTTAAAGTCTTTGACACCCGGTCCTACCCGCTTTTTCTGGACGATGAGCTTTTCCACGTCAACATAGAGCGCAAAAACGGAAAGTATTTCTACGACTTCCAAATGGATAAAGAAGCCGACACCCCCCGCAATCAGGCCCGCCGCCTGATCGAGAAAAAACACTGGAAACAAACGCTGGTTTTTGTAGCATTGCTCGCCCTGGCGGTCACAGCAGTCACCATCATAGGCCGCAGCCAAAAAGAGGATCAGGGAGACCCCGCCGCGCGGGCAGAACTTATCCTCCACCACGGTAAAATGGCAGAGGGGAAAGTGGAAGGCATCTACCAGCATGAGGATCAAACCACCGTTCGGTATAGCTTTATTGTGAATGGGCAGTCCTACAGCGGGCGGGAGGCGCTTCCTCCCATGCCTAATATAGTCCTGCCCAACGGCTTGCCCCTGAAAGAGGGCGATCAGTTTGCCGTCCGCTACGTTGGCGACCGCCCGGGCTGGAACAGCATACAGCTCGACAACCCTACCGAAGACCAGATACAGTACTACCGGAAGCTGGCCCGGCAGCAGCAGGCCCGCCAACATCCCGATCAGTCGGAAGCCCTCATCGAATGCCTGCTTGATATTGCCTACGCGCAGAAGGGGCTTTCGGGCTATGCTGCGTTCATTGCCCAAACAGCCTCTGCGACCGACAACCCGTTCGCCAACGAGCAGACCTACAAACGGCTCATCCGTTCTGTAGATTTTCAGAATGCCCGGCAGCAACAATGCTTGTAAATAACGAGGTTTCCCCTATTTTCGCAAAAAACATACGGTTTGGACCCAATCATCCCACATATCGAAAGCCTGATTTTTGCCTCGGATGAGCCGATCACGCTAAAGGAAATCCGCGACTGTCTGGAGACGGTACTGGAGGCTACCTTTAAGGACGAGGAACTCATGGAAGGCATTTCAGCCCTGCAGGAGCGCTACGCACAGGAAGGCTACGGCTTTGAGCTAACGGAAATTGCGGGGGGCTATCAGTTTCTGACCAAACCCGCCTACCACAACACAGTGGGTACTTTCCTGCGACAGACCACCCGCAAACGGCTCTCGCGGGCCGCACTGGAGACCCTTTCCATCATCGCCTACCGGCAGCCCATCACCAAATCGACCATGGAAAAAATCCGGGGCGTAAGCTGTGATTACTCCGTGCAAAAACTATTGGAAAAGGAGCTTGTTGAAATTACAGGGCGGGACGAAGGTCCGGGCCGGCCATTGCTTTACGGCACAAGTTCCAAATTCATGGACTACTTTGGCCTGAAGAGCCTGGAAGACCTGCCCAAGCCCAAAGAGTTTAAAGAAGCAGATTTTGAAATCGGCGAAAAAGCGCCTATTGAAGAGGATGTCACGGAAGGTGACAACCGGGAAGAAGAGGAATAATTATGAGTAACAACAATCCACCACTCGTTAACAAAATAGCCGCTAGCGGTCTGATTACGCTTAAGCTGGAAGAATTCTGGCCCAATGTTGAACTGGCAGAACTGGATATTAAAGATTACCTGTTCAAGGAGCTCCTGCTCAGGGAGAAGGATTTCCGGGAAGCCATGAAAGACCACGACTGGACGCAGTACGAAGGCAAAGTGCTGCTGGTCTATTGCTCAACGGATGCCATCATCCCAATGTGGGCCTATATGCTTATTTCATCCCATGCCGCGCCACATGCTCAGGATGTATTTCAGGGGCGGCCTGAAGATTACTACCGCACTTTTTTCACGCAGAAGCTGCATGCGCTTGACCTCGAAAAGTACCAGGATCAGCGGGTCATCCTCAAAGGCTGCACCGATGGCAAGGCCATTCCGCCACAGGCTTACCTTGAACTGACCAAGCGCCTGCGTCCGGTTGCCAAAAGCATCATGTTTGGGGAGCCCTGCTCTACCGTGCCCATCTTCAAGCGCCCCCGGAATAAATAATTGTCGGCGGATCCCATTCCTCTTGAAAAATTAATAGCAAAGCCGTATCTTTTTGTATTGCTTTGCTGAAAACGTATTACCCATGAACAGTCGTCACCTGCAGTACCTGAATATTGCTTTAGCTGCCTTTCTGGGCATCGCTATCTTTACCTCCACCGATGAGCCCGAAGGTCAACCCAATTACCGGCCTGGTAAGGATATCCCACAAGTGGTCAAACCTGTGGACCTCGACCGGGAATTCGACTTTGCGGGGGAACCGCTTCCTATGGATAATTTTGATGTGCGCGAACGCCTCGACCGGGAACTGCTGGTCAATACCTACTGGCATAGCAGCACCTTGCTCAACTTGAAGAATGCGTACAAGTTCTTCCCCATGATTGAGCAAAAGCTGGCCGAAGCCGGCATTCCGGAAGACTTCAAATACCTCGCCGTTGCTGAAAGCAGCCTGCGCAATGTGGTCTCTCCGGCCGGTGCCCGCGGGCTCTGGCAAATTATGAGCGCCACGGCTCGCGAACATGGGCTGGAGGTCAACCGCGAGGTGGATGAACGCTACCATTACGAAAAAGCAACAGAGGCCGCCTGCAAAGTCCTGAAGCAATACCACCGCAGTTTTGGAACCTGGTCAATGGCTGCCGCAGCCTACAACGCCGGCTATGGCAATATCAAAGACGAAATAGAGACGCAGCGGGCCGAGACCTACTACGACCTCAACCTCAACGCAGAAACTGCACGCTACATTTTCCGCCTGGTTGCCATCAAGGAAATCCTCAGCCGCCCGGATGAGTTTGGATTTTACCTGGAGGACGAAGACGGCTACCCCCCTCTGGATGATTACGAATCTATTATCGTTAGCGAAACCATTAATAACCTCGGTGATTTTGCCCTTGAGCAGGGCACGACCTACCGCATGCTCAAAGTTTACAACCCCTGGCTGCTCGACTCCCGGCTAACGGTACGCCCCGGGCAGGAGTATGAGATCCGGGTGCCGAAATAACCGTGTGCATCGTACATTGCACTACTGGAATAGCCTGGCAGCATTCGTGGATAAGCTGGAGCAGAGCGGGAAGCTCTACCCCAGCAGCTATCGCACATAGCAGAGGGGTGCCCCCTGGTATTGATAGCCGGTAGTCACCTTTCTGTTTTGTGCATTTTATTATACACACAACATAACGCCTTACAGGTCTATTTCGTAAATCGTGGTATGCCCCAGCCCGAAAATCCCGTACCCGTTCTCAATATTGCTGTGGACCGTCACGGGTTCAGCGAAGGGGTTACCATCTGCCCCCCAGTATTGGTCCAAAGAGCGGTAGTACAGGAAGGCATCCCGCGATAAGCTCGTAACCCGTATCCGCAATTTGCTCCCTGACATAAGCCCGATTGGCAGATCCTCCCAGGTATAGGTAGCAAAGCGATAGGTGTTGCCATTGAAAGCACCATCCGAACAAATCAGCGCACCTCTACGGTCTACCTCAGCGTAGGAAAGGATAGGGTCATTGGATTCCAGCCAAACGGAGTAATAGCCGGCAATAGTATCATTGTTCTCGTCAACGTACTGATAGTCCAACTCGCCTTGCAGCGCATAGTAATGCTCACCTGGCTCATCTTGTATTTCAATGACAATCTCATCCAGCCGCTCTCCGCTCTCGCTGAGTGCCCCTTCTTCATCAACGGTAACGTCCAAAACAATTGGTGCCCTGGGCATTCGTTGTTGTGCTCTGATTGAAGGGTAATCCGTTTGCTGTATATCAAGGGTGTACACTTCATCTCCCGCAGCCCAATCCGGACTTAGCACAGTGTAATGCCGGCCATCGTCCGGAGTATAGGAAAAAGTTACACCCTCTACATTCGGGCCGGAAAACTGGATTTCGGCGTCCGGAAAGACCGAGAACTCCTCTTTCGAAAGGACACTACGGCTGTTGGAGACCAGAACGCCAAAGGCATTACTTTCGCTAAAGGCCAGCGCATTCACCGCCAGGCGCGGCTCATGCTCCGGCAGCTCAATGTCTACGATTTGGGTAAAAGCATCTTCTCCACAGGAGGAAAAGCTCATTGCCGTCAACAGGCCGATTGCGAAAAATAGGATATGGCGCATGATTCTAGAATTTGAACTGGTAAGAAATGGATGGAATGATGGGCAGAATACTCACTTCGAGGAAAACCGGCTGCTCCTCGAAGCTACCGTCCGGCTGCTGTACCAGGTCCCGGTCAGCAAGGATGAAATAGGGGTTGCGATGGAAATAGGCATTGTACACTCCGAATACCCAGGTTCGCACGTGACGCTTCATCTGTTTCGTCATGCGTAAGCTAAGGTCCAGGCGGTGGTAGTCCGTCATGCGGAAGGCATTGCGCTCTCCCCCACTCTGAATGGTATTAAAACCACTGAAAAAATCAGATCCAAAGTAATTGATCGGGTACTCAAAAGTATTGAGTGTAACGGCATTACCGGTGCCATACACCCAGGCTCCGGACAGGGAAATGCGCTCATTAAAATCGTGGTTGACCACCAGAGAAAGGTCATGCCGCCGGTCGTAGCGGAAGGGGTAGCGCCGACCGCCGTTGATTTCGTCAAACTGCCGGTAGTTCCAGCTCAGCGTATAGCCCAGCCAGCCGGTGGTACGCCCAAATTTTTTCTGCACGAAGAGCTCGGCACCGTAGCTTTCGCCTTCGCCCTGCGTCACTTTGTCCTGCCAGTCGTTTTCCAGCCCAAACAAGAAGCTTGCCCCCTCTTTGTAGGAAATGACATTGTGCATTTTTTTGTAATACCCCTCCAGGCTGACTTCTATCCCATCGCCAAAGGTCTTGGCTGCGCCCGCTGCTACCTGCCAGCTTTGCTGTGGCTTGATGCGCTCCGTGCTCGGTACCCACAAGTCAGTAGGCAAACTAAAGGACTCGCTCGTCAGCAGGTTGATGAACTGTGCCATCGTGGCGAAAGAGGCTTTCAGGGCCACATCCTTCGGCAGCAGGTAATTGAGCCCGATACGCGGTTGCAGTGAAGTGTAGAACTGATCCCCTACCTTGAAGCCGGAGCCGTGCAGGCCTAGGTTGGCCTTGAGCTTGCCCAGCTGCATGTCATCTTCCACGTAAATAAACAGCTCATCGGAAAACTCATTCTGTGAGCCGATAAGTGTATCAAAACGCTCCTGATCAAAAGCGACATCCAGGTTGAGTGCGCCGGGACGGTAGGTGTGATTGGTCACGCCCCCTCCAAAGCGGATGTAATGCCCCGGTGCCGGCAGGTAATCAAAGTCGATGCGGCCCGCCCAGTCTTCGATCCCGGAAAAATAGTTAGCAGAGAAGCTTTCTTCTGACCCATCACTATAGCGGCTGCTTTGCTCCGCGATCACATCAATTTGGAAACGGCTGTAGGTCAGCGTGGTATTGGCAAAGAGCTTGTTGCTGATCTACCAGTTCCAGCGCAGAGCAGAAATGCTGTTGCCCCAGTCAATACCGCCACCGAAGCTGTCTTCCTCATCTGTCACATCTGTAAAAAACACATCTGCCCCCAGGTAAGCACTAAGGTACAGGCGGTGCTTATCATTGAATTTGTGCTGCAATTTGGCGTTGAAGTCATAGAAGTGCAGCTTGATTTTGACATCCTCTTCGGACTGCTGATTGGCCAAAGCCACAATAGGCCGAAACAGCAAATCGGCGTACGTCCGCCGGCCGGAGACCAGGATGGAGGTTTTGTCTTTTTTGATGGGGCCTTCCAGAGTCAGCCGGGAACTGATCATGCCAATAGCGCCCTCCCCGTGCCATTCCTGCAGGTTGCCTTCCTTCATATTGATTTCAAGGATGGAAGACAGGCGCCCACCGTAGCGCGCTGGGAAGCCGCCTTTGGTCAGGGTGACGTTCTTGACGGCATCCGCATTAAAAACCGAGAAAATGCCCAACAGGTGAGAGGTATTGTAAATGGGCACCCCATCGAACATGACCAAATTTTGGTCGGGGCTGCCACCGCGAACGTATAGCCCGGTCTGCCCTTCCCCACCCGACTGCACGCCGGGCAGCAATTGCAGGGTTTTAAGGACATCGGTCTCACCGAGGAGCACCGGGGCCATTTTGATTTGCTCTACCGGCACGGTCATTTGGCTCATCTGACTGCGCTCTTCGATGCGTTCGCCCTGCCGGGAGGCCCGTACCACGACCTCTTCCAGTTGCACGGCACCGTCCAGGTCGATATTCAAAGCGGTATCCTGTTTGAGCAGAAAGGCATGCTCGACCGATTCGTAGCCAATGTAGGAAAAATTGATGCGCACAGAATCGGCAGGCAGTGTCAGGCTGTAGAAGCCGTATACATTGGTAACGGTCCCCTGATCCGAATACCGGTCGTAAATATTGGCGCTGATGAGGGGTTCACCAGAGGTGGCATCCCTAAGATAGCCACTGATGGTGTGCTTTTGAGCGAGGCCCGGCAACGGCAAGGCCAGGAGCCCGAGCAAGAGTAGGAGTTGCTTCATTTTTAGTCGGGTGTGTGGTGTTATTTTGGTTTTATACGCAATACGAAGTGGTCACCTACTGGCGCTAACGGCCAGCACGGGGAACGATAAATGTCGGGTCGTTGATCCAGACATTCATCGTCTGGGATCTTGGATTTACGACATCGGCCCGTGACGAAGCGTAGCTTGTCAGGACAGGCGCAAGCCACTTCCCAGCGTAAATACTGACATTGAGTAGGTTTGCTGTGGCAAACCACTTAATCGTCAGTATAGTATGATTTCAGAACGTACCAGCTGCCCATTCGCTGCTGCATTCAGAAAACCTTAACACCGTGAATGACGACTCCTATGCAGGAAGGGTTGGCAGCCGACAAAAAAAGCCCCCTGACCGTATTGCGCGATCAGAGGGCTTCTTTACCAAACTACAAAACCAGCTTTTAATGTGTTTTTACAAAGCGCAGTACCTGAGGCTGCTGCCCTTCGTACCGGACTTCCATATAGTAAACCCCTCCGGAGAGCTGGCTTACGTCCCAATCGGTTCGGAATAGCCCCGCTTCTACCTGACGTGATTGGAGCACCTGCCCCAGTTGATTGCGCAGGACAAGGGTCGCATCCATTGGTTGCGTAGCAGGCAGATCTATTGTAATACGGTCAGATGCCGGGTTCGGGAACAAGCGGGCAGCCTCGGTGGCAGCCGGCTGCTCAAAACCGCGCAACTCACCAGATACCGCAGATTTTTCGCGGTCTGTTTCGGCAGTCGTTTCCATCTCATCAGCAGCCAACAGCGGCGCTCCCCCCTCAACGGTTACATTGCTGAAGGTCGCAGTAGTCTGACCGCCGCCTGTATTTGCAGTGATCATGCCTATTTCCACACAGGCGTCCATAGGCAGGAAGGTCTGTGCTACCAGTGAGAAGCTGTTGCCAGTTGTGCTGGCATAGCCGCGGATGTAGTTGCCAATGCGCTCCAACTTCAACCAGAAGGTGTGTGCCCGCCAGTGGGGTGTGAAGTTGTTGGGCGCATTATTTGCGTTACGGGTCACCCATGGCACCAGGCTGTTCAGGTTCGTCAGGATCATTGCCTGCTTCGCGCCGGGAGCTGTACTCTCGCGGAAAGCAACGCCTCCAAAGCCGCTACCGGAAATATTTTCTATTTTAACCGTTATCGAACCATTTCCGCAGATAGTCTGGCTGGCAAAAGCAGTATTATCATTACTGTTGCCATAGCCATTGCTGCCTCCGCTAGCTATAGTGAAAGCACCATTATCAAAGCCAAACTCATTGGCGCCACTTCCGATGTCGTTAGCCGTCCAGGGTGCGGGCAGATCTCCACCTGAGCCACACTCACCTGTACCGTTGAAGGAAATACTCCAATCAAAAGAAGCAATAGACCAGCGGTCATCCCACTCGATATAGTAGGGTCTACCCTGAAAATTACTTCCAGGAGCCCCGATCAGAACAAAATTTGGTTGCTTTGGCCTTGTTGTCAAGGCTAGCTGAAGATTTTTTTGGCGCGGCTGTACCATTTGTGGGGCCGGGCATTGCCTTTTGGCTGTTTTTTCATGTCAGAGCCCAAGAGGTTGGGGGCATCCTCAGGCTACTTCCTTAGAATGCAGGTTATCTTGTCCAGCTTTGGCTTGATTCTACTGTTGCCCTAGGCTGCGCGGGCTTTCCTGCTGCGGCTGAG
>PR_CR_10_Liq_1_inCRDRAFT_1000247_pt1 | contig 34261 bp, 32 predicted proteins | sample PRCRCaboRojoPR_3_FD_10241 | JGI IMG/M metagenome (IMG submission 10241)
CCCATGGCGTTTTTGACTTGCTCAGGGTCTTTGGAGTTCAAGAAGTGGTGGGCTCCGAAACTACGGGCTTCTTCTTCTTTGGAAGGAGAAGTTGAGATAGCTGTTACCTCGCATCCCATTTTATTGGCAAACTGAATAGCCAAGTGTCCGAGTCCTCCAATTCCAATGACGGCCACTTTCATTCCTGGAAGTACGTTCCTTTTCAAAGGAGCATAGGTTGTTAACCCAGCACAGAAAAGTGGAGCAGCTTCCCCTGGAACGTTTTCAGGCATGTGGAAGAAGTACTTAGCTTTGCCCTGGAAACTTGTAGCATAACCACCGAAATGAGGGTCATAAGTCAATTGGAGTTCAGGACAGCAGTTGTCTTTGCCGACTCTGCACTGTTCGCACCCTGCACAGTTTTCACAGCAATCTCTGAAAACTCCGAACCCAACTCTTTCTCCTTGTTTGAACTCAGTAACTCTGTCACCTACCTTTTCAACAATTCCTACGATTTCATGGCCAGGAACACAGGGGAAAGCCACGTTGTCGTGCCAACCACAAGTAGCTACAAATACGTCACTGTGGCAAAGACCAGCGTGGGTGACCTTAATTCTTACTTCGTTTTCTAGAAGAGGAGGGTGCTTGAAAGGGAGCTGAGTCATTGCAGTGCCAGGCTCAGTCATAGCCCAGGCTACCCCATCGGCTTCTTCAATACTGCAAGGAACAGGTGCTCTGTTGCCCAACTCTTCGTAAGTGTTCTTAACCATTATAAAGTATGCTTGGTGCCAGTGGTTTTGTTCTAAGGTGGGGGACAGCAAGTTAAGGTTCTTAGAAAAATGTTAATGGAGCTTAATCCAAATTTAACTTAGGACCTTCAGCGTTAACGAAGAATGGCTCTATGTACGCTAAGTTAATCTCATCCACAGTGTTAGGCTCCCAGTTAGGACGTGCTTTGCTTTTCTTAACAAGTTTGTTTTCCACCCCTGTAGCGTAAGTACTTCTTCTATGAATAGTTAACTGAATAACTAAGTCGTACTCCTGCTTTAAACAGTCTTTGTAGCTTAAGTGTTTGCCTCTGTTGAAGGACTCAAAGGCCAAGTGCAAGGATAAAGGGCAAACTTCATGTAGAGTTTTGAGAGTTTTCTGGGCCCACTCAGAACCCATGCTTCCTAACTTTTCGAAAATAAAGTCTACCGAGGTTTCGGGTTTGAAGACTTGCTTGATTTCGTTGAGTATAGGAAGTATTTGGGACTCCCCAGGGTCTGGGAATTTATGGTGGGCTTCTAGAATTGGCCTGGGGTCTGAAGACTGCTCTAGTTCCCTGATCAAAGCTTCATGGTCCTCCACATAGTACTGTGCTAACCCAAAAGTGAAGCAGTCAACCCCTTTGAGACGAGCACCTGTCATGCTTAAGTAAAGACCTAATTCGGGAGGGTCTAGTCTTGACAAGAAGTAAGAAGCCCCTACGTCGGGCACATAGCCAATGTGGGTTTCAGGCATTGCCCAAAGGGTTTTGGGAGTAGCTACTCTTAAGTTGCAGCCCATAGTTAGGCCTACTCCACCTCCCATCACAATTCCATTCTGCACAGCAACTCTGTCTTGAGTTAAAAGAGACAACTTGTAAAACAAACTGAACTCAAGCATGAAGAACTCGGCAGCCAAGTGAGGGTTGTCCATTACGTACAAAACATCTCCTCCTGCGCAAAACGCCCTTCCTTCTCCAGTGAAAATTAAAGGCAAAGTATGGGACTTGGAGTGGTCAGCAATAGTATGCAAAGAAGCATGCATGTCGCGTGTGAAGGAATTCAACGACTCTGGTCTGTTAAAAGTGATTTTCCAAGCATTAGGTTTAGGCTCGAAACGCACCTGAGGCGAAAGTTGACTTTGGATATTTTCCATTCTCTTCATACTGTGAGTTATAAACCATTAAATGCTTAGCGAAATTGAAGCTTTGGGGTTTGAAGTCACTAACGTAGGGAAGCGGATCAAGTCCTCCAAACAAAGGTACTCCTGGAGACTGAACATAAATGAGTCCCAAACAACTGTAGACCTGTTTAACTCCAAACTCTCCAAAAGACTTAAACTGTTTGTGGACAGTCAACTCATGTTTCAAGAAAAGAAAAAAAAGTCAGAGCAAACTAAGTTCTACTTCAAGTGGAAAGGCCACAACTTCATACTGCTCCAACAGGGCAAAACTTTTGAACTCAGAGTAGACAACGTGACTTTTTCGCACCTTCAACTCAACTACAAAACAAAAACCGAATTTGAGTACAGCACTCCTCAAGAGCACCAACCTCCCAACCCTTTTGATGTCTATTATAAGCAAACAAACACTCCTCAGTTAAGTCCTAGACCTTCTGTTCTTGCGCGAAGCAACTACTCAGCTTCAGACCTCTTCGTGAAACCCAAAGTCAAAAGAACCAAAATTGATATTCCTGAAGACTTGTTTGCAACTCCCCAAAATAAAAACTTAATTAAGCACAAGAGTGCAAAGCAGTTTACTACCATGAACTCACCTGAAAACAAAAGCAGTTACAAGTTTCTTTCTGCTTACAGGCCTGGTCCTTAAGTTTGGTTAATTAGTTAGTTTCCTTAATTTATCCTCGGTTTTGATCCTTTGCATGGTTTCTTTCCTGAGTTTGTCTTCAAGGATTTTGATGTAGTTCCCAGAGCTTTCACTCATGTTGGAGCACCTGAACTTGGCTTCTCTAAGTTCCTTTTCAAGGCTTTTGAGAGCAGGGTTGGCTTTAGACCTAAACTTCCTTTTAGGAGGACTTGAGAAGTTTTTGGTTTTAGAGTTGTATTTGTTGGGACTCTGGTTTTGCGCGTAGTGGGCGTTCTTTATGTGCTTGGTTCCTCCAAAGCAGTAACCCAAGTTATACTGGAATGTTCTATAGTTGCCGTTGCAGCCTACTTCGTAGGGTTTGAAGGACTTAGAAGTCTCACTGACTTTTGGAAACTCCGAAAAAGTGTTGTGAAACTGAGTTTTACGGGTTTTTTCCTGAAAAACTCTTTGTTTCCAAGCCAAGTGTTCCGAATTGAACGTTAAAGACATTTATTGGATTATAATAGCACAAGAACTATGGAATTTATTGTTTAAGGCCTAAATGGCCAATAATAAATGTCAGAAAAGTACTTGTTGACTTACGAAGAAGCTAAGGAAAGGAAACAAAACGTGGACAACCCCCAATACGAACTTAAGTTGTGCCTGACCAAAGGAGACCACTTCGCAGGGTACCTCAGACTGAACTTCGTCCTCAGGCATCCAGGAAACAATGTTTGGCTTGACTTCTGTGGCAAAAGCGTAAATGCTATCAAAGTCAACGAAACAAGCAAAGAAGTAGACTGGAAGGACAGCAGAATCACTCTGCACGACCTAGTTGAAGGCCACAACATTGTTGAAATCTGGTACGAAAACAAGTACTCCAACGACGGCTACGGACTCCACAAGTACGTAGACCCTGCAGACAACGAAATCTACTGCTACACCCAGTTCGAACCCTTTGCAGCTAACCGTCTGTTGCCTTGCTTTGACCAACCTGACTTAAAAGCAACACTTAACCTGTGGGTGACAGCTCCCGCTGACTGGATTGTTGTTGCAAACGAAAATGCAACTGAAAAAACCACCCCAGACCTTTTCTCAGACCCTCCACCTCGCCCTTCTGACCAGCCCACTCCGACTGAACCTGAGACACTCCACATCTTCCCCACCACTCCTAAAATCAGCACTTACCTCTACGCTTTGGTGGCAGGCGGCTACGAAGAGTTCCGCAAAGACGAAAACGACGTGCAGATTCCACTAGGACTCTTCTGCAGGAAGTCCATGAAACAGTACTTAGTGCCGGAAAGGTACTTCCACTGGACTGTCGAAGGGCTGAAGTTTTACAACGACTTCTTTGGAATCAAGTACCCCTTCAACAAGTACGACCAAATATTTGTCCCTGAGTTCAACATGGGCGCCATGGAAAACGTGGGTTGCGTTACTTACCGAGACCAGTACATATTCAAAGACCCTCCTTCCTATGTGCAACTCATCAGAGTGTGCGACACTTTCTTGCACGAAATGGCACACATGTGGTTCGGGAACTTAGTGACTATGAAGTGGTGGGACGACTTGTGGCTCAACGAAAGCTTTGCTACTTTTATGTCTCACTTGTGTGTGGACTTGCAACTAGGAAGTGAGTACCCTAGTTCCTGGAGGGAGTTTTTGGGGTTGAAAGGTTGGGGGTATGCAACCGACCAACTCAGCACCACCCATCCTATTTCCACTCCTGTAAGGGACACTAATGAAACTGAGTCGAACTTCGACGGGATTTCTTACGCCAAAGGCTCAGCCGTGCTGAAACAGCTTTACTTTTTGGTTCAGCATGACACCTTTAAAATGGCCATTCAAAAGTACATGAACGACTTCCAGTTTAAGAATGCTGAGTTCAGTGACTTGATTAAGTATATAGCTGAAGAAACAACCTCTGCTGGACTGGGCATAGACATCCACGAGTGGGCAGAAAGCTGGGTCAAAACATCAGGCTTGAATGAAATGCTGCCTATTATAGAAAAAGACGCAAATGGCAAAGTAACAAGATTCGCAGTTAAGCAAACACCTGCTCTTGCAGAACACCCAACTTTAAGGAACCACAAAATCATTGTGCAGGCTTGGGACGCAAACGCCAACTCACTCATAAACGTTCCAATTCAAATACAACCTCAAGAAGTAACTGAGTTCACAGAACTCCAAGGGTTGGAAGTTGCTTGTGTGCTTTTAAACGTGGGAGACTGGGGCTACTGCAAAATCCGCATTGACGAAGAGTCGCTTGAGTTCTTCAAAAACAACCTGTGTAAGATCCAAGACTCACTTAGCAGACAACTTGTTTGGAGGGCTTTGTGGGACATGACTCGGGACATCAGGATTTCTGCTGTGGAGTTTTTGGACGCTGTGAAGCAACAAGTCCCCCAAGAAACCCTGCCTGAAATCTGCAACTACGTTTTGGAAATATCCACTTCGGCTTTGTCCAACTACATTCCAGACGAGGCCCAAGAAGCAGAAGCCAAGGTGATGCTTAAACTTGTTCTGGACAAAGTAAGGGAGTACTCTGACAAGCCAGAAGCACTTATCTTCCAAAAAAGAGTTCCTTTCTTCATAAAACACCCTGAAGATATCAGCATGGGGATCTCTTGGGTGACTTCTAACGACACTGGCATTCCCAACTACACACTTGGACAACTTGACAGGTGGGCTATCATCAAGAAGTACTCTGCACTCACTTCGGAGGCCAAAGAAATTGTTGAGCAAGAAAGACAAAAGGACAACAGCGACTCAGGCCACTTGTCCAAGTTGTTCTGTGAAGCTGCTTACCCTGAAGCAGGTGTGAAAGAAGAAGTTTGGAACAGAATAGTTAACAGTGGCCACGAAATGAGTAGGTACGAAAGAGAAAACGCAATGGCTGGGTTCAACATAAGGAGACAAAAGTCCTTGTTGGGGTCCTACACAGACAAGTACTTCGAAGCTGCTCTGGAAATACTTAACTCCAGAGACAAAGAGTTCAGCAAAGACTTTTGCGAGTGCATGCTTCCTAGGTACGCAGACGAAGGAGAAGTAATTGAGAAGATTAACGCTTTGCTTCCTAAACTCCCAGAAGACAGGTTTGAAGTTATCAGGCACTACAAAGAAGAAACTGACTTCTTGAAAAAGTACAAAGCAGGCAAGGAACTCTCAGCCAAGGTGCTTAGTGAAAGAGGCCAATAAGTAATAGTTTGAAATAAATGTATAAGAAAAAGAATATTAACTCACTAAACCTTTTGGACACAGACAACTTGGTACTTCGCGAGAACTTTAAAGCAACTGGGTCTTGTATAGGAATGTTTCAATCAAAAGAAGAAACTAGAACTGCCCACGTTCTGCATTCCAATCCCCTTATAATAGGCACTTTTACATCCCAGGACTCAGGGCATTTCTACCCAGACTCCCCTCCTTACCAAGGAAAGTCTGTAGAGTGCACTGCTTTGGGAAGACACAAGTCAGGGTACACAGCAATGCAGTGCGACAGTTTAGGTGGGGAAACTATACACCTAGAAGTAGCCACTCCCTCACTTGCTCCAGGGGAAAACCTTTACAAAGTAGGGTACTCAGAAGGCACCAAGTGCGTTTCAAAAGAGCACCAAGGAAGTTCTATGGCAGGAGGGATAGTAAGTTACCAAGCTACTTCTGAGTTCTTTTCTGTGTTAACTGAAGACTCAGAAGTAGGTGTGGAGGAACTCGCCCCTTTTTACGAGAAGTTCGTTTGGCCAGTTGCTAACTTGTACTTTAAAAAGCTGAGGCAAAAGTACTTCACTTACTTCAGAGAGTGCGAAGCTCTTAAAAACCAAAGGTTCAGTGGCAGTGAAGGCAATCGAGCAAGGACTATGGACTTTTCAACTCGTTGGGCGAAGTTTTCAATATTCTTGTCGAACTTGTTTAAGTAACAGTTATAACTCTAATGTGTTATATTAGGATAAAGTTGGGAAAGCATTTGCGTCTTCAACCTTAGGTGGTTGTTGCTTTCTGGGCTTCTTACCGCGGGGTTTTTCTTCGCGCCTTTCTTCGCCACGTCTAGGTTTGCGAGGAGGGCCTCTGGGGATTCTGAACCCAGTGAGTGTTTCCTTAGTCTTGGACTCTTCTTCTTCCTCCTCAACTCCTAGGAACTCACTCATAGTTAAGAACTGCTCCTTTGGTTCTTCGGGAGCTTCTTCTTCACTCACAGGTTCTTCTGCAGCTTCTTTGTCGGCATCCATTTGACCCCAGTTGTGGGCCCCAGCTCCTTCTTTTTTGGTTTCGCGGCCTCTTCCTGTGCGGGATTTCCTGTCTGACGAAGGGGGAGCTTTTCTTTTGTTGTCTTTTTTGGAGTATTCCTTAGGAACTTCCTTAGATTCTTCGGTGTTCCCTTTAACATCACCAGGTTTGTTTCTGATTTTAGCGGGACGAGAGGACTTTTCTTCATTTTGTGGTTTTTGGGCGAGTTTTTTGATGGGCTGGGGGAGGTCTTCTTCCTCGTCTAGAAGAGCAAAGATATTACCAGATTTTAGCGTCTGCGCCATTAAATTATCCAAGTTAAAATGAATACCACTTAGCTTTACTTAAGTTGTGCTTTTTGTTTGCCAGCCTTTAGTCACGTGGATTAAACTCTTTTATTTGTTTAGGACTTAAAAGTATAATAATGGAACAGGCACTAGATGCCTATTATTACAGCCCTTCCACTCAAACAGTAATTAAAAATGTCAATGAAAGAGTGCTACGACTGCTACGCTGTAGACTCCTTTGTGGTGGACTACCGCGAAGGAACAGTCGTCTGTCAGAGTTGCGGCTGTGTCCAGGAATCGCACTTGATTTCTGAAAATTCTGAGTTACGCACTCTTTCAAAGGAAACTTCTTCTTTAGGCGAAGACTCCAGCAACCGAATAGGCGGTCGGGCAAACAGTTTGCTTTCAGACCAAGGCCTTTCCACCTACGTTTCAGGAACCAGTAACGACATAGCTTTTTGGACTAAAAAAATAGGCACTTCAGGCTCTGATAAAACACTTTTAAAAGGTTTCCGCAACATACAGGATTACTGCCACACCCTCAACCTTAACGAAAAGGTCGAAGAAGAAGCCAAAAAGATTTTCAGAGAAATCAGTGAAAAACGTGGTCTAAAAGGCAGACAGCACTTAGCAGTCATTGCTGCGTGCATCTTCATTGCAGCAAGGAATACTAATCAGTCCCGCAGTATCAAAGAGTTGATTTGCGTAACTAGTTTGATGAGAGGAGACTTGCACAGAAGCATCAGTTTAATTCAAAAGCATACGCCCAGTCGGGGCAACTTAACTCCTGCTGCCGAGTACGCTCAGCAACTTTCAGTGCAAATGAACCTGTCCCACAAACTGCAAAAAGTAGCTAGGTGTTTAGCCCAGAGGTCCAATGAAAAAGGATACGTAACTGGAAAGAACCCCATGAGCGTTGCAGGAGCTGCAGTTTACATGACTTGTGTTCTTGCTGGAATGCCCAAAACTTTCAGTGAAGTAAGTCGTGCCTCTGCTAAAAAGGACGTCACTATTAAGAACTGCTACAAAATAATGTGTAAATATCAAAAAGAACTTCTAGTAGGGTTAGAGAACTTCTGTTATAAATAACTGTAAAGCTATTCCTAGAGACATTTACTTCAATTTAAATGGAAGAACCCTCAAAGAAAGCACTTGAGTACGAACTACTTCTTAAGAAAAAGTCTGACCACTGCGAAGCCCTAGAAACTCAAGTCCAGCAACTCAAAAAGAAACTCCGCTCCAAAGAAGAAAGCAACTCCCAAGTCAAAAACAAACTCTCCAAACTAGAAAAGAACTACAACTCTCTTTTTTCGTCCTACAAAGAACTCCTCTCTGAAAACGAGTCACTCAAAAACAATTTAAACCAACTCAAGTCAACGAAGAAACAAGAAAAAACCCAACTCCAAACTACAATTGCAAACCTCCAAAACTCCTTTTCCCAAACAACTAAGCAACTCCAAACGACCACCAAAGACCTAGAAAGGACCAAAAACATACTTGCCAACCGGGAAGAAACCATTCTCAGCAGAGACAAAGAAATCTCTCTTTTGAAAGAAGACTTCGCTAACCAAAGCCAAAGGTTCAAAGAAACTGAAACTAAACTCCAAGAAAACCTCAACACTCTCCAGCAAAAGCTGAAGGAAAAACAAACTGAACTACTTAAGTTCCAAAACAACACCCTTGCTTCTGAAGAAGCCATCAAGTTGTTCCACAAAATCCTCCACTACAAGCATAACGAAATCAACCGTGAAAAAGTGTAAGTTCTACTCAGAATAAGGAAGGAACTCGAGTTCAAAGAACTTAACCTCAACCAAGAACTCAAAGCTGCCCAGCAAGAACTCAAAGCTGTTAAGTTCGCCCACGAAGAGTCTTCTCTCATTGAAAGACGTCTTCATGCTTTGTCTAACTTTTTCTAAGTTACTTTTTATACCGCTTATATAAGAGTATGCCTATTCCGACCACAGCTAAAGTTGTAGCTAGCATATGTACACTCCACCTACTCATGAACTCTCCCAAGTCAGTTCCTCCAGCCATGTTTTGGAGTTGTTGTTTGGTGGCTTCTACCTGTTGTTTCCTTAAACTTGTTATTTCTTGGAACATAGTAGCTGCTCTCTGGTCTTTGGGGCTTAGTTTCTGTGCACGGATAATAGTAAGTAGGGCCTTTTGGGTTTCAGACTTTGCCAGCAAAGAAATGCTTAGGTACACTCTTAGCTTAACACTCTTAGGGAACACTAAAAGTCCGATTTCGCAAAAAGACCTTGCTGAGTCAAAGCACTCCATTGCTATGTAGGTTTCTGCTAGTTTGGTGACTAAGTCCAACTTCAAAATGTCCAGGGCTTCTTTTAGGGAAGTTTTTTCGTCCGGAATGCTTTCTAGGGCTTTTAAGTAGTTTTCAAGTGCTTCTTCAAAATGTTTTTGTTGGAAAGAGCAGTTTGCTTTTTCTTTTAAGCTGTGAAGTTCCGACAAGGCTTTGGACTCAGAGTCATTTGAAAAACTGCTTAAGTTAGACTCTAAGTCGTAAACTTCTAAGTGCTGATCTGAAACACTGGTTTTTTGCTTTGGGCCTAAGACCCAGTTTATCCAACACTGGCCATTTCCATCCATTTTACTTAGTTCACATACTTCTGGTTTCCGTCAGCTGATTAAGTGTCTTTAAAATCGTTACAAATTTTTTTAACTATTGTTTCTTGAAGTTCACTTATCTTCCTCATTAAGAATATGGAGCGATTATACTTGGGCCTAGAAAGCCTTTTTTCAACTTCAGACAAAACAGACTGGATCTTTTGACTCGAAAAGTCTTCTCCTTGAGAAAGGTCGTTTACTAAGTCTTCTATTTCCACCGGACAAAACACACTTGACCTGAATGGACAAACGCCGTTCTTATCCTTTCTCTTCATTTTTATTTAAAACTCTTTGTAGTTATCTTTAAGGTTTCTACAAACAGCGCATCCTAAAGCAAACTCTTCGCCGTTAGGAGGGTGCTTTACTTTCAAAGGGCACTTTGAAGGTCCTAGGCACTTTTGGAGTTCGTCTCTTTTCTTCCTGGTTAAATAGTCTCCGTTGTTCTGCCTCGTGTGGCAACTATCACAAAAGTGTGTGTTTCCCCAGCAAAACCACGCTGAAACACTGCAACAAAACTTGCACTTAAACTCTATAAAGTCTTTCCCGTGAGTAGGACAGTCAGTTCCCTGCATTCCTATTGCTGAGCACGCTGGACAAACTAACTCTGACTGGTCGTAGTGGTCCCTGTCTAGATTTTGCTCGCACTCTTTTTTGCCCCCAAAATAAGGCTTTTTGCACTTAAAACACTCATAGTAAGACAAGCGGTCCAAAGCGTACTTCTCCCGTTGGTTGTAGTAGTGGTCTCCATGAGTAGTGAGTCTGGAGTCGTTTTCCATTCCTTCAAACTTAAGTCGCTTAAGGGCCTTTTCTCTGATGTCGCTGAAAAGTTCCAAAATGCTGTCCATAAGCGAAGTGATGTGGGAACTGTCAGGCACGTGAGCCCACTCATTGCACGAAGGACACTTTGCAAAGTTAAAAGTAATCCTGGGACCTACCCACCTTTTTTCTAACTGAGTAACTAAACAATGGTAGTGAACTATGTGTCCACAAATCATCTGCACAGAGGGAGCTGCCCCCAGTCCTTCTATAAAACATATACTGCAGAAGTCGTGTTCGTTGTTGGAGTCTCTGCAGTTTTCGTTCAAGCAAGGCAGGCACCTGTGTTCGTTCTTCACGCCATAGCAATGGTGTCCGCAACTGAGTCTCTGTCTGCAGGAGTTTCTGCGTCTAGACTTGCACTCTTTACTTTTGCAGACTTTTTTTCCTGGTGGAATTTGTTTCTCGCAGTACCTGCACTTATTGGAACTCTTGAACTCAAGGTACTCCTTGCAGGTCTTGCCTAAGTGGTAGGGATCTGCTTTGCACTTAGCACAAAACACTTTGTTGCAGTTGCTGCACCTGAAGCGGTACTTAGACATGTTTCGGGCAGCCCTGGCAGAAATAGTGTTACCTGTATCGTCTTTGTAGCTGCTGTCTACGTTGCCAGGCTCCAAAATCGAACTGATTCCACACGAACAGTTAACAAGTATCCCTCCTGAGGTTTCAATGAAGTCCTTGATGCTTTCTTCTTTGAGCTTTTCTAGTTCTTGGTCTCCCACCAAGTCCCTCATTTCTTCTATTGCGAAGCAGTAGTCACAGCCTAGCTTAGGACACTCCACTACGTTTTCGGAGGGGTACTGAGCCCTAATAGCTTCTATAGCGTGTTCTCTGCACATCAAGTGACAGCACTCGGGGAAAAACATATCAACCATGTCGTGACGCATTTCTGAACAGAGCTCGCACTTAACCGCGTCACTTTCAAAAAGCTTTGCTTCTTCTTGCATGAATCCTATGTGCTTATTTTCTTCAAGCGGAATGGACCTTTTTTTGGCAGGGAATTTGAGTTCTGGAGGCTCAGGAAGTGACTTTTTGGGATCCTTGAAGTTAGCATACAAAAGTGCTTCGCACTCCAAGCGGAGTAATTGCATGGAGTTCCCTATAGCGATTTCTTTTGCTGTCTGGTAGAGTCTGGAACTCGAATGCCATGCCGGACAGTTAATTAAGTGCTTAAATCCTGTTCCAGGATCCAATTCTATTCCGCAGTAACATCTCAAACTTTCCATTTTATAGGGGCTTAATAAATGGACAGTTCACATGAACAATCAGACTGGCAAGACATGCAAAACTTAATATTTGACAGAGAAGAACTAGTAATACCTGTTTCTTCTTCAGAGGAGTCTAGTTGTTCGAAGTCTCCTTTTACAAACGAACACTCCAACCACTCAAGACTTCCATTTTTCACCAAAACTAACGGAGAGACTATTGTTTTGTTTACGGAACTTTACTACAAACCAGAAAAAACTCAGAAAGACTACGACTTCATCAGAAAGAGAAAACGCTACAAAACCCAGTTACTGGAGTTCCACACAGAAGTTAAGCAAGTTCCGCCTTTTCTTCAAAAAAAATGGAACCCTAGGTTCAGTGACAACTACGAACAAAAACAACTCCAAAGACTCTTAAAAGAATTCCCTAAGTTCCAAGTCGACTGGTGGTTCCCTCACGAGTTACCCTCAAAGCCACTTACTTTCCTTCAAGACTGGGAACACAAAGTCCAGTTAGGCAACTCAAACACTCCAAAGCCTAAAAAACGCAGTTACCTAGTAATCAAAAAACAAAATCAAAACTTAAGAGTTCCTCAAAACAGGCCGTGCTTCCCTGTTAATTACCAAGGAAACTACCAACCTCCTAAGCAGAGCTCAGTAGGAGTTTTCCTCAATGAAGTTTCTAGAAGTAAACAACAAGGCGACTACGTTTTTGGATTTGAGGACGTGTCTTTTGGCTTCTATGAAACACCTGTTAAAAAACACTACCCTTTTAAAGAAGCCACCCAAACCACTTCCAGAAACACAAGGTTCTTTTCCAACCCTAACTTTAGCACAACCAAACACCCTAATTTATTCCAAACTACCTGTAAGCCCCAACCAATTCCCCCTAACATAAATCCTTACTACAAAGAACCCTGGGAAGGTCTGGCCTTTTTGAACAAGTTTAACCCACTCCACCAAAACTTGCACAGAAAGTTTTTCAAGAGCTACCTTGGCTTTGGAAACAACCAGCTTTTGTTTAAAACCCAGCCAAAACCCAGCTTTTCTGAGCAAAAGTCATACGAGTGCCCTGACCAAAGCGTTACTGAAAAGCACTCCTACTTAGACTTACCTCACTCAAACATAGCTTACTTGAATTCTTACTTTAGAACCCCTGTGAAAAGCCTCCAGAGTTTCCACAGACCATTTATTACCATTAAGAAAAAGTTCTCCCCCAAAAATGCCCCTAAACTAACTCCAAACAAGCACCCTGACCCTTTGTCTTACACTAAACTAAAAGACTTTCCAGACATTTCATGCAAAGAGTCGAACTTTATTCTAATTGAGTACGTTGAACAGTACCCTTTGTTACTCAACATACAGGGAATGGCTGGTAAGTTAGAATTTCAGAGCTTTCTAGAAAACTACTCCCTTGTCTTTGAAACCCAACTTTGCAAGTCAAGGGTTTACAAACACTCCACTAGCGACTTACTTTTAATAAGGAACCAAGAAAGCCACGGCGAACACTGGTTTATCAGAGAAATTCCCAATATTTTTCTGTCGGGGCAACTGTTTCCCAAACTTAAAGTTTACATGCCAGAAAGCAAAGAAGCAACTAACTTTTTCAACTTGAAAACCCAACTCCACATCACCAAGTTGCTCCAGTCCTACAGAAAGTTCACTACAAGTGACCTTGTAGCAAAACTCAACCTCAGCAAACACAAAGTAGTTGCTTGTCTGAGGCTTCTCCAGTGCACTAAAACAGACAACAAGTATTGGTCCCTTCCCCACAACTTCAGTAACGCAGAGGGCAACTACACTCCTGAAAATTTGTGCTGCTACGAAACTATGGAAGCCTACCAAAAGCACTTAGAACTCTCAGGAATTTCAATAACTAACTTCAACAGGTTCAAAAGTGCTGCTTACAAGTTGCTGGAGGAAACTCAGGACCCTAGGCAAAGAAAAGTCATTAGCTGCATCATCAATAAAGTTTCAAGTGCTCCTTGGCACTTGTCTAGTAACTTTTTAGACTTTACGAACGGCAAATGCTGCATAGAAGTCAAAGGGCCATCTGACCCTACCAATGGCAAATGCGGGGTGTCTTTTGGACGACTAAAAAACTCCTACAAAAAAAAAGAAATTCAGAAGTTAATGCAAAAAGCCACTGAAAGAGAAAAAGAGTTACTGGGAAAAGGAGTAGTGAGTGAAGAAGATGAGTTGTTTCTGTCTGAGTCCGAATTGAGTCAAAGCAGCATTGACGAACAACACGAACTGCAGCTCCTTACTGAAACTTTAAACAACTTCAATAATCCCCAAGTCAACAGAAAGCTTCTTAAAAGAGTAACTAAAATGCCACTGCCTGACGGAACTATAAAAGTAACTACTGAGTACTTCAGCGACAAAAAGTTAATTGAAAAGTACTACCAAAAACAAATTGACCAAACTTTGAAACAAAAAACAAAAGAAAAGTGGGAAAAAAAGTTCATGAAAACCAAACTTGCGAGGTCCCAGAAAACTCAGAAGCCATACAAACCCAAGAAACCTAGTGGAACAAAGAAACTTGAAGGGAAGGTCAAAAACCAAGAAAAAAAACAAAGAAAAGCAGTTGAAAAACAGAAACAAGAAGAAGAGTGGAAAGAATTTTGCTTGAAAGCAAGAGACTCAGGAGCTCTTTTGTTCAACACTGGCAGGAACGAAAACATTACTTGCAGCATATGCAAAATGAAGGGACACAAAAGCAACAACAAAAAAGTGTGCCCTCTCTACGGGAAAGTAACAGTCCCTTCTAAACGCAAAAGACCAAAAACCAAACAATCCACCTTGAGTTTCAACCACACAAAAACCAACTCCAGACTCACTCCCCAAAAGATCTTTAAAATGATTTTCAACAACATCGAAAGCCTCGACAAAAACCGACAAGTAAGTAACTTTGCTTCAAAAGTCAGAGCTAATGGGAACCCAAAAATCACTCTCCAATCAATAGGCATCAAAACCAAACACCAACAGTACTCTGAAGCACTTGAGTTCCTTAGTGACTTAGAGTCTTTGAAAGGGTGCATTTTAGGGTTCTACGACAAAGACCACCCCTGTGCAGAAGTTATCCAAAAAATGTATGATACTGCTTTAACTCAACTGCAGGACTACGAACTAGTCACTCCAGAAGAATCCGAGGAAGACTCTGATTCTAATTAATTAACTAAAAAGACCTAGTGTGGAGAATCCTTTTGCCTTCGTCCTCGTACTCTTGTTTCTTAATCCACATGTTTTTGAAAGCTGCAAGTGTAGACAGAATCGACCCTCCTAACCAACAGGTTAGTTTCCTTTCTGGCGGAGCCGTTATTTTAATTTTGATTTCTTTGGGAGACATTTTGCGCAAGTCACTTAAAAGTCTTTCTCCAAAGCCAGGCATCATAGTTGTTCCGCCTGCCAAGTAAATACTGGAATACAAAGTTTTCCTCAAGTCAATGTCAGCTTTTTGGATTGCGTTGAGAAGACACTCCTGAACTCCAGAGTACTCTAAACCCACTTTGTCAGGAGAAAATAGAATTTCACTAGCACGGTACTTTTCTGCACCTAAGTTTATAGGCCTTCCGTCTGGCAGCAAGTAAGCACTAGCGTTCTTTGTAGGGTCGTCGAAGTAGTTGTCTTCGCTGCTGTAGATCGTGGCTACGTAGCAGTTTTTCTCTTTGATCTGCCGCACCACTTCGAACTCAGCAGAAGTGTGGAAGATGTAACCTGCACGTCTCAGCAAAAGCATTAAGTGGTCAGTCACGTCCCTTCCTCCCAAGTCAATCCTCGTGATTGAGTGGGTCAGAGCAAACCCGTCGTAAACAGGCACTGCGTGAGTTACTCCGTCTCCGCAGTCCAAAACCACTCCCGTAGTTGCACCAGAAGCGTATAAACTAAGCACAGCTTGCGCTGAAAAAAAGATCCCAGGCACGTTGAATGTTTCGAAAAAGATCTCGGCAGCCCTTTCGCGGTTGTGGACTGGGTTCAAAGGAGCTTCAGTAAGAAGCACAGGGTGGTCTTGAGGCATCGTTTGCAAAGAGTTGTAGATGTAGCGCCAAATGTTTTCCATGTCGGTCCAATTCTCTACAATTCCGTGACTAAGTGGGTGACGAATCTTAAGGAGCCCTCTGTTCTGTTCGGCTTCAGTGCCTACGTAGTACTCAGGTTCATGCATGCTTCCAGGCAGCACCTTTTTGTACTTGGGCCTTCCGACATAAGATGGAAACACCAGGGAGGGTCTTTCTTCCCCAGCTAGCCCAGCCTTCATTATTCCGCTTCCGTTGTCGATCACCAGGGGCTGCTTAAAGATATAGTCAAAAAAGGGCTCTACCATTTCTTTTATTTAGCTTGAATGACTGTGTTTATTAGAAAACTCTAAGTACTGCCTAATGAGTTGGGGCGTAATTCTCGGAGAAACTCTGTTCCTTGCCTTCAAAAAGTCTTCTTTGGAAACTTCTGTAGTCTGGATGTCCCGAGTCAAAGCGTTGATTCCTGCCTCTCTGGCCACCAAGGACACTTCTGCCCCAGAGAAACCTTCCATTCCCTCTGCAAGTTCTTCTAAGTCTACTTGCTCTGCCAAAGGCATTTTCTCAGTGCTGATTTCCAAAATCTTCAGCCTAGCTTGGGAGTCCGGTGGAGGCACGTAAACCATTCTGTCAAACCTCCCTGGCCTAACCAAGGCTTTGTCAATGAGTTCAGGTCTGTTGGTAGCTCCTAGTATAGTTACGTTCTTCAAGGCTTCTATTCCGTCCATTTCGTTCAACAAAGTGCAAAGAACTCTTTCGTTAACTCCGACTTCAGAGCCTTCTCTTTGAGAACCCATTGCGTCGAGCTCGTCTATAAACACAACTGAAGGTGCGCAGGTCCGGGCTTTCCGGAAGATTTCCCTTATAGACTTTTCAGTGTCCCCTACGTACTTAGAAAAGAGTTCAGGCCCCTTAATAGCTATAAAGTTCAAAGAGGACTCTGTAGCAATGGCTTTGGCCAGCATAGTTTTAGAACAGCCTGGAGGTCCATAGAGCAAGAGTCCCTTCGGAGGCTTCACGCCAAGTCTTTCAAAAGCTTCAGGGAACTTCAGTGGCCACTCAACAGCTTGCTGCACTTGAAGTTTCACTTCGTTGTAGCCTCCTATTTCGTGCCAGTGGACTTTGGGAACTTCCACAACTATGTCCCTCAAGGAAGAAGGAGACACCTCCGACAAAGCTCCTTTTATGTCTCCGATCGTTACACTCAACTCCCCGTTTTGTTTGAAGCGCTGAATTGCACGCATCCCAGCTTCCCTACACATACTCACTAAGTCAGCTCCTACAAACCCGTGAGTTTGCTGAACTACCCAGTTTACTTCTTCTTCACTAAGACTCACTTTCTTCATTTTCTGGAACATCAGACTTATGATGTCTTTTCTGTCTGAAGCACTGGGTACAGGAACTTCTACTTCTTTGTCGAACCTGCCTGGACGCCTAAGTGCACTGTCCAAAGAGTTAGGTCTGTTGGTAGTGGCAATCACTAGCACTCTGCCTTGGATTGAATCCATCGCTGTTAAAAAGGTAGTTACTATTCTTCTCTGGTACTCTTCAGAGNTTTCCCGTGAAGGACATATAGAGTCTATTTCGTCAATCAAAACAACCGAAGGAGCTGAAGACATTGCTTCTTGGAAGATTTCTTGGACTTTGCTTTCACTCTCTCCCACGAACTTACTGAATATAGAGTTGTCCAGTCTTACAAGGTTAGCACTAGCCTTTTTGGCAAGCCAAGAAGCTATAAGTGTTTTTCCAGTTCCAGGAGACCCGTAAAGAAGAATGCCTTTAGGAGGAGCAATGTTTAACTCGGAGTAGACTTCTGGATTCACAAGGGTCATGTTAACTAGTTCTTGCAGAGCTTCTAATTGATGATGGAGTCCTCCTATAAGTAGTTCTTCCTCCTTTTCAGGTTCTTGACTCATAGGAACTTCTGGCACCAAAACATTAATCTGTGTTCTAGGTGGGATTTACTTTTTGGTAATGAGACAAGGAAGTTGTTCCTTCAAAGATAACTCTTCAAACTGCTCTTCCAATGGAACTTCTAGTGAAAACTCTTGGGGAACTCCGTAAATGCTCACTTTTGTAGTTGAGTTTCTAACTACAGTTTGGCCTACTAAGTTCTGGGCTAAGTAAAGTTGGAACATTCGGTTTGACAACTAAGTAAGGCTTACCTTTGCTAGTTTAGGCGAAACCTCCAAAGGAATAGCATTGATTTGTTTGGCCTCCGGAAGAGTTTGGGGTTTAGTTCCTGAAGACATAAATATGGTAAGTGACTCACATTACTTTTAATATATGGCGCGAGCACTTTAAACTCACCATTATGTTTTTTAGTACTCAACACTCTAAGCACAGAAGGTACGCTACCTACAACGCAGCTTCGCCACTAAGAGAATTCAAAACGCACAGTGGAAAGCGTTCAATGGATTGCCAACCTGCTTCAGGGAAGTCTACACAGAGTGGAGGTTCTTCTCCCCGGATACTGCTAGAGTGCGAAGAAACCTTTGAAGACCTTAGCTTCTGCCTTGAGTCTGTAGAAGTAACAGCAAAGGGTTCTCCTTCTTTTATTTCAGAGATCCACGGCGTGCAGCCACCTCCTCCCGAATTTGAGCAGGTTGAATTCAAAGAAGAGGAAACTACTTCCAAAACTCTTTGGAAGCCCAGGAACAAGAAATACTTGGACAGTCTTGTAGAGTCAGAACTCAGTTATATGCCCAATCCCTACGCTTTGCACACCCTACAGAGCCAAATCACTCCTAAAATGCGCGCCATTCTCCTGGACTGGATGACTGAAGTTTGTGCTGAACTAGCACTCAAAAGAGAAACTCTTTACTTAGCAGTATCTTACGTAGACAGACTCTTGTCTACCAAGCAAAACGTAGGCAAAGACGAATTCCAACTAGTAGGCCTGGCAACTATGAGCATAGCAGCTGAAATAGAAGAAATCTACCCACCCAGTTTGTCTGATTGGGCCAAAACAGCTGAGAACGGCTACAACACTTTGCAGATCAAAAAAATGCAAGTGCAGATTTTTAAGCACCTGGAGTGGAAACTCCTTCCAGGGACTCCCTACAACTTCCTTTCTTGGCTCATGAACGAGTGGGACAACTTCATCGAGTTCCACTTCGGCTGTGTGCAGTGCAACAACTTAGACGACCTCAACGAACTTTTAGGAGACGAAAAGAAAAAACAAACAGAACTGTTTGAAAAAAGATTCATTGTATTTAAGTACGCTAACCAATCTGCCTACAAACGCTACAGAGAAACCATGCAAATCCTCGACACCACAATTTTGGACTCAGGAGTTTTGTTGTACCAACCTAAAGTACTGGCCGCTGCGGTTTTTTATTTAATGATAAGCAAGTATTTCTACGAATCGCAGTACAGTCTTTTATACTACAACGGCCCACAGTCTAGTTTTATCAAGCACGAAGAAGATGAAGTAGACCAAGAACTTAACTTTGAAGGAGCTTCCGTAGTCCAGGATCTTTACGCGGGGTTTGTCAGTGCTGCACTTGAAATCCACCACATCCAAGAAATCTACTCAGCTGTTTCTTTTGTGCACCACTTTCTTCAATTAAAAATAGCCTTTGACTTGCCAGTAATTTGCAAAATCCAACCTAAATCACGCTTGGAAAGTCACTATGAAGAGTTTTTGTCCTACCAGACCCATAATAAAAACAGTATTGCCCTTGTTAGTAATAAATTAAATTCATGAAATTGGTAAAGTTTCTTTTCTTGGGAATTGGAGTAGTTTTTTGTCTCAACTTAGTTCTGCTGAGCCTCAGTTTCCACACAAACCCAACTTCTCTTCCTAGAGTCAACTACTTCATAGCAGCTAACTACTTCAACAGCGAGGAAAGTCTCCTTTACTCTTTGCCTCAGATCGAAAAACTCATTAACTACCTTTACCACGACGATAATGTTTTTGTGAGCTTCTTTGAAAATGGAAGCCAAGACACAACTAAGCAACTCCTCGCTGACTTCCAAAACCGACTCAGAGTCCCTAACTCCATTGTCACTTGCAACTTAAACGCCACAAACAACTGGGGCAAAGACTCTATCCTCAAAGAAACTATTGCCAAAAAGATAACTATCAAAAACTCTGCCTACAGGTACAGGAAAATGGCTCAACTCAGAAACATTGCTTTAGAACCCCTTTTCACCCACAAGTTCAAAAACCAAGCCCCTGTGAAAGTAGTTTTTCTCAACGACATTTTCTTCAAAGCTGAGGAAATACTTAGTTTGATAAACACAAAAAACGGAGACTACGACATGGTTTGTCCTTTGGACTACTTTTACTTGTTCTACGACGTACTAGCAACTAGAGACATTGAAGGTTACTGGTTTTCTGGGTACTACCCCTACACAAGACACAAGGAGTCCCAAGAAGCCCTTAAAAAGGAAGAACCCTTCCAAGTTTACTCTTGTTGGAATGGAGTAGCTGTCATGGACGCCAAGCCCTTCACTAACCACGGAGTAAGGTTCAGGGGAAGGAATTACCAGTCTACTTGCGAGTGCACTCAAAGCGAGTGTTTACTCATAGCTAAGGACTTTAGAGAAGTGGGGTTCAACAAGATCTACATAAATCCTTCAGTTAAAGTGAGCTACGAGTGGAAGTACTACAAACTCCACAACATACCTATTCTTTCTCAACTAGTCAACTGGTGGCAGTCAAACTGGTTCGAACTTGAAAAGGGTCGGAACCAAAAAGGAGTAGGCTGCAGTATGCCTCCTTACTGGGAACCAGAAAGCCCTAGTTACTACATGAACAGCACTTGCTCAGTGCCTTTCAACGAGAAGTTCCCACTTAGGCCCTGGAGTTCAGAAGACTGCGACCGAGAGCAAAACTACGAAGTTCGGGCTTTTGAAAGAATTAAAGAAGTTTGCGACTTATATTAACATGGTTGATTAGAACTTGCCCTCAATTGAGTTGGAGTATTTGTGAGTTCTTTTAATGCTGTTGGGGCGGAGTTTCAGAGGTGGTTGGTAGTAGGGGTTTTCTGGGAGTTTTTTAATGCTTATGGTTCTTTTCGAGTACTTATTAGAGCGAAAAGGAGATCTGTCGGGGGTTCTTTCGCGGAAAGTGTAGATTGGCGTTCTAGACCGAGTAGCATCACTTTTGGTGCGGTTGTGCGAAAGAACGTTGTAGTAACTAGGTTTTTTCATGGGGGTGGGTTTCTTTATTTTGGCATAGATTTTTTGTTCCTCGTAGTTGTTGGGGCGTTTTCTAACTAGGAATTACATTTTCTTGACACTGTCTTTGGTGGGGAGTGAGGAGTATATTGAAGGGGCTTCAGCTATGGACTTGTTATTCTTTTGAATTAGTGGAAGCGACTTTTCAAGGGTAAGCTTTTTTCTAGTGTTTCTTGAACGCGAGTTTGACCTAATGACATGGTTGGGCGAAAGCTTTTGAGCTAGTCCTTTTAAGTTTCGAGGAAAAACGTAGTTGGCATTGACCTTTGACTTCTTGAACTTGGCTTCAATTTCTTGTCTTATGATAGAATCAATGTCCGTGTTGAACGATATTTCTTGCAGGAAGCTGTTGTTGCACTCAGTGCAACTAGAGTCGCCTCCAGGACTCTTGGCCCTTTCTGATTCGAAGTTGGTTTTAGTTCTTCTGTGGAACTTTAGGTCTAGCTTTGACATTTTTTCTTGAAACTTATAAGAAACCAGGCAATATGCTTACTAACTCCAAAGCTGTTGATCCATATTTCCGACAAGAACTGCCAAAAATGTAAATGACTTCTGAAAATCAGTTAATAATGCTTTTAGAAATGTTGTTGATTTGGGTGCTCAGGGTGTTCATTTGTGAAGGTAAATATGGGTCCAAGGAACTTTCCAGGGGTGCAGAACTAGCCTGGACTTTTCCTAACCCAACCACTATTCAGTTCGACTTGTACATTCCTAGTTACTTCTTAGAAAACTTCGGGTGGATTGGAGTTGGGTTCTTGGACTTGAACTCTAACTCCAACCTAAGTGACCTGTCACTAATTAAGTTTTTCGAGTTCGAAGTAGAGGACAGGTACTCTGTAAGTTATACGTACCCCACAGAAGACTCAGAAAATGGAGGTTCAGACAATGTAGACAGCTATGAACAACTCTCAAGCAACTTAGTAAAGTGGACTAAACCTACAAAAACCCAGGACTCTCTGGATGTAAACTACACCCAAAACAATCTTTATGAACTTTGGTTGGTTTACGGATTTACTGGAGCTTACGGAATACAGGACATACAACAAGAGAACCAAAGCAAATACAAACTCGAGTTAGCTTTAGACACTAAGGGAAGCATTAAAAGGTTCGAAGACATTAAGCTAGGCAAGATTGACCCTGAAGAGACTCAAACTGAGTTGGAATCCGAGTTCAACGAAGAACAAATTAACACTGAAAACAGTTTGAAACCAGAACAAACTGTAGAAAGTGCTGAAGGAACTGGACAGGAAATTGAGGAACAGCTAAGTCCAGAAGAAGTTACTTCTGAAGACCAAATACAACAAGAACAAGTAAGTTCAGCTACTTACTTGGTTACTACTTGTTTACTCTACTTTTTGTAAATAACTGTAAATTTTCCTACTAAAAAATTCCTCCATTTTAAAGATTTGGGTTAATTCAATGGGAAGTTAATAATATGACTTTAGTCAAGTTTTGTATTTTAATTCTGGGAATAGCACTCTGTCAAGCTAATTACGGCAAAATGAAGCTTCAAGGAAATTTAGAATTAGCTTGGTCCAAGCCTAGACCTTCTTTAATGAGGTTTGTGCTTTATGTGCCTGACTTTTACCTGCAGAAGTACGATTGGTGCGGCGTAGGACTCAAAAAAGCCAGCACCAAGTCCAAAAAGATCGACTTGTCAGTAATTAACTTCAAAAAGTTTTCAGTTGACGATAGGTACGCTTTAGACTACGGCTACCCAATTAGAGACACCGACGCTGACGGAGAAAACAACATTTTAAGAGCTGAAAAAATAGGAAAGAACCTTTTTTCCTGGACAAAACCTGTAAAGGCAAGGGACCCTTATGACTCTGATCACAGAGAAGGCCAAAGTTACACCTTTTGGTGGATTGTAGGTACAATGGGCGCACTTGACGCTGAACAGTTCAACGAGAAAAACCAGTTCACAGCAAACTTCAACATGGACATGGACAATGAAGGAGACATTGAAGACTTCGAAAACTCTATATTGGCTAGAGAAGTAAGGGACAGTCCTGAAGAAGTGCTTAAAGAAGCAGAAATTACACTACTTGAAGATGAAATGACTGAGCTTGGAGAAGAGTTTAGTAGTGAAACTTTGGAGTCGGAAATGCTAGTTAAGGAAGAAATTATGCTTGCTGATGAACTGATGCTTCAAGAAGATAGTGTTGAAGAAACCAAAGAAACTGAAAAGGAAGACAAAGACGATAAAGAAGACAAAGAAGACAAAGAAGACAAAGAAGACAAAGAAGACAAAGAAGACAAAGAAGACGATAAGGAAGATAAAGAAGACGACAAAGACGAAGGAAAGAAAACCATAGAACCTGAAGAAACAGAGTCTGAAATAATGGAGGACACAGAACTCAATCAGAATGAAGACAACGCCCAAGTGTTTGGAGTGTGTTTCTCATCAATTTTGGTTTTTTTAAATATATAAATAGCTTTGCTAACAATTATTCATGAAATCCAGTACAATGAAAGTGATTTTGGGGTTCAGGTGCCTAAGGTACTCCCAAAACTGGACTTGAGTATTTGAGTCTAAGTTGTGGGTTTGCATAAAGTCTCTGATTGAGTTAAGGTTTTTGAAGTCCAAAGGCTGGGAACTAAGCCACTCTAAGTCCGGTTGGATTTTAGTGAACAGCAGAAAAGCCAAAGTAAGGTCTTCAGGAGAAGGGCTAGGCACTTCAAGCAAGCCTTGGTAGGGCAAAAAGTTCTTTTCTAAGTTGTTAAGAGTCAAAAGGTCATTAGAGTTGTTAAGTTCCCTCAGAAGCAAAGGGTTGCACTTTTTATTGTACACTAAGTACTTGAGTATTTCTTTTTTGGAACACAAGTTAGATTTGGGGGGTTTCACGGCTAAAAAAGCACTATGAACAATAGAGTAGTGATGACTGGAAAGTTTGCCTGAGGTTTGAGAAGTCTAAATAAGCATTACTCTTTTTCTGTAAGTAATTGGGTTGGGTCTTGAGTTTAGTTTAAAGTTCTTTACATTTTCACAAACGTAAGTTTGGGGTTCGTGCTTCATGAGCAGTTCTTTAAAGGGATTTTCTTCAGCAAGAATTATTACCAAACTATCAAGTTGGTAAGACTCAAGTTCTTCTAAGTGGTTTAGTTTTTCTTCAACCAAGCAGTCTGTAACTTCCGGACTCATTGACTCCTCGCCTGTGAGCAGTGCTATTCCTTTAACCAAACACGTCAGCAGAATCACTAACTCAGACTTAGTCAACTGGTCGTCTCTGTCAAAGTCGAAAAGGTTGAAAATAACTACTTAAGCATTACACTTGAGTTTGTTGTACCAGTGAGTTCGAGTGTAGACAACAACTCCACTCATGAAGTAAAGCATGTTGACGTACTCTTTGTTTGCAGCGAAGGAATAAGCTACAGTGGAGTGGTTCTTTATTCCAACTTGTTTGAGCATTTCGTCAAACACGTCTGTCCCAACAAAGTGGCAGTTTTTGAACTCTAAGTTTTCGTTCAGGTCAAACAAAAGCTTTAACTTAGAGATTGTGAACTGAAATATTGGGTTGTACTCAAGTAAAACTTCATTGCTTGCAAAGTTCCCCATTTAGAATATGTTACTACCACCAGTGGTTCTTCCAATTACCTTATTAAAGCAAGCTTTTATCAGCAGTTTGGCGAGTCCTGATGGTTTTCCTAAGTCCTGTGAGTTCGTCCCTTTCGTCCACTTTGATCTTCAAAAAGGTGTCTATAACTTCTTGAGGAGTTCTGTGGTCTGTTTTGAAAGCCTTTGCGTCGGAAGTTTGATTAGTTTGAGGAGCTAGAGGCTTAACATCTTCGTGGGGCGACTTCAAAATATTGTAGCAAGTCAGTGCAAAGTGCTCCCGTACGCACTCCCTTAAGTCTTCGTCATTAGTTTGTATTCCGTAGAGAGCTTCGTACCTCTTCAAAGAACCCCAGGAAAGTTTGGAAAAGTCCACTACAGGACGGATCTCTTCGCTCATATTATTATTATAGTTTTTGCCAAACGTCTTGCTTATCAAACAGCACTTTACAACCTGCCTGAGTGCCTTCCTGGACCTTAAATTTCCTGTTAAGTCCTTCTTCCCATTTAAAAGTTCCGGTGGGACGCAAACAGACGTATTTGTACTCGAAGTCCTTTAGTTCTCCTTCTGAAATTGGAATTGATACTTTCCAAATGTTATTTGGGTTCCACTCAAGTTCCAGCCCTTTAAAAACGTCCCAGTTGCCCAAGAAGTCTTGGTCTCCCGTTATAACTATCTTTTCCCCAAATTGGGTGTCGTAGTGGATTGTGAAATTCAACTCATATACTTTACAACTTTGGAGTTTTTGAGTCTTCTTAATAGCCTTCTGCAAAGCTTCATCGAAGTTAGAAGAGTCCATTTATAATTAAGCTATCAAATCCTTGCGTACTTTTTGTAATGGTTCTTGGAAATCCTCAGTAGTTTTGTTGGTTCTAAGTGCAAATTACGGTTTACGTATGCAGAAAAGTCAGGAATGTAGGGTTGATTGAAGTTCAGTAAGCAACTCATTCCCAGGCACCTGTAAGGTCCGTACTCAGTTACAAGTTTTTCTTCGCCTACTTCCAAATCCAGGGACCCAGAAAGCACAATGTGGAAGTGCTGGGACTCCTTTCCCTTTAAGTAGATTTCCCTCGAAGGAACTTCATCGTCGTCTGAGTCTTCGGACTGTGAAGTCCTGGATTCTTCTAATTCCGAGTTGTCTTTTCTCAACACTACTTGTTCCACACCCACAGAGTAGTCTTCGTTTCCATTTAAAACAATCAGTTTGGATTTCCTCAGCAACTTTTTGAGCCTTTTTCTAGAGATGCAGTTGGCTTTGAAAGGCTCTATGTTGACTGAAAGGAAGGAACGAACAGCCTGCAACTCTTCTGCAGAAAGCACTTCAGAGACGTAGTAACTAGAAAACAAGTACATGCAGTTTCTTTGCTCGATGTTTTTGTTTTTAGTTCTGAGCCGACTTACATCGTGCTCGTCCTGGATGTCTTCTTGGATAAGGGCTTCCAGTACGTCTTCTAGAGTCACAATTCCTACTGGAACGTAGTAAGGGTCTGTTTTTCCTTCACTAACTACGTCTTGCACTATTGCAATGTGGGAGTAGCCCTTTTTGAAGGACTGAAGCACATCTTGGAGTTTTTCAGAGGAGTTAACTGTTACAGCTGGCCTCAAAAACATTTGTTTTAGTCTCCACAGCTTAGAAAGTTTTTCCTGGTTCACAAACATCAAGTCTTTAGAAAGCAGTATTCCTATGATGTTTTCTTTTTCGCCTTCGTAAACTGGGATTCTGCTGAAGCCCCTCATGTAGATTTCCTTGATCAGTTCCACTGTGAACTTTTGTTTGGAGTCAATCATGAAGGTTTCGGACAAGGGACGCATGATTTCCTTGACTCTTTTTTCTGCAAAGTCCAAAGCAGCTGACAGAATCACTTTCTGTCTAAGGTCTATGCGTTCTTCTCTTTCGTAAATGCTGAAAAGAGCTTTCATCTGGGTTTTCGTAAACTTGGTTCCAGGGTCTTCCCCCAGAATCAGGTCCAAAACTGCACTTATGGGCTTAGCAATTATGTACTCAACTACAATCAACAACTTCACAATGTGTCTGACTTTGGCCCCAACCACCAAACCATACCTACTGCACAAAGCCTGAGGAGCTATTTCCCCAAAAACAACAATAAGTATAGTTGAAAGCAAAAACCCTATTGTGCCGTCTGTGAAGTCTGCAAGGATAATTGAAAGTGCAGCATTCACAGCAACGTTGCCTATCAGGAGAGTGCACAAAAGCAAGTTGCCCTTTTTGCGCAAAGGAGCTATTTTAGAAGCATTGAACGACTGCTTCCTGCTTTCTTCGTCTGTAATCTGTTGTTCAATTAGAACTTGCAAGTGGGCATTGTCAAGTCCAAGCAGTCCAAGAGTCAGTCCCGAAAACATCCCTGAAGCAAACACCAAAAGCACTATAATCGGAATTCGCCAAATCAAGTCTGACATTTATGGTTATTTACCAAATAATTAGACTGGAGTTACCAGAAATAGTTGAAACTCTAGTTCAAATTGTTAATTTTTCTATACTGTTCCATTTTTTGCTTGTAACAATGAATAAAAAAGACACCGACAGCGACTCCTCTGCTGTGTTTGGTGAAGCAGCAGAATCGCCACAAAATTCGCGCCCAGAAAGCCAAGTACAAAACGAACTCTACAGGTTCATAGCTCCTCCCAACCCACTCATTCCAAGGAACAACCACACAGACACAGAACCCAGAGCACATTTAAAACTAATGTAAGCCTTACGTAGCCCCATGCAACGCTTAGAAGGCACAGAAGTTTCTCAGTCGCAAAATTTAGTTCCAAATGCTCCCAAGTCTAAGTTCGTGACTCCTTCAGTTACTTTCATTTCCGTTTGCGAAGACAAGTAAGCATTACTTAGGAAATCAACCATTGTTTACAGAAGAGACCCAGATCCCAAAGGCAGCATTTACAACTCCAGTATTTTGGATTTGAAGAAAGTTTTGAAATGCTCTGAACGGTCCCGTGGAGTTGCCATAAACGAAGCACAGCAAATCGAACCTAGCTATGTCCCCTCGCCTGGAGAACAAACCCTTGTTTTCGAAAGCAGATTTGAAAGCGGCAACCTTTCCATGGCAATTAAGGTTTCAGACCACGAGTACAATTTAGTGCTTCAGAACGATGTCAACAGCATGGGACACACACAGTGGTTCTACTTCAAAGTTGGCAACACTACTAAGGACCTAAACGTTAAGTTCAACATGATCAACTTGGGTAAGCCTGATTCCTTGTTCAACCACGGAATGAAAGTTTTAGTTTACTCAGAAACAGAAAACAAACTCAACAGTGCAGGTTGGTTCAGAGGAGGTGAAGACATCAGTTACTTCGCCAACGGGATCCGCAAACCCAACAGCAACAAAACTTACTACACCCTTAGTTTCAAGTACGTGTTTGCCCACTCTGGAGACTCGGTGTTTTTTGCCTACTCCTTTCCTTACACCTACTCTGACCTCATGACAGACCTGAGCAGCTTAGAAAAAGACCCTGTGAAGTCACAAATTTTCAACAGGCGGTTGCTTTGTTACTCTTTGGGAGGAAACAGGTGCGACTACTTAACTGTGACTTCCTCTGCTTCTCCTGACGTGATGAAGAAAAGAAAGGGAGTAGTTATCTCTGCAAGGGCCCACCCAGGCGAAAGCGTGGGGTCCTGGATGATGAAGGGAGTCATAGACTTCCTTACAAGCAACTCCCGCGAGGCATGTCTCCTCAGAGAAAACTTCATATTTAAAATTATACCCATGATTAACCCGGATGGAGTTATCAACGGAAACTACAGGTGCAGTTTGGCAGGCTGCGACTTAAACAGAAGGTGGAAGAATCCCTCCAAAACACTACACCCCATCATTCACTCTGCCAAAAGGATGATAAAGTCTTTTTGCAAAGAAAGAGAAGTAGAGTTGATCTGTGACTTGCACGGCCACTCCAGAAGAAAGAACGTGTTTATGTACGGCTGCAACATACCTGACAAGCCTGAACTCACCAGAACTTTTCCTTACATACTTTCCAAAGTTTCTCCATTTTTCGCCTACAACTACTGTGCTTTCCGGATGCAGAAGTCAAAAGAGTCCACTCTCCGCATTTCTCTGTTCAAAGACACCAAGATCCCATTTGTTTATACGCTTGAAGCGTCTTTTTGTGGTCCGAATTTTGGAGCTTACGAAGGCCTCCACCACACCACACAAGACTTGCAAAGCATCGGAAAACACATTTGTCTGTCTTTGCTAGTCAACGCAGAAATTGAAGTGCCCCAGTCTCCCGAACCCCAACCCAATCCTGAAGGCCACGTTCCAATTCTCACCAACATCAAAAAAAACGAAATCGTCAATGAACTACTAAACAACAAAGAACTCCTTGAAGACAACGGAGAAGACTCTTCAGGCAGTGACTCAGACCCTTCGGAAGACAACTTGGAGCCCGAAGTCTTTTCCGAAATTCTTCCCATCAGTCCTAAGAAAAAGTCCCCCGAAAAGAAAAAACGCCCCATCACTACAAAGAAACGCAACAAGTCCATAAGGTCAATCAACATCCCCGTCAAAAAACGTGAAGAGCTCCCTCCTCCCAAGTGCACTAACTGCAACGAAGTTCTGACTCCCAACCACGTATGTCCTAAACCCAAACCAAGAACTCGTCCAACTATGAGGAGGAACTTGTACTCAACTTCACAAGCCTATTACAACGCAGCTGGAAAAAAGGTAAGAGACCAAGCCACCCAAACTCCTAACTCCACCCAAATGCGAACTGCCTCCCCTGACTCCAAAACCCGTTCTGTTTCACAACGCACAACTCCCAAAGACCCCAGAAGGCCTGAAAGAAGTTTCCAAAGCAACTACTCAAGGAACCTAGGCAACTCTGGAGAAGCAAGTACTGCTTTTCCCAACATAGCCAAGAAGTACCACCACCCCTTGCCTTCTTGGAAGTTGCCTGACTTCAAAAAGTGTTAAAATGGATAAATCAGCTAAATCTCAAGTAGTTGTCTTTGTACTTAGCTTCATGTGCACCGTAGCTAGGCACTCAGCAATGGAAGGTTGGTACATGGCCAAACCAGAAGTTGACGGAAAACTAGGTTTCTCTCCTAGTTTTTTAGGTTTGCTAGACAGTGCCTTTCTGTTGTGCTACGCCACTGGAAACTATGCAAGTGGCATACTTGCTGACAAGTACAGCATCAGGTATGTAGTTCCAACTGGAATGCTTTTGAGTGCTTTTTTGTATCTGGGAGTTATTTTTTGCAGCTTTGCTTCACTAGGAAGTAAAACCCTGTTTTTGATTTTGTTTGCACTGATGGGGCTTTGCCAATCAACTATCTGGCCTGGAACAGTAGCTATCATGGGGAACTGGTTCAGCAAGGAAAAAAGGGGAAGAGTCATGGGGTTTTGGTCCACAAACGCAGCAGCAGGGAACATAGTGGGTTCTCAGTTGTCTGCAATTTTTTTTAGTTTTGGAGTCAGATGGGAAGTAGTGGGTTTGATACTAGTGACTCAACTAGCAGTTGTAGGCTTGTTGTTTTTGTGGATGGCAAGGGACAGACCCCCAAATGAAATCTTGGCAGTTGAGTCCAATAGTGACGAAGAAACTAAGGCTGAAGAACAAGTAGGGTTTGCAGCCTCTTGGCAACTCCCTGGAGTAAGGCCCTACGCTTTTTCTTTTGGGTGCGTCAAAATGCTTAACTACGGAGTCATGATGTGGCTTCCGTATTTCTTGGTAGTCAAAATAGGACTTGAAGGAGAGGTTGAAGGGTCAATCACAAGCTCTTACGACGTTGGAGGAATTTTAGGGGCCATTTTGGCAGGCTACCTCAGCGATAAAGTACCACAAAGGTGCATAGTTCTAGTTCCTATGCTGGTGCTGTCGCTTCCAGTCTTGTTTTTATTCCGATTGGGAAATGAAGAGACCTATTACATATTTTTTGTGCTAGTTCCTACACTCGGAGTCCTGGTCAACGGGTCCTCAGCTATCATTTCTTCAGCTGTAGCAAACGACTTGGCCGATGCTAGAGCTATGAGCACTGTAGCAGGGATCATTGATGGAAGTGGAGGCATTGGTGCTTCTTTGGGCCAACTCATAATAGGAGCTCTTCAAGAGTATGGCTGGAGCAGTGTGTTTTACTTTATGATGGTTGTTGCTTTCTTTTCAGTGTCTGCACTCAGTCCTATGACACTTAGGGCTTTTATAACTTCTAGAAGTTCTCACGTTGAACTTAAACACTTAAGCTAAAAGCTAACTACAGAGAGGTTTTGCACTCTTTAAAACATTGATATAAACTAGCTCATTGGAATTTATGGAGTGACTAAAAAGATTTAACTTATAATAATGTCGAATAAGCAACTGCTGTCAGAAGCCTTTCACTTTTACAAGGTGTCCAAAGTACTGGGAAAAGGTGCTTTTGGAGTAGTTTACGAATGCATTTCCAAGAAAACAGGCGAAGAGTTAGCTGTCAAAGTTATCAGAAAACGCCACTTTTCCGAAAAACAAATTTCTCATTGCCTCCAAGAAGCTGATCTCTTGAGTACACTGCATCACCCCAACATTGTAAAGTACCACGGTGCACAAGTCACCGAATCTTTCATCTTTCTGGAGATGGAACTCCTGAAAGGCGGTTCTTTGAAGGAACTCATTCACCAAGGAAGTTTACCAGAGAAAAACTGTGCTAAAATTATGAAGTACTTGTTTTCGGCTGTGGCTTACCTCCACAGACAAAACGTTCTACACAGGGACATAAAGCCCGACAACATAATGTTCGGCAACTCCAAAGATTCCAGTTCTTTAAAAATCACGGACTTCGGACTCAGCACTAAGTTCACTATAGAGCAACAGTGCAAAGACAAAGCAGGAACGTGCATATACATGGCTCCAGAACAGTTGTTGGAAGGAAGTTTAAACATAGGAGTAGATATTTGGAGTTGCGGAATCATCTTGTATGAAATCATCACAGGCAAGCACCCTTTGTACTCGAACCAGACTTCCAGCGCTTACCTCCAGAAGCTCAAAAACATCAACTGGAAGTTCCCTTCTAGTTTTCCAGAACTTGCTAAGAGTCTGTTCTTGAAGTGTACAGAAAAGCTTCCCATTGGAAGGTACTCAGCTGAACTAGCTCTTCAGCACCCCTGGATCACCAGCAAAAACACTAGAATTCCACGCACTCACCTTCAGCAAGTAAGGGAGTACCAAGATAACTTCAAGATGAAAACCATTGCAAAAGCTGCTTTGCTCATTTCGCTAGTTTGTTCAGAAAACAAAGTTAAGTTTAACAAAGAATATAGTGATTTGTTAAAGGGAGAACTACCTCCAAAAAACTTACCAGCAACTCCATCAGAGGCCCCCAAATCCCCAAGACAATCCTCAAGCCATCTTTCAGTCCCCACTAACAAACCTCCTTCTACTTCCTACATCTCACGCAGAAGGTCCTTAGATCCTAGGAAATTCGTAGTGCTTCCCAAAATTTCAAGTCGCAAACTCTTGAAAACTCCTTCTCCCAGGTCTTTCAGGTTCTTAACTACTAAATCGAATCGCTTAGACTTTCAAAAATTATAAATTAGTAGCATTTCAGTACTTTAATTTAATTTTCAACTGCCTGAAACTACCCAAACAATTATTCTAATCTAAAGCCAATGAATATAATTAATGGGAAAATTTTCAATAATAAGTAGGCATATAGTTCTCACTGGCAATCAGCAATTCCACCCCAAACTGCCAGTTTATGGAATTATACTGATTGACGAAGAAGTTATTGAAGACGTTATCCTCATTCAAGAAGATGTTCCTTCCAAAACTGTAGCTGAAAAGTACGCTGACTGGAATCCTCTTGATTACAGTGACTACTATGTGTCTCCAGGCATCATAGATCTGAACGTAACAAGAACTTGGGAATCCTACTCTGACTTAACAAAGGCCGCAGTCTCGGGAGGGACTTGCTTTTTGCTCCAAGACTCACTCAAGACCCAGAATTCTGATCAGTTGTTTTGTGATGTTGCAAATGTTACAACTATCAGTGATGAAAACGCTTGTGACATTGATGAACTTCTCAAAGGAGCTTTTGCTGTAAAAGCCTACAACTTCCCGCCTTCAGGAGACTACAAACCCCTAATAAACCAAATAGAATTTGTGATGCAGAAACTTTTAAGCCGTGACATTCCTTTGCTTTTTGACCCAACAGCTCCTAATCAAAGAATGATTTTGCAAGCTTCGCCTTTCCGCACAGAAACTTTAGATAGCCGAATCAACAAAAAACCCTCCCGAAACTCCCAAACTAACACTTTTGCTGGGGCCTTTCCAGACCCAATTGACTCTGGAGTGGACGATTCCCCTAAGGAAAATTACGGAACCGTTAGTTCGCCTTTTGGGCATTGCGCCCAAGCACCAAAAGTTAAGGACCCATCCTCAGCCCTTTTAGTGTCAAACACTCTAAGACCACCACAAAGACGCAAAACTTACACGATCTTTGATGACCTCAACAGAAGAATCAGAGAGAACCAAGACAACATCCAGAACCTAAGTCAGGCCGAAGTCCACACTTACAATGCATCAGGGACAACCTCTTTTGATGCTAAAAAGTCCAACTTCAGCCAAAGACTAAAAAGACCTCCTCCTCTGTCAATAAAAAAAGCAGAAACAAACAAAGAGAAGCTATACATATATTATTTAGCTAACTTCCCTTACACATGGGAAGTGTCTGGGGTGGATAAGATTCTTCAATCCATGCACCCTGAATCCAAAATTCACATCGTTAACTTGTCTTCTGCTGCAGCTTTAAACAGAGTGAGGCAAGCTAAGCAAAACTTCAAAAACTTAACAAGCGAAGTGGGCTCATTGCACCTTTGCTTTACTAGTGACTCTGTGAAAGAAGGCGACACCCGATTCAAAAGCCACCCCCCAATAAGAAACACAGCTAACTGCAACTTGCTGTGGGAGCTTTTGAAGTTCAAGGGAATAGACTCTATTAGTTCCCAGCACCACTATGTTCCTTCAGAGTATAAAACAGATAACTTCCAGACAGCACTAAGGGGAATCAGCAGTATAGAGTTCACTATGCAAATTCCTTGGACTATTTTAAACATCCCTGTTAAAACCTCTGCTAACTTCGAACATTACTTAATCAGACTCAGCAAGTGGTTATCTTTGCAGCCAGCTAACACTTTAGGTTTGAAAAACAGAGGCTCCATTGAAAAAGGCAAGTTAGCAGACCTAGTAGTGTGGGATCCCTATGAAAAGGTGAGTGATGCTATGAGTTTTTATGGCAACTCCAATCCCTTTGTATCCCAGCAGTTACTTGGAAGCATACACAAAGTTTTTGTGAGAGGAAAACTAGCTTTCGAAGAAGGTGTTTTCAAGCCCTTTGGTAGAGTTTTTAAGTAGATCTGACTTACCTTAATTAACTCGCCTAGTTCTCTTGCTTTTTTAGGACCTTTAGAGTATTTAGGGTCTCTTATCTATTACACTTTTTTAGTCTATTTTACTTAAAATGTTTAAGTTCCTTGACTTTTTGTCTGTTTATTTCGTAGAAACACCCAGCAATCCCTGCTCTGTACTCAACTGACTTCTTCATCTTGAATGACTTCTGCCCATTCTCAATTCCTTGTCTGTAGTTCTTGAGTACTTCTTCATGGAAACTTTCTAGGGATGCATTCCAGTTACCAATTTCTAATAAGAACTCAGCTAAGCTTTGGCTCATTTCCTCAATTCTGAACCAAAATAGCTGAGTCTCTAAGTGATTGCCCATTTCACTTTCCCGAGTCTCTTCAAAGGTGTCACTGGGTGTTCTTTTCTGAGGAAGTTTGACCTCTTCGTTGAGTGTTTCTTGAGTCATTCTGATTCTTTTGCAGGGCTTTTCTGGACT